>OIXH01004489.1_pt1 | contig 11340 bp, 10 predicted proteins | sample 1587741 | NCBI WGS metagenome assembly OIXH01 (sample SAMEA3888916, study PRJEB22519) | human gut metagenome | biome: human gut; feature: human-associated habitat; material: faeces | place: Denmark | collected 2011 | reverse complement strand
GATGTCTGCTAATACCGGCTGCTCTAGCTCTAATTGATCAATCCCATGCACCAACAGCTCTGCCACGGCATTTAAACGCTTTGACAACTGTATCATATTACTCAAGATAATCCTTTAATTTTCTGCTTCTGCTTGGGTGACGGAGTTTTCTAAGTGCCTTTGCCTCGATCTGACGGATACGCTCACGGGTAACATTGAACTCTTTTCCGACTTCCTCTAAAGTTCTTGCTCTTCCGTCCTCTAATCCAAAACGAAGGGTTAACACCTTCTGCTCTCTTTCCGTTAAGGTGCCTAAAACCTCTTCTAACTGTTCTTTTAAGAGAGTAAACGCGGCTGCATCTGCCGGTACCGGAACATTATCATCCTGAATAAAGTCTCCAAGATGGCTGTCCTCTTCTTCTCCGATCGGGGTCTCTAAAGAAACCGGCTCCTGTGAAATCTTTAAAATCTCGCGGACACGTTCTACCGGCATGTCCATCTCTTTTGCAATTTCTTCCGGGGTAGGTTCACGTCCTAACTCCTGCAGTAACTGTCTGGATACACGGATCAGTTTGTTGATCGTCTCTACCATATGCACCGGAATACGGATGGTTCTTGCCTGGTCTGCGATTGCTCTTGTGATTGCCTGACGGATCCACCAGGTTGCATAAGTGGAAAATTTATATCCCTTCCGGTAATCAAATTTTTCAACAGCCTTGATCAGACCCAGATTTCCTTCCTGGATCAGATCTAAGAATAACATTCCTCTTCCGACATAGCGTTTTGCAATGGATACTACCAGACGCAAGTTTGCCTCAGCAAGACGTTTTTTTGCCTCCTGATCGCCTAACTCCATGCGCTTTGCTAACTCAATCTCTTCTTCCGCACTTAAGAGCGGCACTTTTCCGATTTCTTTTAAATACATACGGACCGGGTCTTCAATCGATACACCGTCCGGAACGGATAAGTCAATTTTTTCTACCTCGACTTCTTCTTCGTCATCTAACAGGATCTCATCGTCAACCGTATCGTCATCGTTGTCTGTGATACGCAGCACATCGATATTGCTGGTCTCTAAGAAGTCTAAAATCTTCTCGAACTGCTCTGCATTCAGCTCCATATCCTGAAAGAAATCACTGATCTCCTGATATTCCAAAACATTCTTTTTCTTTTTGGCTAATGCTAAAAGTTCTTTCAGTTTCGCCTGAAATTTCTCTTCTTTTTCATTTCTTTCTGTGTTTTCGTTTTTTTCTGCCATTTTAATATCCTCTCTCGTCTTTATTCTGCTCCCTATGGTATGGAAATATTCGTTTTCTCCAGTTTCTCAAGCTGTTTCTTATCTGCAATGATTTTTTGCAGTCCAGCCATATCCGTTGGATCTAAGTGCTTAGAATGCTCCCGGATGCTGTTTTGTTTTACACGGAGAATTGTCTCTTTTAGGGCTTTTTCCCTGTCGGCTTTTGTCTCCACCTTAGCAATCCTTGCATGAAAAAGCGAAGCGATCTCACTTTGATCCTCTTCTCCAAACAGATTGATGATCTGTGCCGGATTCACTTTGCCATCACGGTGATACTGTTCAAATAATATCTGTGCCGTCTTTTGGTAAATATCCTCCGTAAAATCTTCTGCTCCAAGATATTCTTCTATCAGCTCAAAGAGCCTTGTATCTTCTATCAGCCAGGTCAGCAAAAGTCTCTGGGACTGCTTCATTCCATCTTCTTTTTGCGGTTTTTCCCTGCTCTTTTTCTGTCTTGGCTCACTTCCTGTTAATCCCTGTGTTCCAAAATGATAGACTAATTTTCTTAAATTCTCAAAACCCATGCCGTATTTGTCGGCAATTGCTTCTATATAATTATCTCTTTCTAATTCCTCTGAGAACTGTAACAATTTTTTTGCGGTCTCATTTGCAAATTCTGTCTTTCCAGCCGGATCTTTTAAGTCATACTCTTCCGATAACAGACGTATCTCAAATAAAAAGCTGTTCTCTGCCTGTTCGATCCGCTTCTCATATTCCTCTGCCCCAAGTGCCTTGATAAATTCATCCGGGTCTTTATAGGGTTTCATATTGATGACTTTTGCTGTGATCCCTGCTTCTTTTAAGATCGGGATTGCCCGTTTTGCCGCACGGATTCCCGCGCCATCACTGTCAAAGGTCAGATAGACCTCTTTGGTATATCGTTTTAACAGATTGGCGTGTCCCGGCGTAAATGCCGTTCCAAGTGCTGCTACCGCATTGTCAAACCCTGCCTGATGCAGTGCAATGACATCCATATATCCCTCACACAAAAGAATCTGATGCTTTTTTGTCGTTCTTGCAAAATTAAGTCCATACAGATTCCTGCTTTTATCAAAAATCATCGTTTCCGGGGAGTTCAGGTATTTTGGCTCACCATCTCCCATCACACGGCCGCCAAAACCGATCACCTTGCCACGCACATCCATGATTGGGAACATGGCACGGTTCCAGAACTTATCATAACCGCCACGCTGCTCATCTATGCTGACTAACCCGCTGTCTTTTAACAACTCATCCTCATAGCCTTTTGTTCGCAGATAGCGGTACAGGTCATCGGAATATTTATCGGAATATCCGAGTCCGAATTTTTGAAGCGTTTTCTCGCTCAATCCCCTGTTTTTAAAATATTCGTGAGCCCTGCTTCCCCGCTCACTCCGCAACAGGGTATAGAAGTATTTTGCCGCTTCTTTATTTGCCTCTAACAGTCTTGCTTTTTTATCGGAAGCCCGCTTCTGCTCGGCACTCAGTTCCTGCTTTGGCAGTTCTACGCCGATGCGGTTCGCCAATACCTCTAATGCTTCGGGAAAGGTATAGTTTTCATATTCCATTAAAAAAGTAATGACATTGCCTCCCGCCCCGCAGCCGAAGCAATAGTACATCTGCTTATTGGGTGAAACCGAAAAAGATGGCGTTTTTTCATTATGGAATGGACACAGTCCAAAATAAGTGCTTCCTTTTTTCGTCAGCCGCACATAGCCTGATATCACATCTACGATATCGTTTCCTGAACGGATCTCTTCTATCAGCTCATCTGAATAATATGCCATGTATTTCTTCTGCCTGCTCCTTTCCTAGCCGATCTCCCATGCTTTTGGCAAAAAGAATTCTCTGTATTTTGCCACCGCATACTGGTCTGTCATGCCTGAAATGTAGTCACACACCACGCGTTCTTTTTTCTCGCCTTCACTGTGCATCCTCTGATACTGCTCCGGCAATATCTCTATATGTCCCATATAATGTGCATAAAGTTCACACAATAATCGCTCTGCCTTTGCTTCTTCACCTTTTGCTGCAGGATTTGTATAAACTTTCTGAAACATGAATTTTCGCAAATCCTGCATCGCATCGCCAATCTCTTCTGACATCACAATATCATTTTTTCCCATACTGTTCATAATGATATTATGTATCAGGGTATTTAAACGTTCCTTGGTTGTCATACCAAGAACTTTGCGGATTTCTAACGGGATATCTTCCTCACTCATGACTTTTGCGCGGATGGCATCGTCGATATCATGGTTGATATACGCGATCTTATCCGACAAACGGACGATCTTTCCCTCTAGCGTATGCGGCATCATACTGGTCTGGTGGTTTAATATCCCATCACGCACTTCCCATGTCAGGTTCAGTCCCTTACCGTCTTTTTCAAGTTTCTCCACAATCCGCACACTCTGCTCATTATGGCGGTATCCTTCATCACACAGCTCATTCAAGATCCGCTCGCCCGCATGACCAAATGGTGTATGCCCTAAATCATGGCCTAATGCAATGGCTTCGACCAAATCCTCATTCAGACGCAGTGCTTTCGCTATGGTGCGGGCATTCTGCGACACTTCTAACGTATGGGTCAGACGCGTTCTGTAATGGTCTCCCTTCGGGCTTAAGAATACCTGTGTCTTGTGTTTTAGGCGTCGAAAAGACTTACAGTGCAAAATCCGGTCTCTGTCCCTTTGAAAAACAGGACGGATATCACACTGCGGTTCTTCGCGGTCTCGCCCTCTTGAATTGACACTAAGTGTAGCAAACGGACTTAATGAAATCTCTTCCATCCGCTCTAAATTTTCCCTGATTGACATGCAAATTCCTCCACAGCGCAAAGTCTCTATTTTAATATTTCTGTGCGAGGGTGGGATTTCCTTTATTTTTTTCGACTTTTTTTTCAATTCTTTCATATCTGGAAACGCAAGTTTGCTATGCATAGATGCAGGTATTTAGAATGTTCTTAAATCTCCCGGCAGTGATCGGGGTTCTGTTCGGCTATGCACCGGGTTCGGGTGTTGGGATATAAGACTTTCGGACTTTCTCTGAAATGGGGTTGGGGACGGACGCAAACGACACCAATCCGCCCTCCATGGCGGTGGTGTCTTTCTGCGACTTCCTGTCGCAGAATTGCTGGTTGTGTGAGAAAGTCTCGAATGTCTAATATCCCACACCATGTACCCGGTGCATTGCCGAACGGAACACGGCGTAGCAAAAAACGATTATAGAGCTTGCGATGGAATAACATTGAAAAATATCTAAGGATTATAAATTATAAAAGGCTTATTCTGAATCCGTCATGAAAATACAAAAGCTTTTATCGTTGCGAAATGAACACTTTTAAAGTAGTACAATATAGTCCAATAATATAATAGAATTCTTTGAACTTAGACAATACTGTAAAACAAAAAATAAAACCCTTTAACTGAGACAACGTTGCAAAACAAAATAAAAAAAAACCTTGAGTTGCGACAACACGGTAAAAAAATATTCCTACAGGGATTTATGTTCAGACATCCGGGTATCTTGATATTTTGTTCTACACACAGCAATTCCCCGACACGATGTCGGGGAAAGGTGCTGCTGAGCCATGGATGGCGAATCAGTACCGTTTGCGTACGTCCCCAACACACTCTCACAAAATATTTAGATACCTGCATGTCTGATACATCTTCCCTGTAGGAATATTTTTTAAATGCACACCGGAAAATTCTCCACACAATACTGCAGCACTCCCATTCCCATTGCAAAGAATCCCAGCAGGATTGTCAGAAAGATCGCCGCTCCGTCATATTTAAGCTTTATGCCCTCCTCTTTATTGCGGCAAGACAACAGCATTTCTACGCCCAGTGCGATTAAAATGACCGGCCAAAATTTAATGATGAACTCATATTTGAGTGCCGGAACAAACATATGCACCATAAATAAAACTCCAAATATGATCAACAAGGCTCCACAGGTAAGACTTCCTACTCTTCTGGTTTTCATCTTACAGTTCCTCCTTTTTTTCCTCTTCTAAGTCAAGCTGCACTTTCTTTCCCTTGATCATGCGGATACCCACGCAGATCAGGATCACCGCTATTACAAGTCGCGGTAAGGTATGCAGAAACTGGCTAATGGAATTAGCAATACTCTCTGAAAACCATACATAAATCCAGGAGCCGATAAGATAATCCACACACTCATTCCAGAAAATGCAGATTCCGGCAATGATCAAAATACCTGCGACAATTTTATTTTGCTGTTTGCTCCACTGATTGATCGGTAAAATACGGTCTAAATGAAAAATGTAATCATCTTCTAATGCATAAAATTCCTCATCGCTCAGACTGTACATGTTGTGGACATTAAAAAAACTGTAGCACCATATAATCGGAAGTACGATCGTAAGCGGTCCGATATTCAAAGTTGCCGCAACTGCTATGGTTGCAAAAAACAATCCCATGATACTGACTCCCTGTTTCATAAATCCCATATACATCTCTCCTGCTCCCGGCAGAAGCGAAAAGATAAATGTCCATCCTTTACTTTTTTTCCTGATCATTATTTATCCTCCTTAATTTTAAATTCTAATAATCGATTGGTTGCATCCTGCAGATAACCGGTAAACTTATAGCTGTTATCATTTATTTTTTTTGTGATCGAAGGCTTATTCTCTTGCTGCTGAACCTCTGAAAACTCAAACGAATTCTGTTCTAACGTGGTGGTCATCGTCAGTAAAAAGATGGAAGCTGCAACTGCAAATCCCACTTTCAGGCTATAGAACAATAACTTCATCTTCTTAGAGGTTTTTCTCACTGTTGCTGCCGCCTGAACATACACCTTCCGGCTCCGCTCGACAATCTCGTCGTAGAGATAGGATGGCGGCTCTGCAAAAAAATCTGTTTCCACAATATTTGCAAAACGTTCTGCACAATAAGTACAACATCCTACATGTGTATACAGTTTTTCTTCTTCCTTGGTACTCAAGGTTCCCTGTGCATATTTTTTCCACATTTCATCGCTGATGTGTGTATGTTCCTCTGTCATTTGCTGCTTCCTCCTTCCATCTGTTTTTTGATCAGTGCCTTTGCCCGATAGATCTGTGTCTGAACGGTTTTTAAGTTCTTTCCTGACTCCTCTGCGATTTCCCTTGCTGATTTTTCTTCATAAAAATGTTCTCTTGCAATTTTATCATAAGGCGGTTTGATCTGCTCACAGATCTTCAACACAAATTGCTTTGCCTCCTGATCGATGTATATCTCTTCCGGACCGGCTCTTTGGTCTTTGATCTCCTCAAAATAGACATCCTCTTTCGGCTCTGACCTTCTTGCTGCATTTTTTAGATAATCGAGGCATTTATTGGTCGCGATCCGGCTGATCCATGCTTTCTCGTAAGTTCCATCAAACTCCGGCAGTTTTTTGTAGGCGGATAAAAAAGTTTCCTGCGTCAGATCCTGCGCATCAAATGGATTCTTTACCATTTTCAAACAGATGGAGTATACGAGTTTTTCGTAGGTACGAAGCAATGCCTCGAATTGTTCTTCCGTACTGATTTTATCCGCCTCCTCTCATTTTTTGCCTTCTTTTTACCTGTTCATTTATTATAACGAAACTACGCAGCAATTGTCTTCAACTTTTGGAACAAAAATAAGTGGAACACTCCTTTTTATAAAAGTCATGTCCCACTGTTCTGCTTTATTTTTGCGTTTTTATGCCGCTATTATTTTTTTAAAAAAGAAAACAGTCCGCCTTTTGTATATGGCTCACTACTGATCCCTTCTAATGTGTATCCGGTCTCTCCGACAACTTCTGCCAATTTTGCCTCATCTAACGGTTCTTCACTGATAATGACACTTTCTCCCGCTGTATGGGAAGATGTCACCTTTTTTACATTGAATGCGTTCCGAATTGCATCATTCATATGTGATTCACACATTCCACACATCATACCATCGATTTTTAATGTTGTTTTTGTCATGTTCGTTCTCTCCTTTTTCCTTTGATAAAATTTATTTTTCTGCTGGATGAATTTTACAAAAATTCAACCGCAGTGCATTTGTTACAACACAGAAACTTGACAAACTCATTGCCGCTGCACCAAACATTGGATTTAAGGTCAGTCCCCATTTTACATAACAGCCTGCTGCTAACGGTATTCCTATGATATTATAGATAAATGCCCAGAACAGATTTTCATGGATGTTTCGAAGTGTTGCACGGCTCAGACGGATCGCTGCCGGAACATCGGATAACCTGCTTTTCATCAATACTACATCTGCAGCATCTACCGCCACATCGGCTCCTGCACCGATAGCGATACCGACATCTGCCCTTGTCAATGCCGGTGCATCGTTGATACCATCGCCTACCATTGCAACTTTTCCCTGCTGTTTCAGACTGCGGATCACACTCTCTTTTCCATCCGGCAATACTCCTGCAATGACTTCATCTACGCCTGCCTGTCTGCCGATGGCTTTTGCTGTCCGCTCGTTGTCACCGGTTAACATAATGACTTTAATTCCTATATCCCGCAGTTCTTTTACTGCTTTCGGGCTGTCTGCTTTGATCGTATCTGCCACCGCAATGATACCTGCTAACTGCTCATTCTCCATAAATACCAGCGGTGTTTTTCCCTGCTCGGAAAGTGCTTCTGCCTGTTCCTGTAACTCTTTTGGAATCTCTGTTTTACTTCCTATAAAGCTAAGACTTCCTCCCACTAAGGTTTTACCGGACAATACGGCTGTCAGTCCATTTCCCGGAAGTGCCGAAAAATCAGCAACCTCTAATGCCTTCTTTCCGAGCTCTTCTCCTTTTTGCATCACAGCTTTTGCCAACGGATGCTCACTCTTTGCTTCTAATGCAATTGCAAACTCTAAAAGTGTATCCTGTGTATATCCTTCTGCCGGGATCATGTCCGTCACTTTTGGTTCTCCCTCGGTGATAGTTCCGGTCTTATCCAGTGCAACCACATTGACTTTTCCTGCATTTTCCAAGGTTGCCGCCGTTTTAAATAAAATTCCGTTTTTTGCACCCACACCGTTTCCAACCATAATGGCAACCGGTGTTGCAAGTCCGAGTGCACACGGGCAGCTGATGACCAGTACGGAAATACTTCGTGCTAATGCATAACTGAATTCTCTTCCAAGCAACAGCCAGACCACCAGTGTCACTGCTGCAATGGAAATTACGATTGGAACAAATACCCCGGAAACTTTATCTGCGACTTTTGCGATCGGTGCTTTCGTAGCTGCCGCATCACTGACCATTTTGATGATCTGTGATAACGTCGTATCTACGCCAACACGCGATGCCTCACATCGGATAAATCCCGATTGGTTGATCGTAGCTGCCGATACGGAATCTCCTACGGTCTTGTCCACCGGGATACTCTCACCGGTCAATGCCGCTTCATTCACCGCACTGCTGCCTTCTAAGATCACGCCGTCTACAGGGATATTTTCTCCCGGACGCACCACAAAAATATCACCTTTTTTTACTTCTTCTATTGAAACCGTCACTTCACTCTCACCACGGATCACCGTAGCATTTTGCGGTGCTAATTTCATAAGGCTCTTTAAGGCATCGGTTGTCTTTCCCTTTGACTTTGCCTCTAACATCTTGCCAACCGTGATCAGGGTCAGTATCATTGCCGCCGACTCAAAATAGAACTCGTCCATGTAGTGCATGACAGCATCCATATCTCCAACCGTCTGTGCCTTTGTCATCGCAAACAATGCATAAACACTCCACAGATAAGAAGCGGATGCTCCTAATGCAACTAAGGTGTCCATATTCGGAGATCTGTGCAATAGTCCCTGAAAACCGCTGATAAAAAATCTCTGGTTGATGACCATGATGATTCCTGCTAAGAGTAACTGCAGCAATCCCATTGCCACATGATTTCCTTCAAACCATGCCGGAATTTTCCAGTTCCACATCATATGTCCCATGGAAAAATACATGAGGATCAGCAAAAAAATGACCGATGCTGCCAGTCTCTTTTTTAGCTTTGGTGTCTCATGATCCTCTAGTGCGTCCTCAGCTTCATTAGACCTTTTCTCTGCTTCGTTTCCTTTTTCTTTTGCTCCATAGCCTGCATCCTTTACGGCTTTGATAATACTTGCAGGACTTGCCGTACCTTCGACTGCCATGGAATTTGTCAGCAGACTGACGGAGCAGGAAGTAACACCCTCCACTTTTAAGACAGCCTTTTCTACCCTTGCAGAGCACGCGGCACAGTTCATACCCGTAACTGTATATTGTTTCAATTTTATGCCTCCATTACTTCATTAATTTTTGTATGGTAGTCACAAGTTCATCCACAACCTCATCGTTTCCGGCGCGTATATCACGCACCACACAACTGTGGATATGACTTGCTAAAATCTCTTTATTAAATGCGTTCATCGCTGCACTGACTGCAGCAGACTGTATCAGAATGTCATTGCAGTAAGAATCTTTTTCTATCATTGCCTGAATCCCACGCACCTGGCCCTCAATGCGTTTCAAACGGTTCAGCAATGCCTTTTTTTGCTCCTCAGACCGCATGGTCTGTTTTTCACTGCAACAACAGCAATCTTTCTTTTCCATATTCCACCTCCATATACCCTATTGGGGTATCTTTGTTATATACCCTTTGGGGGTATTTGTCAAGCAGAAAATTATTTCCTGTATAGTTTTTCCTTTCTCTCCTGTTTTTATGTTTTATGTCATGGAAAAAACAGCTTTTCCAGTTTGTTCTCAGACAGACTCCTGTCCTGCTTTTCTTTGAATTTTGAATGTTTGTGGATCTTTTTGATATTTTGATGTATCGATTTTTTCGATACTTATGACTTTTTGATAGATCGGTTCTTCCGATACTTTGATAAACTGGCGGTATAAAAATAGCAAGCCAAACCCTAATCCTTTCTGGTGTGTTTTGCCACAAACCGCCCTACATGGTACACCGGTCCTTCCATATGCTGTCGGACCTCTTTTAATTTTTGCCGGATCGGAATACTCTGCGGACAATGCTGTTCACATTTGCCACAGCCGATACATTTTGAAGCATTCGTCTGATTTTTCCGAAGTGTTGTACACATGAAATACGTCTTAAATCCTGCATACCAGCCATCGGTATACCGCATATTATATGCCGAAAAACATCCTGGAATATCCACGCCCTGCGGACACGGCATACAATAAGCACATCCGGTACACGGTACTTTGATTTTTTTATTGATCTCCTGTTTTACCTGCTCAAAGACTTCCAGTTCTTCTTTGGTCAGGGAATCTGCCTTGGCTTCGGATGCGATCCGCACATTTTCCTCTACCTGCTCTATCTCATTCATTCCCGATAGGATAACCGTAACTTCGGGGTGATTCCATACCCAGCGGAGTCCCCATTCTGCCGGACTGCGCTTTGGTGTTGTTTTTTCAAATACCCGTTTTGCACTCTCCGGCAGTCCCTGTACCAATCGTCCGCCGCGCAGCGGCTCCATAATGATCACCGGCAGACCTTTTCCCGCTGCATACTGTAATCCCCTGAGCCCTGCCTGCGAATGTTCATCCATATAGTTGAACTGTATCTGGCAAAAATCCCAGTCATACGCATCTATGATCTTTATGAACTGCTCCGTTGCTCCATGAAAAGAAAAGCCGATGTTTTCAATCTTTCCTTCGGCTTTTTTCCCTGCAATCCACGCTTCCATTCCAAGATCGGTCAGTCGTTTCCAGGTAGCAGCATCATTGAGCATATGCATCAGATAATACTCAATGTGATCCGTCTGCAGTCTCTGTAACTGTTCCTCAAAACACTTTTCCATATCCTCGATCGTTTTGATATAGTAGTGCGGCAGTTTCGTGGCAATGTTGACTTTGTCCCGATATCCTTTTGCTAAAAATTTTCCAAGACAGACTTCACTTCCATGATAGGTGTATGCCGTATCAAAATAGTTGACACCGTTTTCAATGGCAGCTTTCATCTCTTCCTCTGCCTTTTTCTGGTCGATCACGCCGCCTTTTTTTGTGAATCTCAGACAACCATAGCCTAAAATTGACAATTCTTTACCGTTTTTTGGATTTTTACGATATAACATAATTTCTCCTTATAGAGTAAAAAA
>OIXH01004487.1_pt1 | contig 11345 bp, 5 predicted proteins | sample 1587741 | NCBI WGS metagenome assembly OIXH01 (sample SAMEA3888916, study PRJEB22519) | human gut metagenome | biome: human gut; feature: human-associated habitat; material: faeces | place: Denmark | collected 2011 | reverse complement strand
GAAACCGGCCATGATCCGACGCGGACGGTTCAGCACCACGCCTAACAGACGTGTGTACTTTTTATTGCCGCGGTTGAGCCAGATGTTGATTTTGCGGAATACGATATTCTTGCGCCCGGTTTGCGGCCGCAGGATAATCGCGCACATCGCCGGGCTCAGCGTCAAAGCGACCACAGTCGATATCAACACCGAAACGACAATGGTAATGGCAAACTGCCGGTAAAGCAAACCGGTAATCCCCCCCAGAAAACTAACCGGAATAAATCCCGCAGCCAGCACGAGAGAGGTGGCGATCAACGCCCCGGTCAATCCCCGCATAGCTTTCTTCGTAGCCTCGTAGGGGCTCAAACCTTCTTTTTCCATATAACTCCCGACCGCTTCGACAACTACAATGGCATCGTCGACCACGATACCTATCGACAAAATCAATCCCAACAGAGTAAGTAAATTGAGCGAAAAGCCCAAAACCAACATCACCCCGAAAGTTCCGATCAACGATATCGGCACAGCAATCAGGGGCACCAGAGAAGCGCGCCAGTTCTGGAGCGAAAGAAATACCACCAACACCACCAGCAACAGCGCTTCGAACAAGGTTTTATACACTTCGTGGATAGACTCGGAAATGTAGCTGGTGATATCGAAAGGGATTTCGTAATCGAGCCCTTCGGGAAAATTCTTACTGATCTCTTTCATCGTTTCGCGCACCTGCCCGGCCACTTCGACGGCATTCGCACCGGGAAGGGTATAAATCCCGAGTACTGCGGCATTTTTACCGTTCATACCACTCTCGGTGGAATAGGAAGAAGCCTCGAGAGAGACCCGGGCAACGTCCCTCAAACGTACGATAGAACCGTCTGGATTCGCTCTGACCACAATCTCTTCGAATTCATTGACTGTAGACAAACGCCCCTGGGTAGTGATCGGAATGGTTATATCCTGCCCGGAAATAGGCTGCTTGCCCAATTCGCCGGCCGCCGACTCACGGTTCTGGTCTTTGAGGGCATCCTGCAAATCTTTTACCGTCAGTCCGAAATTAGCCATCCGGTCGGGCATCACCCAGATACACATACCATAATAACGGCTTCCGATATTGGAAACCCGTCCTACCCCGGGGATACGCCTCAGGATATCCAGGACATTGATCGTCGCAAAATTACTGAGGTAGATTTCGTCGAAACGGGGATCGTCGGAAGTCAGGGTCAGGGTCATGAGCTGATTCGAAGATTGCTTTTCGACGGAAATACCGTTCTGCACCACCTCGGCGGGCAAGCGCGACTCGGCCAGTTTCACCCGGTTCTGGATTTCTACGGCAGATAATTCGGGATTGGCCGAAATGTCGAAGGTGACATTGATCGACAAACCGCCGGAATTGGAACTGCTGGATTCCATGTAGAGCATTCCCGGCGTCCCGTTGAGTTCCTGCTCGATGGGGGTCGCCACAGCCTGCGAGACAGTCTGTGCACTAGCTCCGGGATAGGAGGCCGAAATTTTCACCATAGGAGGTGTAATCTGCGGGTATTGATCCACCGGCAACAAATAGAGGCCGATACATCCTACCACGACAATCAATATGGATAATACCGCCGAAAAGATAGGGCGGTCTATAAAGAATTCAACTTTCATCTTACTTCGTTTATTTCGTCTGTATTTTCTTCTTTTTTAGCCACCGTGCGGGGAGCCAAAAGATCACCGGGAGAAAGTTTGTGTTGTCCCTCGGTCACGACCATTTCATCAGGTCCCAATCCCCTCTCTACCACCACAAAATTACCGACTTCGGGTCCGGTTTCGATAAACCGTTTCTCGGCAGTACTATCCCTGCGCATAACATAAACATGAGCACCTCCCTTCTCGATAATAATTGCGCGGGCAGGTACCACTACGGCGTTTTCGCGCACATCGAGCAGCAGTTTGACTTTAGTAAACTGTCCGGGCAGCAGTTGCCGCCCGGGATTGGCCAGTTCGGCTCTCACCCCGAAAGTACCTGTCTTGGGATCGACCTGAGGCTCGGCAAAGTCGACCAGGCCCTTCTCCGGATAAACAGAATTATCGGCCAGGGTGACCGTAATCGAGGGCTGCCAGGAACGGGTAGCGTCCTGCTCGCCTAATCTGACATTACGCTGCTGGCTGCGGAGATAATCGAGGGCGGTGAGGCTAAAATCGACCAACACGGTATCGCTGGCCACGACGGTCGCCAATAGCGACTTGGAGCCGGGGCCCACCAAGGTACCGATATCGGCATGCCGTTCGCTGATGTATCCCGAAATGGGCGAACGTACCGTCGTATATCCCAGCTCCATCTCTGCCTGTGCCAGATCGGCTTTACTCATGGCTACGTTCGCTTTAGCACTTTCGTAAGCGGCAATGGCATTATCCAGGTCCAACTGGCTGGCTGCATTCTGTTCGTATAAAGGACGCAAACGCTCTACATCGCGTCCGGTTTTCAACTCCTGGGCTTCGTCTTTTTTCAGTTGAGCCGCAGCTTTATCGGCCCGCGCTTTATATAAATCGGGATTGATAATAAACAAGGGCTGATTACGCTCTACCCGTTTCCCTTCCTCAAAAAGCATCTTTTCCAGATAGCCTTCTACCCGGGCATGTACTTCCACAAATTGCCGGGCCCTGATCCGCCCTACATAATCACCGAATATCTCTACATCATCGACCCCCACTTTCTCAACTACTACGGGAATTCCTTCACGTATCTTATCTTTTTTACAACCCACCACTCCCAACAGGAGCACACAGGCAAAACCACTCAGCCAATTATTAACCCTCATATTTATCTGTTTAATTTATTTATACTTGCTATTTCCTCGCTTATGAAAAATATATACCATTTTTCAAGTATAAAAGTTATGCATTGGCTGTCAGCATACTATATATTCAAATCTTTTCCCCGGGGAACTTGTTTTTGTGGAATTATTCCACAAACGAGCTGAATTATTCCACAACATTCGCTATTTCGTTTTCGTATAGGGATTTGTAATTTAAACGATATTTTAACCGATCCGATATGAGACGAATCTTATTTCTGTTATTTTTAAGCCTGATCTTAGGGGGCCGGTCAAAAGCCCAGCAAGACCCGGTACTCGATCTGCAACAAACGATGCCTTCAGAAGACAGTTGGTGGCAATTTTTCGGAGATTCGACACTTATCCGTCTGATCGACAAATCTGTAGCCAATAATTATAATCTGCAGAATGCAGTAAAAAATATCCAATTGGCGAAATCGCGCTGGCGGTCACAACAGGGCCATTTTTTCCCGAGTTTCAGCGCTTCGGCCCAATATACACCGGAAAAAAGCAGTCTGGGCATCGACCATGCCGATAATTACTACCACATCGGGCAGGCCGGTATAGAAATGAATTGGGAAATCGATGTGTTCGGCAATATCCGGAAAGGAGCCAAAGCCCAAAAAGAATATTACCTGGCTTCACAGGAGGATTACCGGGGTACAATGGTCTCGCTCGCCTCAGAAGTGGCGATGGCTTATATCCGTCTGCGCACTTACCAGCAACAACTGGAAGTTGCCCGTAATAACCTGGAATCCCAGGAGGAGATTCTCCGGATCAATGAAGCCAAACTGGCGGCCGGACTGACTTCCAACCTAACGGTGGCGCAATCGAAAGGCCTGTGGCTACAAACGAAGGCAACCCTTCCCGGACTGGAAGCCTCGGTCTACTCGGAAGTGAATACACTGGCTGTCCTGACCGGAGAGTATTCGGATTCTTTACGGCAAGCTTTACTGCAAGTGCACCCTCTCCCCCAAGGCAACCCGATCCTTATGCAAGGAATCCCGGCCGAACTGATCCGGCGGCGCCCGGATGTCCGCTCGGCCGAACGGACGATGGATGCACTGGCAGCCGCAGCAGGAGCAACACGGGCAGACTGGTGGCCGAAATTCTACCTAACGGGCGCTTTCGGGTATGGCAACGAATATTACAAACAGTTTTTCAAGAAGGAGAACATGACGTGGCAAATCAGCCCGAGCATCAAATGGACGATTTTCAGCGGGCGCCAGATCGCCCAGGCTAACCGGCAGGCCCAAATCCAACTGGACGAAGGGATCAATACGTATAACCAAACTCTGCTCACAGCTTTGCAAGAGGTAGACGATGCCTTATCGTCATATAATAAATCACTCCAACAACTGGATGCAGACCGGCTTGCTCTGCAGGAAATTAAACTGACACTGGAATATGCAATGGACCTGTATAAGAAAGGACTGACCAATTACCAGAATGTACTGGACTCACAACGCAATGTATTGAACTACGAAAATGTGTATGTGAATTCGCAGAGTGCAACCCTGCTCTATATGATACAGGTGTATAAGGCACTGGGGGGAGGAGTGGAAAAATAAAGTTAAAGGCTAAAAGCGAATTAAAAAAATCATTGTTATGAAAAAGATGATCGTTCTGATGATTGGTTTGGGAGTGATATTGGGAGGTTGCAGGAAGAAAGAGAAACAGGAAGCCGCAAGCGGACAAGCGGCCCCGGAGATTTTAGTGAACAGACCTGCCAAACACGATGTCGTGTATACGTATCAGTATCCGGCTTATCTGGAAGCCGTGCAAACGGTGAATCTGGTGGCCCGGGTATCGGGATTCCTGGAAAAGATGAATTATATCCCGGGAGTGCCGGTAAAAGCAGGCCAGTTGTTGTTTGTCATCGAACCTCAACCCTATCAGGATCAGTTGAAAGCGGCACAGGCCGAAATGAAGAGTACAGAGGCACGTCTGGCTTACGCCAGGGCACAATACGAGAAGATGAAAGAAGCGATGCCTAGCCGGGCTATCAGTGAGATCGACTTCATCCAGGCCGAATCGGATTACCATTCGGCGATAGCGAATCTTCAGAATGCCCGGGCACAATTGAATACTGCTCAGACCAATCTGAATTATTGTTACATCAAAGCTCCTTTCGACGGACGGGTATCCCGGAACCTGGTGGACCTTCAGAACTTTGTCGGAGGAGCGGTACAACCGGTCACCCTGGCTACGATGTATAAAGATAAGTATATGTATGCTTATTTCAATATGGCTTATGCCGAGTTCGAACAAATTCCTCCGGTGACCAATCCGCTGGTATCGAAAGATTCGGCCCTGGCGCTGACGGTCATCAATGCTGCGGACACCAGCCGTTATTGGAAAGGCGAGCTCGACTATACTTCGCCGAACGTCGATCTGCAAACCGGGACGGTGACCGTACGGGCCATTCTCGAAAATCCGAAAGAAGAATTATTAAGCGGGATGTATGTCAAAATCCGGCTTCCCTATAAAGTGGTAAAAGATGCTTTACTGATACCGGAGGCTTCGATCGGCACGGGACAGGCAGGCCGCTATGTCTATCTGGTGGATGAGAACAACCGGGTGGTGCAGCAAACCGTCAAAGTCGGGGTATTGAGTAACGACGGCATGCGGGAGATCGTCAGCGGTGTCACTCCGGACGACCGTTATGTCGTGGAAGCCCTGATGAATGTGCGTCCGGGCATGACCGTGAAACCAGTGAGAGAAAAAACAAAACGTTAATCTATTCCTATGTTCAGTACATTTTTCATTAACCGCCCTATATTCGCTACGGTCCTGTCTATCCTTATCGTGATCGCAGGACTGGTATCTTTACGTGGTCTGCCGGTAGAACAATATCCGACGATCACTCCTCCGACAGTCGTTGTCCGGGCCTCCTACCCCGGAGCCAATGCCAGTACAATCGCCGACATGGTAGGTACCCCGATCGAGCAACAAGTGAACGGCGTAGAGGGTATGCTTTATATGTCGTCGACTTCGTCGAGCACAGGCAGCTACCAGCTGACCATCACTTTCGAAGTGGGAACCGACCTGGATATGGCCACCGTGCTCGTAGAAAACCGGGTGAACATGGCCCTGAGCACTTTACCGCAGGAGGTGACCCAGATCGGGGTCACTACGACCAAGGAATCGACCAACGTCGTGATGTTTCTGTCACTGACCTCGGATAGTCCGCAATACGACGCTCTTTTTCTCTCTAATTATGCGGCCCTGAATATCACCAACGAATTGGGCCGGGTAAAAGGAGTAGGTAATGTGGGCTTGTTCGGCATGGGCAAATACAGTATGCGTATCTGGCTGGATCCGGATCAGCTGACTATCCGGGGCATCACTCCGGCGGATATCGTATCGGCCATTCAGGGCCAGAATATCCAGGTTACAGCGGGCAGCGTGGGATCGGAACCCTTAGTCCGCAAAGAAGCCTACCAATACACCCTCGAAACCAAAGGATTACTGATCGATGAAGAAGAATTCGGCAATATCATCGTCAAGGCCCTTCCCGACGGCAAATACCTTCGCATCCGTGACCTGGCCACTATAGAGCTCGGACGTGAAAGCTACAGCTCCACCGCCACCCTGAAAGGCGGAGCCGTCGCAGCTATCGCCGTCTATCAGCTTCCGGGAGCCAACGCCCTGGACGTGGCACAACGGGTGAAAAAAGAGATGGACAAACTGGCCTCCTATTTCCCCGAAGGGGTGCAATACAGCGTGACCCTCGATACGACGGAATTTATCAATGCCTCGATTTCAGGAATATACGAAACCCTGATCACCGCCTTTATCCTGGTTTTACTGGTTATTCTGATCTTCCTCCAAAACTGGCGGGCGATGCTGATTCCGCTGATCACGATTCCCGTCTCGCTGGTCGGGACTTTCACCTTCATGGCGATGCTGGGATTTTCCATCAATACGCTGACTCTCTTCGGACTGGTACTGGCTATCGGGCTGGTAGTAGACGACGCCATTATCATCGTAGAAAACAGTTACCGGCTGATCGAAACCGGCCGGTATCCCACCGTAAAAGAGGCGGTGATCCAGGCCATGAAGGAAGTGTCGGGAGCTGTTGTGGGTATTGTGCTCGTACTGTTGGCCGTATTTATTCCCACGGCCTTTATCGGCGGCATCACCGGCCAGTTGTACAAACAATTCGCCCTGACGATCGCCATCTCGACGGTAATCAGCGGGTTCAACGCCCTCACCCTGAGCCCCGCACTTTGTGCCCTGTTTCTGAAACCCAAACAGCCGGCCAAATTCTTTCTCTTCAAAGCTTTCAACCGGTTTTTTGAAAAGACAAACCATGGTTATACCTGGGTGATCACTCACTTCATGCGTAAATCGCTGATGACTTTTATCGTCTTTTTGATCCTTTCGGTGCTGGCTTTCTGGGGATTTATCAAATGGCCGCGTACTTTTATCCCGGAAGAAGACCAGGGGTATTTCATCGCTTTCATGCAACTGACCGACGGTGCTTCGTCGAGCCAGACGGCTACAGCCCTGCAAAAAGCGTCGGCCGTACTGAACCAAATGGAAGGCATCGAAACCTATATCACGATCAACGGCTTTTCAATGATGAGTAATGCAAACGCTTCGAATGCCGCCACGCTGTTCGTGATGCTCAAAAACTGGGACCAACGGAAATCTCCGCAGTTAAGCGCCCAAAGCCTGGTGAACCAATTCAACGGTATGGCCTATGAAGCGATACCGGAAGCCAGAACCTTCGCCGTCTTACCGCCGGCCATCCCGGGATTGGGCGAAAGCAGCGGGTTTGAAGTCATGCTGGAGGATATCAACAGCTACGGCCCGCAAGAACTGCAACGCATGACAGACGAACTGATGCTCGCCGGCAACGAGACCCCGGGTCTCTCTACCGTCCAGTCGATGTTCAGCGCCAGTGTACCCCAGTATTACCTGAATATCGACCGGAACAAAGTAGAGCTGATGCAGATTCCGCTAAGCGAGGTGTTCAATACGATCGGCACATACCTCGGTTCCACCTATGTCAACAATTTTGTGAAATTCGGCCGCACTTACCAGGTGAAGGTCGAGGGTGCCCCCGACAGCCGGGCTCTGGTAACCGACCTACGCCTATTGAATGTCCGCAACTCCAAGGGCGACATGATTCCCCTTTCGGCCTTTACTACTATCGAGACGCGGATCGGCGCAGAGAGCCTGACGAAATACAACACTTACGTATCCGCCCTGATCTCGGGTGCCGCAGCAGACGGTTATAGCTCGGGAGAGGCGCTGAATATTATGGCCAAACTGATCCGGGAGAAAGTGGGACGCTCCTTCGGTTATGAATGGACTTCTATGGCATATCAGGAAGAAAATGCGAGTTCGTCCACCTCCATCATCTTTATACTGGCCATCGTGGTGGCTTTCCTGATCCTGGCAGCCCAATACGAGAGCTGGACGGATCCTTTTGCAGTGATCATGGGTTTGCCTATCGCCCTGCTGGGAGTAGTGATCGGAGTGATGGTCATGAATCTTCCGATCAGCGTTTACACCCAAATCGGAGTAGTGCTTCTGATTGCCCTGGCGGCGAAAAATGCCATCCTGATCGTAGAATTCGCCCGGGATTACCGGGCTGCAGGCAAGTCGACCGAAGAATCGGCGATCGAAGGCGGACGCGTACGTCTCCGCCCGATCCTGATGACCTCTTTTGCTTTCATCCTCGGCACTTTCCCGCTGGTGATTTCGACCGGAGCCGGAGCTTCGAGCCGGATCTCGCTCGGTATCGCCGTTTTTGCCGGTATGTTGATGACCTCCCTCGTAGGCACCTTGTTTATTCCCAATTTCTACCTGATGATGGAGAGCCTGCACGAACGGTTTACCCGCAAAAAGAAAAAAGACAAAGACACGGAAGAGAACCTTCCCGCCGTATACGAGGAACAACTCCCGATGAAGCGGGAGTGAGACAGGGAGAGGGATTAGCGTCTGCTTCGTTCCTGATCAGGGGCGTCATTCAGGCTCCGGACCGGCAAAACCTCTCCGGTTTCTGGCCAGCGAACCTCTGGTTCTGACTGTAAAGCCGACCGGAAAGATTGTGCCGCCGGTCAGCCAGGCATTCATCAGCAAGCGGGAATTGCACCGATCAGCATCGAAGAGATGCCGACCGATAAAGCGCTAATCGGTAACCTCCGGTTACACTGGTCAAGACCGAAGATGTGCCACCAACTGCCTGTCGGAGAAACCGGTATAAGCCTTCAGCACCATAAGACCGATCTTTGCACAAAGACTGAAAATGTTCTTGCGTCCAAGACGTTGCTCCGACAGACCTGATTCTTTGGCTATACGCTCAAACGGGAACACTGAATGAAGCCTGCCAAGCTCACTCTCATGAAAACTCTTGCGATATTTTTCCAGAATATCAAATTCTGTAAAGCCTAATGTAGGCTGAATCTCGGAAATATTTCGTATTTTTGCCATATCTTAGTTGGGGTATTTCCCCCGTTTTGGCCGTCAAACCTTATTTTCGGGGGAATACCTAAAGATACAAAAAAGCCAACTAATTCGCAATACTTTGTGTATGAATTAGTTGGCTGATTTTATAATATTTAATGAATGTCCCTATATAAGTGCGCCCCGGTTCGATTATATCCGACCTGTCCGTGGGATTAAAACGGATTTTAACCTCATTTTTGTCCTATATTCAATTTTTAACAAATTTCACCTAAATCCTTATTCGATTTAATGCCATGCGATAACATTTTGTACTCTAATTGTTCTACCCTCAAATTTTATTCATAACAATGTCACAATACTGAATATTTTTTATTTATCAATAAATAAATCAAAATAAAAAATTTATTGACATTCATATTTTCCGGCTAATATTGCGGCTGGACTCCGGTGTTTAGAACACATATTTGAAATGTAATGGTTTACTATTTTACAAAAATGGTTGACAAATAAATATCAGTCTGCCATGTGACACTTTATGTCATTATATAATTTAATGAGGTGCATTACAGACATATCGATCAGCGGCTCATACATGAACGCATTTACATGGATATTTTCCGGAGTCATCAGGCTTACTTTATCGAAAATTGATAATATTTCAGGATTCGGAGCATCCGATTGTTTGTATTTGTCGATCAACTCCCGTGTCTGATTCGACAAAATTTCATCTGTGTCAATGTCATTTATCAGCTTCAATATCAACTGTTCCGCCCGTAATCGGATAGCGATGGATAAAACTAATTTGTTTTCCAATAATATTTCGTCAATCAAAGGATTTTCATTAACGATTACATCAGCTTCTTGCAGTATCAGGTCTGTAATTAAAGTCGCACCAAAATCAATAACGAGATTCTGGCAATTATGAATATAGGTTTTATATAGCCGACAGATTGTATCTGAGGAAATAGTTCCCGATCCTGCCTTAATATGCAAACAATTTGTCAAGCACTTGTATTCATCCGATTGTTCACCTTTAGAATATTCAATGATATTTCTTACAAAAGGCAATAACCCAATGAATACTCTTTTCTTATTCGCTCGTTTTGAAAAGTGCTGAAAAACATCTTTCCTATATTGTCCTATTTTGCATTTTATATCTCCGCTTGTATCGTGTATAGCCATAAATACGGATTTTTTCAGACCGAGTCGGGATGCGACCGTTCTATAAAAATCGAAATTGTGGGTCAGCAGGATTATTTTGAATCTATTATCCTTACATACATCGGCAAGATACTCTATAATGGCATACTTATTTTTATAATCAAAAGAGTCTGCAATGTCGTCGAGAATCAGCAAACTATCTTCTGCATAATGTTTACGAGCTTCTATTTCAAATAATATTTGCAATGTGTAAAACGCCCGGCATTCTCCTCTACTCAAAATTTTCAACAGAGTTTCTTTGGGTTGCTCGATCGGCTCTTCAGCCCGTTCATCTTTGTATTTGAATATGAGATTTGCCGTATCTTGCTTGAGTATAACATCCGCTTTATTTTTAATCTCTACGGTAAAAGGAACACTAAATCTTTTGTTGTATATATCTATAATCGTCTCCCATGTACGGCTCTCTTGTTGAGCTTTGGCAATTAAATCGTTTAATATTTCTGTTTTGGTTTTATAGAAATTGATTAAGGCAATAGCATCATCGCACAATCTGTGAATAAATCCATACCATACCTGTTTCTTGAACTCATTATAATCCATCAATAGCGGGATGATCGTGTTATCTTTTTCCAATACAGCCTTAAAGGCCCTCAATTCACTGTTATTACCGATCGCCTTATCTATTTTTTCGAATGTAGATTTTAGTTTATCGTCGCTGATAACTTTTGTAATCTCTGCATTGATGATTTCCTGTAATTGTCCTGCGGATGTTATTTCCACTCCGGAACTTAATTTTATTCTATGTTTGGCAGCAAAGAAAGCTTCATCAGCTACCGATTCCCGCAGAACCGTCGCCTGATATGTACCAAACGATACGCCCTCACGATTCGTTTTGAAGAATCTGGAACGACTTAATAACTTTTGATAATCCGTGAAATATTGTTGAATCAAATCTTTGTGTTTGTCTAA
>OIXH01004481.1_pt1 | contig 11354 bp, 7 predicted proteins | sample 1587741 | NCBI WGS metagenome assembly OIXH01 (sample SAMEA3888916, study PRJEB22519) | human gut metagenome | biome: human gut; feature: human-associated habitat; material: faeces | place: Denmark | collected 2011 | reverse complement strand
TCACAGAGGATTCCAGCGGACGCACCAGCGGACTTGCGCCGCATCCGCTTTGCGACCAGCTGAAGTATATTGCCTGCACGAACGAAAAGGCACACACGCTTTACTTGCAGACGCTGCGCGCATGGATGGAGTCGCCGCATTCGCACCCTTTTCTGCTGGCGGTTTTCTCCTACGCGGAAGACGGTTCGATCCTGAACGACCTGGCAGGGGCGGGGCTTTTGGAGGATGCGGAGCACTATGATGAAAAATGGATGATATGCTGGCGCGTACACGGCTTTGCGGACGAAGAGCCCGCCTGTTGGAAAAACCGAAAGCTGTTCGCTTCTTTTGCCGACTACTACTGCGAACGGATCTCGGCGCGGGATCGGAAGCTTTGCATGGTCGAAGGAAAACCGAAGGCGGCTGCGATGCAGCATCCAAAAGGGATGATCCCTGTAAACGGAAACGCAAAGCTGATCTCCGCCAATGACGCGAGCGGCTTTACCTACCGCGGGCGCTTTTCGGAAGAATGGCAGGCGGCGAGCGTTGGCTACATCGCTTCCCAGAAGGCGCATAACGCTATCCGCTGGCTGGCGTCGGATCAGGGCGTATACGAGTTTTCAGGCAATCGTATCTTTCTGTGCTGGAACCCGCAGGGCGAAGCCATCCCCAAGCCCATGCGCAGGCTGCGCGGCGTGGAGACGGAGGTGACGCGGAAGCCGAGCGACTATCAGGAGCAGCTCAAAGCCACGCTGCTGAGCCTGCGGAAGGAACGACAGCTCAAAGATACGGACTCCGCGATCCTGGTGAGCTTTGACGCCGCAACCACTGGGCGGCTCGCCGTTACGGATTACAACGAACTTTCTCTCGACGTATTTTTGGAGCGGATGCGGATGTGGGACGCGCACTGCTGCTGGTATGCGGGGAAATACGGCATTCAGGCGCCGGACCTGTTCCAGATCGTGGAATGTGCCTTCGGCACACCGCGTGGAAGCTCTCTGGCGATCGACGACCGAATCCAGCGTCACCATTTGCAGCGGCTGCTGGACTGCAAGGTGGACGGCGGTGTATTTCCGCGGGATATGGTAAGTGCGTTGGCGGAGCGGGCATCCATGCCGCTGGCCTATGAGGAAGCGGTTTGGAGGCGGATCCTGCACACGGCCTGTTCCGCCATTCAAAAGTATCGGTACGACACAAAACAGGGGGGCGATGAAATGGCTTGGGAATTGGACAAAAAAGACCGCAGTTTTCAGTATGGCCGGCTTCTGGCGGTCATGGACCGTGCGGAGCAGGATTATTATTACAAAACGCAGGAGAAGCGGCAGACAAACGCGATCAAGTTTATGAACGAGTTCCGCCTGCGGCCGTTCTTTGTGTATGAGCGGGTCAACCGCCACCTGCATCAGGCCTATCTGAACCGCGTGGAACCATGGCAGGCGGATCGGTATGAGCGCCTGACCGGCGAAATCATGGGGATCATACGGGAGTTCCCCGAGGAAGAACTGAACAAACCGCTTTCTGATCTCTATTTGATGGGGTATGAACTGCAAAGAAATACGTTCTTTGAAAAAAATGAAACAAGTGAAGAAAAAGAGGAGGAATAAACATGGCGGCATTGGAGCATAAGATCGACTTTCTGGCACTGGTATCTGTGACAAAAGCAAATGGGAATGGCGACCCGCTGAACGGAAATCGCCCAAGAGTGGATTATAACGGCATCGGGGAAATTTCTGACGTATGCATCAAGCGAAAAATACGCAACCGAATGCAGGATATGGGGTATGCGATCTTTGTACAGTCGGACGACCGCTGCGACGATGGTTTCAGAAGCCTGAGCGAGCGCGCAGCTGCGGCGACGGCAGGGATCAAAGATAGAGAAGCCTATGCGCAGCTTGCCTGTGAAAAGTGGATGGACGTGCGTAGCTTTGGACAGGTGTTTGCGTTTAAGAAAGAAAAGAACGGCGTTTCCGTTGGCGTTCGCGGCCCGGTTTCCATCCATCAGGCGCTCAGCCTGTCCCCGGTTGAGGTGGAGTCGCTTCAGATCACCAAGAGCGTCAACGGAGAACCGGGTGAGAAGCGTGCCTCCGATACGATGGGCATGAAGCATTTCGTGCGCTTTGGGTTGTACGAGATCAAAGGCTCCATCAATGTCCAATTGGCGGAAAAGACGGGTTTTTCTCAGGAAGACGCGCAGGTCGTGAAGGAGTGCCTACGGACGCTGTTTGTAAACGATGCTTCTTCGGCGCGTCCCGAAGGCTCGATGGAGGTCGTGAAACTTTATTGGTGGGAGCATAATTGCAAGGACGGCCAGTATTCTTCTGCAAAGGTGCACCGCAGTGTTCATGTGACTGCGAAGGATATTGCCGCGCTTCCGAATAGTGTGGAGGACTATACGATCACGCTTGACGAACTGCCCGGTCTGATGCCACAGATCATTGAGGGAGTGTAAGCGGAAACGGCCTGAAAAACCAATCCGTTTCGCACTGCGGGGGAATGGGAAAAAGGGATAGACCCTTTCCGTCCTGATGGTGCGCTTCTTCCTACTGAAAACACCGCTGCCCTACGGCTTTTACGACCGGGGCAGCGGTGTTTTGATTCGGAATCAATGGGAAACTACTTGGCCCTACGCCTGAAAGAACGCCGTGCAGAGGCGGACGAAAGCGTCCTGATCCGCCGCACCCATGGTCTCGCAGGCGGAGTGCATGGCCAGAATCGGAACGCCGATGTCCGCGGCGGGCATGGCCAGCAGGGACGAGGCCATGGAGCCTACCGTGCTGCCGCCGGGCAGGTCGGCCCGGTTCATGTAAATTTGCAGGGGAATCTGGTTCGCGTCGCAAAGCCCCTGAATGACCGCGCAGGTCTCCGCGTCGGAGGAATAGCGGGGGCTGCGCTTGAGCGCAACGCCGCCGCCCAGCACCGGCGCACAGGAAAAATCAGCGTATTCGGGATGATTGGGATGCATGGCGTGGGCCGCGTCGCAGGAAAGCAGCATCCCGTTCAGACAGGCGTCCAGCAGCGCCGTGCGATCCAGCCCCAGCGACAGGGCCAGCTTTTCCAGAATCACCGTCAGCGTGCTGCTGTCCGCGCCCCGGCGAGTGTTGCTGCCGATTTCCTCGTTGTCGTAGAGAACCGCCACGTTGATACCGTCGCCCTGCGCATCCGCCAGCCCTTGCAGACAGGCATGGACGGAGCTGAGATTGTCCAGCCGGGGAGAGGACAGAATGTCCTGCTCAAAGCCCAGCAGCGTGGGCTCGGCGCAGCAGTAGGCGCAAAGCTCGAAGGACAGCACGTCCTCCGGCTGCAACTGCAGCCTCTTCGCCAGCTGGCGCACCAGATAGCCGTTTTTTTCAAATTCGCCCTGCACGGTACGGCAGATGGGCAGCATGTCCACGTTGGCCTTGTAGGGAACGCCCTTATTGACCTCCCGGTTCATGTGGATGGCCACGTTGGGGATGACCATCACCGGCTCGTCCCACGAGATCAGGCGGCGCTCCGGCTGCATGGGGTCGGCCGTGCGCAGAAGGACAACGCCCGCCAGGCCCAGAGGCCGATCCAGCCACGTGTTCAGAATTGCGCCGCCGTAAGGCTCGACGCTCAGACGACAGCAGCCGCCGGAGATCAGCTCGGGCTGGGGCTTGATGCGCATACAGGGCCAGTCGGTGTGAGCCGCCGCAATGCGGATCACGTCTTTCTGCCCTACGGTCACGGCTGCCAGAAAGGTGCCGTTTTCCACAAAATAGCGTCCGCCCCGGTGAACGGAGAAGGGCCTGTTCAGCGCAAGGGGTTCAAAGCCCCGCTCCGTCAGCCAGTGGGCCGCCATATCTACGGTATGCCACGGCGAATGACCGCCGCTGAGCCATTTCATCAGTTCATTGGTAAATTCAGCCATGTTCTTAGCTCCTTTGGTGGGTTCTGCGTGCGGGCAAACCGCTGCCCCGCGCCGCGTTCAAGGGTATTATATTTCTTTTTGGTCAAAGAAACAAGTCGGAATCCCACAGCCGAAAACGTGGAAAATGTGGAAAAAACCGCTTGCTTATGGTACAATCGGGTTGTCCTGTTCAGGACGTTACAGGAGGTCTTGGTGTTTCAGATATTATTCGTCTGCCATGGCAATATTTGCCGCAGCCCCATGGCGGAATTTGTCCTGCGGGATATGATCGCCCGGCGCGGGCTGGAAGCGGAAGCGACGGTGGAATCCGCCGCCACCAGCACGGAGGAGATCGGGAATCCCGTCCATCCCGGCACCCGGGAGAAGCTGCGGCAGGCGGGAATCTCCTGTCAGAGCAAGCGGGCCCGGCAAATCGTCCCGGAAGATTATGATCGTTTTGATTGGATCGTCGGCATGGACGATTGGAATATGCGCAATCTTCGTCGGGCGTTTCCGGGCGACCCGGAGGGAAAACTGCATAAGCTGCTGGATTTCTGCGGCGATGGCTCCGACGTGGCCGACCCGTGGTATACCGGCGATTTTGACGCGACCTGGCAGGACGTGCAGCGCGGCTGCCGGGCGATGATGAAGCAGATCGAAAAGGAGCTGAAAAAAGAATGAGCCAACTGAAAGAAGCGGTGGGGGAGTGGTTCGCCCACGCTGACCCCAAGGCGGGCCTGAAGGAATGGACGAAGCAGCTCTGCCGCATTTTGAGCGAGCATGAGGATGAACTGAAACATATCACCTATTCCTATCGCCTGTGCGCCACCGATACGGGCTATGTGTGCGCCTTTTCGCTGGTGGAGGGCCGCTATATCCCAAAGACCGAAATAGACGAAGCGGACGTGATCGTCTCCGGCCGGGAACGCGACCTGATGGACATCCTGCAGCGGAAGGTGTCGCCCCTGTCGGCACTGCTGCGGGGAAAAATTCAAATCAAGGGCTCCAAGGCCGCTTTGATCGCCTTCGGCGAGTTTCTGTAAGCGGGAAGGAAACATTCATTGGATTATTGGGAGAAAGGAGGAGGACTCATGGAAGATCAGCGCCGGGAAAAGGACAATCCGTTTCAGCCGATCTCGTTGGACGAACGCCTGTCGCGGCCTGTGCCGAAGCCTCGCCATACGGCTCACGAGCCGATGATGATGCGCCCGGGCCAGCTGTACGGCCGCACGCCGTTTTATCAGCCCGCCGTCATGGGTTCTCCTGCCCCGACCGAACCGGCGGCTCCGCAGACGGTCCCCTTTTCTTCGTTCCAGCCGTTCGGTTCGGTGAACGCATCCGTTGCGCCTATGCAGCCAGAGCCTTTTGCTTCTCCGAGCTTTCGGCCTGTGGAGGAAATTCAGCCCGCAGCGCCGTCCGAGCCTTCCTTTCAACCCCTCTGGCAAAGCCCGATGGAAGGATCGCCCGCCGAAAAAGCAGTTGAGGAAAGTCCCTCGCCGGAATATATTCCCGAATCCCAGCGCCCTGTGGAAAAGGATGCGCTGGGTGTACCCAAGTATTTGCAGCGCAGCCCGTCGCTGGGAGAAGCCCAGCCCCGTAATTGGGTTCCTTCTGTTTCCACGACGGCCGAAACAACGGCCACTGCAGCAGAATGGCCGTCTCTGGACGTGCCGCTGTGGCCCATGACGAAGCCTGTGCCGCTGGAAGAACAGGCCGCGCCCGAAACGAATGCGGCGGAGGAAAACACCCCGCAATCGGCTTCGGAGAGCGAAATGCCGGTTTCCGCAACAAAGCCGGAAAAAATCGCGAAAGTAGAAACAAGTGCGGATGCGCCCGGTGAAGCGCCCCTTTCGAACAAAGCCGAAAACACCGAGACTGTGCAAAGCCAGCCGACCCAGTCGTCCCAGCCCCGACGGCGCAGCCGTATGGCGCGCCGGGAGCTGGAAAAAGCCTCGGCCACGGGGGAAGGAACGCCGATCCCCTCCGAATTTGCCAAAGCGCCCACAGCACCCCATGCCGAGACAATCGCTGTGGAAGAAAACGAAAATCCAGTATCCATCCCGGAAATGGCGGCAAAAACGGTTTTGACAGCTGCGCCCCAAAAAGAGGAGCCCGCCGTCGCTTCAACGGCAACGGAGAATGGAGCGGATTCCGCTGCATGGGGCAGCCCGGCAGAGACTTCCGCAGACGAATTACAGACCGAAGCGGCGAGGGTCGAACTGCCGTCTTCGACGAATGGCGAACCCGTGAGAAAGACAAGATTCCACGGGGAAAACGTACAGGCAGCGGAAACGCCCGCGAACGAGACGATTCCACAAGAGACCGAGCCGCCTGTCAGTGTCCAGCCCCAAACGGCCGGGACACCCAACGATGTGCCGCCACTCCATGCGGCAGAACTGTCCATGGATGAGCGGATGCCCCCAGCGGTACCCGTGTTCGAAAACCAGCCCCAAACTGCCGAGGCATCAAGCGATGTGCAGCCACTCCATGAGGCTGCAGCGTCCATGGCCGAGTCAGCGCCCCATGCGGCTGCGCCCGTATTCGAAACACAGCCCCAAGGGGCTGAAACGTCCGCAGCCATGTCTGCGGCGCAAGCAGCGGAAGAGTCTGCCTTCAAGCCGCAGACCCCGGCTGCTGAAACGTCCATGATGGAGCCGCAGCCGCAATCGGACAATGAGTTCACGGTGAAAGATCAGCCCGACCCCGCCGCCGAGCCGCTGTTCTCCGCCGCTCCCTGCCGGGCTGAAAAGCCCGTGAAAGAGGAAAACACAGCGGCAGCCGCTCCTGCCGCAGGGGAAGACGAATGGTACAAGGTTTTTCAGCAGAGCGGCCCTCTGTGGGATCCTGCCGCTTCGCCCATGGGCAGCGAATTGGACGCATTTTTCAGCGACGATGCGCCCAAGGCGGAAATCCACTGGAATTTCAACGAAGACGACCCCTTTGTTCCTTTACAGGAGCAGCCGGTTTCGGAAACGCCCGCGCCAGTGTTTTATCCCTTTGAGGAGGACACGCTGCCGCCCACGGAGGAGAGTCCCTCGAAAGAAGGCTCCGCGCCGCTGCACGGCTTCGACCAGCCCTTTGTTGGCGGTGGTCTGCCGCCGCTTGGCGGGCGGATGGAGCAGCCATCTGCAGATCAGCCCTTCTTTGCCGCCGCTTCTGATTCGGAAGAAACTTCGTGGAATGCGGGCGGACAAGCTGCCGCTCCGGAAATGCCGTTTCAGCCCGGCCAGCCTTACCATTCCGCGCCGGTAGAAAACAACGGTTTTTATGCCGGCGTGGAGTCGAAGAAACCCGAATCGAGCCGCCCGGCGCCCCATCGTCCCTTTGCCCAAAAGCCCGCTGCGGCGGAGAAACCGAAGAAATCTTCCAAACCGCCTAAGGAAAAGCCGCCCAAACCGCCGATTCTCTGGGGAAGGGTAGCGGCCATTGCCGCGGTGGCGGTCATGCTGCTGTTCTGCCTCATCGCCGGGGGAAAGATCCTTATGAGCCTTTCCGCTAACGAACGGGAAATGGCGCAGGTGCGTCAGGCATATCAGGAGCAGCAGGGACAGGCGTTGGAGCAGGCGGGCGTGAAGGTAGATTTGCTGCCCGCCGGGGAAACCTTTACCCCCACGTCCACGCCGCAGGTGTTTGCCGCGCCAAAGGCGGAGGCCGTCCAGAGCGGGAACGGAGGCGAAACGTCCGCCGACACGGTGGAGGAAGAAACCACCCGCACCCGGCTGAGACGCTACCCGGATAACCCGCTGTGCAATGTGCTGGACAGCATGAAGGAGATCAGCACCGAATACCCGGATGTGCTGGCACGGCTGTATATTCCCGGCGTGCTGGACGAGTACGTGGTGCAGCGCAATAATACCTATTACCTGACCCACAACTATCGCGGCTCTTTGTCCGACGGTGGAGCGGTATTTCTGGACAGGGACTGTTTCATCAGCACGCCCCCGGAAAACCTGCTGCTGCGCGGCGAGGGCAACGTGGCGGGCGTGAGCTTTGCTCCCCTGTGGCAGTATGAGTCCGGCGGCATCGGCTTCGCGGCCGGGGCCTGCTTCGCTCAGCTGACCACCCTGTACGAGGACGCGCGCTACGTGCTGTTTTCCGTCATCGTGGCGGACAGCGACCCTGCCAAGCCAGGCTACTTCGACTATGCCTCCCACGATACCTTCGACACGGACGCGCAGATGATGGAGTACGTCCAGTCGGCGGCAGACCGCAGTCTGTATGGATTCTCCGTTTCCGTGGAACCGTCCGACCGGCTGATGACGCTGGCGACGGTGTCCAGCCGGGGCAACGGTAAGTGTCTGGTGCTGCTGTTCCGTATGGTGCGGGAGGGCGAAACCGTCCCGTGACCCCTTCGTTTCCCTGATTTTTCCACAAGGAGGAAAATTTCGATGGCTGTTTCCAATCGTTGTTTTTATCCCGGTCAATTGCTGCTGCCCCGGGAGGGCACGAACCTGACCGCATGGGCCTGTGTGGCCTGCGATCAGTTCACTTCTCAGCCCGCCTACTGGGAGGAAGTGGAGCGTCTGGTGGGCGATCAGCCCTCCGCATTCCGCATGATCCTGCCGGAATGCTGGCTGAACGAGACGGACGCACGGGTCCCCGGCATCTGCCGCACCATGGAGCAGTACCTGCGGGACGGCACGCTGGTCCCCGCCGTGCAGCAGGGCTTTATCCTGACGGAACGAATCACCCCCTCCGGCGCGCGGGTGGGGCTTGTCGGCATGATCGATCTGGAATGCTATGATTTCCATCCCGAAGCGAAAAGCCTTGTCCGCGCCAGCGAGGGCACCATTGCCGAGCGCATCCCGCCCCGGGTGCGCATCCGGGAAAAAGCGCCGCTGGAGACCTCTCATGTGATGCTGTTGATGGACGACCCCATGCAGTCGGTGGTGGAGCCGCTGTTTCAGAAGCGCCGCCAGCTGCGCAAGCTCTACGATTTTCCGCTGATGATGAATGGCGGCCAGCTGGTAGGCTACGCCGTGGAGGACGCGGCGGATATCGACGGGGTCTACGCGGCGTTGGAACGGCTGCGTCAGGGCGACGATCCCATGCTGTTCGCCGTGGGCGACGGCAACCACAGCCTTGCTACGGCCAAAGCCATCTGGGACAAGGTCAAGCCCGGCCTGACCCCGGAGGAGACCATGACCCATCCCGCCCGGTTCGCCATGGTGGAGATCGAGAATATCTATGACGACGCGCTGCGCTTCGAACCCATTCACCGGGTGCTGTTCGGCGTGGACGGCGACGATCTGCTGGACGAGCTGGAAGCCTATGCGGTGCGCCGGGGCGAAGACCTGATCGACCCGGACGCGACGCAGGATATCCGCGTGGTGTACGAGGGCAAGGAAGTGACGGTCTCCATTCCTACGCCCCACCGGCTGGCAGTGGGCGACCTGCAGATCTTCCTGGACGAATGGTTGCTCGCCCATCCCGGCGCGAAGCTGGATTACGTCCACGGCGAACAGGCCGTCCGGGAGCTGGTGAAGGGCGAAGGAGCTGTGGGCTTCCTGCTGCCCGCACCGGATAAGAGCCGGTTCTTCGAGCAAGTGCGGGAACTGGGCGTGCTGCCCCGAAAGACCTTCTCCATGGGAGAGGCCAATGAAAAGCGGTATTATATGGAGTGCCGCAGAAAATAAAAAAGCCGTTCGCGGCGGAAACGGGGCGAACAGCCCTGATGAAAGACCCGTGTGCTTTGGAAGGCGCACGGGTCTTTTTCATGTGGAAAATTTCTTCTTTCAAAAGTAAACGTATCATTTGAGCTGAAAAAGCCGAGACTGTTTTGGAAAGGGCGCTGCGCCGCCCCTTTGGTGAAAGGAGAGGGAAAGAATGTCCCAGATGTTTTGCTTTCAGTGCCAGCAGACCGCGGGCAACAAGTGCTGCGTCCAGACCGGCGTCTGCGGAAAACAGCCGGAGACAGCCAACCTGCAGGACGAACTGGTTTGCGGGTTGATCCGACTGGCAGAGACCGCCGGGCAGCAGGGAGCCCGCACGGAGGAAATTTCCCGGCTGCTGATCGACGGCCTGTTTACCACGCTGACCAACGTGAACTTTGACGATGAAGCCATTCGCCATTTCATCCGCCGGGTGGAAAACGAACGAAAAAAGCTGGGCGGACAGGATAAGGGAACACTGGAGCTATGGCGGGGCGAGACGGATATCGTCTCATTGCGCTCCACACTGCTTTTCGGCATGAAGGGCATGGCCGCTTACGCCCACCACGCCCTGAACCTGGGCTTTCAGGACGAGCAGGTGACAGAATGGTTCTACAAGGGACTTTCGGCGCTTCGGCAGGAACGCTCCATCGGCGACTGGCTGGAGCTGATTATGGAATTCGGGCGGGTCAACTTCCGCTGCATGGAACTGCTGGATCGGGCCAACACGGAGACCTTCGGCGACCCCGTCCCCACCAGAGTCCCTCTGGACATTCGAAAAGGCCCGTTCATCGTGGTGTCCGGCCATGATCTGGAAGACCTGCATCAACTGCTGGAACAGACGAAGGACAGGGGGATCAACGTTTATACCCATTGTGAAATGCTGCCCGCCCACGGCTATCCCTCTCTGAAAAAATATCCGCATCTGGCTGGCAACTTCGGCACGGCATGGCAAAGCCAGCAGACCGAGTTTGAGAATATTCCCGCGCCGGTGCTGTTTACCACCAACTGCCTGATGCCGCCCCGGCCCAGCTATCAGGATCGGGTGTACACCACTTCCGTGGTGGGGTATGAGGGGCTGCGGCATATCGCCGCCGACGAGCACGGGCGCAAGGACTTTACGCCTTTGATCGAGCAGGCCCTCGCACTGGGCGGCTACGAGCACGACCATAGCATGAGCGGCATCAACGGCGGCCATATGGTCACCACCGGCTTTGCCCATGAGACGATTCTTTCCCACGCCGGAGAGGTGACGGAGGCCATCAAGGCGGGCAAGATTCGGCATATTTTCCTCATCGGCGGCTGCGACGGCGCGCATCCGGGGCGAAACTACTATACCGAGCTGGCGAAAAAAACGCCCATGGATTCTCTCATTCTGACGCTGGCCTGCGGCAAATACCGTTTTAACGATCTGGACTTGGGCGAAATTGCCGGATTCCCCCGCATCATGGACGTGGGGCAGTGCAACGACGCGTACAGCGCCGTGCGGGTCGCGCTGGCGCTGGCGGACGCCTTCGAGTGCTCCGTCAACGAACTGCCCCTGACGCTGGTGCTCTCCTGGTACGAGCAGAAAGCCGTCTGCATTCTTCTGACCCTGCTGGCGCTGGGCGTGAAGAATATCTATCTGGGGCCGACGCTGCCCGCCTTCCTGTCCGAAACCGTTGTGAAGGCGCTGGTGGACGCTTATGGTCTCCGGCCCATCACTGCCCCGGAACAGGATCTGGACGCTATTCTGGGACGTGGATGAAAGGAAAACAGGCCTGTCTGAAAAAGACAGGCCTGTTTTTCAGCATTCCGTGCAGCGGAATAGCCGGGCGCCGTGAGGTTCGATGACACAGGAAAGTGTCTCTTGGGCA
>OIXH01004480.1_pt1 | contig 11358 bp, 8 predicted proteins | sample 1587741 | NCBI WGS metagenome assembly OIXH01 (sample SAMEA3888916, study PRJEB22519) | human gut metagenome | biome: human gut; feature: human-associated habitat; material: faeces | place: Denmark | collected 2011 | reverse complement strand
AGCATGAGGCGGCTGCGCACCTGTGACCGAACCCGCAGGGTTCGTATGCGCCATACCATGCGTTTTTACCTGAAGCAACTAAGGTCAATAACACACTAAATCGCCTTCGGCGAGGCGGCTGCGCACCTATCGTGGCAGCAAGCCGCCCTACCGTAGTTTGCATTACCGCCCATTGCATGGTCGGTATTATGCCGCCCTACCGTAGGGGCGGCTATCAGCCGCCCGCGGGCGGATACTATCCGCCCCTACAGTATTGGAATAGTACAGCATAAAATAACCCTCATGGAATCTTTCCGTGAGGGTTTATTGTTTACTTCCATTGTTTTGCCCAGAGCTTATCTTCTTCTGACACCCGATAGGAGTCGCAGAGCTTTCGCACTGTCATTTTTCTGACTTCGTCGGGCAGTGAGAAGTCGTTTTCCATAAACTTCTTTGTCAAATCCCGGTGCTTGGCAAATGCTGTGGCGATAAGCCACGCCTGAGCCATCTGAACATAGTATTCGGAGCTGCTCAGCTTATTCACGCAGTCAAGCGCATATGCCGCGTCCTTTTCTTCACTGAGATAGTGACCGAGAAGTATAATAACTCCGACCCGCTGCTGCCATAGGTTCTGCGAGTGCAGCAGACCGTAGATTTCAATCTTGTATTCTTCTCTCAGTTTACGGATTTGCTTGAAAGAGCTGACCGGAACATCACAGCATGCCCAGTTGTTCACCAAAAGCGAATAACGCCGTATCCGTTCGCACATCTCGCCGAACGGGAGCTTTGCGTAACCGATTACCAGTCCGTATACCGTTATTTCTTCATGAGACAGACTCCGGATTTTCGCTGTATCGTCCGCGGCTTTGATGAATTCACGAAAGTTACCCTTTGCGATTGATTTTGCACACTCACGCAGCTTCGGAACTCTCACTCCTATAATCTCGCTGTCGGAATTCGGTGTGATTTTTGAATTAAAGTCTTTATAGTCCTTATCGCCGAGACTTTTCAGGTATTCGAGATACTCGGCGTATGTTTGTGTATTCCAGGATTTAAGATTAAGTTCCATTATTATTCAGTGTTATCCTTTCTGTTCTTTGCTGAATCAATATACATTTTTACTGTTTTCGTAAATGCCTCTTAAGTATTCATAGAAGTTTGCGTAAGCTGTTCCGATATACGGCGCAAGGAAGATAAAGCCTATTCCGAAAGTCAGACAGCAGAGAAGAATCCAGCCGATAAAGCTGAGACCCAGGCAGAATAGTCTGCCCTTATAGCCTTTCATCATTTTTTTGCTGAGCTTAAGCGCCTCCGATGCGGATATATTATCATCGTCAATCAGAATATAGAATGCCTGTGAGTACGACAGAGCCGCAATAATTCCGGGTATTATAAGCAGCAGCGACCACAGAAAAACGAAAATCTCGGTAAGCAGAAACAGAATGAATGAACGCTTGATAACATTTCCGCCATATGAAAATCCGCTGAATATATAGCTGATATTTGTCTCGCCGTGTCTTACAAAATGGAGCTGATAATTGCCTACACCGTAAGAAATACAGCCTGATACCAATACCTGTGCAGCCAAAAGAACCAATGTAGCAACTGCGGCAATTATACCTGTGATTGCAGAAATTATACCGTGGGTATGGTTTTGTATGAATATGCTTACAGTGTTCGGAATCTGAGTGATTAATGAAATGGCATATACAACCAGTATTGCAATCAGCATTGCAATAATCACAGAACCCCACTTGTTACGCAGCTGGCTTAAACTCAATTTTTTGAAATCCTTACTGTACATAAAAAATCCTCCTCTATAAGAATTCTATCAGAATAAATTATACTACATATCCCGATAATATGCAAGCAAAACCATGTAATATTTGTCAGCCGTGAGCATATGATAATAAAAGACAAGCGTAAAAGTATATGCACGGCTTAAGGTAAAGCGATAAATATATGGAGGAAAAATATGATAGAGAGAAGCTACAGGAGAAGATCCGTCAGAAACAAACAGTACAGGGCGGTTGTGATAGACGCACATACGATTTTCAAGTTTTTTGCTTTGCTGATTATGGTTGCTGTTATCTCGGTATTTCTCGGTATAGGTGTAAAGTCGCTGATTTCAGGCTCAGCTGCAAGTAAAAGCAAATCAATATCCACCAATAATGTGGCGGTAACGACCGAAACTCAAAGCGCCAAGTCCGGCGATGCAGATACAAAAAGTGATGAAGAGAATAAAGAAATAAGTACCTCCGGAACCGATGCAAAATCGAAAATTTCTGTGGCTTTGAGCAATATATGCGAGTTTGTTCTGGGGTTTAATCCGTATGACAAAACCGATATTGTTGCGGCAGAAGTGCCCGGGGCAGAGCTTGTCAACAGTTACGGACTTATCAGAATGTCAGAGAATGATACATCGGTAAATATATCTCAGCCGACAAAGGAGCCTGCTTCGGAAACACAGCCGGAGGAGGACAGCGGCGAAGATGATGGCGAGCTTGAGATAAAAGCAATAAATGCCGGGCAGAACGCAAACAGTGACACAAACTATGTCAAGATAGGCAATCAGACCTCATATGATGTTGATGTTTCAGAGCTGCTTCAGGAACCGCTTGATTTTGATATGAGTGCTGACGGACCGAAAGTTTTGATAATACATACGCATGCAACAGAAGCCTATGCGCCGGAGGGGGCAAAGCGTTATAACAGTGACGAGAGCGACAGAAGTCTTGACACCTTAGAAAATGTAGTGGCGGTAGGAGAGGAGGTCGCAAGGATTTTCAATGAACGCGGAATAGAGACTCTGCACGATACAGAACTGCATGACTATCCGTCATTTAACGGCGCATATGCGGACGCACTGGATTCGATAGAGCAGTATTTGAGTGATTATCCATCAATTCAGATGGTATTCGATTTGCATCGTGATTCGATAGTGTACGATGACGGAACGAAAGCGAAGGTGGTTACTAAAATTGACGGCAGGAATGCAGCACAGCTGATGTTTGTTGTGGGTACGAACGAAAAGGGACTGTATAATCCCGACTGGCGTGAAAATCTGAAGTTTGCAGTTCAGCTTCAGGACGCAATTGACCAAAAATATCCCAATTTGATGCGGTATGTAAACTTAAGGCAGGAGAGGTTTAATTGTCACGCCACGCACGGCAGCCTGATTATTGAGATGGGTTCAAGCGGAAACAGCCTGAGCGAAGCTGAGTACGGCATGACCTGCGCAGCGGAAGTAATAGCCGATTTTATAAACGGACTGTGATAAAACGGGAGCGGATCGATATAAAATATAATAATAAAATATTTAAAAATGAGACATAAGCCGTTTTCAGACTGATTTTTAACATAATTGCCACAAAAATGCCACAAATTTGTAGGCTTGCGTTTATATTTTTGGAGCATTTTATCTTGAAAACAAAATTAATTTCCGCTATAATTATACGATAGAATATAGGTTGTAAATATAAGAATTTTATTTTGATATTTATATTAAGAATATTGAAAGGAAGTAGAGTATGCGGAAATTATTGGCTGTGTGGGCAGCAAAGCTTGCTTCTGTTGCCGGCAGGATTGTCGGAAAGAAATCGTCGTCAACGCCGGGAGTGGTGGCTCTTAAGATTTGCCCCAATCTTATCAGTATTTTAAAGAAAAACATTACCAAGGGCGTTATAGTCACCTGCGGTACGAACGGAAAGACTACGACTAACAATCTTTTGAATACTGCGCTTCAGAAATGCGGATACAAGACGGTTTGCAACAATCTCGGCGCAAATATGCTCGGCGGAATTGCAACCACTTTTGCACAGGCGTGCAATATATTCGGCACATTCAAGGCGGATTATGCCGTGCTTGAAATTGACGAGGCGTCGGCGAGACGAGTGTTTAAGCATATCAAGCCTGACTATATGCTTATAACCAACCTGTTCAGGGATCAGCTCGACCGCTACGGCGAGATTGATATAACCGTTGACTTCTTAAACGAAGCAATCGACATGGCGGATAATTTGAAGCTGATACTAAACGGCGACGACCCTCTTACCGCTCAGTTCGGCGAGGGCAGAGAGGCCTATTACTTCGGTATTTCCGAACAGGTTCTGCCGCAGATTGACGAGACCAAGGAAGGCAGATTCTGCGCTAAGTGCGGCGAGGAACAGGAATACAACTACTTCCATTACAGTCAGCTCGGCGATTATTATTGTCCGCACTGCGGAAACAAACGTCCGAATATTGACTTCCCCGCAACAAATGTTGACTTATCGTCGTCCATGAAGTTCAGGGTCGGCGACAGAGATATTGATGTGAACTACCGCGGGTTTTATAACATATACAACATTCTTGCGGTTTACTCTGCTTTGAATGTTATGGGAATTGACACGAAAGACTTCAACGGCATTCTGAGCGATTACAAGCCTCAGATAGGACGTATGGAGCTTATACCTCTCGGCGGTAAACCCTGTATACTTAACCTTGCCAAAAATCCCGCCGGCTTCAATCAGGCAATCCAGACGGTACTGCTTGACAAGCGCAGAAAGGATGTTATTGTTGCCATAAACGACCTTGCTAATGACGGACGCGATGTGTCATGGCTGTGGGATGTTGATTTTGACAAGCTGAGCGAGGCAAATCTGAGCACGCTCACAACGACCGGTATCAGGCTTTATGACATTTCACTCAGGTTTAAATATGCAGATATGAAGATTGACAACATAACAAACGATATGAAGTCTGCACTAAAAAAATGTGTGGACAACCCTGATTCAGAGGTGTGCTACGTTTTGGTGAATTATACGGCTCTGTACCCGACACAGACAACGATGCTTAATCTTCAGAAAGAACTTGGTACAAAAGAAATTGCCGCTATAGATGAAAGCGGCAAAACAGGAGGCGGAAAAAATGGCAAATAATAATTTTGAAATCAATATTATCCACCTTTACCCCGATCTGCTGAATTTGTACGGAGACAAGGGAAACATCGCATGTATGCAGAAACGCCTTGAGTGGAGAGGGATAAAAGCGAACGTACACCAGTGTACGAACAAGGATAACAGTATTGACTTAAAGACTGCCGATATTATTTTTGTCGGCGGCGGCTCTGACCGTGAGCAGGAAATTGTGTGCAATATGCTCCTTGAAAAGAAGGACGAAATCAAGGAATATGTTGAGGATGACGGAGTGCTTGTTGCGGTGTGCGGCGGTTATCAGCTGCTTGGAAGGTATTACCAGACTGCAAATACCAAAATCGAGGGGCTTGGTATACTTGACATTTACACCGACGCCGGAAAGACGCGCCTTATTGACAATGTCGTGCTTGAGTGCGACAAGTTCTCACAGCCCATTGTTGGGTTTGAAAATCATGCGGGACGCACATATATCGGCGAAAACCATACACCGCTCGGCAAGGTCAGATACGGAAACGGCAATACAGGCGACAGCGGCTGCGAGGGCGTAATATACAAAAACGTTATTGCCACATATCTGCACGGTCCGCTGCTTCCGAAAAATCCTCAGCTGTGCGACTATATCTTAACGTGCGCATTAAAACGCAAGTATCCGGATTTTGATAAGCTGACTCCGCTTGATGATGAGCTTGAAAATACCGCCAATAAATATATTGTTTCAAAATATATTTAGTAAATTTGCATAGTCGGATACGGGTTTGTAAATAATATTTTTAACCTTAGTAATACAATATTAATATTTGGTTAACAAATTTTTATTGTTTTTTTGGTAGAATAAAAGGGTTAAATTGGTAGATTATCAAGTTTTATGAGAGTGGGCGTTTTGTGCCTTACACATACGCATTACATATAGGAGGAAAACTAATGAATGTTTTTAAAAAGCTGTTTTCCGGCAGCAGTAAGCAGGAAGACGACGCAAACTCCGAATATTTGAACGACGCTTACAGCAGTCTCGGTGATGAGGAAAATCTTAACCCCGACAGGATTATTGACGAAAACAGTATGATTGTATCGGAGACCGATGACTATGGTTTTCAGTCGGCCGAAGCCGACAATTCCGGTGTAAGTCTCGGACTTGACAGCCGTCAGGACAAGCCTGAGGGCGATTTTGTAATGTCTGAAATTAATTCCGAAGTAGAAGTAAATGAAACAAATACTGAGCCTTATTATGTTGCAGACGATTATACTGAGCAGGATTTGTATAGTGAACCGTTTGATGCCGAAAAGGCTTATAATAATTTAGCCGGAGATGCTGACGAGCTTGATGCAGATGAAAACGTTTATGATGACCTGGGCGGAGATACCGGCGAGCTTGACGCAGCTGTAATAAGAGCGGAAGCTCAGCGTGTGGACGATTATATTTCCGGCCTTGAGAATGCTGAACACTATGAAGATTATGAAAGTTCCGGAGATATTTACGGTGAAGATTATGAAATATACGATAATACCGATTCGGACAAAGCGGCTGAAGCAGCAGAAAGCTTAAACGAGGAGGATAATTCAGAAGCTGATAAAGAACTGATTTATTCCGCATATGCGCCGAAAAGCATGAGGCCTCAGATTACTCAGAAGTTATATTACGACCTGGAGGATATTGATAATGAGGCTGAAGAGATAGCGGAACCGCACGGATTTTCAGCATTTTTGAAGAAGCGTGGGAAGTGGGTTATCAGCGGTGCGGCTGCTGTGGTAGTGGTCGTAGGAATAATTGTTGCATGTGTATTTGTTTTCTCAGGCGGTATGGATCCTTTGATGGGGTATTCGCAGACAAATGCGGTTAAGGGTAATGTAATCAAGACCATGGCTGCCGGCGGAAATGTTGAGCCGAACGCAAGGTATGAGATAACCTCGCTTGTGAACGGAACTATAACTGAATCACCGCTCAATGCAGGCGAAGAGGTTAAGGCAGGCGAGCTTGTCTATAAGGTTGACGATACAAACGCACAGCTTGCTGTTCAGATGGCTCAGAATTCTGTTGAGCGTGCAAAGGCTTCGGGTACAAGCAGTTCAAGTGATAATTTAAAAATATACGCAAACGCTTCGGGTACAATAACCGACTTGAAGATTTCAAGCGGCAGTACGATTAACGGCGGTCAGATTGCAACCATAACACAGTCAAACGGTACAGAAATCGGTCTTATAGCAAACGTTTCGGGTACAGTTCAGTCATTGAACGTGCGTGAGGGTTCAAGCGTAACGTCTGGACAGGTTATTGCCACTCTGAAAAGCAGCGATTCATCAAACTCGCAAGAGGGACAGAAGCTGGATATTGCCGGAAGTGAACTCGCCCTTGAACAGGCGGAGAAAGAGCTTGAGAAATACAAAATCGCCTCACCGATTGACGGTACAATTCTTGTCAAGAATGCAAAAATCGGGGATAATGTAACGGCAGGCAAAACCGATCAGCCGCTCATGGTGATTGCTGATATGAGCAAGATGAAGTTTACTATCGAGGTGGACGAGCTGGATATATGGAATATTCAGCTGGGTCAGACGGTAGTAATAACTGCAAACGCTTTGCCGGGCGAGACGTTCAGCGGTGAGATTACAAATATTGCCGGTGAGGGCGAAAAGAAGGGCAGCGGAGTGACAACTTATGCTGTTGAGATTACTATTTCCGAACCCGGTAAGATAAAGTCGGGCATGAACGTTGACGCAAAGATAATTATTAATTCAGCCATTAACGTCTTAACTCTTCCGGAGCAGGCGCTTTATGAATCTGACGGACGAAATGCGCTTGTTATTACCAATTCTTCGGGCGTTGATGAAGATGATATAATGAATTCTGAGGATTATCCGAATATTAACGTTCCGGACGGATATAAGCTTGTAAAGGTGCAGTACGGAGTCAGTGACGGAACAAACGTAGAAATTACCTCAGGTTTGTCTGTAGGTGATATTGTGCTGTACAAAGAGAACAGTGCTGACGCAAGTGCAAATAATGCGGATTCAAGCTCGAAGTCATTGAATACAAACAGCAGCGGTGCTGCCGAAAGCAAGAGATCAGGAAACAGCAGCTCAGATAATTCAGATGATTTTAATGATTATGATGATTCAGATAGTTTGAGAGATGCGGACGATACGGGCGATAATGTGAAGTCAACCGGAAAGTCGGCTCTGCAAAGTGAGCTTGACATATAGATTATATTATATTTTATAAAAAATGTTGATTTTTATACGGGCGAGCCAATTTTGCTCGTCCGTTATTATATAAGTATTTGCGAGGAACAAAAATGAAAAAGCCGATAACAAAGCAACCATCATCAGAACAGAATAAAAAACCGAATAAGTTTGCAAAGCTGCTTTGCGAATCTGAGGCAGCCATGAAGAGTGCGTGGTGCGTGATAATCCATAATAAGCATCAGGCTTTCCTGACATTGCTCGGCTTTTTTGCCGCAGCATTTCTTGTTACTGCAATACTTTTCGGCGCACATTCTGCGATGATTGCAAACGGTTACAAAAATTCGCCTCTCGGAGCGGATATCTTGACCATGCGGCTGAACGATGGTACATGGCTTTCAGGCGATGATTTATGCAGCGGATTTGAGGGAAGCTATGAGGTAAGTGATGTTATTCCGATGCAGAGAATTGAAAACGTTGAAATGTACGGAAATTCAAAAAAGGTTTTTTCTTTTCCTGTTATAGCGACTAACTCAGTATTTTTCGATTATGCGGCAGTTAAGATGGTTAAAGGAAAGCCGTTTTCTGTACATGACGTGAATTCGAGAACCTTCACTGCGGTTATAAGCGAGGAGGCTGCAAAAGAGCTGTTCGGAGATTCCGACCCGTTAGACCAGGATATAAAGCTGAACAATCAGGTATACAGTGTGTCGGGCGTATTTACCGGAAAGAGTAAGTTTAATCCCGGCTGTCTTGTTATTATCCCGAATAAGAGTGCAAGAATCATTCTCGGTGCAGCAGATGTGGATACATATGTGTTTACCGGTGTTGATGATGAGAAAGCGGCAAAATCCGAAGTGTGCGGCTTTGTCGATAAAATGATTACAGAAAAGAAAAAGACTTCGTCAAAGAGCGGTGAATTCGGATATTCGGTCGAATACAACGGAGTTCAGAAAAACAGTGCATATACTATCGGTATAATTATGTATATAATTATGCTTTTGATTAGCGGACTTGGTCTTTTGATGTTTTTATTCTTCCCGTCAAGCGGAAAGGATTGTTTATCAGGTGACCCGCAAAGTCGCAGAAAGCTGAGGCCTTTTGCAATTTGTGAACTTGTCTGTGTAATAATTTCGCTTATAGGCTGCGCTTTGGGTGTCGCTGCCGGTATTCCTGCCGGAATTTTGTATTGCTTGGCCGCTTCAATTTCGCCAATATTTGATTTGAGTATATTGCGTCTTTTGCTGACTGTTCTGGCTATCTCGATGTTATTCGGAATTTTGGCGGGAACTATTCCGGGATTTATTCTGATAAAAAATCGTAAGCGCGATGCGCAAACACAAAATATAAATTAAATCATAGTATTACAATATACTGTTTTTGGATTCAGTATAATGTGATAATTTTGACATCAAAATATAAACTATTAAATATTTGACTGATTAACTTATCGCAAAGATAACTTTTCTAAATATAGTATTTGAAAAAGAATAAAAATTCCTATTGCAAGTTATATAATTTTGTGTTATACTAATCAAAATAATTATGATAGCATAATTATGCGTTAATAAAGAATATTAATTTCTGTATGTTATAATATAAATATATGTATTTGATTGCTCAGTTGGAATGGTGGTGAGTTCTTTGGCTAAACTCTCTCTGAAAAAAAGCGCTAATAATTATTCTGATGTTGATAAAAATGACAGTTTTGTAATGCTCGAAAGAAACGAGATGCTTTTGCAGGGGATCTGGTGTGTCATATTGGTGGTGGTCACCGTTTTCTTTGCGTATTGTGCCGCCAAGACCTTTTTCTTTGAAAGTACCGGTGAACATATGCCGTATGTCTGGTTATTTGCCATATTGCTCGGCGTTGCTGTTTTATTGGTCTTTGTGATAAAAATGCTGTTAAAGGTAATTATACGCGCGGTTAATATAATGAAAGAGGATAAACTGATATTGGACAATGTCGTTGGCGGAACTATGATAAGCCATTTTGATGACAGGTTCACTATTAAGTATGTTACCCCCATGTTTTATAAAATGCTTGGCTACAATGTAGGTGAGCTTAAACAGAAGTATCATTCCGAATTTTACTGTATGCTTGTCGGAAACGACTCGAAGCGTGAGTTTGCACGCCAGAAGAGATTTTTGCGTGAGACAGGTACAGCGGAGGCGCAGTATCAGCTCCTGGGTGGCAACGGAGATATTATCTGGGTTTCAAGCCGAAGCATGCTGACTAAAAACAGCAGGCTGGAGCCTATCGTGTATACTGTGTTATTTGATATAACAAATGAGAAACGAACCCAGCAAAGACTTGCGCTGGCAGAGGCAAGAAACAGAGTTGTTCTTGAAAAGACTGAAAGCTGCGTCTTTGAGTGGGATTTGATAAAGAATAATTTTGAGGCGTCTGAGCTGTTTGTTCAAAGGTTTAATGTTGCCGAAAGATTTGTTATAAGCGATGATATTTTAATGGAATATCTGCATGTAGGCGACAAGAAGGAATTGTACTTTAATATACAAAAGCTGATGGACGGAAGTATTGATAACTTTGAAATTATCGTCAGACTTAAGGACAATAAAGGTGAATATACTCATAATTCGCTTAATATAACTTCGCTCAGAGATAATAACTATGTTCCCGTACGTGCGATTGGATTTGTAATTAATGTTGAAGAACAGTACAGAAAAGAGAAAGAACTGCGCAAAAAGGCTGCACATGATTCCCTGACCGGGCTTTATAATAAGGGTGCAACAGAAAACATGATAACGAGCGCAATTCAAGGTCATCCGAAGCAAAATCATGCGCTGCTTATCATTGATGTTGATGACTTCAAATCAGTTAATGACACTTTAGGTCACGGTTCGGGAGACGAAGCCCTTAAGCTTGTCAGCCGTACTCTGACGGAGTCGTTCATGGACACGGATATCATTGGTCGCGTCGGCGGTGACGAGTTTATGGTTCTGGCAACGAATATAGGCGATACCATGCAAAGGATAACCGATGCCCTTGATAATATCAGATATAAGAGAATGACCGTTGTGTCGGGAGATAAGTGTATAAACCTGACTTTGAGCATTGGTATATCCACATTCCCGAATGATGCGGAAACTTATGAGGATTTGTATAAAAAGTCCGATATTGCCCTGTATGAGTCAAAGCATAATGGCAAAGACCAATACACATTCTATAAAAGCTAAAACTCGGCTTGTTAAATTATAGTTTGACGTGCGAAGCCCTCTCCGTCAGCTCCGCTGACACCTCTCCCGGAGGGAGAGGCTTTTTAGG
>OIXH01004477.1_pt1 | contig 11362 bp, 10 predicted proteins | sample 1587741 | NCBI WGS metagenome assembly OIXH01 (sample SAMEA3888916, study PRJEB22519) | human gut metagenome | biome: human gut; feature: human-associated habitat; material: faeces | place: Denmark | collected 2011 | reverse complement strand
GAAACCGTCAGGTTTCGGGCTTCTTTCTTTATACCTTGGCAAAAAACTGTCACCAATGAAGTTAAAACAGGAACTGTTTTTTCAATGCAAGGATCTGCTGTCTGGCACGATCAGATCCATGGAGACTGGGGCAGATCGACAGAGGGAGCCCAGTGCGGAAGCGTGGCGAGGGAATTAGCGTAAAAAATAAGTCTCTCCGGGCAGAGGGACTTAAATAGCCAAACACAGGAGCACAGACAGAAAAAGAATACCGAGACTAATGCAGCAGACGATTTTCAAACCAGTATCCATTCCATGCACCTCTTTCTACCTTATTATTCTATCAGGCCGCATGCAAAAGTCAATAAGAGGTGAAGCTGCCGACGGATGTTCTCCTGGTGTGCTGGCGTGAGAGTGCCGGGGCACGGTTGGAGTGGGCCTATGCGGAGAAGATTGGGAAAGAGATTGTCATGGCGGAACAGGGATGGATCGAGGAATATTTGGAGAGGGTGGAGACAGTCCCTGGAATTGAATAAAGCAAAAGAAACCCCCTCGCTTTTGCAGCGAGGGGGTTCCGTTCGTAAAATCGAAGATAAAATGTCTTTTTTGAGTTTTTTATTGTCGTAATGGAAAATATTTTTACCGCCTAAAACGGCTGAAAACGTTGAACATAAAGAAAACCACGCAATCACAAGGATTGCGTGGTTGGCGCGGAAGGAGGGATTTGAACCCTCGCGCCGGTTTTATCCAGCCTACTCCCTTAGCAGGGGAGCCCCTTCGGCCTCTTGGGTACTTCCGCAGGTCGATGGTGTTTTATGAAATTGGCGGAGAGAGTGGGATTCGAACCCACGGAGACTTGCGCCTCGCCGGTTTTCAAGACCGGTTCCTTAAACCACTCGGACATCTCTCCATCGGCAGAGGAGTTCTCCGGCTCTCAAACGCTTGATTAGTTTACCATAGATTGGGGCGGTTTGTCAACCGAAAACGGAGAATCTTTTTATAAAAATTTATCAGGCGGAAAACGTTCACAATTTAAAGATGACTTTTCCGCAGGGAACGGTTATAATAATGCCATCTGTCCGGTGGGTCTGGACCGCCGGGATACCTGAACGAATGACAGGAGGACCCATTTTGAAGAAACTGAACCAATGGATCGACCGGTTTGCGTACAGCCATCCTCGTTTCGGCATACCGAACCTGATGCTCTACATTGTTATCGCCAATGCGGTGACGTACATCCTGACGCTGTTCGCCGGGGCAGCGGCCCTGAGCTTTTTGGAATTTGACCTCTACCATGTGCTTCATGGCGAGGTGTGGCGGTTGGTGACCTTTGTGCTGCTGCCCTTTACCTATCGCCCCATATCGCTGTTCATCATGCTGTCTTTCTGCTACTTCGTGGGCGGGACGCTGGAGCGGGAGTGGGGCACCGCCAAGTTTACTCTGTACTATCTCAGCGGCATGCTGTTCAGCGTGCTGTCCACGGTGATCCTCTCGCTGGCCACGGGGTATTACGGCTGGAGCCTGTCCGACGCCTATTACATCAACCTGACGATGTTCCTGGCCTTCGCAGTGATGTATCCCGACGCGCAGGTCTGGTTTTACGGGGTGATCCCTCTGAAGGCCAAGTGGCTGGCATGGGCGGACATCGCTTTGATGGCGTGGAACATCGCTCGGTCCGTGCGGTACGGTGCCTACGCCAGTGCTCTGGCCGCTGTGGTGGCAATTTTGAACTTTGTGATCTTCTTCTGGGAGGATATCAAGAGCATTTTGGGGATCCAGAGCCGTCAGCGGTCCAGACAGACCATTCAATTCAAGTCCGCCGTCCGGCAGCAGAAGAAGGCGGAGACGGAGCGAGGCTACCGCCACAAGTGCGAGGTCTGCGGCCGCACGGACGCTGACCACCCGGAGCTGGAATTCCGCTACTGTTCCAAATGCCAGGGCTATCACTGCTTCTGCTCAGACCACATTTTTGACCACCAGCACTTCACAAAATAAAGCAATCCCGGCGCGGTTTGACCGTGCCGGGATTTTTTGCCCTTACCGCTCCAAGGCGGCAGCGTACAGCTCGTTTTTGGAAAGGCCGGTGTGCTCCGCCACCTCCTTGGCGGCGTCTTTCAGCCGCATTCCCTGTTCCTTCAGAGCAAGGACTTGCGCCACGCCGTCCTCCAGCGTCACCACGGCGCCGGTTTTGGGGGCGGCACCGGCCACCACAAGGACGTATTCACCTTTGGGGGCGTTCTCCTCGTAATAGGACACGGCTTCGGCCAGAGTGAAGCGCAGGACCTCCTCGTGGAGCTTAGTCAGCTCCCGGCACAGGGAGATCCGGCGGTCTGGGCCGAAGGCCTCCGTCAGGTCGTTCAGTGTGGTACGGAGCTTATGAGGGGCTTCGTGGAAGATCATGGTCCGGGTCTCGCCCTTTAAGGAATTCAGGTGTTCCCGGCGGCTTTTTTTGTTGACGGTGAGGAAGCCCTCGAAGGTGAAGCGTCCGGTGGGCAGACCGCTGACGGCCAAGGCGTTGACGGCGGCGCAGCAGCCGGGGATGGCCCGGACCTCCACGCCGTTTTCTGCGCACAGCCGCACCAGATCCTCGCCGGGGTCAGAGATGGCGGGGGTGCCGGCGTCCGTCATCAGAGCGCAGGATTCCCCGGCCAGCAGTCGATTCAGAACGCTCTGCCCGGCGGTGACGTGATTGTGCTCGTGATAGCTGATCAAAGGCTTTTTCACGCCGAAATGGTTCAAAAGCTTCATGGACACACGGGTGTCCTCCGCGGCGATGAAGTCCGCGTTTTCCAGCGTTTCCACCGCACGGGGGGTGAAGTCCCCCAGATTGCCGATGGGCGTAGCTACCAGATATAAAATGCCTGCCATGGTCAGACCTCCTGATCTCGAAAGTAAATGACGTTCAGCTCCCCGGTGGGAGCGCCGGTATCCGTTTGCAAAAGAAGGGGCGGTTGAATGTCCACCCCCGGCTTACCGCCCCGGCAGCCCTCTATCAAAAAGAGGGAAGGGGCCGTGTCCGGTCGGCTCTGGACGAAGCGCAGCCGCTTGGGTTCCATGCCCGCCTCCCGCAGGGCGCAGGCTGTGTCCGTCAGCCGTTCTGGCTTGTGGACCAGACAGAATTTTCCACCCCACCGCAGCAGATAGGACGCGGCGGCACAGATGTCCGCCAAACTCGCCTCCGTTTCGGAGCGGGCAGTGCGGCGGGCGTTGTCCCCGGAGACTTTTCCGCTGGCGGGCGGATAGTAGGGCGGGTTGCAGACCACCAGATCAAAGGAGCCGGTGGAAAAATGCTGCCGCACCTGTCGGAGGTCGATACACCGAAACGTGAGCCGGTCCGTCAGGCGGTTTTCGGCGGCGGCCCGCTCTGCCAGCGCCACAGCCGCCGGTTGAATGTCGATCCCGGTGACGGTCAGTTCCGACTGCCTTTGCAGGAGCAGCAGCCCCAGCAGGCCAGTGCCGCAGCCCAGATCGCAGACCCGCAGCCCGGTGGAGAGCTTCGGCAGGGAGGACAGCAGAAAGGAGTCCGTGCCGGGGCGGAACAGCGTATCATCCCAGACGAACCGCAGCCCGTCCGGTTTCAGGTATTCCCAATGCTCCACGCCGTCACCTCCCGTTGAACGCTGCTATTATTATATAGGGGAACCGCTTTCTCCGCAAGTCCCGGCGGCAAACAAAAAAACCGTCTCAGGATCGGGCCTGAGACGGTTTTATGTATCCCTTTAAGAATTATTCCTCGGGGACGATGGCGCCGTTGGGGCAGGTGTCGCTGCAAGAACCGCAGTCCAGGCAAGCGGCAGAATCGATCACGTACTGATCGTCGCCCTGGCTGATAGCGCCGGCGGGGCAAACGTCTGCGCAGGAACCGCAGCTGACGCAAGCAGAAGTAATCTTATAAGCCATGTGTACACACCTCCATTAGAATGTGCCTTCATTGTATCATACAATTTCTAAAAAGCAAGGGCGATTTGTTAAATTCTTACCAAGGAAAAAGAAAACTGTGAAAATGTCACAAAAATCGGAAAAACATTGGAAAAAGCAGGGCCTTTCGGCGGTTAGAGATATTGAACTGCATATGCGAACTATGGGGGAAATGAGCGTTCACAAACTGTTTACACAAATGGTCAAAGAAAGTCAAAAATAGCTATTGACATTGGAAAAGATCGTGCTATACTACAATCAAACAAAGGTTAAAGATAGTCAAAGTCAAAAGACGGAGACGAGAAAGGAGATGTCCCCATGGGGATTTCAGATTTGATCGCCAGCTTTTTGCAGGATAGCTTGGATACGGCGGAGGACGGTGTGCTGGAGGTCCAGCGCAGCGAGCTGGCCCAGCGGTTCAACTGTGTACCCAGCCAGATCAACTATGTGATGTCCACCCGGTTTTCACCGGAGCGGGGCTACATCGTAGAGAGCCGGCGCGGCGGCAACGGATATATCCGCATCACCCGGGTGCAGGTGGACCGGCAGACGCTGATGATGCATGTCATCAACAGTCTGGGCAGCAGCGTGGATCTGGCTTCGGCCAGAGCTATCCTCAGCAATCTGGTGCAGTCCGGCGCGTTGGAGCGGGACATGGGTCAGACGATCCTCACCGCCGTGGGCGATAAGGCCCTGAGCCGGGTGCCCCGGGAGAGCCGGGACGCCGTCCGGGCGGATATCCTGCGACAGGTGCTGATCCTTCAGGTTTGAACGCCTGAGGAAGGGCACGCAACACAGTTAAGAAAAAATTTATATACAGTTTATGGAGGAATGCATTATGAAATGTGAGAATTGCGGAAAGAATGAAGTCAGCTTTGTATATCGCAGCAGCATCAACGGAAGAACAGAAGAACATCATCTCTGCCAGGCCTGCGCGGAAAAGCTGGGGTATACCCAGAAGCTCTTTAACCGGCGGCCGTCCATGCGGGACAGCTTCTTTGGCAATGATGATTTCTTCGGAGATTTCTTCAGCCCCATGCCCTCCCTGCTGGGCCGGATGAACCGGATGCTGGAAAGCCCCTTCGATGATTTCTTCGACGCCATGCCCGCCATCGGCGCAGCGCCGGTGCAGGAAGTCAAGGAGGAGAAGAAGGACGATCTCATGAGCCATGAGGAACAGAGCCGGTTCTCCTATCTGCGTCAGCTGAATGCGTTGAAGCTGGAGCAGAAGAAGGCTATCCACGAGGAGAACTTCGAACGGGCCGCCCAGCTGCGGGACGAGATCCACAAGCTGGAGGAGGCCCACAAGGAGGCCAAGGAGTCCCACAAGGACGGCAAGGAAAGCGCTTAACAGGCGCGTTCAAACAAAACGCACACCCCAGAATAAAAGAGGTATTGAACTATGAATGAAAATAAATTTACTCCCACTGCGGAGGAAGCCCTGCGGCTGGCACAAGAGGCCGCAGGCGAATTGGGTCACGGCTATGTGGGAACGGAACACCTGCTGCTGGGCCTGATGCGTGAGGACGAGGGCATGGCCCACACCGTCCTGACGGAGGCGGGCCTGACCGACGACCTGCTGACGGAAATGGTTCGGAAAAGCGTCGGCGCCGGTCTTCCCGGCGGCAATCCCGCTCAGGGTCTGACCCCTCGCGCCAAGCACGTTGTGGAGATCGCCATGGAGGATTCCATCCGGGGCGGCTATGCCTACATCGGCACCGAGCATCTGCTGGCCGGTATTCTGCGGGAGGGCAACAACATGGCAGTCCGTATTCTGCGGTCCGCCGGCGTGGACGCCCGCCAGCTCTATACCGCGTTGATGAAGAAGCTCACCGCCGCGCCCAGAGCAGCCCAGAGCGGCGACAGCCGTACTCCGGCAGCCGGTTCCGCCAAGGAGGACGGCAAGGGCAGCAAGACACTGGCAGAGTTCACCCGTGACTTGACGGCGGATGCCCGGACCGGCAAGCTGGACCCTGTCATCGGCCGTGATGACGAGATCCAGCGGGTCATCCAGATCCTGTCCCGCCGCACCAAGAACAACCCCTGCCTGATCGGTGAACCCGGCGTGGGCAAGACTGCCATCGCCGAGGGCCTGGCCCGGAAGATCGCCATGGGCGATGTGCCGGAGAACCTGCTGGATAAGAAGCTCCTGTCTCTGGACCTTTCCGGCATGGTGGCCGGCACCAAGTACCGGGGCGAATTTGAGGAGCGCATCAAGAAGGTGATGCAGGAAGTTCAGAAGAACGGCAACATCATCCTCTTCATCGATGAGCTGCACACCATCGTGGGCGCAGGCTCCGCCGAGGGCGCTGTGGACGCCGCCAATATCATCAAGCCCGCTCTGGGCCGCGGCGAAATTCAGATCATCGGCGCCACCACTCTGAACGAATATCGCAAGTATATCGAAAAGGACGCCGCTCTGGAACGCCGGTTCCAGCCGGTGACGGTGGGCGAGCCCAGTCAGGAGGCTACGCTGGAGATCCTCAAGGGCCTGCGGGAGAAGTATGAGCAGCACCACAAGCTGCACATCACCGACGAGGCATTGAAGGCCGCCGTGGAGCTGTCCACCCGGTATATTAATGACCGATTCCTGCCCGACAAGGCCATCGACCTGATGGACGAGGCCGCCAGCCGGGTGCGGATGGAGCAGGAGGAACCCTCCAAGGAACTCAAGAGCCTGGAGGAGAAGATCAACGCCCTGTCCAAGGACAAGGACGCCGCCATCAACGCCCAGGACTTTGAGAAGGCCGCCCAGCTGCGGGACATCGAGAAGGACTACAAGGAGCAGGTGGAGATCGAGCGTGACAAGCGCCGCAAGAATAATCAGGAGCACCGGGACGTCAACGCGGAGGACATCGCCGCTGTGGTGTCTGGTTGGACCGGTATCCCTGTGACCCGTCTGACAGAGGACGAGGGCCAGCGCTTGCTGCACATGGAGGATATCCTTCATAAGCGTGTGGTGGGTCAGGACGAGGCTGTGAAGGCCGTGGCCCGGGCCATCCGCCGTGGCCGTGTGGGTCTGAAGGACCCCAAGCGTCCCATCGGCAGCTTCCTGTTCCTGGGCCCCACCGGCGTGGGCAAGACGGAACTGTGCAAGTCTCTGGCAGAGGCTATGTTCGGTGACGAGAACGCCATGATCCGGATCGATATGTCCGAATACATGGAGCGGCATACAGTATCCCGCCTCATTGGTTCCCCTCCCGGCTATGTGGGCCATGATGAGGGCGGTCAGTTGACGGAGAAGGTGCGCCGTAAGCCCTACTCCGTGGTGCTGTTCGATGAAATCGAAAAAGCCCACGAGGACGTCTGGAACATCATGCTTCAGATTTTGGACGATGGCCGGATCACCGATTCTCAGGGCCGCACTGTGGACTTCAAGAACACCGTTATCGTCATGACCAGCAACATCGGCGCCAAGGCACTGACCGCTGCCGGCGCCAAGCTGGGCTTCGACGCTGATGACAAGAAGGCCGAGGCGGACGCCGACGCAGCCTATGCACAGGCCAAGGAGACCGTTCTGGCGGAGCTGCGCCAGACCTTCCGCCCGGAGTTCCTGAACCGGATCGACGATATCATCGTGTTCCGTGCTCTGACTGAGCAGAACATTGAGGAGGTTGCCCGCCGGATGCTCAAGACCGTGGCGGACCGTATGGAGACCATGGACATCCATCTGGACGCTTCCGACGAGGCGGTGAAGGAACTGGCCAAGGAGGGCTTCGACCCCAAGTACGGTGCCCGTCCCCTGCGCCGGGCCATCCAGAGCAAGGTGGAGGACGCTGTGGCCGAGAAGATGCTGGATGGCACCCTCAAGACCGGCGACACCGCCAAGCTGGCTGTGGAGGACGACAAGCTGGTCGTCACCAAGTAACGGCCCTTCCAATAAAATCAAGGTCCCTCTGCCGCGTTCGGCGGCAGAGGGGCCTTTTGGCTCAACGCCGGCGGGCGGCCTTGATTTGTTCATACTTTTCCGGTATGATAAATTTGTATCAGTTTTGATAACTTTTGGAAAGGAAGGCAAACCCTATGCCCTTTACCTTCAATTTCGGCGGCTTCAACCCCGGAGATTTCGGACAGGGGGGCGAGCGCCCTCAGCGGGAGCGTAAGCCCCGGAAGCCCATCGGCACTCCCGTGACCCGCACCCTCATCAACATCGCCGTGACGGCGCTGGTGGGGCTGGTGTACTTCTATGTGGAGCTGCCCGCCCTGAACCCCCATGCGGAGGAATTTTACTTCTTTGTGTTCCTGCTGTGCGCCGTGTACTGCGGCTGCGCTGTCCTGACCTCCGGATTCCAGGGCACCGGTGCGAGAGGGTATCTCGGCTTTGTGAAAAAGCAGTGCACCATACCCTTCTTCGTGGTGATCGCCATGATCGCAGCCATCGCCATTGGCTCCCTTTCCTCTTGGGTGGTGCTGCGGGCCGGTGCCTACAGCAAGTTGCTGCCCTTGACCACCGGTGACTTTGTCACGGAGGTGGAGGAGATCCGCTATGACCAGATTCCCATGCTGGACAGCGACTCTGCCGCCCGCCTGGGCAGCCGGAAGCTGGGTGAGCTGGCGGATATGGTGTCCCAGTTTGAAATCTTGCCCAACTACACCCAGATCAACTATAAGGGCCGCCCCGTGCGGGTCACGAGCCTTGCCTACGGAGACCTCATCAAGTGGTTCACCAACCGCTCCAACGGCCTGCCTGCCTATATCGTCATCGACATGGTGACCCAGGAGGCGGAGGTGGTCCGGCTGGACGAGGGCATGAAGTACACCACGGCGGAGCACTTCTCCCGGAACCTCTACCGCCACCTGCGGTTCCAGTACCCCACCATGATGTTTGATGAGCCGGTGTTTGAGATCGACGAGGAGGGGACGCCCTACTGGGTCTGCTCCCGGATCGTCAAGCGCATCGGACTTTTCGGCGGCACGGACGTGAAGGGCGCCGTACTGGTGAACGCCGTCAACGGCGAAAGTCAGTATTACGAGGACGTACCCACCTGGGTGGACCGGCTGTACTCTTCCGACATCATCATGGACCAGTATGACTACTACGGCCAGTTCCACAACGGCTTTCTGAACGCCTACTTCGGCCAGCGGGACGTGACGCTGACCACAGCAGGCTGGAACTATATTGCCATCAATGACGATGTGTATATGTACACCGGTGTGACCTCCGTTACCAGCGACCAGTCCAACATCGGCTTCATCCTCACCAATCAGCGGACCAAGGAGACCCGGTTCTACCCCTGCGCCGGTGCCACGGAGACCTCTGCCCAAAGCTCTGCCCAGAGCCAGGTCCAGCAGATGCGCTATTCCGCCACCTTCCCGCTGCTGCTGAATATCGCCGACCAGCCCACCTACTTCATGGCTTTGAAGGGCGAGGACGGTCTGGTGAAGATGTATGCCATGGTGAACGTCCAACAGTACAATATTGTGGAGACGGGGCAGACCGTGGCCCAGTGTGAGGAGAATTACCGGAAAACGCTGCTGAATAACGGCATCATCGACCGGGCCGATGCGGAGGTGCCAGCGGAGGATCAGACGCTCCAGGAGACAAAGGGCACCATCGCGGAGATCCGCAGCGCGGTCATCAGCGGTACCACGTCCTATTTCGTCCGGCTGGAGGGCGGCGAGGACTTCTATCAGCTCACCGCCGACAGGATCCCCCTGGCCATCCTGCTGAACGTGGGCGATGAGGTGACGATCCGCTATGCCGCCTCCGCGGGCGGCGTAGCGCAGGGAGCCAACTCCGTGGAGCGCCTTTCCAGCGCGGCACCCTCTGCCGGTGCGGTGACCCAGTTCGCGCTGCCGGAGCCTGCGGTCCAGCCGGAGGACGGGACGCTTCCGGCGGAAGATGCCGTTCCCGCGGATGGAGCTGCCGCATGAATTACACGGCCATCGTTGACAGCCCGCTGGGCGACCTGTCCCTCCTCTCCGATGGCGAGGCACTGACGGGATTGACCTTTCCCAAATGGCGCCATGTGCCGGAGGGCTTCCGGGAGGCGGAACGGCGGGAGGATCTGCCCGTGTTTGATGAGACCCGCCGGGGGTTGGAGATCTATTTTCAGGGCCGGGATCCCGGCGAAGCGCCGCCGCTCCGCCCTGACGGAACACCGTTCCAGCGGCAAGTCTGGGCGGAGCTTCAGACCGTGCCCTGGGGGGAGACCATCACCTATGGGGCCATCGCACAACGGCTGGAGACGGTCACCGGACGGCGGCAGTCCGCCCGGGCGGTGGGCGGAGCTGTGGGCAGGAATCCCATCGGCATCCTGATCCCCTGCCACCGCTGCGTAGGGACCGGCGGCAGTCTGACGGGCTTCGGCGGCGGTCTGGACGCCAAGATCGCCCTTCTGGAGCTGGAGGGCGCGGACATGCGCCGCTTCCGGCGTCCCACCCGGGGCACCGCACTGTAATATGTGAAAACGATCCCCCGGCCTGTGACCTGCGTCACGGGCCGGGGGATCTTGCCTGCATGGAGGGGGCGGGCCGGGACACCGGCGGCGCATGGCGTCCGCCGGAGGTCACAGCCCCAGATAATATCCGCTGCTGAGGACGGATTCCGTGCGGGAGAGGACTTCCTTGGACTCCTCATAGTTCTGACGGGCAAATTCCGCCACCAGATAGTTGGTCAGGCAGATGGGAGCCGTCAGGGAATTCTTGTAGGCGACGCTGCGGATGGCGCAGGGGAGGATCACATCTCCGCAGGACTGCACGGCGGTGTAGTTCATGGACGTGATGAGGATCACCTTCACGCCCCGGCTGCGCAGCCAGCGCAGGATATTGGTGGCCGTCTTGGAGTAGCGGGGAAAGAGATAGGCGATGCAGATGTCTCCGCTCTCCGCGCCCACGATCTCCTCCGGATAGAGCATGCCGGTAGACTGGATGAACCGGACGTTTTTCTTGATCTCCCCCAGCCGGGAGGCCATGTAGTAGGCAAGGGAAAAGCTGCTGCGCATGCCCAGGATATACACACAGTCGGAGTTGGACACCCAGTCCACCGCCTGCTTGAGATCCGCGTCCTTCTGAGCGGCCAGCGTCAGGCGGATGTTCTCGTGGTCCATCTCAAAGGCGTCCTTCAGCAGCTGGTTGCTGCTCTCATGGCCGATGCTGTCCAGCCGCTCTGGCAGAGAGGACTTCTGCTGGATCTCGTTCTGCACAGCGGTCTGCATGTCGGAAAAGCCGCTGTAGCCGATGGCCCGGGAGAACCGGATCACGGTGGTGGTGGAGACGCCGATCTGGCGGGAGAGGGTCTCCAGCGTGGAGAACGCGATGGCCTCCACATTGTTCTGCATAAAGGCGGCGATAGCCTGCTGAGACCGGGTGAACAGCGGGGCGTTTTGGGCAAGGCGCTCCAGAAATTTCATATGACGTCCCCTTTCTGCCGCTGCGAAAAGTTGGATGCGCGGCGGGATACTCCTTGTAACATACTAGTTCCGTGAAAAAAAGTCAACCCCGCGGAGTCCCACCGGAAGAGGAA
>OIXH01004475.1_pt1 | contig 11364 bp, 12 predicted proteins | sample 1587741 | NCBI WGS metagenome assembly OIXH01 (sample SAMEA3888916, study PRJEB22519) | human gut metagenome | biome: human gut; feature: human-associated habitat; material: faeces | place: Denmark | collected 2011 | reverse complement strand
TATGTCAATAGAAAAATTGAATAAAATGCAAAAAATAATAATTTTATAATATTTATAATATAATAGTAGAAAAATGAGTTAAGAAACCTGATTATAAAAAATTTGAAATTTTTTCAAAAAAAGACTTGACAAACAAAAAAAGTGTGCTATACTATAAAACATAGTAAACCTATAGGAAATATAAATAAAAGGAGTGTTTATATGTTAAGTATAAATTCTGAATTAATTATATGGGGGCGAATGTGTCGCTGAAAATTATACGTTTCCGCATGCAAATTGAGGCGGGGCGGTATATAGCAGCACATCTAAGGTATACTAATGACTTTTGAAACAATATTACAAAACACATAAATATAACATACAAACCTTTCAGCTTTGGTCACAGAAAAGAGGTAATTTTAAATGGCAAATAAAGATTGGAAATTTGAAACAAAACAATTACATATAGGACAGGAGCAGGCAGACCCGGTTACCGATTCAAGAGCTGTTCCGATTTATGCGACCACATCATATGTATTCCACGATTCACAGCATGCGGCTGACCGTTTCGGTCTCCGCGACGCAGGCAATATTTACGGCAGACTTACAAACCCGACCCAAGATATTTTTGAGCAGAGAATTGCGGCGCTTGAGGGCGGTGCAGGCGCACTGGCAGTTGCGTCAGGCGCAGCTGCCATAACCTACACGTTCCAGGCGCTTGCCAAGGCAGGCGAACATATTGTTGCGTCAAAGACGATTTACGGCGGAACATATAACCTGCTTGAGCATACGCTGCCGGAGTACGGAATTACAACAACTTTTGTTAACCCTGAGGTTGAGGGCGCATTCGAAGCGGCAATTCGGGATAACACTAAGGCGATTTTTATTGAGACGCTCGGTAATCCGAATTCAAACTTAATCGATATCGAGAAGGTTGCCAAGATAGCACATGACCATAAGATTCCGCTCGTAGTTGACTCGACTTTTGCTACACCGTATCTTATCAGACCGATTGAATACGGTGCAGACATCGTTGTTCACAGCGCAACGAAATTCATCGGCGGTCACGGTACTGCGATCGGCGGTGTAATCGTTGACAGCGGTAATTTTGACTGGGAGGCTTCGGGCAAGTTCCCGGCATTCGTTGAACCGAATCCGTCATATCACGGCGTAAGCTTCACAAAGGCGGTTGGTCCGGTTGCTTTCGTAACGTATATCAGAGCAATACTGCTTCGTGATACAGGCGCAACTCTCTCTCCGTTCCATGCGTTCCTGTTCCTTCAGGGGCTTGAAACACTTTCGCTCAGAGTTGAGCGTCACTCGGAGAATGCGCTTAAGATAGTTGAATACTTAAATAACCATCCGCAGGTTGAAGCGGTGCATCATCCGTCACTTCCGACAGAGCCGAGCCACGAGCTCTATAAGAAGTATCTGCCAAATGGCGGCGGTTCTATATTCACCTTTGAAATCAAGGGCGGAGTTGAAGAAGCACACAAGTTCATTGATAATCTTGAGATATTCTCATTGCTTGCAAACGTTGCGGACTCAAAATCACTTGTTATTCATCCGGCAACAACAACACATTCTCAGTGCAACGAACAGGAGCTTGAGGAACAGGGTATCAAGCCGAATACAATAAGGCTTTCAATCGGCACGGAAAATATTGATGATTTAATCGCTGCACTTGATAACGCTTTTGCGGTTGTTAAATAATATATTTTAGAGAGTATTTTAGAAAGAAGGAATAAAAATGTCAAAAATTTACAGGAAAATCACTGACCTTATCGGAAAAACTCCGATTTTGGAGCTTGAGAATTATGAAAAGGCAAATGAGCTTCAGGCGACAATCCTTGCAAAGCTCGAATACTTCAATCCTGCCGGCTCGGTAAAGGACAGAATTGCAAAGGCAATGATTGACGAAGCAGAGGAGCAAGGAAAGCTCAAGCCGGGCGCAGTGATTATTGAGCCTACATCGGGTAATACCGGTATTGGTCTCGCTTCTGTTGCCGCTTCACGCGGATACAGAATTATTATCACAATGCCTGAGACGATGAGTATTGAAAGACGTAATCTGTTAAAGGCATACGGCGCTGAGCTTGTACTTACAGACGGCGCAAAAGGAATGAAGGGTGCGATTGCAAAAGCGGATGAACTCGCAAAAGAGATCCCCGGCAGCTTTATCCCGAGCCAGTTCACCAATCCGGCAAATCCTGAGTATCACAGGGCAACAACAGGCCCCGAAATCTGGGAGGATACCGACGGAAAGGTTGACATATTTGTTGCGGGCGTCGGTACCGGCGGTACAGTTTCCGGTGTTGGCGAATACTTAAAGTCAAAGAATCCGGACGTGAAAATTGTTGCTGTTGAGCCGGCTGATTCACCGGTATTGTCAGAAGGTAAATCCGGCCCGCATAAGATACAGGGTATTGGCGCAGGATTTATTCCCGATACGCTGAATACCGAAATATATGACGAAATAATAACTGTTAAAAACGAAGACGCGTTCAAAACAGGAAAGGCTGTCGCACATAATGAGGGCGTACTGGTTGGTATTTCTTCAGGCGCAGCAGTCTGGGCTGCAACTCAGCTTGCTAACCGTCCGGAGAATAAGGGCAAGACTATCGTTGCTCTGCTCCCCGACACAGGCGAACGCTATCTTTCGACTCCTATGTTTGATTAATTTAAATTAAATAGCTCGTTTTTGCGGCACTGTCGATTTGTATTGGCAGTGCCGTATTTTTTTGTGTTGACAAACATTGTGTGTAATGTTATACTGAATATAATTTTAAAAGAATTGATTTGCCGATATTGTCGGATTTTGCTTGTTTTTCGGCAAAATTACAGTTGTTTGTTATGTCAAAAATATAATATGCTATGGAATATAAGTGCATATTTGACTTTATTCGGTGTTGGCGGTAACGCGCTTGTTTTGGTCACATTTGTCACAAAGGAGAATAAAAATGGAGAATATTTTAGACGGAAGAATTAAAGAGGTTGCTGAACGCATTAAGACGCTCAGGGAAATTGTCGGACTTTCAGAGGAGGAGCTTGCTGAAAAGACTTCGGTATCTTTAGACACTTACAAGGAAATCGAAGAGGGCAGAAGTGATTTCAGCTTTTCATTCATATGCCTGTGCGCAAGGGCGCTCAGTGTCGATGTGACAGATTTGCTTGACGGACAGAGTGCAACGCTTTCGGGTTATGAACTCACCCGTGCGGGCGAGGGCATGAAGATTGTCAGACGTAAGGAGTTTGAATATAATAATCTTGCGTCTTTGTTCAAGCACAGAATTGCCGAGCCTTTTCTGGTTACAGCTCCTTATTCAGAGGCAGAGCAGGGCAGTAAAATTAAGCTTGCGCAGCATGAAGGTCAGGAGCTTGATATCGTTTTAAGCGGCAGCCTTAAAATTCAGATTGGAAACAATATAGAAGTCTTAAATGCCGGTGACAGTATATATTATGACAGTAAGAATCCGCACGGTATGATTGCTGTCGGCGGCGAGGAGTGTAAGTTCTATGCAATTGTTCTGACTCCGAACGGCAAAGAGACCGATTACATTGAAGACGCTGCTGTTATTCCCGAGAAGCCTCTGCCGGTTCGTGAGGACAAAGGCGGCAGAATATATGATAAGTTTGTCAGGACTACTGTTGATGAGAACGGAATCATTAATTCGATTAAGTTTATCGATGAGGACAAGTTCAATTTCGCGTTTGATATTGTAGACGCACTTGCCGAAAAATACCCTGACAAGCTTGCAATGCTTCATCTGTCGAGAGAGAAAGAGGAAAGACGCTTCACATTTGGTGATATGAAGAGGTACTCGTCAATGACTGCAAACTACTTTAAGTCTTTAGGTATAGGCAAGGGCGATAAAGTAATGCTTGTGCTCAAGCGTCATTATCAGTTCTGGTTCTCTATTTTGGCTCTGCACAAGATTGGCGCAGTGGTTATTCCTGCGACAAACCTGCTTGTTGAGCATGACTTTGACTACAGATTCAAGGCGGCGGGCGTTAAAGCCATTGTATGTACAGCTGACGGAGATACAGCTCATCAGGCAGAGCTCGGTGAGAAAAACTGTGATTTCGATGTGCTTAAGATTATGGTCGGCGGAAAGAGAGACGGTTGGCTTGACTTTGACGAGGATATCAAGAAGTTCAGCGATGTGTTTGTTCGCCCGACTAATCCCGATGAGACTGCATGCGGCAATGAAACAATGCTGATGTATTTTACTTCGGGTACTACAGGGTATCCTAAGATTGCGGTACACAGCCACAAGTATCCGCTCGGACATTTTATCACTGCAAAGTTTTGGCATAATGTAAATCCTGACGGAATACACTTTACTATCTCCGACACGGGCTGGGGCAAAGCACTCTGGGGCAAGCTGTACGGTCAATGGATGTGTGAGGGCGCAATCTTCACATATGATTTTGATAAGTTTGACGCGCATGACATATTACCGCTGTTCAAAAAGTACAATATTACAACCTTCTGTGCGCCGCCGACAATGTTCAGATTTTTCATTAAAGAGGATCTGGCAAAGTATGACCTGTCATCTCTTGAGTATGCAACAGTTGCAGGCGAAGCACTTAATCCGGAGGTTTATCAGCAATTCTATAAGCATACGGGAATAAAGCTTATGGAGGGCTTCGGTCAAACCGAAACAACTCTTGTCGTAGGAAACTTTATCGGTATGACGCCAAAGCCCGGTTCTATGGGCAAACCCAGTCCGCTTTACGATGTTCAAATCGTTTTGCCGGACGGCAAGCCTGCGGGAGTCGGTGAAGTAGGCGAAATTGTTATAAATACCAAAAACGGCGCTCCGTGCGGTTTGTATAAGGAATACTACAGAGATGAAAAGCTCACGCGCGAGGCGTGGCACGACGATGTATATCATTCGGGTGACACCGCTTGGCGTGATGAGGACGGGTATTATTGGTATGTCGGACGAACAGATGATGTCATCAAGTCATCAGGTTACCGTATCGGACCGTTCGAGATTGAAAGCGTTATTATGGAGCTGCCTTATGTTCTTGAATGTGCCATTACTCCGGCACCCGACCCAATCAGAGGTCAGGTAGTTAAGGCAACTATTGTTCTTGTAAAGGGTATGGAGGGCAGTGAGGAGCTTAAAAAGGATGTTCAGAATTATGTCAAGAAGCATACTGCGCCTTACAAATACCCCAGAATTGTCGAGTTTGTTGACGAGCTTCCAAAGACAATCAGCGGTAAGATACGCCGTGTAGAAATCAGAGATAACGATATGAAATAGCAGACGTGTTGTACTTTCGTTTGGACTGAAGAGTTATAAAAACGGGAACTTTTTCGTTATTTAAAGCGTCTGATATGATAAGTATGTTATAATATAATTTATAAAGGTGATTAACTATGAAACGATTGATAGGTATTGTTTTAACATTTTCGGTGCTGCTTTGCACTTTGCCGTGTATAACGTTAACTTGCAGTGCGGCTTCGCCGATAAAGAATATTTATGTCAACGGAAAGGCTCTGGAATTCAGCGACGCCGAAAGACCGTTTATACAGAACGACAGAACCATGGTTCCGCTCAGAGCCATATCTGAAGCGCTCGGCGCAACGGTTTACTGGTTTAATTCCGATAAGAAAATTCAGATTGTAAGATATGATACTACATTAAGGCTGTTCATAGGTTTGCCCGATATGGATATTTGGAAGCCTGAAAGCAGCAGCATGAAAATGGTTCAAAAAATTCAGCTTGACGCTCCGGCCTTTCAGGGCGATGAGAGCCGCGACTACAGAACATTTGTTCCGCTGCGTGCTATCGCTGAAGCGTACAATGCGGATGTAAACGCCAAGTTCGATGAGAATGACACCTCTGAGATAGACAGGGCTATGAATGTTTATATCCTTGATGATTATGACGAATCCAAAGAGAACGTCGTTTCTATTGCAGAACTGTACGATACAAACGAAATCAGCAATTCCACTTTGATTTCAACCGAGGGCATTATTTCAAAAATAGGTTCGACATACTACCTCCAGGATGAGAACGAACCGTTTAAGATGATTACGTTCACGGAAATTCCGGAGGTTGAGAACTTCTGGACTCAGCAGCTCGGAGTAAAGGACAATAATCCAGTCGGCGCCAAGGTTAAGGTTACCGGTATGGTAAAGCTTGACGGCGATACGTATTCCATGCCGCTGACCCGTGCGATTACCGGACTGAGAGTGATTGAAGATTAGGATTTAGATTCAAAAAAGACCACAGACATGTGAAGTGCTCCCTGTCAAGTAGACAGACGAAAAAACAAAAATATTTAGTTTGAGTGAAATCCACCCTGCTGAGCAGCAGGGTGGATTTTTTTACGCCGCAAAAGCAGATTGGTATTCCATCGGTGTCATACAATGAAGTCGTAATTGGTATCTCTTTGTATTGTAAAAATGTATGTAATTTTCAATTGCTTATGTCAGTTCCCATTTGCCGTTTTTGTTTTTTAAAATAAAATATACAAAAAACTATTGACAAGATGAAATATATAACATATAATAAAAACAGATGTTGCAAAACATATATTACACAACAAGTGTTTTAGAAAGGAAGTGTAGAGAATGCCGCCGAAAGCAAAGTTTACAAAAGAGGAAATTGTGACCGCTGCACTGAGCATCGCAAGGGGAAGGGGAATTGAGGCAGTGACCGCAAGAGAGCTTGGCGCTGCGCTCGGTACGTCTGCCCGTCCGATATTTACTGTGTTTAAGAGTATGCAGGAGGTTCAGAGTGAGGTGAGGAAAGCAGCAATGAAGCTGTTTGAGGAATATGCAAACGAAGCACTAAGCTATACGCCGGCATTTAAGGCGGTTGGTGTACAGATGATTAAGTTTGCGATGGAGGAACCTAAATTGTTCCGGCTGCTGTATATGCAGGAAAGCAGCGAAGGAATGAGTTTTGATGATCATATGAAGTATCTGGGCAGTACGGTTGACGTTTGTCTTGAAATGATTCAGAGAGATTATGAAATCACACCGGATGAAGCACGGATTTTGTTCCGGCAGGTGTGGATTTTCACCTTTGGTATTTGCGTCCTGTGTGCAGCAAAGACATGTTACTTTACTAACGAGGAAATTACAGAAATGTTAAGCCGTGAATTTACGAGTATGCTTATGCTGATTAAGTCAGGTAAATTGGATTCGTGCAAAACAGTATTGAAGCAAAACAAAGAATAGGCAAAGGGGCAGTGGAAAGTGGCAACGAGCAAAGAGTTTTTAAATTTTATTTTAGAGCAGCTGAGCGGTCTTGAGGAGATAACACACAGGCAGATGATGGGTGAATACATAATATATTACCGTGGCAAAATCGCCGCTTATATCTGCGATGACAGACTGCTTGTAAAGCCTGTCGAAGCGGCAAAGTTATTAATGCCGTCGGCACATTTTGAATTGCCGTATGAGGGGGCAAAGGAAATGCTGCTGGTTGAAGATATTGATGACAGGGAGTTTCTGACACAGCTGTTTGAGGCGATGTATGATGAACTGCCGAAGCCAAAACAAAAAAAGAAAACAATAAATAATAAATAAAAACGGAGGTATGTAAAGTGAGAAGAAAAAATGTAATTTGGGGATTGCTGATTATCGCAGTCGGAGTTATATTCGGGCTTAAGGCTTTTGGACTTTTAGATGTGGAAATTTTCTTTGATGGCTGGTGGACGTTGTTTATAATAGTTCCGTGCGTTATCGGACTGTTCACCGACAGTGACAAAATAGGAAGCATAATCGGAATATTGGTGGGTGTTATTCTGCTTCTGGCATGTCAGGGCTTATTCAGCTTTGAACTTTTATGGAAATTGGCAGTGCCGGCTATTATTATTCTTATAGGTATCAAAATGATATTCAAAGGAACGTTTCATAACGACTCCGCAAAGCGGATTAAGGAAATAACCGGAGACGGTATTCCTTTGAAAAAGTGCTGTGCAACCTTTACGGGTCAGAATGTGGATTTTACAAACGAGGTTTTTGACGGAGCGGAGTTTACCGCTGTGTTCGGGGGAATTAAATGTGATTTAAGAAACGCGGTTATTGAAAAGGATACGGTAATCAATGTATGCTGTATTTTCGGCGGTGTGGAAATATTTGCCCCGGACAATGTAAATGTCAAAGTTTGCTCAAACTCTGTATTCGGAGGAATAGATGATAAGCATAAGAAAAGCACAGAGAATGCTGTAACACTTTACATAAACGGAACGTGCATATTTGGAGGTGTGGAGATAAAATGACAAATTTACAAAAAGTAATAAAGTATCTGGCGCTAGCCTTTAAATAGAAGATTAGTAATGTGATTTTACGGAGGGGATTAAAAATGAATTACTTAAAGAAGGCTTCATGGGCGCTTAATTATCTGGTTTCTGTACGGAATAAGGATAGTAATAAATGCGGCAATCTTTTCATCTAATACAGCGAGTATAGAGCTGCATAAGAAATGCGGCTTCAGAGAAATAGGGTACAGAGAACATATTGCAAAGGACTGTTTTGGTCAGTGGCAGTCTACTACTATTATGGAGCACAGAAATGGAATTAAGTAAGAATTATAAGAAATCAGACAGAAGCTATAAGCCGGAAAGGTGAAACTATGAAAAGACGATTGATTATTTATGATATGCCGAACGAAACTCCGATGGCGGGAAACGGTGATATTCTGTTTTCAGCCAGTCCCATGGTCAAGCCATGCCTGGGCTGCTTCGGGTGCTGGATAAAGACGCCGGGTAAATGTGTCGTAAGCGACAGATGCTCTGATATTCCGGCTTATATCGCGGAATGTGATGAGCTAATGTACATAAGTCCGATTGTTTACGGCGGATATTCCGAAAACATCAAGGCGGTAATAGACCGATCGATACCGTATGTTCTGCCGTATTTCCGGATTGTGAACGGCGAGATGCACCATAAGCTGCGGTATAAGCATCAGTTTAAGCTGACTGCATGTTTTTACGGCGAATGTGACAATGAGGAAAGACAGCTTGCGCAGAGTCTTGTAAAGGCTAACGCGGTGAATTTCGGGGCAGAAAGCAGTGATGTGAGGTTTTATGACACGGCTTATGATATAATCAGAGAATTGGAGAGTGAGGCTGAATGAATGTATTAATGCTTTGCGGCAGTCCGCACGACGAGGGCGGCAACTCCACGTATTTTTTGGAGGGCTTAAACGGGAAGCTGGGTGGAAAGGCTAAGATTTATAACACAATTAAATCTCCGCAGATATCGGAATCCGCTTTTCTGAGCGCGCTCAGAAACGGCGAAAATATAGTGTTTTCATTTCCGCTGTATGCCGATTCGCTACCGGCGTACTTTCTGGGTTTTTTAAGACGGCTTAAAAAAGCGGCGGGGGGTATAAAGTCTGAGAGCCGTGTGTATGTGATTGTGAACAATGGGTTTTATGATTCGGCTCAGAACAATATCGCAGTAAAAATCATGTGGAAATGGTGCGATAAGTGCGGATTGAAAAAGGGAAGCGCTCTGACAATAGGCGGCGGAGGAATGGCGCAGGCGGCGCCTATTGGTAAAGGACCTATGGCAAAGGTTGGAGCGGCTTTGGAACAAATGGCGGAGGATATACAAAACAGTCGCTCAGGCGGCACGGCTTTTGTTGAACCGGCGTTTCCGCGGTTTATGTATAAATTTGCCGGAAACATTGGTTTTGCAATGCAGGGTAAGAAAAACGGGTTGAGCAAAACACAAATCAAGAGGCCAGTAAAATGATTAATAAAGGATTAAGCTCAAATGCTCTAAAGTTTATTGCGATAATTGCAATGACCATAGACCATGTGATATGCGTGACATTTCCCAACTATCCAACTGACTGGTGGATTGTGGCGCTGCATATGATTGGCAGAATTACAGCGCCGATTATGTGGTTTTTCGTAGCAGAGGGCTATCATTATACACATAATCTGAAAAAGTACATAGTAAGGCTGTTTATATTCGCAGTGATTTCGCATTTTGCCTATAACTTTGCGTTTGGAATACCGTTCATTCCGTTCAGAACCTCAGTGTTTAACCAGACAAGCGTAATTTGGTCGCTTGCATGGGGACTTGTGGCTTTGGTAATCAGTGATAGTGTGCGGCTTAAACAGTGGCAGAAAACAGTTTTGATAATTATAATCTGTACTGTGACCTTCTGCTCTGACTGGAGCTGTATCGCCGTGCTCGCAATAGTGGGAATCGGCTCGCACCGCGGCGACTTCAAAAGGCAGATGACGGAAATGATGATGTATGTGTTCTTCTATGCGCTGATATATTTCATTTTTATAAATAAAATCTACGGAATAATCCAGCTTTTTGTCGCACTGTCAATACCGCTGTTAAAGTCGTATAACGGCGAGCGCGGAAGCTGGAAAGGCATGAAATGGTTTTTCTACTTCTATTACCCCGCACATCTTGTGTTATGCGGTATTATAAGGATTTTACTTTATGGAAATATCGGCGTAATGATTGGCGGTTAAATATGTGTTTTTTAAAATTAAATCCGAAAGGCGGAATTATAATATGAAATTCAAAAATACTCTGCTTTCAGTGGCAGATATAAAAGAAAGCATAATTGCGGCAAAAAAAGGTTTTGAGGAGAGTTTTTCCGCCGGGGATTTTTATAATAAGCAGACGCAGGATGAGCGGCATTTGAAAGCGATTCTTGATTTTCTGCCGATTAAGCCCGGTATGAAAATATTGGATTTGGGCACCGGAAGCGGATATTTGTCTTTTCCTGTTGCGAAGTGTTGCCCCGATGCAGAAATAGTCGGACTGGATATTGTCGATAAAGCGCTGGAGGTCAATCGTGCAAAGGCGAAGGAAGAAAATATCAGAAATCTGAGCTTTGTTAACTATGACGGTATGGATTTCCCGTTTGCAGACGGAGCTTTTGATATGGTTATAACACGCTACGCTCTGCATCATTTCTCGAAAATCAACGATACCCTCCGTGAAATAAGCAGAGTTTTAAAGCCGCACGGAAAACTCTTTCTGTCCGACCCTGCACCTAATGATAATGATGATGAGCGGTTTGTGGACGCGTATATGCAACTCAAAAAGGACGGACATATCAAGTTCTACACAAAAAATGAATGGATATGTATATGCGGAAAATGCGGACTTGAATTGACAAAATCCTTTGACAGTCATATACGATTTCCAAAGAAAAAAGATACTGCCTATGGGTTTGACGAATTGCTGAAGAAGTATGATAAGAGTATTATTGACAGCTACGAGCTTGAAATTTTAGGCAATGAGATATATGTGACGGAACAAGTCAATAATCTGTTGTTTTGTAAGCAATGTAAATTATAGTTTGACGATCACAAACCTTTTAGGAAAAGGTTTTAAATCCAAATTGGTAAACCGCAATTCGGCGGTTTAATGCAAGC
>OIXH01004473.1_pt1 | contig 11369 bp, 7 predicted proteins | sample 1587741 | NCBI WGS metagenome assembly OIXH01 (sample SAMEA3888916, study PRJEB22519) | human gut metagenome | biome: human gut; feature: human-associated habitat; material: faeces | place: Denmark | collected 2011 | reverse complement strand
CCGGCATGTCATTCACTACCGCGCCGCCGCTTCGCTACCTAAGAGGGGCGCCAAGTGGGTGCGGAGCAACTGTCGCTCACGAGCAGAAGCGGTGCTTGCCGATGGTGACGATCAGCGGGCGGGACCAGATCCACTTACTGGTCGCAGTGGCGGGATTGAAATAATATATCGCGCCGCCGCTCGGATCGGAGCCGTTGAGCGCATCCTGCGCGGCGCGGTAGGCGCTCTCGGCGATTGGCTCGTCAAACTGGCCGTCGTCAAGGCAGGAAAACGCGCCCGACTGATATATCACGCCCGAAATCGAATTCGGGAACGACGAATGCCGCACACGGTTGAGCACGACCGCGCCAACGGCAACCTGCCCGGTATACGGCTCGCCGCGCGCCTCGGCGGATATCACGCGCGCAAGCAGGTACAGATCGCCCGACTGCGTACCGCCCGACAAATCGCCCCCGCCGCCGTTTATGCCCAGCGCCGCAAGCGTCTGCGCGCCGACAACGCCGTCGGCGGTCAGGCCGTTTTTCTGCTGAAAATACTTTACCGCCTTCTCGGTCGCGCTGCCGAACATGCCGTCGACCTCGCCGGAATAATAGCCCCAGTTTTTCAGGCGCGTCTGTATCTCGGTCACGGTAGCGCCGCTCGCGCCCTTTTTATACGCGTCGCCCCATGCGCTCGTCAGGCTCGCCGTCACGGCGCAGACCGCCAACATCACGCACAGCCCCGCCGTCCACATTCTTTTTCTCCAGTTCAAAACAACACCCCCACAAGCTTTTTGATAGTTTGTGGGGGTGTTTCCTGTTTTATTCAGTTCGGTTCAAAAATCAATCCTTGCTGCGGGTGCTGATCTCCTCGCCGATCTTTGCCATGAACTCATCAAGCGGCATCGCGCCGAGGTCGACGCCCGCGCGGGTACGGACGGAGACGGTTCCGGCTTCGGCTTCCTTATCGCCGACGACAAGCATGTACGGGATCTTCTGCATCTGCGCCTCGCGGATCTTATAGCCGATCTTCTCGTTTCTGAGGTCGGTCTCGACGCGAACCTTCGCCGCGTCAAGCTTTGCGGCGACGCTCTTGGCGTAGTCTGCGGCGCGGTCGGTTATGGGCATGACCTTGACCTGAACCGGAGAGAGCCACACCGGGAATGCGCCGGCAAAATGCTCGGTAATGACGCCGATGAAGCGCTCGATGGAGCCAAAGACAACGCGGTGTATCATGACGGGACGATGCTTCTCGCCGTCGGCGCCGGTGTACTCAAGCTCAAAGCGCTCGGGAAGCTGCATATCGAGCTGGATGGTGCCGCACTGCCAAGTACGGCCGAGAGAGTCCTGAAGATGGAAGTCCAGCTTCGGGCCGTAGAACGCGCCGTCGCCCTCGTTGACGACATAGCTCTTGCCCATCTCGGTGATGGCTTCCTTCAGCGTCTCCTGCGCGAACTCCCAATCCTTCTCGTCGCCCATATGGTCGTCGGGCATGGTGGACAGCTCTATCTCATAGGGCAGGCCGAAGAGGGAGTAGACCTCGTCGAAGAGGCGGACGACGTTCTTTATCTCGTCCTTCATCTGATCCCAAGTCATGAAGATATGCGCGTCGTCCTGAGTGAAGCAGCGGACGCGGAACAGGCCGTGCAGCGCACCGGACAGCTCATGGCGGTGCACCAGACCCAGCTCGCCCACGCGCAGCGGCAGGTCACGGTAGGAGTGCGGCTCAGACTTATAGACCAGCATACCGCCGGGGCAGTTCATGGGCTTTATCGCGTAATCCTCGCCGTCGATGACGGTGGTGTACATGTTCTCTTTGTAGTGATACCAGTGACCGGAGGTCTCCCAGAGGTGACGGTTGAGTATCATCGGGGTCGAGACCTCGACATAGCCGTATCTCTTGTGTACCTCGCGCCAGTAGTCGATAAGGGTATTTTTGAGCACCATGCCCTTGGGCAGGAAGAAGGGGAAGCCGGGGCCCTCCTCTGTCAGCATAAACAGCCCCAGCTCCTTGCCGAGACGGCGATGGTCGCGGCGCTTTGCCTCCTCAAGACGCTGAAGATATGCGTCCAGCTCGTCCTTCTTCGGGAAAGCTACGCCGTATATGCGCTGGAGCGTCTGACGGCTGGAGTCGCCGCGCCAGTAGGCGGCGTTGCAGGCGGTGAGCTTGATGGCGTTGCCCTTGATGCGGCCGGTGGAGTCAAGGTGCGGGCCGGCGCAGAGGTCGACAAACTCGCCCTGACGGTAGAAGGAGATGTGCGCGTCCTCCGGCAGGTCGTTTATAAGCTCGACCTTATAAGGCTCCTCGCGCTCCTCCATAAATCTGATAGCCTCCTCGCGCGGCAACTCAAAGCGCTCAAGCTTGAGCTTTTCCTTGCATATCTTGCGCATCTCGGCCTCGATCTTCTCCATTATTTCCGGGGTGAAGGGGAAGGGAGAGTCCATATCATAATAGAAGCCGTTGTCAATGGCGGGGCCAATGGCAAGCTTGACCTCGGGATAGAGACGCTTCACTGCCTGCGCCAGCACATGGGAGCAGGTGTGCCAATAGGTGTGGCGGTATTCTTCGTTTTCAAAGCTGAATTTGTTCTCGTCCATATTAGTTCCTCCATGCGGCTGAGCCGCGGTTTTTTGCTATAAAAATATAATATCAAAAAACACCCTTGACGCGAACATCTCGCGCCAAGGGTGCATTTTAATACACGGTTCCACCTTGAGCTTTAACTCTTATGTCATTAACGCTGACTCACGGGAGAGCATTTCCGCCCTCCGGCTCGGGAGCGGTCACTAAAGGCATATCCGGGACAGCTTGCAGCCAGTGACTGTCCTCTCTGTGCGTATTTTGCCCATGTGTTCTCCGTCAAAGCCGATATGATATCGGATAAAAGACATATTAGCACCGTTTTCGCGGCCTGTCAATCGTTTTTGCCGACTTTGCGCTGAATAAGCTTCACAAGCTCAACAAGCGGGATAATGCAGGCGCCGAGAGCGATTGCTATAAGGTACTCGCCAAGGTCAACGCTCGTAAACTCGAAGGCATTTGCAAGGAAGGGAACCTCGCAGACGACGGTGGTTGCGATGAGGGAGCCGACCGCTGCGAATATCAGAGCCTTGTTGTGAGTACCGAGAGTGAAGATGCTGCCGCGCTGAGAGCGCATATTGAAGGAGTGGAAGATCTCCGCCATGGACATGGTCAGGAAGGCCATCGTCGTGCCGTCGGCGCTGTTTGTTATCTCCCATACGCCGGTCTCGATAAAGTGACCGATGAAGTAGGATATCATGATAAGCAGCGTCACGAAGAAGCCCTGATACGCAATGTCAAAGCCCATGCCGCCGGCAAAGACACCGGCCTTGGCGTCACGCGGGCGGCGGTGCATGATATCGGGCTCCGCCTTCTCCATGCCGAGCGCCAGCGCCGGGAAGCAGTCGGTGACAAGATTTATCCAGAGAAGATGCACGGGCTCGAGAATGGTAAAGCCCATTATCGTTGCAAAGAATATGCTGAGTACCTCGCTCATGTTTGAGCCGAGCAGGAACTGTATCGCCTTGCGGATGTTGCCGTAGATGCGGCGGCCCTCCTCGACCGCACCGACGATGGTTGCAAAGTTATCGTCGGCAAGCACCATGTCGGCGGCGTTCTTCGTAACGTCGGTGCCGGTGATGCCCATGCCCACGCCGATGTCGGCGGACTTGATGCTCGGCGCGTCGTTTACGCCGTCGCCGGTCATGGCGGTGACGTAGCCCGCCTTGCGCCATGCGTTTACGATGCGGGTCTTATGCTCGGGCTGGACGCGGGCGTAGACGCTTATATTCTTAAAGCGCTTTTCAAACTCCTCATCGCTCATCGCGCTGAGCTCTGCGCCGGTGACTGCCTCGCCGCCGTCGGTAAGTATGCCGAGCTCCTTCGCTATGGCAACGGCGGTGTCGATGTGGTCGCCGGTTATCATTATCGGGCGAATACCCGCCTCGCGGCACTCCGCGATAGCGTCAACGACCTCGGGACGCACCGGGTCTATCATGCCGCAAAGACCCATGAAGCAAAGCTCCTTTTCAAGAGTCTCCGGCTCGTAGTTGACGGGCTTTTCGTCCCAGACGCGCTCGGCGCAGGCGAGGACGCGCAGTGCACGGTCTGCCATGGCCTTGTTTGCGCGCAGTATCTCGGCGCGGTATTCCTCGGTCATGGCTTCGCGCTTGCCGTCGGAATTTATATAGTATGCGCACTTGCCGACAAGCACGTCGGGCGCGCCCTTGGTGTACTGAATGAAGCTGCTGCCGTTTACATGGACGGTGCTCATGAGCTTGCGCGTGGAGTCGAAGGGAGCCTCGCCGCAGCGCAGGAAGCGCGCCTTGAGCGTGGTCTTATCGGCGCCGAGCTTGTTTGCCCAGGCGACGAGCGCAGCCTCGGTGGGCTCTCCGGTGACCATGCCGTTCTCGTCGAGCTCCGCGTCGGAGCAGAGTGCCATTGCGGAGGCAAGCTCCTTTTCGTCGCCGCCGTAGTAGTCAACGACGGTCATCTTGTTCTGGGTCAGGGTGCCGGTCTTATCCGAGCAGATTATCTGGGCGCAGCCGAGAGTCTCGACCGCGGTCAGCTTGCGGATTATCGCGTTTCGCTTGGACATATTCGTAACGCCGATGGAGAGCACCACCGTAACGACGGCGGCAAGTCCCTCGGGTATCGCAGCGACTGCAAGGGAGACGGCTATCATGAAGGAATCGAGCACTGCCTCGACCGTAAAGCCGCCCGCGCGGAGAAGCTGAACAGCGAATACGAGCACGCATATGCCGAGCACGAGCCAGGTGAGTATCTTTGAGAGCTGGGACATCTTGATTTGCAGCGGGGTCTGTCCCTCCTCGGCGGTGGCAAGAGCGTCGGCTATCTTGCCCATCTCGGTGTCCATGCCGGTGGCGGTAATGACGGCGGTGCCGCGGCCATAGACCACGGTGCTGCCCATATATACCATGTTCTTGCGGTCGCCGAGGGTGACGTCCTTCGTCTCGTCGGCGAGATTTATCGCGTCGATGAACTTCAGCACCGGGACGGATTCGCCGGTCAGCGCAGCCTCCTCGATTTTCAGGCTTGCACTGCTGAGAAGTCTGCCGTCTGCGGGAACCGCGTCGCCCGCTTCGAGCATGATGACATCGCCGGGGACAAGCTCCTCACTGTGAACGGTGACGATTTTGCCGTCGCGCAGGACCTTTGAGGTTGCGGCGGACATCTCCTGAAGCGCTTCGATCGCCTTTTCCGCCTTGCTCTCCTGATATACGCCCAAAACGGCGTTTACGATGACGACGGCAAGAATGATGATAACGTCGGCAAAGCTCTCGCCCTGCGCGACTGCAAGCACGCCGCTAATCGCCGCCGCGGCAAGCAGAATAATTATCATCGGGTCTGCCATCTGGCTCAAGAAACGACTGAGAAGCGACTGCTTCGGGGGCTCGGTGAGCTTATTCTTACCGTGCGACTCAAGCCGCGCCTGAGCCTCGGCGCTGCCGAGTCCCTCCTCCGCCGAGTTGAGCTCGGCAAGGACGGCTTCTTTTTCTTCGCAATAGGTTTTCATTGGCTATCCTCCCATATTAGTTTCGCCTGCGGAAGCCGTTTTATTTGCGACTTGGCAAATAAAAAAAAGGCTCCTACAGCGTGAGCTGTAAAAGTCTTGCAAAATACATGAAAAACAGAGCATGTATCCGATACGCCGAACCTTTCGGTTGGGATGACGACGCATCAACGCACATATGCGCAAGCTACTCCCCTTTAACGCGCTTAGTTTAGCATAAGCCCCGGCGGAAGTCAATCGACTTTCGCCGGGATTTGGGCAGAATTAACTATTTGGCCATTTTTTAGCCTTAAATTATACATTAAACCTGAAGAGGGTCACATCTCCGTCGTGCATGACGTACTCCTTGCCCTCGCTGCGGACAAGACCCTTTTCCTTTGCCGCCGCCATGCTGCCGCAGGCCTTGAGATCGTCAAAGGCGACTATCTCCGCACGGATAAAGCCGCGCTCAAAATCGCTGTGTATCTTGCCCGCCGCCTGCGGAGCCTTGGTACCGCGGCGGATAGTCCATGCGCGGCACTCGTCGCTGCCACAGGTCAGGAAGGATATGAGTCCGAGCAGCTCATAGGAGCACTTTATCATGCGGTCAAGTCCGGATTCCTCAAGCCCAAGCTCCTCAAGGAACATAAGCTTATCCTCGGCGTCAAGCTCCGCCATCTCCTCCTCGACCTTGGCGCATATGGGGAGCACCTGTGCGCCCTCCTCGGCAGCAATCGCGGCAACGGTCTGATAGTATTTGTTCTCGGAGAAGTGCGCAACGCCGTCCTCGTCCATGTTTGCGGCGTAGATTATGGGCTTTGCGGTCAGAAGGTCGCTTGTGGCGATTATCTCCGCGTCGTCCTCGTCGCATTCAAAGCTGCGCGCGCTCTTGCCCTCGTTCAGATGCTCAAGCAGAGCCTTGAATACGTCTGCCTCGTGCATAAACTTCTTGTCGCCCTTTGCGGCCTTGAGCGCCTTGTCGATGCGGCGCTCGACCATCTCCATGTCGGCCATGATGAGTTCGAGGTCGATGATATCGATGTCGCGCTTGGGGTCGGTGCTGCCCTCGACGTGGATGACGTTCTCGTCGTCAAAGCAGCGCACAACGTGGATTATCGCGTCGGTGGCGCGGATGTTGCCGAGGAACTTGTTGCCGAGACCCTCGCCCTTGGACGCGCCCTTGACAAGACCCGCGATGTCAACGAATTCGATGACGGCGGGAGTGTACTTCTTGGGCTGGTACAGCTCCGCGAGGAAGTCCAGCCGCTCGTCCGGCACGGTCACCATGCCGACGTTCGGCTCGATCGTGCAGAACGGGAAGTTTGCCGACGCCGCGCCCGCGTTCGTGATGGCGTTGAAGAGGGTTGACTTTCCGACATTCGGAAGCCCGACGATACCTAATTTCATGCTTCTATTTCCTCCTATAAGCCCTTGGATTTCAAGAGCTTTCAGCATACTTGAATTCGCGGGAGCTTGATATCTGCCCGACTATATGCAGTCAAAACTGCAATTTGATATTATAACAGATATTCCCCCGCGGCTCAAGAGCTTTTGACGAGATATTTAGTGCCGAGCACTTGCTTTCTTCATGAACTCCAGATAAAGACTGTGCAGCACGGCGCAGACGGGAACGCTGAACAGCATCCCTAAGATGCCGAATGCTTCGCCGCCGATCGTAACAGCCATCAGCACCAACAGTCCGGGAAGCCCAACGGACTTACCGACCACCTTGGGATAAATCAGGTTGCCCTCCACCTGCTGCAAAACGAGCAGAAAGAGAATGAACCAAAGAGCCTTGCCGGGTTCTGCCAGCAGAATCAAGAACGCGCCAAGACCGCCGCCGATCCATGCGCCTAAAATCGGCACCAGCGCAGTAACAGCCACAAACGCCGAGACCGCACCGGCATACGGGATCCCAAGGATCAGCATTCCAAAGAAGCACAGAACGCCGATGATAACCGCTTCGGTAAGCTGCCCGCTGACAAAATTTGTGAAGGTCTGGTTGGTCAGAGAGGCAATACTCAGCAGCCGCTGCGCCTTCTTTTGCGGAAGGACTGTCACAATGAGTTTTTTCAAATGTGCTGCAATGACTTCCTTCTTTGCAAGCAGATACAGCGCAAAGACAAGTCCCAAGAGAACGTCCACCAAAACCGACAGGACAGAGGTTGCCGCGCCCCACGTCACGGTGAGGATGCCGCTTCCCTCGTCGCTGATCAAGGCGGTGAGCTTCTCGATCAACAGGTCAGAGTCTATGGTGTATTCGGGCAGGACAATATTATATTTTGCGGCAAACTGTACAACGCCTGTCCACCACCGCCCGATTTCCTCCACATAGAGCGGAATGTTTTGGATAAACTCATCGCCGGATTCCCGCAGGCTGGGGATCATCATAAACACCACGGCAAACAGAATTCCGAGGACAAGTACGGTGCTTGCCGTCAGGCAGACAGGGCGGGCCAGCTTCGCAGGAGCTTTGCGGCACACCTTGTTCCAGCAGCATTCCAACGGTCGAAGGACTACGTTGATCAAAAACGCAATCGCGCCACCGATCAGAAATGGCGTGAACAGCGCAAGCACCGTGCCGAGAAAACGCAAAACAGCGTCAAGGTTTACCAGTGCCCACGCAAATACAATCAGCAGCACCAATGCGCGGATAATGTAACGAATAATCGCCTTGTCCGGCCATTTGCGTTCCTGCGGCGCGGAATCCTCATTTCTGTTACCGGCTGTGTTTTGCGGTTTCTTCGCCATGTTTCTTCCTTTCCACTATTGTGCACAGGCCCATTCAAATCCGAAAGCACTTTTGCAGCGCTTTATACTCACCCATTGCCAGAATCGTTATGTCATCGGACAATACAGTGTCCGGCGTAACGGAAACATCCGTTTTTCCTGCACGCTTGATGCCGAGGATATTGATGCCGAACTTTCGGCGAACATCCAGTTCTCCAACGCTTTTCCCGACCCACGCCTCTGGCACCTGAACTTCAAAGATGGCGTGCTGCTCGTCGATCTCTATATAGTCAAAAATATGGTCGGCAGTGAATCGAATCGCTGCCCATTTTGCCATCTGCTTTTCGGGATAGACCACGTTATCTGCGCCGTTGCGGAGCAGAAACTTCGCCTGCACGTCGCGTTCGGCGCGGGATACCACGTATTTTGCGCCCAGCTCTTTCAGCAGCGAGGTGGTTTCCAGCGAGTTCTGGAAGTTGCCGCTGATGGTCACAAAGCAAACGTCAAAATTCCCGATGCCGAGCGAACGCAGGAACTCCGCATTGGTGCTGTCACCGATCTGTGCGTTGGTGACAAACGGAAGCACATCGTTGATCCGCTCCTCGTTGGTATCGACTGCCATGACCTGATGCCCCAGTGGAGAGAGCTGCATGGCGATATGCCGCCCAAAGCGGCCTGCTCCAATCAATAAAACATTTTTCATGGGATAGACAACTCCTTTGCTTATCCAATCGTGATGCTTTCCTGCGGCAGCTTTGCGCTGCCGGTTTTCTTGCTGGACACCGCCGCGTAAATGAGCGTAAGCCCGCCAACCCTCCCCAGGTACATCAGCGCGATCAATACCGCCTGCGAGGGAATGTGCAGCTGCGGCGTAATACCCAGAGTCAGTCCCACGGTGCCCACCGCCGACGCGGTTTCATATAGGCAGGGGGACAGCGGAAGATTCTCATATACGCTGATAAAGACGGCTCCCCCAAAGAACAGCGCAAGGTACATCGTCAGAATGGTCGCGGCGGTTTTGACGGCACTGCAATCGACTCTGCGCCCAAAGAATTGAGCGCTGTCCCGCTGCCGGAAGCTCGCAGCAGCATTGGCAAGCAGAACAGCCAGCGTTGTGGTTTTCATGCCGCCTGCCGTGGAGCCGGGAGAACCGCCGATGAGCATCAGAAGGATCATCACGCCCAGCGATGCGCCGGACATGGCGGGTAGATCGACTGTGTTGAAGCCCGCCGTTCTCGGCGTGACCGATTGGAACAGGGCTGCCTGAACCCGCTCTCTGAGGGGAAGGGCATCAAAGTCCACAAAGAAGAAAAACAGCGCCGGAAGGACGATTAGTGCAAGTGTCGTGACAAGAATCACCTTGCTCTGCATTCGATAACGGTGGAAGTGCAGCTTGTTTTCGCAAATGTCATCCCACGTCAAGAAACCGATGCCGCCGGTTATGATCAGCAGCATGATCGTGATATTGATCACCGGATTTTGGACATAACCGGTAAGGGACGGATACAAGTTGTTGTTCGTTCCCAGAATGTCAAACCCCGCGTTGCAAAAGGCGGAGATGGAGTGAAATACCGCCATCCAGATCCCGCGCCATCCGTAGTCCCGGCAAAACACCGGCAGCATGGCAAGCGCGCCGATCAGTTCGATCAGAAATGTTCCCCGCAGGATGAACCGTGTCAGCCGGACGATCCCTCCGACCCTCGGCGCTGAGATGGCGTCCTGCATGGTGCTGCGCTGCATCAGAGAGATCCTTCGCCCGGACAGCAGCGCAAACGATGCCGCCACGGTGACAACACCAAGCCCGCCTATCTGAATCAGCGTCAGGATTACAGCCTGCCCAAAGACCGACCAATAGCTGCCGGTATCCTGCACCACAAGACCCGTTACACAAACAGCGGAGGTCGCGGTGAACAGTGCCTCATGAAACGGCGTTACACACCGAGCTGTCGCAGAAATTGGCAACATCAGCAGCAGCGCGCCCAGCAGGATTACCCCTGCAAAGCCCAATATGATGATTTGAAAAGACGAAAGACGATGCTTTCTGCAAACCATTTCTTCTGACATCATCCTCACTCCTTGTGAATTGCGCGATAGATTTATTGTGCGCAGGCCAAACACACGCCGCATTGCCTGACTGTGACAGAGGACACCCGATGCGCGCTCAGCCCGGAGACCGTGATCTCCAAATTTTGTGCGGTGAAGGAGTCTCCCTTGATGGGGACTCTATTGAGTTGCTCCATGACCCAGCCGCCAACGGAAACGCTGTCCGAGTCCAGCTTGACGTCAAAGAATTCCATAAAATCCTCCAAGCTGACGGAGCAGTCCACACGGTAGGTATTCTCGTCCAGCTTTTCAAAATCTTCTTCCACTTCGTCGTGTTCGTCCCAAATTTCACCAACCAGTTCTTCCAGAATATCCTCCATCGTAACAATACCGAGCGTGCCGCCAAAATCGTCTACAACGACGGCGACATGGGACTTCTGATGCTGGAGCATTTTTAGAATGTCGCGGATCTTCGTGTGCTGATAGACGAACAACGGTTCCGTCATGATTGCCGTAATGGGCTGATCCGTCATCTTGCCGTTGATATAGAAGTCCTTCTGATGAAGAACACCGACGATCTGATCGATGGTATCCCGGTAGACCAGCAGACGGGAGAAGCGGGACTGTGTAAAGGCTCTGGCAATTTCCTCGTGGCTCTCGTCGATGTCCACGGCCTCCAATTCGATGCGATGCGTCAGAATTTCCGCCGCCGTCAGGTCGCGGAACTCAAGGGCGTTGCGCAGCAGCTCACCCTCATTTTCGTCAATGCCGCCGTCCTGCTCCACGTCCTCCATGAAAAGGAGCAGTTCCTCGTGGGACATTTTTGCGTCGTCATTTGTTTTGAAGAAGCGAGAAACCAGCTTTTTCCACTGGGAAAAGAGAAAATTCAGCGGGGTCAGCACCCAGATCCAGAGCCGGATAAAGGGCGCACTGAACATGGCAAAGCGCTCCGGCGTGTCCTTTGCAACGCTTTTGGGGGTGATCTCGCCAAAGATCAGGACAACGACCGTGACCACAATGGTGGAAACGGTCGCGCCGATGTCGCCGTAAAGTCCGACGAACAGAAGTGTGCCGATGGACGCCA
>OIXH01004469.1_pt1 | contig 11384 bp, 11 predicted proteins | sample 1587741 | NCBI WGS metagenome assembly OIXH01 (sample SAMEA3888916, study PRJEB22519) | human gut metagenome | biome: human gut; feature: human-associated habitat; material: faeces | place: Denmark | collected 2011 | reverse complement strand
AGCGGAGCTGACGGAGAGGGCTTCGCGCGTCAAACTATAATTTATCTCAGCAGCAGGTTATACAAGGTCGGTTTAAAGCTGAATTCCTGCATCAGGGCTTCGGCTTTTTGTCTTGCAGCCTCACGTTTTGCCTTAGGCGTGTTTCGTTTTACCGCGCGTATAAGCAGGTTTTTAGGCGAATGTTCAAAATCCACAAACTCGAGCATTTGCACGGAATATCCGGCGCTCTCAAGCAGCTTGCCCCTGATTGCGTCTGTTGCGAGCGCCGAAAACCGCTCCTTTATCAGGCCGTAATCCGTCAGCGCGGAAAAATTATCAGTAGCTATCTGCGAGTTCAGCTCATGCTGACAGCAGGGAACTGACACTATTGTTTTGGCTCCCCACAAAACCGCATTATACAGCGCAAAGTCCGTTGCCGTATCACACGCGTGAAGCGTTATGACCATATCCGGTCTAACCTCTGAAGCGTAGCCGTTTATATCTCCCACCTCAAACCTAAGTCCGCTGTAGCCGTATTTTTCGGCAAGGTTATTACACTTTTCAATCACGTCTGCCTTTAAATCAAGACCGGTTATATTTGCCGTTTTGCCCTTTATCTCTGTCAGGTAATAATACAGGATAAAAGTCAGGTACGACTTTCCGCAGCCGAAGTCAAGAATATTAATTGTCTCTGAAGCTCCGGCGGCTGAATCTATCACATCGTCAACTATCTCAACGAAGCGGTTAATCTGCTTATACTTGTCGTACATGGCACTTACTATATGTCCGTCCTTTGTGAAAACGCCGAGATCAACAAGCGGCGGGATATTCTCGTTTTCCTTTAAGATATACTTCTTCTTTCTGTTGTTTGAGCCAACCGACTTCGGCGCTTTTGAATTTTCAGCAATGCGCTTCTTTATCAGGCTTTCCTTGCCCTTTTTTGACACCTTTATCATATACGACGCAGACTCGCCCCATGCGTCAAGCTGTCGGTAACCGCTGTTCATTATCCCTTCTATTATATCGGGCGCGGCGCTTAAATCAACATTCTCATGAAAAACCTGCTTGTCGGTAAACCTTTCAATCTGGTATTTCTCCGCACCGCCTATGCTTTTAAGCGTCAGCACTATCTTCTTAAATTCTGCGGATTTGGATTTTGGGTTGCTTATGACCGCCTTTAAAATCCTGTCCGCAAACACGGTCTTTATATACTCCATATCGTTGTCATCTCCTCACAAATCAAATCACAAAGCCGCCGTTTGAGCCTATTATCTGACCTGTTATAAAGTTTGCGGCGTCGCTTGCGAGAAAATAAGCCAGCTCGGCTATGTCCTCCGGTCTGCCGATGCGCATCAGGGGTGTTTCATCGCAGAGCTCCGCCATTACGTCCGGTGAAAGCGAGCGGTTCATGTCCGTATCGATTACTCCGGGCGCTATACAGTTGACGCGGATATTTGACGGACCGAGCTCTTTGGCAAGCGCCTTTGTAAGTCCGATAAGCCCCGCCTTGGACGCGCTGTATGCTGTCTCGCACGAGCTTCCGACCTGACCCCACATAGACGAGATATTTATCACGCAGCCGCTGCGGCGTGCAATCATCGGCCTTATGCCGTGTCTTGTAACGCGGTATGCACCGCTTAAATTAATATTTATTATCTCCTGCCACTCCTCCTCGGTCACATCGGTGAACAGGTTGAATTTTGAAATTCCTGCATTGTTGATTATCACGTCTGCGCCGCCGAATTCATTCTCGATTTTTGACATCATTGATTCGACCTCGGACGGACTGCCGACATCCGCCTTAACCACATATGCGCCGATGGACCCGGCAAGTGTTTCCGCCTCGGCTTTGGACTTATTGTAATTTATGACAACCCTGTATCCGCCTTCAACAAAGCGTTTTGAAACCGCCGCGCCTATTCCCCGCGAACCACCGGTAACCAGTACTGTTTTCATACGCCGCTCCTTTCGCGTATTATATAATATCGTCTTTTAAGTAAAACAGCTCTCCGAAACGGAGAGCCGCATTATATGTCCTCACACAACTTATATATTAAACTTATCGTGGATTACTCTGACCGCTCTTTCAGCGTTTTCAAGCTTAATCAGGACAGAAACCTTGATTTCAGAAGTTGAAATCAGGTGTATATTAATATCGTTGTCATAGAGCGCCTCAAACATCTTTGCGGCAACGCCCGGATTGTTTACCATACCTGCGCCGACAATAGAAACCTTTGAAAGGTCGTCTCTGTGGTTGACTTCTTTATAGTTCAGACTGCCCTTGAGCTCGGCAATTACATCGAGGGTCTTTGCCTCGTTCTCACGGGTTACGGTAAAGGCAATATCCTTTGTACCCTCTCTGCCGACTGACTGAAGTATCATATCTACGTTTATGTTCTCCTGAGCCAGCGCCGAGAAAATTCTGAAAGCTATTCCCGGTGTGTTTTCAAGTCCAATAACCGCTATTCTTGCAACATCGTTGTCACGAGTTACACCTCTGATTAACATTTTTTCCACATTAACTACCTCCTTAACTATAGTGCCCGGCACTCGCTCAAAACTTGATTTAACTTCTAACTTTACATTATACTTCTTTGCCATCTCGACGCTTCTGTTATGAAGCACGTTTGCGCCGAGGCTTGCGAGTTCAAGCATCTCATCATATGTTATCTCCTGAAGCTTCTTGGCATCGGGGCAAATACGCGGGTCAGCGGTATACACACCGTCAACATCGGTATAAATCTCGCATCTTTCGGCACGAAGCGCAGCGGCTATAGCCACTGCCGATGTGTCACTTCCTCCTCTGCCGAGAGTTGTAATATCATCATACTTGTCAATTCCCTGGAATCCCGCAACAACAATAATCTTGTTACGGTCAAGCTCTGCCTGAAGACGCTCTGTGTCAATCCTGTTAATACGTGCATTGCCCGACATAGCGTTTGTGTTGAAGCCCGCCTGCCAGCCGGTAAGTGAAACAACCGGACAGCCCAGCTTTTCTATTGCCATAGCCAAAAGCGCAATCGAAATCTGCTCGCCGCTTGACAAGAGCATATCAAGCTCACGCTTTGAAGCCTTAGGGTTAATCTCATTTGCTTTTTCAATAAGGTCATCCGTTGTGTCGCCCTGTGCAGATACGACCACGATAACCTGGTTACCCTCCTTATAGGTCTCGGTAACTCTTTCCGCCACATTCATTACCTTTGCGGCATCGGCAACTGAACTGCCGCCGAATTTTTGAACGATAAGTCCCAAAACAATTCCCTCCTGTTTTTGTTTGTTTTTCTAATTACTTTATATAATACATGCGCCGTCATTATCCGGCTTTAATATATGGAGCTTCCAATCCTTAAGCCGACCGGTAAGAATACGGCTTATATTGCAGCCAAACATCTTATTATCAGCTCTGATTATTGCAATAATCGTAGGACCGGCGCCGCTGAGATAAACGCCGAGGGCGTTATTATCATAGCATAACCTGAAAAGGCTGTCCATATTCGGTATTAGGCGCTTCCGATAGTTCTGGTGCAGCTTATCTCCGACCGCTGTACGTATATTCTCGTACTTGCCAGACATAAGACTTGCGGTAAGCAATGCGCTGTGACCCGTGTTATACACTGCGTCACGAAGCGGCACTGATTTTGGCAGAACGCCTCGTGATCGCTTTGTCCGAAGAAAGAAATCCGGCACAAGTGCAGCAAAGCGTAAATCGTCCGTACTGAGGTCGGTCTTGACATATCTTATAGCGTACTTTGTCTGAACGTTAACCGTAAATCCACCGACAAGCGCAGGTGTAACGTTATCCGGATGCCCCTCAATATCGGCAGCCAGTTTGAGCATTTCATTAACCGAAAGCTTATTGCCGGATAGCTTGTTTGCCGCAACAATGCCTCCGACAATTCCGGCACTGCTGCTGCCAAGTCCGCGTGTTATCATAATGTTGTTCTCAAGCGTCAGCTTAAGTCCTTTCGGAGTATATCCAACCATGTCAAACACACGTTTCATGGATTTGTATATTAAGTTGTCTTTATTATCCGGCAAAAACTTTTTTGAACTGTCAAGAATATCTATTACCAGTCTGCCCGTATCGGTCTCTTCGGCAGTAACATAATTATACAAACCGAGTGCAATACCCATGCTGTCAAAACCGGGCCCGATATTGGCGGAGGTCGCCGGAACTCTCACCTTTACCATTTTCGTTAAGCCACCTTTATTGTTAAGCCTATCTTATTCAGCTATCAGTCTGATCCTTCCGAGTACATCGTATGCACTGAGTTCACCGCCTGGTGCAAGAAGCTTTTCAAAGTCATACTCTGTTATTTCAGGCGTAATCAACGCGAACTCGTCCTTGTATTTGTCTCCACTGAGTGTAATCACGTCATAGCCCTTGGGTGCAAACTCGTTCTTTGCTGAAGCGTTTGAGCCGGGCTTTGAAAGTCTGACATAAAACTTAGACGGCAGCGTCTTTGAATCCAGCAGATAGCCCTCCTCGCCCTCGCTCCAGCCGAGACGGATATGCTTATCCTTGTGCTTGACCGTATCGATTATATCCGAAAGCACTGCGCTTGCTGTAGGCAGTGCGCCTGCACCTCTGCCGTAGAACATAACGTCGCCGAGACCTTCGCCTCTGACCATTATTCCGTTGAACACATCGTCAATTCCGCCAAGCGGATGGTTCTTATCTAAAATCGCAGGACATACCATTGCGTACACGCCGTTTTCAGCGCGTGACGTTATGCCCAAAAGCTTAATCACTGAGCCGAACTTTGAAGCATACTCAACATCTTCAAGCGTGATTTTGGTAATGCCTTCGCAGGGAATTTCCTCGCTGTCCACATACTTGCCGAAAGCGAGCGACGCAAGTATGGCGGTCTTTCTGCATGTATCGTGACCTTCGATATCGGCAGTCGGATCCTTTTCGGCATAGCCGTTCTCCTGCGCACCCTTCAGCGCCTCATCAAAGGTCGCTCCCTCCTTAATCATCTGGGTCAATATATAATTTGTTGTACCGTTCAAGATACCGTATATATCTGTAAGCTCATTAGCCGCAAGGCTTGTGTACAAAGGTCTGATAATCGGAATACCTCCGCCGACACTCGCTTCGAACAGATAATTCACGTTGTTGTCTTTAGCAATTTGAAGCAGCTCAGTGCCGTGCTTTGCGACAAGCTCTTTATTTGAGGTAACAACACTCTTTCCCGCTTCAAGCAGCTGCTTTGTAAACTGATATGCCGGGTTTGTTCCGCCCATAACTTCAGCTACAACACCGATTTCAGGATCGTTCAATATATCATTGAAGTCCTTTGTGAAGCACTTATACTGGCTGTCGGGGAAATCTCTCAAATCAAGAATTCTTGCAACCGTAATCTCCTCTCCGCAGCGGCGTTTGATTGATTCGGCATTTGTTGCAACAAGCTCGCCGACACCTCCGCCGACAACGCCGAATCCCATTATTCCTATTTTCATATGGTTATTCCTCCAGAGTTTAGTTTTATCAAATTTATTCTAATTAAGAAATATACCTCTTAATCAAACTTATATATAACAATACCGGTAATAAGCTTTGGCCAAAAATATGTTGACTTCTGCGGCATTTTCTCGTTTGCCAGTGAAATGTCTTTTATTTCCGACACCTTGGTCGGGTTAATAAGGAACGAGCACTGGAACTCGCCGCTGTCTACCTTCTTAATAGCCTCTTCTGCATCTATTGTATAATCTACATATTCGCGGTTCGCAAGGCTCTGCTCTTCAATTCCGAAATACTTTTCAAGTATCAGCTTATGGAGTATTGTTACGTCAAGGTGCTTGTAAGTATCACTCTTATCGTCGATAAGACTGTCCATCACATGAACATCTTTGAGCTTGAGCAGGTAATAATAATTTTCTCCCGTATAGAAAGCAAAACGTTTTTCGTCCACAGTATTACGGAGCTTTGTCGTTATAATCTCAGCAACATCGCCCTCAGTGAAATAAATCTTTGACGCATTAAAGTCATCGGTGAGCATACCGATTGTGAGCTGCTCTGAGAAGTTGCTCACATTTTTAATCATCCTGTGGTTCGGGAAAATAAACAACCCGCTGTCGTCCATAGATACAAGCATCATCATTGTATAGTCGTACGGCTGGGTTCCCACCTCAGTTCCGTCCTGCTCATGACGCATATTTCTGTAATATAAAGCCGTTTCGTATCTGTGATGTCCGTCGGCAATAAACAACTGCTTATTTTCAAACTTCTTTGAAATTACATTAATTATCTCAGGGTCTTTGATAATCCAGATATTCTGAATTACGTTTTCCTTAGTGGTGAAGCTGATATCCGGAGTGCCGTCCGAACACTCGGAAATAATATCGGCAATCGCCTGGTCAGGATCCATATATAACGAATAAATCTGGCTCATATTGGTTCCAGTCGCCTCCGTGAGGCCGAGTCTGTCACGCTTAATCTGATTTTTTGTTTCTTCGTGCGGGATAATAATCTTCTTCGAGAACTCTTCAAGCTGAACAAGAGATATTATACCCTTGAGTGAATGATTCGGAGACTCATCCATGTCAAGCTGGAAAACCTGCTCATAAATATAAAACGCCGGTTCATCCTCAAACTTTAAAATCTCTTCGTCAATCCACTTCTTCAAATACGAAGCGCTTCTTGTATACTTATTATTTTCCTCGTCGTCACTGTCAAAATCCATTCCGTAATCAAGACGGATTACGTTATATTCATCTTTATTATAAAGCTCCTGCTGCTCCTCAGGAGTAATTATATCATACGGCGGAGCCGTAACAGCTTCCAAATCCTTAAACTTCTCTGTATTATATCTTAAACCTTTAAAAGGTACTACCTTTGCCATTTTTATCATCCTTTCGGAATTTTCGGAAAATAAAATTATTCCGTATTATATTATTATTGAGAATATTTACAGACACTATGCATTCACCGCGCCGTGCGGGCAGAAAACACACAAGCCTACAATATTCACAGGATATCACTTTAAATAATACAACATTATTTTGCCTCAGTCAAGGCAATTTTAATTTTTAAGTGTAAATATTTTCCGATATTTTCGTGGAATTTTTATATTTTATCTACAAATAATAGTATTGAGTAAAGAATAAAACAATATTATTTGTACCAAACCGAAAGCCATAAATCCGGCGAAGCCACACACAGCCGGCGTATGTGCTTCGGAACACAGCGAAAGGGGTGGAAACCATGGGAAAATTCAGCACAGGTGTACTGTTCGGCGCAATGCTCGGAGTCGGTGTTTTAATGCTTGACAAGAAGAATATGAGAAAAGCGAAGAAAATGATGCATAATATGCACATGTAAGTCCAAAGAAACCAATAGCTGCTGCGACTATTACCGCAGCAGCTATTGGTTTGTAATACAAATTATAGTTTTTATGATTAAACCGCAACTCGGCGGTTTAAAGCGAGCATCGGTAGGCGGACGAAGTCCGCGCGTTAGGCGAGCAGTCCCCGTCGAAGACGATTTAATATGATTACACATTCATATCGCACAAGTGCGAGGCGGCTGCGCACCTCCGTGTTCGCTGTTTCACAGCTCACCTACCGCAGTTTGCATTACCGCCCATGCAATGGGCGGTGCGTGGCTGCAAGCTTAGCTTGCAATAACTGCATTTAAACTATAATTTAACGAACCAGCCCCGCTGACATATACATCAACCCTATTCCAAAACAATCTTGCCCAAAACTTCGCCAATAGGTTCACGAATTATTATATCCGCCATCTTGTCTGCCTGAGTCTCGGTTTTGTTTATCAAGACAAGCGTGCTGCCCCTGAACTCATGTATAAGACCGGCGGCAGGATAAACGCCAAGCGATGTTCCACCGATAATCAATATCTCCGCGCGGCGCAAAGCCTTGACAGAGGCGCTCAGAATGTTTTGATCGAGTCCTTCTTCGTACAGCACCACGTCCGGCTTTATAATTCCGCCGCACTTATCGCACTTCGGAACGCCGGTTGAGTTCACTATCCTGGCAAGGCCATAGAACTCACCGCATTTTGTGCAATAGTTCCTGTGTATGCTTCCGTGAAGTTCCATTACGTTCTTACTGCCCGCAGCTTGATGCAGACCGTCAATATTCTGAGTGATGACCCCAAGGAGCTTACCCTTATCTTCAAGTCTTGCAAGCGCAGTATGAGCCTTGTTCGGCTTTGCCCCGGTGTATATCATACGATCACGATAGAAGTCGTAAAACTCCTTCGGATAATACATAAAAAATGTATGGCTCACAATCTGTTCGGGCGGATATTTGTACTTTTGATTATACAGTCCGTCCGCGCTGCGGAAATCGGGGATTCCGCTCTCGGTCGATACTCCCGCACCGCCAAAGAATACAATTTTATCTGAATTTTTTATCACATCACGCAGTTTATCTATGTTGTTCATGGTTCTTTATACACCTCACATATACGTTTTTTGTTTAAAAACCAATAGCTGTTACTCAAGTATATCCACTCTTTGGAGTTCACCGCTCCGGTTGACAGTGCAGCCGAAGGCTTCCGATACGGCGCGGATAGGAACAAATGTCCGGCTGTCGTCTATCAGTCTTGCCGGGGCGTCAAGTATGCGGTCATTTTCAGTTATCGGCAGTATATCGAATGTGATTTCTTGATTATTTAAATATACAACCGAACATTTCATCAACTCTATGTACTTATTATACTTCTAATTCGTAATTATGTCAATACCGTATTGCTGTTCATCATATATCGTATTTGCAATCTTTGTTTGATACACTTTTACGGTATATACAACGAGGTATCAAGCGGTAATTATTGCGTTTGTATTGTATTAAGAAAATTTTCCGTCTTGCATTGTGGGGTTATAAATGCTATAATTTATTTCTGAAATCAACTATATTTATACTAAGGGGGCGGCGGAGATTACTGTAAAGTTTATCACCTTGGGCTGTAAAACAAATATATATGAGAGCGAAGCAATGGCGGAGCTTTTTAATGAACACGGTTATGAGATTATCAAAGACGGCAAGGCCGATATCTGCGTAATCAATACTTGCTCTGTAACGGGCGTCGGAGCGAAAAAGTCACGCCAGCATATACGCCGTGCAAGAAAGGAAAACCCTGACGGGATTGTTGCGGTCACAGGCTGCTTTGCCCAAACGGAACCGGAAACCGTCCGCGAAATAGGCGCAGACATCATAATCGGCAACAGCGGACGCTCTAAAATCGTTGAGCTGGTTGAAGCGGCGCTCGGCGGCACAAAGTCAAATATAGTCGGCGATATACTGCACGAGCATGAATATGAAGAACTGCCGATAACCCTGACCCAAAGCCGTATACGTGCAAACCTCAAAATTGAGGACGGCTGCAACAACTTTTGTTCGTACTGCATTATACCCTACGCAAGGGGGCCTGTACGCTCACGGTCTCTTGAAAAGATATTCTGTGAGGCAAGCTCTCTCTCCGAACACGGTTACAGCGAAATTGTTCTGACCGGAATTCATATCGGTTCATACGGACTTGACATAAAAGATAAAAAAATCGGGCTTATTGATGTGATAGAAAAAATACATGAGATTGACGGTATAAAGCGTATTCGTCTCGGCTCAATCGAACCGGTGATAATAACCGAGGATTTTGTAAGCCGTGCAAAAAACTTGTCGAAGCTCTGCCCGCAGTTTCATCTTTCGCTGCAAAGCGGCTGTGATGAGACATTAAAGCGCATGAACCGCCGCTACACAACCGAGGAATACAGAAACGCTGTCAAGCTGCTCAGAGAGCATATACCGGACACGTCGATAACGACCGACTTAATGGTTGGATTTGCCGGCGAGACTGAAGAAGAGTTCCAAAAATCCTATGAGTTCTGCCGTGAAACAGGATTTATGCAGATGCATATTTTCAAATACTCAATCCGCAAAGGAACCCGTGCTGAAAGTATGCCTAATCAGGTTCCCGAAAATATTAAGGACGAGCGCAGTCACAAGATGCTTGAGCTTGCCGATTCAATGAAAGAGACGTTTTACAGACAATATACAGGAAAGCCGCTGAAGGTACTGATTGAACAAGAAAAGTCAGACGGACTATATCATGCGACAACCGTGAATTACATGGACGTGCTTATTCCTGCCATGCCCGGTCAAATAGGCAAAATAGTCGAATTCACACCGACAGGATATGCCGATGGATATTTGATATAAATTATAGTTTATGTGAATTATTCACCCGTCCGATTGCTCAAATTCAAAAATTTAATCTTGCAGAAAATTATTCTTAACGGGAAGTCCGGGGGTTAGTTTGTAGCCCCTGTAATTCATGCTTCCTATTTTAATTCCGACGAGGTTAATATCGGTGCAGAGCTTAGAAGCTATTTGCTCCATATCGTATCTGTAAACGCTGACAAGCTCATAAATTTCGTCATCGTCAAGCAGCAGGTCAGCCGCAAACATATTAGCCTCGTATTCGGGTCTTGCGCTCATGTCATAGAGCATGAATTCCTGAAGTGCCGTATTAACAGCCATATCCCTGTGGAGAATATCGTGACCTATCTCGTGCGCAAGCACTATCTTAAGCCGGTTTTCCGACAGGTTCCCGTTTAAGATTATCACTCTTTTGCGCTTGATAACAGTATAAAGCCCGCACAGCTTTTTAAAATCATCTCTGAGCATCACCATGATTCCAAACATGTCGGCAATCTCAAAAGGGTCGGTTGATTTGCATTGCTTTTTCAACCTGTCGGTTATCTTGTATATCTCGTCCGCAAACAACTTTCGCAGCCTCCGTATCATATTGAATTTTTGCTTGAAGTACAAAGCCTATTTTGCATATTTTCGGTTTTCTTCTTTAACCGCAAAGTATGCGTCGGTTATAGCCTTCATTGCAGCGTCCATATCCTCTTCCGGCAAAGAACCGCCGGCAAAAAGTCCGCACACACCGCCGATAAGCTCCTCCACCTCACGCATTGATTTAACGCCGCCTTTTTGGTATGACTCAAAAATCAGCTCCTCGTCCTCTGTCAGAAGATAATTCACATCAACATCAAGAGCATCTGCGAGCTTGTAGTATATTTCGCGCTGCTTGGGGTGCATTCCGGCTATTTCATAGTTCTGAACCGTTCTCGGTGACACTCCGATAAGCTCTGCCAACCGTATCTGACTGAGCTTTTTATCTTTTCTGGCTTTCTTAACCTTCTCGGAAAATTTCATTGTCTCCGCCTCCGCTGCTTTCGTATTACGAATTATATTTTCGCTATTTTCTTATGATACTATTTTATTCGCCTTTTGTCAAGTGTGACTGTGACCGCACTTGCTACGCAAGTCCGGTCACAGCCTAGCCCAATTCCGCTTTTCATAGTACAACTTAGGTATATTATTGACCTTAGTTGCTATGGCAAAATCGCTTGGTTACAGCATACGCACTTGCT
>OIXH01004468.1_pt1 | contig 11391 bp, 8 predicted proteins | sample 1587741 | NCBI WGS metagenome assembly OIXH01 (sample SAMEA3888916, study PRJEB22519) | human gut metagenome | biome: human gut; feature: human-associated habitat; material: faeces | place: Denmark | collected 2011 | reverse complement strand
CAGCTCGCGGGCCATGGTAAAGCGGAAGCTCATATTCATAATGAAATCGTTGGAACGGATCTGCATCATAATGAACTCCCTTCTGCCGTACTGTCCGGCTTTTTATGTTTGCTACTATACTGCTTTAAATGCACAAAGTCAACTGTGAAAGCTACAAAATCCTGCGGCGTTTTTGAATTTGCTTTGTGCATACCGCCCGGAGTGTTCCGGGCGGCTGACATAAGTTTTATTTCACAAGCGCCTTATGGAAGACCTTCTTGCCCTTGCGGATGATCGCGCCGTCGCCTGCAAAGACTGCCTTTTCAAACGCAGTCGCGAAATCCGTGACCTTCTCGTCGTTGACGCTGATGCCGCCCTGCTGCACGAGACGGCGGCCCTCGCCCTTGGATGCGGCAAGGCCGCACTTGACGAGCAGCGTCAGGGTGTCGATTTTGCCGTCAGTGAAGTCATCGTCCGCCAGCTCGGTCGACGGCATATTCTCGCTGCTGCCGCTGCCGCCGAAGAGGGCCTTTGCGCTGGCCTCCGCCTTCTTCGCCTCTTCCTCGCCGTGGACCATCTGCGTCAGCTCGTAGGCAAGAATCTCCTTGGCCTGATTGAGCTGGCTGCCCTCCCAGGCGTCCATAGCGTCGATCTCCTCCAGGGGCAGGAAAGTCAGCATCCGGATGCACTTGAGGACGTCGGCGTCGCCCACATTCCGCCAGTACTGGTAGAAGTCAAAGGGCGTGGTCTTGTTGGGGTCCAGCCACACGGCGCCGCTGGCGGTCTTGCCCATCTTCTTGCCCTCGCTGTTCAGCAGCAGGGTGATGGTCATGGCGTAGGCGTCCTTGCCCAGCTTCTTCCGGATCAGCTCCGTGCCGCCCAGCATATTGCTCCACTGGTCGTCGCCGCCGAACTGCATGTTGCAGCCCACGGTCTGGAACATATGATAGAAGTCGTAAGACTGCATGATCATATAGTTGAACTCCAGGAAGCTGAGGCCCTTCTCCATCCGCTGCTTGTAGCACTCGGCACGGAGCATGTTATTGACGGAGAAGCAGGCGCCGACCTCCCGCAGGAGTTCGATATAATTGAGGTTCAGCAACCAGTCGGCATTGTTGACCATGATGGCTTTACCTTCGCCGAAATCAATGAATCGCTCCATCTGACGCTTGAAGCACTCGGCATTGTGGTCGATGTCCTCCTTCGTCAGCATTTTGCGCATGTCGGTGCGGCCGGACGGGTCGCCGATCATGGTCGTGCCGCCGCCGATGAGCGCGACGGGCTGGTTGCCCGCCATCTGCAGGCGCTTCATAAGTGTCAGCGCCATAAAATGGCCGGCGGTCAGGGAATCTGCCGTGCAGTCGAAGCCGATATAGAACTTGGCCTTGCCCGCGTTGACCATTTCGCGGATCTCTTCCTCGTTCGTGACCTGCGCAAGCAGGCCGCGCGCCTGCAGCTCTTCGTAAATACCCATTTGTTGATTCCTCCTGTATTTCTATTTTACTTCATTTCGGACATTTTGAGACGCTTTCGGATAGTAAAAAAACGCCCTCTGTCCGTTTGGACAGAGGGCGAACAAATTCGCGGTACCACCTCTGGTTCGCCGTTTTCTCGCAAAAACGGCCTCACGGAGTGCCGACACACTCCCGCGCGATAACGGGCGCTCCCGGGGCGCGCCTACTGGAAAACTTTCGTTCGGGCGCCGGCTCCGCGGTGTATTTCGGCACGTTTCCTCTCCTTCTTGCACCGGCCGAAGGCTCTCTGCGCAGGAAATCGCTGCTTACTTCTCCGCTTCATCACCGTAAACGCGGATATTGTAACGTAAAGAATCGGTCTTGTCAAGTATCAAGTATTCTGCGGATTGTAATACATCACGAGCTTGCACAGCCCGTCGCACAGGAGCGACAGGTTCTCCTCGTCGATCCCCGTCGCTTTCCGCGGCAGGATACAGCGGCCAAAGCCCTTGACCTTTTTGCACGCACAGATGACCGTGCCGCCCGTGAACGCGCGGTTGTCCGAGGGATAGTGAACAAGTCCGTCGGTCTTCAAAAAGCAGGTCTTCTTCTCGCTGTTGCTGAACTGCTCAAGGATCGTGTCGAGCAGCTTGTCGTTCCAGCGGCTCGTTTTCCCCGGCAGGATCAGCAGCTCGTCGCCCTCACCCACGCAGTCGAGCACGACGACGCTCTTCTTTTTGAGCTCGGGGTGCGCGTGGATCAGGCGCTTGGCGCCTTTGCTCCCCTGTGTGCCGCCGTCAAGGAACAGGAAGCACACCTCACCGCGGTAGCGCGGCGTCAGCGCCTTTGCGACCTCGAGCAGTGCGATGACGCCGGAGGTGTTGGCATTTTTGTTGTTCGTCTCACTCTTGCCATATTTGGGGTAAAAGAGCCCAACAACCAGCAGCAGTAAAAAGAGAGGCAGCGTCATATTCGGCATGTTGAGCGCAAACGTCACGCCGAACGAAATAAGGAAGCTCACCGCCAGCGCCAGCAGCGGCATCAGCGCCTCGTAGAGCATGTACGTCGCCGGTCGCGTCGGGCAAATGAGCGGCGGCAGGACCTCGCGCACGCCGGTGTCGTAGTGCGCCGCGAGAACGATCTTTGCCTTCTCGATGTCGCCGACGACCACATTCGTCACATTGCCGCCCGCCGAGAGCGCCGACGTCCCGCTCTCGAGCTTTGGCGAATAGCCGAGCTCCTTGAGTGTGTAGACAAGCCAGGTGCGGAAGTCCACTTTTTCTTTTTCCTTGCGCCGCACCGGAAAATCCCGCTCGATGCGCTCAGCAAATTCGTTCATCTGATGTTCCTTTCTTCGAAAAAGCGCCGCATCGCGGCGCTTTTCTCTGACATGTGATTTTGCTTTACAGTAGTTGATTTTTAAAGTTCTCCGCCGCGCAGAGCAGTTCCTCAGCTCCTAAGAGCATCGTCTCGCTCGGGTGGTCTCCCCCGCTTAGGCGGGCGATCTCGCCGCGGCGCGCCGCGCGGTCGAGCGCGACGACCTTTGTGAGCGTGCGGCCGTTTTCCTCGCCCTTTTCCACGCCGAAGTGCGTGTCGGCCATCGCCGCGAGCTGCGGCAGATGCGTCACGCACAGCACTTGCCGTGTGCGCGAGAGCTTGGCGAGCTTTTCCGCCACGCGCTGGGCAGCCCTGCCCGAAACGCCGGTGTCGACCTCGTCGAACACCATCGTCATCACGCTGTCCTGCTCGGCCAGCACGTTTTTGAGTGCCAGCATGATGCGCGACAGCTCGCCGCCGGACGCGATCTTCTGGATGGGGCGCAGCGCCTCGCCCACATTGGCGGACATCAAAAACGCCACGGCGTCCACACCGTCCTCGCCCATGTCCTTTTCCTGAAAGTCGATGGCAAAGCGGAGCTTCGGCATATCGAGCTCGCGCAGTTCCCGGGAAATACGCTCCTCAAGCTCCTTTGCCGCCGCGTGACGGCGGTCGGAGAGGGCCTGCGCCGCTTCGCGCGCAGCCTTTTCCTGCTTTTTGAGCGTCTGCTCGAGCTGCTGCGCACGGTCGTCTGCATACTCGATGCGGTCCAATTCCTCACGCGATTTTTCAAGATATGCAAGCATCTCCTCGACGCTTGAGCCGTACTTCTTTTTCAGCCGGTAAAGCTGGTCGCAGCGCGACTCCACGGCGTCGAGCTCCTGCGGAGAAAAGTCGTATTCATCCTTCTTATCGCGGATCGTTTCGGCAAGGTCATACGCTTCACAGCGCAGCGCTTCCAAGCGGTCCGAGAGCGTGATGAATTCATCGCCGAGGCTGCGGAGCGAACGCAGCGCATCCTCCGCCTCCTTGATAGCGGACACCGCGCCAAGGCCCTCATCCCCACCGTTCAAGCAGGCGTCCGCCTCGGAGATGGCGGAAATGAACTTTTCGCCGTTGCGCAGAATATTGCGGCGGGCAAGGAGCGTCTCCTCCTCCCCCTCCTGCAAGTCCGCGCGCTCGAGCTCGCCGATCTGGTGGTGCAGCATGTCGACACGGCGCGCTTTTTCGGCCTCGTCCATCTTGAGCGCGTCGATCGCGCGGCGCGTCTCTTTCATCACGTCATAGCGCGTACAGTACGCTGCCAGCTCATTTTCCACGCGGCCAAAGCGGTCGAGGTAGACAAGGTGCTGCTCTTCGTCGAGTAACTGCTGTCCGTCGTGCTGGCCGTGGATATTGAGCAAGCTCGCGCCGATACGCTTGAGCTGCGCGACCGTCACTGGCCGTCCGCCCACGCGGCAGACGTTTTTGCCGTCACCGTACAGCTCGCGCTGCAATAAAAGCGTTCCGTCCTCCTCCGGCGTAAAGCCGTTTTCGGCGAGCCCCGGCAAATCTGCCGGGACCGCGCTGAACGTCGCGCTGACAAACGCCTTCTCCGCGCCCGTGCGGATGAGCTCGCGCGACGTGCGCTGGCCGAGCACCGCGCCGAGCGCGTCGATCACGATGGATTTGCCCGCGCCGGTCTCGCCGGTGAGCGCGTTGAACCCGCGGCCGAACAGAATGTCCGCCCGCTCAATGATGGCGATATTTTCAATGTGCAAAAGCTCAAGCATCGCTCATTCTCCTGCAAAATTTTGTTCTTACTTGGTCTGGCGCTGTCTCTGCATGTCCTCGATCTCCGAGCAGAACTCGGCGGCGGACTCGTTTTCGCGCATCACGATCAGCACCGTGTCGTCACCCGCGACGGTGCCGACCTTGGCGGAGATATCCATCCCGTCGAACGCCGCGCCGGCTGCGGGGCCGAGACCCGCCATCGTCTTGATGAGCACCAGATTCTGCGCGCAGTCGACCGAAACGATGCTCTCGCGCAGGATGGTCTGCAGGCGGTCAGCCAGATTCAGGCGCATCTTCTGCGTCGAAACGGCGTAGCGGTAGGTGCCGTTGCCGGTCGGCTCCTTAATTAAGTGGAGCTGCTTGATATCGCGGGAGATGGTCGCCTGCGTGCAGGAGATCCCCTCCTTGCGCAGGCTGTCGATCAACTGCTCCTGCGTTTCGATCGCCGAAGCGGCAATGATCGCAAGGATCTTTTCCTGTCTTTCATTCTTCATTGCTGGTTCCTCCCATCAACATTTTCTTTTGTAAGATCTCGCAGAAACTGCGTTTGCTCAGTCGAACGAGCTTGGTGTCGAATTTTGAGCGGCGCACTTCAATACTGTCGCCGCTGCGCAGTGAGAATGCGCGCCCGCCGTCCACGCTCAAAAGGACGGGCTTGTAGCTGTTTTTTTCCGTCTGCACGGTGATGACCCGCTCAGGCGAGAGCACGTAAGCGTTGGCGTGCACGCTGTGCGCGCAGATGGGCGAAACGATGAAGTTCCGCGCCGTCGGCTCGACCACAGGGCCACCCGCCGAAAGCGAGTAGGCCGTCGAGCCTGTCGGGCTCGCGACGATGACGCCGTCGCCCGCCACGTCCACGAGCTTTCCCTGCTCGGTGAAAATTTGCAGCCGGATCACGCGCGAGATATTGCCGCGCGCGATGAGCGCTTCGTTGAGCGCAAGGTTCGAGTAGATAACCCGCCCGTCGCGCTGGACACTCACGTCGAGCATCATGTGGCTCTCGATCTCATACTTTCCGTCACACAGGTCGCGCAAGCGCAAAAGGTCTTTGCTCTCAAGCTCGGCCATAAAGCCAAGGCTGCCGAGGTTGACGCCAAGCACCGGAATGTCGCGGTGCGCGGCGGTTTTAGACAGGTGCAGGATCGTACCGTCGCCGCCAAACGCGATGATCATGTCCGCACCGCGGATCTCCTGCTGAAGCGGCTCAATGTTGAGCCCGTAGCCCTCCGGCGGCTCCTGATTGCGAAACGGCAGGCACACGACATTCGGGCAGCCAACCTCGTCGAGCACGCGCTTGGCCTCCTTCGCGACGCGAAGCTGCGCGTCGCGGTAGGGATTCGGGCATAAGATGACTTTTCTCAGCATCCCGCGCCCTCCTTCCCGTGGTCGAGCGCCGCGTGTGACTGCTCCACAAGGCCCTGGAGGTCAAACGTCTTCTCCACCCAATCGCCGCTTTCGAGATACCCGAGGTATTCGATATTTCCCTCGGGTCCGCGGATGGGAGAGAATGTGATATCAAGCACTGTAAAGCCAGAATCCTTTGCATGTGTCAGGAAGTTTTCCAGCACCTCAAGGTGTACGTCCGGGTCGCGGACGACGCCCTTTTTCCCCACCTTTTCGCGTCCCGCCTCAAACTGGGGCTTGATGAGGCAGGCGACATGTCCGCCCTCTTTTAAGACGCGGTGCACCGCGGGCAAAATCAATTTTAACGAAATGAACGACACGTCGATGCTGGCAAAATCCAGCTCGTCAGGAATCTGGTCGCGGTCGAGATAGCGCGCGTTCGTGCGTTCCATGCACACAACGCGCTCGTCGGAGCGGAGCTTCCAGTTGAGCTGCCCGTAGCCGACGTCGACGGCGTAGACCTTTGTCGCGCCGTTTTGCAGCATACAGTCGGTAAAGCCGCCGGTCGAAGCGCCGATATCGGCACAGATACAGCCGTCCAGCTTGAGGCCAAATGTCGTCATCGCCTTTTCGAGCTTGAGGCCGCCGCGGCTCACATATCGGAGCGTGTTGCCGCGCACCTCGATCTGCGCGTCGTTCGGCACGGCGGTGCCCGCCTTATCCACGCGCTGCCCGTCCACAAAGACGAGCCCGCTCATGATCATCGCCTGCGCGCGCTGGCGGGTCTGTTCCAGCCCGCGTTCAACGAGCAGCACGTCCAGTCTTGTTTTATTGCTCATCGCAGCACCTCCGCAGCCTTTTTTGCCAGCGATTCCGCGTCCAGCCCGAACTCGCGGTACAGCTCCTCCACTGTTCCCTGCGCGGGAAACGCCTTGCCGAGGTTGCACAGCTCCAGCCGTTCGGGCGAAATTTTGTTCCAGCCCAGGATCGCCGCCATGCGCTGGCCCATACAGCCGACGCCCGCGCACTCCTCCGCGACCAGCATCGCCTTGGTTTTGCCGATGACCTCGCGCATGTCGCGGTCATAGAGCGGCGAGATGGCGTTGATCTTCACAACGCGTGCCTCAATGCCCTGCTTGTGCAGAATCTCCGCCGCGCCGAGCACATTGTTGATCATCGTGCCGTAGGCGCAGAGGGTGATGTCCTCTCCCTCGCGCAGCACGACAAGATTCTGCCGCCCGCTGTCTTTCTTATAATTTCCCTCGCCGCCGCGCGGATAGCGGATGGCGACGGGGCCTTTGATCTCGTTCACCGCACGGTCAAGCATCGTGCGCAGCTCTGCAAAGTTCGACGGACACAACACCGTCATATTCGGAATTTCCGAGAGGAATGTTGCATCGAAAATGCCGTGATGCGTCTCTCCGTCCGCGCCGACCATGCCCGCGCGGTCGACCGCGAAGACAACATGCAGGTCGGAGAGCGCCGTGTCGTGGATGAGCTGGTCGTAGGCGCGCTGCAAAAAGCTCGAATAGATCGCCACGACCGGCGTGAGCCCCTGCTTGGCCATGCCCGCGGCCATCGCCACGGCATGTCCCTCGGCGATGCCGACGTCAAAAAAGCGCACGGGATACTGCTCGGAAAAATCGTGCAGGCCCGTACCGTCGCGCATTGCGGCGGTGATAGCGCAGATCGTTTCGTCATTTTTTGCGAGCTTACAGAGTTCGTCGCCGAACACCGCGGAAAAATCTCGCTTATGCTCGCGCGGCACGCCCATCCGCGGGTCGAATTTGCCGACACCGTGATAGCGCTCCGGCTCGCGCTCGGCGGGCGGGTAGCCCTTGCCCTTTTTCGTGTGCACATGCACGAGCACCGGACAGTTCAAGTCCTTCGCCCATTTGAGCGTGTTAGTGAGCTGCCCCACGTCGTGTCCGTTCACGGGGCCGAGGTAGGTAAAGCCCATGTCCTCGAACATCGTTGAATTCGGCAGCAGCGCCTTTTTGACATTCGTTTTCAGATGATGGTTAAAATCATACACCGCGCGGCCGACCGCATTGCGGTCGAGCAGGTCGCGATAGGCTTTTTTGAATTCATAGTACGCAGGCTTCGAGCGCAAAAGTCCCAGATGCTCGCTCACCGCGCCGACATTGCCGTCGATCGACATGCCGTTGTCGTTCAGAATCACGATGAGCGGCTCGCCGCTCGCACCCGCGTTGTTAAGTCCCTCGTAGGCAAGACCGCCAGAGAGCGCGCCGTCGCCGATCAGCGCCAGTACGGAATAATCCTGATGCTGTAACGTCCTCGCCCGCGCCATGCCGAGCGCGACGGAGACGGAGTTGGAGGCATGTCCCGCGATAAAGGCGTCATGCCCGCTCTCGCGCGGCTTGGGAAAGCCCGAGAGGCCGCCGTACTGGCGCAGAGACGAAAACTGCTCACGCCGGCCGGTCAAAATTTTATGGGTGTAGCACTGATGCCCCACGTCGAACACCAGCCGGTCTCGCGACGTGTCGAACACGCGGTGGATGGCCACCGTCAGCTCGACCGCGCCGAGGTTCGAGGCCAGATGCCCGCCCGTTTTCGACACATTTTTCAGCAAAAATTCACGCAGCTCCGTACACAAAAGCTGCGTTTGCGAGTCGTTCAGGGCCTTGATGTCCCGGGGATCATGGATGGTTTCAAGAATCAATACGGTTTCCTTCTTTATCTGACAAGATGCAGCACCGACAGCACCTTCGCCGTCAGGTAGATGACATCCTTGCTCTTTTTCATGGCGACCTTTTTGCCGATGGCCTTGCCGCCGATCGTCAATCCGGAAATGAGCGCCGTGACCACGGTGGATACGACGATGCTGCGCCAGCCGAAGCTGTTTTGCAGCAGCACGACGATGACCGTCGCGGTCGAGCCGCTGACGATGCCGCAGATGTCACCGACCACATCGTTGCAGAACGAGGCGACCTTTTCCGCGTTGCGGATGAGGTACAGCGCCTCCTTCGCGCCCTTGACACGGTGCGCGGCCATCGAATTGAACGGCTTGGGATTCGCCGCCGTCACGGCGACGCCGATGATATCGAACATGATGCCCAGCGCAATGAACAGCAGCAGGATCAGCGTTGCAGTCACATAGCCCGCATCCTCAAGCACCGCGCCCGAGCACAGGCTCATCGAGGCGGAAAGCGCCACAGCGATCAAAAACACACGGATGACCCAGCGCGCGTGGCTGGGCGTCTTTTCCGTTTTCTTCTGCTTTCGGTCTTCTTCGTTTTCCAAAACTTTCTTCTCCACAGTTATTTCATAATCATGCTAATCAGCGGCAGCAGCAAAAGGTAATCCTGCGGCATAGGTCGGGTTGGCTTTCCCCGCAGCGCACCTCTCGTTGCCGATGGAGGCGGTTCCCCCTTAGGCGCTGCACCCCGTTGTTACCAGACGAGGTACCCGATTGCCACTTAGTCCGCACTGTAACCCTTTCGCTGCCCTTGCGACAGCCTAGGTGATTTCCACCCCGGAGTCACGCCGTTTCTTATCCTCTTTTGCAGGAAAAATTTCAAGGAGCGATCGTACCTCGCTCTTGGCCGGAGTCTGTACGTTGTTCTCCTATCCGAATTCCCCACGCAAGGCAGGCTACGCTGCACACAGCGTTCGCGGCACAAAGGCCGGGTAGCACCGCAATGCAGGTTCATATCCCGTCCCGTACCGAAGTCGATACCCGAAACCGGGAGTCCGCTCCGGCACAGCAACGAGTCTCCGCAGAAACAGGGTCGGTTCCCCCATGCCATTAGGGGTCGCCCGGAGTCCGCAGGCGCAGCTTTCGCTTTCGCCTCCCTTCAGCACCCACCCCAAACTGGGCGTAAGAAGCAGGCACCAAAGGCTTCACAGTTGTGCCCTTTAAAGGATTTTTAGGCCCTTCTTAGGAAACGGCAGCTCCGACTAGGATACTGCGCCGCTGCTTAGCATTGCCTATTATACACCAGTCAAAACACAATAATATTCACCTTAGGAAATTGTAAATTTTTTATTTCGCAGAAAATTCTGTCTGCCGCGCGGAAACAAAAAAGAGGTCCGGCCTTCGCCGAACCTCTTTTCATCATATTTTGTAATTTGGAAATTACTTGTTGCCGTTGACCATGGAAGCGATCTCAGCCGCAAAGTTCTCCTGCTTCTTCTCGATGCCCTCGCCCTTCTCGAAGCGAACGGCGGTGTTGAAGCTGACCTTGCCGCCCAGCGCCTTGGCAGCGTTGTTCATATACTGCTCGACAGAGACGTCGCCGTCCTTGACGAAGGCCTGCTGAAGCAGGCAGTTCTCGGCATAGAACTTGTTGAGCTTGCCCATGACGATCTTTTCCTTGACCTGCTCGGGCTTGCCCGCCATCTTCGGGTCGTTGGCCATCTGGCCGAGCATGACTTCCTTCTCCTCGTCCAGAACGTCCTGCGTGACCTGGCTCTTGTCCCAGAAGCGGGGGTTGAGCGCGGCGATCTGCATGGCGATGTCCTTGCCGATCTCGGTGGCGTCGCAGCCCTCGACGGTCAGGTTGACGATAACGCCGATCTTGCCCTTCATGTGGACATAGGGGACGGAGAAGCCGTCAGCGATGCGGGCGAAGCGACGGATGCTCATGTTCTCGCGGATGGCGAGGAACAGCTCGTCCTTCGCATCCTTGACGGTGCCGTTGCCGGTGACCCAGGGGCAGCCCATGAGCGCGTCGACGTCAGCGGGGTTCTCCTTGGCGACGACAGCAGCCACGCCCTTGACAAAGTTGTTGAACGGCTCGCCGTTGGCGACGAAGTCGGTCTCGCAGTTGACCTCGACCACAACACCGACACCGTCGATGACGGTGGCGTAAGCCATGCCCTCAGCAGCCACGCGGCTGGCCTTCTTCGCCTGAGAGGCGAGGCCCTTTTCGCGCAGATACATGACGGCCTTTTCCATATCGCCCTCGCACTCGATGAGGGCCTTCTTGCAGTCCATCAGGCCGCAGCCGGTGGCCTGGCGGAGCTCGTTAACAACAGCAGCAGTGATAGCCATTCTGATATCCTCCTGAAAAATAGTGTAGTAAAAATGAGACGGGGCGAGGCTTTGCCTCGCCCCGTAAGGTTCTTTTCTCGCTTGATTGGGAAAATCAGGCCTGAGCCTCGCCCTCGGCCTTCTCCTCGGTCTCTTCGCCCTGCTTGCCCTCGATCATGGCGTTGGCCATCACGGAGGAGATGAGCTTGATGGCACGGATAGCGTCATCGTTGCCGGGGATGGGGTAGTCGATCTCGTCGGGATCGCAGTTGGTATCGGCGATGGCGACGACGGGGATGCCGAGCTTGTGCGCCTCGGCGATGGCGTTGCGCTCCTTGCGGGTGTCGACGATGAACAGCGCGCCGGGGAGCTTCTTCATTTCCTTCACGCCGCCGAGGTACTTCTCGAGCTTCTCGATCTCGGCGAGGTGCTTCATGACTTCCTTCTTGGGAAGCATATCGAAGGTGCCGTCAGCCTGCATGGTCTTGAGCTGGTTGAGACGGTCCACGCGGGTGCGCATGGTCTTGA
>OIXH01004467.1_pt1 | contig 11394 bp, 13 predicted proteins | sample 1587741 | NCBI WGS metagenome assembly OIXH01 (sample SAMEA3888916, study PRJEB22519) | human gut metagenome | biome: human gut; feature: human-associated habitat; material: faeces | place: Denmark | collected 2011 | reverse complement strand
CCCCATTGTAGGTGGGAAGAATACCATGAAGAATACCATAAAGAGGTAATTGTTTTGAAAGATGAATGTTTAATATGTAAAGCACCTTTGGAGTATCTTGAAAAGGATGTTATAATGGAATGTTCCGTGTGCCATAAAAAAGAGAACAGCAAGACAAGGTGCGAAAATGGGCATTATGTTTGTAATGAGTGTCACACAAAAGGCGTAATTTCCGTTTTGGAATTGTGCTTGAATGAAAGCTCAAAAAATCCGATAGAAATTATTGAAAAGCTGATGCGGCAGCCTTTTTGCCATATGCACGGACCCGAGCATCATATTATGGTCGGCGCTGCTCTGCTGACAGCATATAAAAACGCCGGCGGTGAAATTGACTTGGAAAAATCGCTGATTGAAATGATAAACCGCGGAAAAAGCGTACCGGGCGGGGCTTGCGGTTTTTGGGGAGCATGCGGTGCGGGAATAAGCACGGGAATGTTTGTGTCAATTATTTCAAGCTCCACACCATTGACGTCAAAGCCGCTGGGTTTATCAAATCTGATGACGTCCAAAGCCTTGAATGAGATCGGAACAGTGGGCGGTCCTCGTTGCTGTAAAAGAAATTCGTTTTTGGCGATATTGGCGGCAATTGATTTTGTTAATAAAAATTTTGGTATCGAGCTTGAAAAGCCGAATGTTGTTTGCGGCCATTCATCCGAAAACAATCAGTGTATAAAAGCAGCGTGTTCGTTTATGAAAAGGTAAATTATGTTATAATTTGAAGATGATAGTCAAAATCAAATCTGACTGAATATTTATGAGAACAAATTATCAAGGAGCGGTGAAATGATACTTTTGGTGGTTGACACGCAGAAACAAATAATGAACGATAATTTATATATGTTCGGGGAATTTGTATCTAATTTAAATGCTCTTATTTCGGCGGCGCGTGAAAACAAGGTTGAGGTGATATTCGTTCGCCATGACGACGGCACGGGCGGAGCGATGGCAAAGGGAACAAAGGAGTTTGAGATATATGACGAGTTTAAGCCGCTCGACACCGAGAAAATATTCGATAAGACAGTCAACAGCGCCTTTCATCGAACCGGCTTGCTCGAATATCTGAATGATATCCGCGAAAAAGAGATAATGGTCGTGGGTCTGCAAACCGATTATTGCATTGACGCGACAATAAAGTGCGGATTCGAACACGGCTTTTATATGCTTGTTCCCGAGCATTGCAACACAACGTTCGATAACGCGTATATGTCCGCGGAAAAGAGTTATAAGTACTATAATGAGTTTATCTGGAAAAACAGATACGCACAGTGTATATCCGTTGAATCGGCTTTGAAAAGAATAAGAGGTGAGCAGCTTTGAGCGACAATATATACAAAACTAAACAGCGCGATGAGATAGTCGAGTTTTTCAACTCTCACCGCGGAAAATGCTATACTGCCAAGGAACTTATCAAGAGCGGGGAAGTGTCCTCCGGCGAAGCGACCGTTTACAGAACGCTCTCAAAACTCGCAAGCCAGGGTGTACTGAAGCGCTTTACGGACGGAGATGCCTCGTGCTATCAGCTTAACGAAAGCGAGGAGTGCTCACGTCATTTTCATTTGAAGTGCGAGAAGTGCGGAAAGCTGATACACATGGACTGCGACTTTATGGCGGATATAAGCCGTCATATCGAGCAGAGCCACAATTTCTACGTTGATATAGGAAAAACGGTGATCTACGGGTTGTGCAGCGAGTGTAACAAAGGAGTTAAGGATGTTTAAGAGAATAATTGCAATGATTGCGGCTCTGCCGATTTTACTGTTATGCGGCTGCGGAAAAGTTCAAAAGGAGAGTGAGAAGCTCCAAATCGTTACAACGATTTTCCCCGCTTACGATTTTGCGCGGCAGATCTTTGGCGATAAAGCGGACGTTACTCTATTACTTAAACCTGGTACGGAAAGCCATTCTTACGACCCGTCCGCAAAAGATATCGTAAAAATCGAGGACTGCGACCTGTTCATTTACAACGGCGGCGAATCGGACGCTTGGGTGGATAATATTCTTAAAACCACTAAGGATGTGAACGCAGTCAGAATGATGAGCTTTGTAGAAGCTCTCGAAGAGGAAGATCTTGAGGGTGCGGAAGATCACGAGGAACACGACCATGACGAGGAATACGACGAGCACATCTGGACTTCTCCTCAAAACGCCGCTCTTATCGTAGACGGAATAAAGCAGGAAGCGGTAAAGGTCGATGAGAAAAACAAAGATTTTTACGAACAAAATACTGCCGATTACTCCGTGAAGATAAACGATCTGGATAAGCGCTTTAAAGAGCTTCTGGCGGGGGAAAGCCGTTATTTCGTTTTCGGCGACCGTTTTCCTCTGCTTTACTTCTTTAAGGAGTACGGTCTGAATTATTACGCGGCGTTCCCGGGCTGCGGCGCGGAGACAGAGCCGTCCGCGCAAACGATAGCTTTTCTTACGGAAAAGCTAAATGAAGGCAACACCTTGCCCGTCGTTTTTTATATAGAGCTTTCCAATCACAAGCTCGCCGATACATTGGCAGCGGAGAACAAACTCCCAACAGCGGAGTTTCACACCTGTCACAATATCACGGTGGATGATTTTTCGGCTGGGCACAGCTATGTCACCCTTATGGAAAGAAATTACCAAACATTGGAGAATATTTTGAAGAGAGGATCATAAAAATGGGACAGTTGGCAAATCTTCCAAATATCGGAAAAGTGGTTGAGGAGCAGTTAAGTCGGGGTGGGATAGAGACCACTGAGCAGCTTGTTCAGACAGGCGCGGAAAACGCATGGCTTAAGATACAATCGATTGACAGAAGCGCGTGTATTCATCGTTTGCTGGCATTGGAAGGCGCTATCCGCAGAATAAAGAAAACCGAAATCCCTGCCGAGCGCAAGATGGAGTTGAAGGAGTTTTATAATTTGCATAAGCTTTAACTCAAATTTATTATGGGTGTAACCTAAATGAGAATAAGACCATATATCAAATATGATTTTGACGAGATAAGAAATTGGATCACCGATGACCGGACACACGCCTTGTGGTGTGCCGATTTGATACGGTATCCGCTGGAAAAAGAAGATTTTGAAGATAAGTTGGCGGAAATGGCGCTTAAATATGGTGACGCTCCGTATGTTGCTACTACTGATGAAGGAAATGCCGTTGGTTTCTTCTGCTTTTCGGCGAATTTAGATACAAATGAAGGTATGTTGAAATTTGTAATGATATCACCAGCGTTTCGTGGCAGGGGATACGGTTGTGAAATGGTTGATTTAGCCGTAAAAAATGCCTTTGAAACTACCAACATCGATATGGTTCAATTGAATGTGTTTTCCAATAATACGATAGCAAGAAATTGTTATTTAAGCGCGGGGTTTTCGGAGCGGTCAATTACTGATAAGGTGTTTCGCTTTAATGATGAAATGTGGGGAAGATGCAATATGATAATAAGAAGAAAAAGCTAAATCCCGGTTTAATTTGTGTGAAAAAAGTAAAACTGTCTCATTGCATTTGTACTATTTATGCGTTATAATGAACGCGGAGGTGTTGAATTATGGCAAACGAAAACAAAAAGGATTTCAACGCAATGCTGCGCGACGGCAAGGATATGCCGAAGATCGTCGAGATAACGGACGAAAAGAGTATCGAGAAGTACGGGGGCAGGCGAATGTATTTCGCGCCGCCGCTCGCCTATGACGAGATTATGCGGCGCGTTTCAAAAGGCAAAGTGATAACCGTGGGCGATATCCGCGCGTATTTCGCTAAGCAAAACGGCGCAGATTTCACCGATCCGATAACGGCGGGGATATTCTGTTCGATAGCGGCGTGGGCGAGCTTTCAGCGTGCGGAGGATAAAACGCCGTATTGGCGAACGCTGAAAGCAAACGGTGAGCTTAATCCGAAATACCCCGGCGGAGTTGAGGAGCAGAAAAAGCTGCTTGAAGCCGAGGGTCACACGATAATCAAAAAGGGAAGAACGAATATTCGTTATTACGTCAAGGATTACGAGAAATATCTGTACAAGCTTTAATGCGGCGTCTCGACGGCGCAGTGAAATTTGCGAAAGCGAGCAATGTTGTGTGTTTGAAGAAAGCAAAGCGAACGGAGAACTCACAATGTTGCTCGGCTAGCGGACGTAGCGAAGCGAAGTGAGCGGTTCGCAAATTTCTTTTAAAATAGGAGTTAAAATGGCACTTATTAAAACCGATCAACTAACGCTGTCATACGAGAATATGACAGTTATCGAAAATTTGAGCTTTGAGGTAAAGAGTGGTGATTATCTTTGCATAGTCGGAGAGAACGGCTCGGGAAAGAGCACTCTTGTAAAGGCTTTGTTGGGACTGAAAAAGCCAGAGCGCGGCACTATAGAGTTTGATGACGGGTTAAAGCAGACCGAAATAGGCTATCTTCCGCAGCAGACAAACGCACAGCGTGATTTTCCTGCGAGCGTTGCGGAAGTGGTGATATCGGGGTGCTTGAACTCGCGCGGTTTGCGTCCGTTCTATTCGGCGACTGAGCGCAAACTCGCGGCGGAGAATATCGAGCGGCTTGGGATAACGGAACTGAAAAACCGCAGCTACCGCGAGCTTTCGGGAGGACAGCAGCAGCGCGTTTTGCTGGCAAGAGCGCTTTGCGCTACAAAAAAGCTGTTGCTTCTGGACGAGCCTGTTACGGGTCTTGACCCCATGGTGACAGCCGAAATGTACGGGCTAATCGAGAGGATAAACAAAAGCGGAGTTACCGTGATAATGGTAACGCATGATATTTCCGCGGCAATGAAATACGCAAGCCACATTTTGTGTATGCGAGAGGGCGCTGACGACCATTTCTTCGGGACTGCCGAGGAGTTTCTCCAAAGCGGCGCATCGGATTTTCTGAAAGGGGGCGGCTCTGTTGGGCGAGATACTCAGTGAGATGTTTTCCGCGCCTATTTTGGTAAGGGCGCTGATAGTCGGTATCTTGGTGTCGCTGTGCGCGGCACTGCTGGGAGTGAGCCTTGTGCTGAAGCGCTACTCGATGATAGGAGACGGCTTGTCGCATGTCGGCTTCGGAGCGTTGGCGGTCGCGGCTGTTATGAACATTGCCCCGATGTCGTTGGCTATCCCCGTAGTTATCTTGGCGGCGTTTTTACTGTTGCGGCTGTCCTCTAACAGCAAGATCAAAGGCGATTCCGCGATAGCGCTTATCTCCACGGGAGCGCTTGCGATAGGGGTTATGGCAGTTTCGGTATCAAAAGGCGTGAACATCGACCTTAACAGCTATCTTTTCGGCAGCATAATCTCGGTAAGCAGGGGAGACGTGATAACAAGCGTTACCCTCGCGCTGGCGGTGCTGGTGATGTTCATACTTTTTTACACGAAAATATTCGCGATAACCTTTGACGAGAGCTTTGCTAAAGCCACGGGCATAAATGTGAACCTTTACAATATGCTTATCGCTTTTCTCACGGCGGTGACGATCGTAATAGGTATGCGGCTTATGGGAAGTATGCTGATATCAAGCCTAATAATCTTCCCCGCGCTGTCCTCAATGCGTGTTTTCAAGAGCTTTAAAAGTGTGACGATCTGTTCGGCAGTCGTATCGGTAGTGACGTTTATCATCGGAATGATTATCTCCTATGCCGCCGACACTCCATGCGGAGCGAGCATAGTTTGCGTGAATATTGCGGTGTTCGCGGGGTTTTCGCTGGTCGGAGCGGTTTCAAGAAGAAAAACGTAACGCCGCATTGATTTTGACGATATTTTACAAGAAATCCGCGATTTTCGGTGATATAATCAAATAGGGTGATAAAATGAGAAAAGAAGTGCGAACCGTCTGCTTTGACGAGTATCTGTCGGTGGAGACGATTGGCTTTGAGGGGATCGTTCAGCAGTTCCCGAACCATTTTCACGACTATTATGTTATCGGACTTGTTTTGCGCGGTATGCGTAAGATGCGCTGTAAAAACCGAGTTTTGGAGATCGACGGCGGTGATGCCATTTTGCTGAATCCCGCCGACAGTCACGGCTGTGTTCAGACGGACGGCGGCGTTTTCGATTATATCTCGCTGAATATTTCCGAAAATATTATGCGAAAGCTCGCCGCGGAAATTACGGGAGAAAGCGAAGTCCCCATTTTTTCGGAGAACGTCATAAGAAGTGCGGATATTTCGGAGCTTATAGTTAAGCTGCACAATCTGATACTCACGGAGGGCAATGTGTTTGAAAGAGAAGAAACACTGCTGCTGTTGCTGTCGGATATACTTGAAAGCTATGGTCAGTCGTTTTTGCGAATCGTCTCGAAAAACGACTCCGAGGTGGAGCGTGTATGCCGCTTTATTGATGAGCATTACTATGAACGTTTGGGTCTTGACGAACTATGTGCTGTCGGGCACATGAGCAAATCGGCGCTGTTGCGTTCGTTCGCGAAATTTAAAGGGATAACGCCGTACCGATATCTTCAGTCGGTGAGGATAAACCGTGCAAAAGAACTTCTCGAACAGAAAACGTCGCCGATTGAAGCGGCTGCTTTGACAGGATTTTCCGATCAGAGTCACTTTTCAAACGCTTTTCACACTTTTTTCGGATTGTCGCCCTCTCAATACGGAAAAATACACAATAGTGAGGGATGAAGAAATGAATGAAAAATGCGTAATGATAATCGATGAAGCGCTGCCAACGGGGGAGACGGCGAATGTTGCCGCAATTCTCGGGATAACACTGGGAGGAAAGCTGCCGGAGGTGGTGGGTCAAAGCGTTGTTGACGGAGTGGGCAACTTCCATATGGGAGTGATAAAGATACCCGTGCCCGTTCTGAAAGCCGACCGCGAAACGATAAGAAAGCTGCGTTTGCGGCTTTATGAGAAGCCTTTTGAAGAACTTACCGCAGTAGATTTCACTGATCTCGCGCAGGGCTGCAAGACCTATGAAGAGTTTGTCGATAAGATGTCGTATACATCAGCTCTCGATTACTTAGGGCTTGCCGTTTACGGTGATAAGCGCATGGTGAACAAGCTTACCGGCAGTCTGCCGCTGATGTGAAAACGAAAAATGCTCCCCCGTTTTCGGGGGAGCAAACCTGTTTCAGATAAGTGTGATTATAACGTCAATGATCTCTTCAACATCTAAATTCATTACCGCTTCGTAAGTCGTTTCCGCGTCGTGTTCATATACAACATGATTATAATCGTCCATCTTAGAAATCTTCCAAAACACTTTTCCATCGCGCTCAAACTTTTCGGCGTACTCGGGTGAAAAATTAAATTTGCTAACGCTGTTGTCATAAACTGTGACGCTTCCGTTTTTGAACAAATAAGTGATATTTGCCACCGTTCCCGACGGCATAATCAGTTCCAACTCATAGCCTACAAAATCGGGGTCGGATATTTCCTTTACGTCGATAAAGCCCACCTGCTCTTTTGCCTGTTCAAACATTACTGATCTTGTGGAGAAAAACGTGTTCGGCTCGGTATCTGACGTAGTATTGTCATCTGTTTTACCGTTCAACACATCCAAAATTTTCTCGCGTGAGTTCTTGCTTAAAAGAAACGTGCCGCCGGAGCGCTTTTCGGAAACACTGTCAGCCGAATATTCAATATATGAGTATGTTATATACGATGATTCGCCCTCTTCACTGATAAGGATCGTTGCCTCGCATATTTGCTTCACTTTTTGATCGGAGCCTTCCTTGATCTGCGGTTTTTCATAGTGGTTGAACTCGGCTGTGATACAGTATCCGTTATTACCGTATTCTTCCATATCCTGTGTGGAAATTATTGTGCTCAATTGCGTTTCACGGTCGAAACTGTTGAGGACAGCCTGTTCGACCGTCTCTAATAACGCCTCGCTCCGCTCCGGTGTGAGTGTAAGCGTTTCTCCCTCGTGTATGACCGTAACTTTTTTCTGCGGGTCCTGCTGCAGTGTGTTTCCGTTCAATACTTCAAGAATTTTCTCGCGGTATCCCTCGGGCAAACCGGTATAGCTGTTTTTCCCGATAACCGTGTCATTTTTATCTTCTCCGATAAGGACGATCAAATCGCTCAACTCGCTGCTTGATGTAATACAGTAGCCTTTCTCGCCGTATTCTTTCATGAACTGCTCGCTGATTATTGCGTCGTTCGCTACCTCCACTTTGCTCCACGCCTCAAAAATAAGCGAATAGAGCGCTTCGATCTGCTCCGGTGAGAGCGTTAGTGTTTCACCCTTGTGAACAACGGAAACCTCACAACAATGTGTTATAATATCATTGACCGACGCGTTTGAGTACTTTTCCTTGCTGGTTCTGTCGTTCAGCGGGAAAGCCGTCTGCATGGAATTGATGATACAGGGCAGTGTACCCTCGAATTGAGCAAGAACAAACAGATACTCTTCTCCCAATTCTATTTTTGGAGGGTCTGATAAAATATTGATCGCATTGCCGCCGTGCTCCTTGAGTACCTCAATCTGCTCATCGACTAGGTAGTCCTTCAGACCGCCCACCATTCTGATTTGGAGTTTTTCCTCGGAGCAGCCCTTGTACGGAGTTATCACGTCAACATGATATATGGTGCAAAGCTCGGCTTCGCTGTCTTTTAAGTTCGTGTCAACGACCGTCCCTGTGTATTTGTCGAGCATTGCGAACGAAATATCGGTCACCCTGCCCGAAACTATAATGTCACCATGTTCAACGATCTCCTTCGCGGAGGAATACACCAGCCAATCGACCTCAATACTGCCGTATTGAACGGAAGTTTCCGCTGAGTTTTTTGTTTCATCTTCGGAGCCGTTCAACGGAGTATCGTTACCGTTCAAACGGTGCGAACCAATCAGCTTTATCCCCACAAAGACAGCGGCGAAAACCGCGATAACCGCCGCGGCGCTCAACACGAATGTTCTCCAAGTAAAGGAGCGTGAGGCGGGGCGAACTGTTTCGGGTTCATGAGCTTTGGGCAGTGTGTTTTCAATAAGGTCGTCGTCTAAGTATGTAAATATTTCAAAGAATTTTTCTGATTTCATAAGTCATAACCTCTTTTCCGCAAATGAGCTTTCAGTTTCGCGCGAACTCTGCAAAGCGTTGTTGTGACGCAGCTTTCGGAAACGCCGAACCTTTCCGAGAGTTCGCGGGCACTCATACAGTACCAGTATCGGCAGACAAACAGATCGCGTTTGAGCGGCGGCAGCTTTCTTATAAACGCGCTTATCTCGCGCATAAGCTCGCGGTTCTCGAACTCCTTTTCAACGTCCGAATTTCCCGAGACAATCTCGGATATCTCGTCGAGTACCATTGGCACCTTGCCGCTGCCGCGCTTATCGGTGCGGAGTGCTCGCAGCCGCAATATAGCCGCGTTTCGTGCGAGTTTTCCCAAAAACGCCGACAAACGTTCAGGCTTGTTTGGAGGGATAAGCTCCCACGCTTTTAAAAGCACGTCGTTTACAACCTCTTCTGCTTCCTGACGCGAGCCTGTTATGCTTTCGGCTATTTTCGCAAGATATGCTCCGTACTTTTCGGAAGCCGCCGATATGGCGTTCTCGTCACGTTCGTCGAAAAGCTGCAATATTTCTCTGTCTTCCACCATGTCACCTCCGGAGTGATATTGAAAAACGTCTTTCACCCATATACACGCGAAATATGCCCAAATGTCACACTTTTTAGAAAAAAATCCCCCGCTCGGGGCGGGGGAACTGTTGGTTACATCAGCGGAGCGAACAGTCTTAGTATCGAACGCCCGAGACGGCGCAGCGGGTTCACTTTAAGGCAGTCCTCGTATGTCACTTCTTCGCATGCTTCCAGCGTTTTGAGGAAGTCCTTTTTTACATCAAGCAGGCAGTCGGTTTTGTACATATACGTTCCGCATTCGAAGTGGAGATAAAGGCTGCGGTAGTCAAGGTTGATAGTGCCCACAATGCCCACCTTGTCATCAGAGACAAAATTCTTCGCGTGGATAAATCCGGGCGTGTATTCGTATATTTTTACACCGAATTTTGTCAGAGATTTGTAGTAGGATCGTGTGACCGCCAAAACATACCACTTGTCCGGAATATGCGGCGTGATTATGCGAACGTCCACGCCGCTTTTTGCGGCGAGAGTAAGCGCGGTGTTCATTTCATCAGTGATTACGAGATACGGCGTTGTGATGTAAACGTAGTCCGATGCGTTGGCGATTATACTGAGAAAGGTGTTCTCGCTGACGGATTCCTTGTCCAGCGGGCTGTCGGTAAATGGAATGACAATGCCGTGCTCCCCTTGAAACGGCGCTATATCCTCTTTGCGCGGCATATAGCGGTCGCAGTCGTGAGGCTTGTTGTTGTTCAGGTAGTTCCACATCGTGAGGAACATCATCGTAAAGCTCCACACAGCCTCGCCTTTTATCATCACAGCGGTGTCTTTCCAATGACCGTGCTTTTCGATTTCATTGATGTACTCGTCAGCCAGATTAACGCCGCCGTTAAATGCGGTGTGACCGTCTATAACCAGTATCTTGCGGTGATCGCGGTTGTTCATTCTCGCTACCCAGAATGGGTGAAACTTGTTGAATATTTTACATTTAATTCCAAGCGTTTCAAGATATTCGTTATACTTGTAAGGGAGAGTTCGCAGACAGCCGAGGTCGTCATACACCATGCGAACATCAACTCCATCTTTAACTTTGCGTACAAGTATATCCAGGATAGTGTTCCACATAACTCCTTCTTCAACGATAAAGTATTCAAGAAAGATAAAACGTTTTGCGTTTTCAAGCTCGTTGCAAAGAGCCTCAAATTTTGCTTCGCCGCTTGGAAAGTACGTCACCTCGGTGTTAATATAGCATGGGTATCCACCGTAGTGATAGAGGTAGTAGGCTTGTTTTGAAATGCGCTTTGTCTCTTTGTTGTCACTGTCGCTGTCCATATACTCGATACTTTCCGGATTTTGTGTGAGCAGCAAACGCTCTTCCTCGTTGAAAAGGTTCATTTTTTTTCGGAGCTTTGCCCCCGAATTTCCGCTGCCGAAGCACAGATACAACATAACGCCAAATATCGGCACAACAAGTATCAGCATCATCCATGAAAATTTATATTTCGGATGCTTGTCGGAGTATAAGATAGTAAAAGCGATAAGGATAGAAGCTATCTCAAATATCAGATAGGAGTACGAAAAGGCAGTTCCGAACGTCCAAAACAGATAGATAAGATACGTCAGTTGGATAAGTATGCCGATAATGCACACCATCATACGGTTAAATATCCGTTTGTTCGCCCGGACAATTCTCGGGTAGATCTTTTTCATATTTTAACGTCCTTGTCTTTGATGTCGTTCTCCCCGACGCACATAGGGGAGTTGTTCATATATAAATCAAAGGGGCGGAATACTCCGTCCCTTCGGCAGATCGTTTGAAATTCAGTTCCCCGAAGGGATAACATAGTATATTCTCTCGTCGCCGTTTGCGAA
>OIXH01004464.1_pt1 | contig 11395 bp, 8 predicted proteins | sample 1587741 | NCBI WGS metagenome assembly OIXH01 (sample SAMEA3888916, study PRJEB22519) | human gut metagenome | biome: human gut; feature: human-associated habitat; material: faeces | place: Denmark | collected 2011 | reverse complement strand
GCGCAGTATATAACGAACTGTTCGGTGCTCGCTCCCGAAGCTATGCAGAAAGCAAGCCCTCCCACGACTGCGTGAATGGCAGCAAATCCGCTCCACCTCATCATAACGATACACACGACCGCTATAGTGGGCGACAGCGTATAAAGCTGGTCGGGGAACCACACGTTCGCCGCTTTGGAAGTGATGGTCTCGGCAACGGCAAGGATGATCGCCAAGATAGTAAGATCGATCGCCTTGTATTGCTTCAAGCTTAAATTGTTCATATCGCGTCACCCCAACGATCTGCCTTAAAATATATGCTCTCATTTTTATACGCCTTTGGCGTATAAAAATGAGATAGGGATATCCCTATCGAAATATTTACATAAAAATTACACAAATATCAAATAAATTTGTTTATTCTCTACTACTTATTGTAACCTAATTTGCGTCAAATGTACATAATTAAATCAAACAATTTATGCACTTTTCAGACATTATCTGATCGTTTCCATGTCATTCAAGTCTTTTGCCATCGCCACACTTCACAAAAAAGCAAAAAAGCCATAAATGTTTTTGTGAAATAGTCACAAATTTTTACGATAGTTGTTGCAATACTCCATTTATATATAGTATAATCAAAAACAGAAGCAAACATAACTTTTTCAGTCATATTTGGAGGTTACATTGTGAAAGAAATAACAGTCACGCCATTCGACAATCTGGCAGCTATCCTCGGCACAGTTGAACCGCATACGCGAATTCTGCTCTCCGAAGGCGTTTACAAGCAAAAAGTCGAAATAAACGTGCCGCATATTGAACTTATTGGCGCTGGCGGGGACAAAACCGCGATAGTCTTTGACGACTATGCCAAGAAACTTGATAAACAGGGGCGCGAGTACAACACCTTCCGCACTTATACGATAGCGGTCACTGCTCCGCATGTGCGTTTTAGAAATCTCATGGTGGAAAACAGCGCCGGCGACCCTAAGAATAAGGGTCAGGAAGTGGCACTTACGGTTTACGCCGATGATTTCTTCGCCGAAGAATGCAGCTTCGTTTCCACACAAGACACGATCTTCTGCGGTCCGCTCCCGCCCGATCTCATAATCAGATACGACGGATTTCTCAAGGACTCGCTCCGTTCCGAGGGGTCTTCAAAGCAGATCTACAAAAACTGCTTTATATCCGGTACTGTCGATTTTATCTTCGGCTGCGCGGACGCGCTGTTTGAGAACTGCGAAATAAAGTCGCTCTACGAGGTGAGAGGTCACGGTTACGCCGCCGCCCCCGCGCACGCTTTAGAACAGGAGATCGGATTTGTGTTCAGCAAATGCCGCTTCACCCGTGACGCGCGCACACCCGACGGCTCGGTATTTCTCGCTAGACCGTGGCGCGATTTCGGAAAGGCTTCTTTTATTGACTGCGAATATGATACGCACATAGCATCGGACGGCTTCAACAAATGGAACGACACAAACCGCGACAAGACCGCGAGGTTTGCGGAATACGGAACCGACAGACAAGGCAGGGTTTTGTGGAGCCGAGAGATGTCTGTTATGGAAAAAGACGCCCTGCTAAACTATTTCGCCGAGCGCCGATTGTAAATTTCAATGTAAACCTTTTCACTAAATGTAATTATAACATAGCGTTCTGCTTTTTTCAACCGATTTTTAAAAAGATTGTGGAAACCAACAAAAAAAACACAAAAACATTGGAACTATTACCAATAAAATGTAATCGGAGTTACACAGGAAAGGAAGGGCTCAATGAATAATATAACATATATTGGAAAAAATCTTATTACGTATTCAATGCATCTTCACTCCCACGAAAACTGGGAGCTTGTATACTGCACAAGCGGCGGCGGTCAATTTTTGTTCGATGACTGCGATATCCCGTATACCGAAGGCGAGATCGTGATAATCCCTCCGGGAAAGCCTCACGCAAACACCAGCGAGCAAGGCTTCACAAATATACACATCAATATGACGGACGCTACGCTGCCGTTCAAGTCTCCGGTACTTATTTCCGATGACAGCGATAAGCATATCCTCACATCATTCAACGACGCGTTCTTTTATTTCAACAGCGGGATAAACAACAGCCAGCTTATAATCGCGGCGTTCGGAAATCTGATCGTAAACTATATCATAGCGTTTTACAACACAAAGCCGCTTCGCAATGTCATAGGCGCGATAAAGAGCAACATCATGCAGAATTTCACTGACTGCGATTACGAGCTTGACGCATATCTGAGGACTATCCCGTTCAGCTACGACTATCTGAGAAAGCTTTTTAAAAGCGAAATGGGCATGACGCCTCACAACTATCTGATAAGTCTGCGTATGCAAATGGCAGAAAAGCTGCTGTGCTCGGTCGGCGACGAGCAGAACATCTCGCAGATAGCTTATGTCTGCGGCTTTGCCGAGCCGCTGTACTTCTCACGCGTTTTCAAGAAAAACTTCGGGTGCTCGCCAAAGAACTATGCGCTGAGTCAAAAAAATAACGACGAAAAGCAAAAATAGAGCTTCTTGATATTGATCGAAATATCCGCTAGCTTACATATCTTAATAGAAAGAGTACAAATTTTTCTCTCGTAAAGCGGGGGAGAATATGACCGAAAAGGCGATCACTGACTACAACAATTCTCCTCCCCGCAAAGCGGGGGAAGCAGGATAATGTGCCTGCTTTTAACAATAATATTATTATATAGTGTTCTCGCCTCGCTGCAGCGGGAGGGACAAAAAGCGAAACAAATATGTATCATTCCGTGAAAACGTTATCAAAACATTGACAATACGCCACGCTTATGTTATACTAATTCTCAATAGAAAGAGTACAAATTTATGTATTATCCCACGCTCCGCGGGGGAGAAAAATAATATGATGTGTCTGCTTTTAGTGAGAAATCAGTATAACGCCCGTTTTCCGGGTCGTTATGCAGGCACGGAGAATTCAGATCGAAAGGAAAAGCTTATGTCACTTAGGATAGAAACCGAGGCAAACCGTTGTCTTAACTGCAAAAAGCCCATGTGTATGGAGAATTGTCCGGTTCACACGCCGATACCGCATATCATTCAGATGTTCAAAGAAAACAAGGTGATGGAGGCGGGCGCTGAACTGTTCGAGAACAATCCGATGAGCGTTGTGTGCGCGACTGTGTGTAATCACGAAGCGCAGTGCGCGGGACATTGCGTTCTCGGCAAAAAGGACACTCCGGTGCAGTTCTACGAAATAGAGAAATTCGTGTCGGACGCTTATCTCAGCAGGATACGCCCCGAGCTGGCGCCGAAGAACGGCAAACGTGTCGCGGTCATCGGTTCGGGTCCCGCGGGAATTACCGTTGCGGTTATCCTCGCGAAAAACGGTTATGAGGTCACGATCTTCGAGCGCAAAAACGACATCGGCGGTATGCTGCGTTACGGTATTCCGGAATTCCGTCTGTCGAATACGGTGATAGACCGTTACAAAAAGCTTTTGAACAAATTCGGCGTTCAAATAAGACTTAACACGACTATCGGCGGAGCGCTTGTAATTGACGATCTTATCCGCGACGGCTACGATTCGGTGTTCATAGGCACGGGCGCATGGAGACCGCGTACCTTGGGAGTGCCGGGCGAATGCCTGGCGAACGTTCACTTTGGCGTATCGTATCTTGAAAATCCCGCTCATCACGACCTCGGCGAGACCGTGGCTGTCATCGGAATGGGCAACGTGGCAATGGATGTTGCGCGTACAGCGTTCAGATACGGTGCGCAGCGCGTAATGCTGTTCTCGCGCGGAACGCACGTTTCGGCAAGCTCGCAGGAGATAAGCTATGCCAAGCTTGACGGCGCGGAGATGATCTTCGGAAAGCAGATCTCCCGCATAACCCCCGAAGGACCGTGGTTCAAGACCTCGATAATCGGAGAGGACGGCAAGATAACGGGCTATGAGGACGGCGAGGAGCTTGTTCCCGCGGATTCTGTGATAATAGCGGTAAGCCAGCGCCCGCGCGATAAGCTGATCCTTTCGACTGAGCAGCTTCAAGGAAACGCTAAGGGACTTCTTATCGTGGATGAGAACAACATGACCACTCACGAGGGCGTTTTCGCGGCGGGCGATGTGGTGAGCGGACCGCTCACCGTAGTGCACGCGGTCGAGGACGCGAAAAAGACCGCCGCGGCAATGATGAGGTATATGGAGAGCAAGTAATGGAATACAGACGTTTTAACGATACTATCATCGCACGGATTGACAAAGGCGAGGAGATATTGGCTAAGATACGGGAGATAGCACACAGGGAGAACGTAAAGCTCGCAAGCGTCAGAGCTATCGGCGCTGTGAACGAATTCACTGTTGGAGTGTTCAAGACCGCGGAAAAGGAGTATCTCGCCAACGAATTTAAGGGGAGCTTTGAGATAGTTTCACTCACCGGAACGATAAACACTATGAACGGTGAGTTCTACTGTCACCTGCACATGAGCGCGGGCAACGAAAAGGGCGAGGTCTTCGGCGGTCACCTCAACCGCGCTGTGGTAAGCGCTACCTGCGAGACAGTCATTGAGGTCATAAACGGAAGCGTTGACAGATACTTTGACGAGGAAATAGGGCTTAATCTTTTTAAATTTGATTAAAAAACGCGCGGGTTTAAAGGCGGGTGCTCATAAAGGGGTTTTCGCAATAACACTTATGATTTTCAGTCAAAAAGTGCTATGGCGTTTCTATTGACAATGTAACGGCTTTTACGTATAATTGTTACTAAGATAAATCGGAATTTAACGGAGAGTTTTTATGAAAAAGAACATTATAACGATTCAGCATCCTCAATCTGAACAGCACATTAATCATATGATTGGCTCATGGAAAAGCTGGAATTTGACAGAAATTGGCATTGCGCAGGCTCATAATATAGGAAAACACCTTGCTGCAGAAATCGTTGATGATAAATATCAAATATATTCCTCGGACTTATTGAGAACAAAACATACTGCTGAAATCGTTTCAAGCTATTTGAATATAACACCAATCTATGATAAACGAATAAGAGAGTTTTATTTAGGAGAGGCAGTTGGACAATCAAAAGAATGGGCAAAAAATAATTTATTCTGCTCTGTGTGGACGGATACGATTGATTAGGCTGATACTGCGGACGGTCAAGTATTTAGAGGTGCAGAAACAAGGCGAGAAGTTTGGCATAGAGTTTCTCAGTTTTTTGATATGGTGATTGCTCAATCTTCTGATAATTTTATTATAGTTTCTCACAGCGGAACATTAAGCGTATTATTTGCAGTTTGGTTAGGCATAGATATGGAGCTGTTGGACAAATGCACATTTTTGGGTAAATCCGGCGGTGTTTCTTTTTTGAGTGAAGATAACAATGGACACCGTATTATATCGAGATTGAGTGATATGTCCTATATCAAGGAATAATACTAATCTTTGGTCAAGCTATAGACAAATGATATGGTAGACCAAAGATTAGTGTTTAGGGTACAACTTTAATCGAGTCTATAGCTCGATTAAAGATTGGTATTAATGGTTAAATAAAAACGGATGCCCGAAATGTCTGCGCGCTTTTTGGCGGATAAGGAAAAATTTTTCTTTTTTGTATTGACAAACTCAAAGAATAGTGATATAATATAAAAAACAAATAAACCGTTGACGCGGAGATAACGGCAATGATGCCTATACAGAGAGCCTGCGATGCTGAGAATCGGGCAAGACACAAGTTGTCAAATGGACCGCTGAGGGTGCAGTCAAATGTGACTTGTCACAGAGTATTCTGCAACGTGTGGGCATACGTCAGTTGCCGGGGATATGTCAGTATCCCGCTAAGTGCACGGGTCGTTCCGTGAATTCAAGGTGGTACCGCGGATAGTTAAATTATTCGTCCTTGACAGATAGTGTGGATCTGTCGGGGATTTTTGCTTCTTTGGCAGATCTGTCAAAGAAGTTTTTTGTTTTTGGGGAGGTGATCGTGTAAGTTTTTAATGGCGGCTCCCCCCGCCGCAGACGGGAAGAGATCCGATGAAACCGTGCTTAAAAAACGATTTAATCAGTACTTCCCCAACAACTATTCACTAATATTTATTAAAGGAGACAAGACCATGATAAAAGAAGCAATCGTAAAGATCGTAAACAAGGAAGACCTCACGTATGATGAGGCTTATGCAGTGATGAACGAGATAATGAGCGGAGAAACAAGCCCCACGCAGAACGCCGCGTTTCTTGCGGCGCTTTCCACAAAGAGTGCCCGCGCGGAAACTACGGACGAGATCGCGGGCTGCGCCGCCGCAATGCGGGCTCACGCGGAAAAGGTCGAAACGGATATGGAGCTGTTTGAAATAGTCGGCACGGGCGGCGATAACGCGCACAGCTTTAACATCTCGACGACTTCCGCGCTTGTCGCGGCGGCGGGCGGAATGAAGGTCGCGAAGCACGGAAACCGCGCCGCGTCTTCTCAGTGCGGAACGGCGGACTGCCTTGAGGCGCTCGGCGTGAACATTCAGCAAAGCCCGCAAAGATGTATCGAACTGTTGAACGAGGTCGGTATGTGCTTTTTCTTTGCGCAGAAATACCACACCTCGATGAAATATGTCGGCGCTATCCGCAAGGAGCTTGGTTTCCGCACTGTGTTCAACATCTTGGGTCCCTTGACCAATCCTGGTTCGCCGTCAATGCAGCTGCTCGGCGTGTATGACGAGTATCTTGCGGAGCCGCTGGCGCAGGTCCTGATAAGTCTTGGGGTGAAGCGCGGCATGGTAGTATATGGGCAGGATAAGCTGGATGAAATATCCATGAGCGCACCGACTACCGTCTGCGAGTTTAAGGACGGCTGGTTCAAGTCCTACGCGATAACGCCCGAGGAGTTTGGGTTCGAGCGCTGCGAGAAAGCCGATCTCTTGGGCGGAACTCCCGAAGAAAACGCCGCCATCACCCGCGCTATCCTGAACGGAGAAAAGGGTCACAAAAGAAACGCGGTTCTGATGAACGCGGGAGCGGCTCTTTACATCGGCGGCAAGGCGGAGAGCATGAAGGCGGGCGTTGCCCTTGCAGAAGAGATCATTGATTCGGGAAAGGCTGCCGAAACGCTGAATAAGCTTATCGAAGTCAGCAACCGTGCGGAGTAAGCGCCGTGAATGTGTTTGACAAAACGCCGCTTTGGAAAGACAATTTGATAAACAAGAGCCGACCGCGTTTTTGCGGTCGGCTTGTTTTCGTATTATCTCCGTAAGGCGGCAAGTATCATTCGGTAGTAACGGATTTTGCGAGGTTTCGGGGCTTGTCGGGGTCGTTGCCGCGCAGGATACTGGAGTAGTACGCAATAAGCTGCAAAGCGCATACCGTCGGCAGGGGAACGAGCATATCGTTCAGCTCGCCAAAATCAAGCTCCAGCTTCAGATCGACCGTTCCGTCCGCGAACGTTGTGCCCTTGCGGCATATCGCGATGACAAACGCTCCGCGCGCCTTTACCTCCTCCATATTGCTGATAGTCTTTTCGATAATGTGACTTTGCGTCGCTATGGTGATAACGGGAATGTTCTGCTCTATAAGCGAGATTGTGCCGTGCTTGAGTTCACCCGCGGCGTATGCCTCCGAGTGTATGTAGGATATCTCTTTAAGCTTCAGCGAACCCTCAAGCGACAGCGCGTAGTCGAAGCCGCGCCCGATGAAGAACAGCGTTTCGGTGTTGACAAGCTGAGAGGCGATAAATTGGCACTCGTCACATCTGTCGATGATGTTCTGTATCACCTCGGGTGTTTTCGCAAGCTGAGCGGTCAGCCGCTTTAATTCGTCCGCGTCTATCGCTTCCCGCGCGTATGCGAAGCGGAACGCCAGCAGATACAGCGACGCTATCTGCACGGAATACGCCTTTGTGGACGCTACTGCTATTTCAAGTCCCGCAAGCGTGTTTATGCAAATATCCGCAAGACGCGCTATCGCGGAATATTTTACGTTCACCACCGCGAGAGTTTTTGCGCCGCGCTCTTTGGCAAGTTCCAAAGCCGCCTTGGTGTCGGCGGTCTCGCCCGACTGCGACACCACGATAACAAGATCGTTCTCGCCGACTATCGGGTCCATATAGCGGAATTCACTCGCTATTTCCACCGCCACGGGAACGCGCGCCAGCTTTTCTATCGCGTACTTTGCCACTATCCCCGCGTACATTGCCGTGCCGCAAGCGGTAATGAACACTTTGTTGAAGCCGCGCAGCATATCATCCGTAAGTCCGATGTCCGTAAAGTCGGGAATGCCGTCTTTTGTAAGACTGTCCAGCGTCTTTTGAACGACGCCGGGCTGCTCGTGAATTTCCTTGAGCATATAATGCGGATAGCCGCATTTTTGAGCCTGTTCAACGTCCCATTCGGCAATTCGGCGCTCCTTGCTTATCTGAATTCCGTGTACGTCAAAGAACATTACACCCTCGGTGTCGAGACGAACTATCTCGTTGTCTTCAAGCAGAACATAGTCCTTGGTGTATTTCAGAAACGCGGGAATATCGCTTGCTATAAAGCTTTCGCCCTGTCCAACGCCCACTATCAGCGGACTGCCGCAGCGTGCCGCGTACACTCTTTCGGGGAAATCCTTGAAAATTATGCCGAGAGCGTAGCTTCCGCGAAGCTCTTTAAGCGTTTCGGTTATGGCGTGCAGCGGATTGCGCTCCGAATAGTAGTAGTCAAGCAAGCAAGCGACCACCTCGCTGTCCGTTTGCGAAAGGAACGTGTAGCCCTGTTCCGTCAGGAACTGTTTCAGTTCCGCGTAGTTTTCGATTATGCCGTTGTGGACGATAGTCACACGTCCATTGCTGTGCGGGTGGGAGTTTGCATCGGACGGCTCTCCGTGAGTAGCCCAGCGCGTATGCCCGATACCGCAGTGACCCTGCGGCCTGCCCTCGCGTTCCAGCTTTTCCTTCATCGCGGTGAGCTTGCCGCGCGTTTTTACGGTTTTGATATCCCGACCTTCAAACACCGCGATCCCCGCGCTGTCATAACCGCGGTATTCCAGCTTTTCCAAACCGTCCATCAAAACCTCTGTACAGTCTCTTTGTCCCAGATAACCAACTATGCCGCACATAAATATTTTCCCCCTTTAAGCATTAAGAAAACGCGATTGAATTAATTGATAATGTATAATTGAGAATTGATAATTTTGGGATGTGCGCGCGGCGCGCTCCGAAATTCTCCATTCTACATTATCCATTTTCCGTTTTAGTGTTGTTGCCGTATTTCAAACATTCCCCGATAAAACTATTCCTTTTTCTGAATCGATAGTCACTGCCGTTCCGCTCCTTAGTATCTGCACGGCATTTTTTGCGCCCACTATCACGGGAATATCCAATGTCATTCCTACGATAGCGGCGTGACTGTCCGCGCCGTCCTCTTCGGTGATTATCCCCGCCGCCGTTTTTAGCACGGAGAGTATCGCGTTGGACGTTTTTTCTATAACCAGTATCTGACCCGCCTCAAAGCGCTCCAGCGCGTCCGCCTCGGATTTCGCAACGCATACGGGAGCGGTGACGACGCCTTTTGTAACGCCGTTGCCCGTAACCAGAACATCGCCCACTATATGCACCTTCATAAGGTTTGTGGTTCCCGAAACGCCAAGCGGAACGCCCGCCGTAATAACAGTGAGATCGCCGTTGTTCAGAAGCCCCGCTTCAACCGCTCTGGAAACCGCCTGATGAATTAGGTCGTCTGTGTTTGTCATGGTCTCCTCCGCCATAAGCGGGATAACTCCCCAAGAAAGCGCCGTCTGCCGCCAAGTCACCTCGCTTGTTGTGCAGGAGATTATTGGACATTCGGGGCGATAGCGGGAAAGCAGCTTTGCGGTGGTTCCTGTTTTCGTAACGGTGATTATCGCCGTAGCTCCCAGATCCAGAGCCGCCGCCACGGTAGCGTGCGATATCGCCGATGAGACGTTTACCGTGCTGCGCGACTCCAGCGCATAGAAGCGCTTTTTGTAGTTTATTGCTTGCTCGGTGGTCTCCGCTATCAGAGCCATAGTCTTTACCGCTTCAACGGGGTGTTCGCCCGCTGCCGTTTCCCCGGAGAGCATAATAGCGCTTGTGCCGTCATAGATAGCGTTTGCAACGTCGGTTGTTTCAGCTCTTGTGGGGCGAGGATTGTGTATCATACTTTCAAGCATCTGTGTTGCGGTGATTACCTGCTTGTTTGCGTTGTAACCCTTTTTGATGAGCATTTTCTGTATCTGCGGAATTTTCTCGAACGGGATCTCAACACCCATATCGCCGCGCGCCACCATAATTCCGTCCGATACGCGCAAGATATCGTCGATATTCTTAACGCCCTCGCCATTTTCGATCTTGGCAATAACGCGGATATCTGGTCTGCCCTCTTCCTCAAGTATTCTGCGAACGTTAAGGACGTCATCGGCGCAGGTGACGAAGCTCGCCGCTATGAAGTCAAAGCCCTCCTGTGCGGCAAATCGGATATCGGAAATGTCTACCTCCGAGAGATACGGCATTGATAGCTTCACACCGGGGATATTCACCCCCTTGTTGTTGGAGAGAATGCCGCCGTTCAGCACCGTGCAGACTATCTCCGCCGTGCCGTCCGCGCTTCTTATGATGTCCGAGCAGCGAACGACTACGTTTCCATCGTCTATCAGGATATTCGTGCCGACCTCAATATCGTTCGGCAAGTCCTTATAAGTTATAGAAACGCGTGTGTTATCGCCCTCAACGTCGGCGGTGGTTAGCACGAACGTGTCGCCGGTTTTTATCTCGACTTTTTGGTTATCCTTAAACTTTTTCAGACGAACCTCGGGACCTTTGGTATCGAGCAGCGTCGCAACGGGCTGTCCAAGCTCCTTAGCCACGCGGACTATTCTGTCGTGATCCGCTTTGTGGCTTTCGTGAGTGCCGTGCGAAAAGTTCTGCCGGGCAACGTTCATGCCGTTCTCAATAAGCAGCCGCAGCACCTCGTCGGTCTTTGTCGCGGGACCGAGCGTGCACACTATTTTCGTTCTTCTCATATTCAATCTCCTTTATGGATATTATTATTCGACATCTTATATTATAACCCATTTTAGGAAGATTTGTCAAGTGGGAATTAAGTTTTGCGGACTGCGCCGCCCAGAAAGCCTTAAAGTCTGCTTCCTCGGACGGGTTCGCTTTTCCATGTTGGCGCAAAGCGGCGGCGAACCCGCCCACACGCAGCAGCGTCGCGCCGTGCGGAGCTGCTTACTTGTTTTGAAGAAGGCATGAGCGCGGGGCGGCGAGGCTTTTCCTCACGCCCCGCTCGGGTCGCGCCTTCGGCGTTCCCCTCGGGGGCATTCGGAAAAGCCGAGGGCGGCGCGCTCAAGCTTGCCGCGCTGCCGCGCAAGACTGTAATTGAAAGCTTGCCGCACTTTGAGGGCAAGCTTTCGCGCGCCACCCCACCCACTCTCCGAAATTTGCAATTTCTCACAA
>OIXH01004459.1_pt1 | contig 11418 bp, 10 predicted proteins | sample 1587741 | NCBI WGS metagenome assembly OIXH01 (sample SAMEA3888916, study PRJEB22519) | human gut metagenome | biome: human gut; feature: human-associated habitat; material: faeces | place: Denmark | collected 2011 | reverse complement strand
CGAGGCCTTTCAGCAGGAGGCCAAGAAGCGGGTAGATGAGCTTCATATGTACGATCTTTACACCTCCCTCGTTGCGGATGCGGATGTGAAGATTCCGTTTGAAAAAGCGAAGGAGGAAGTGCTGGATGCGACTGCCGTTCTCGGAAAAGAGTGCAAAGAGCCTGCTTTGGATTATACAGAGACAGATGTAAAAAAGAATTTCAAGGTAGAAGTGGCAGCAAGCGATTTGTGCCCGAGATACATTGCACATTATGTACATGACGTTCAGATAAAGGAATCTCCGGCATGGATGCGCCGCCGTCTTGCATTAGTCGGAATCGGTTCCATTTCCAATGTTGTTGATATTACAAATTACGTTTTAAAAGAGCTTGGACAGCCGATGCACGCATTTGATTACTCCTATTTAGAGGGAGACGAGATTCATGTCAGACGTGCAGAAGACGGGGAGAAGATTGTAACCTTAGATGAAAAAGAGTTCGCGTTAAATTCTTCCAATCTGGTTATCTGCGATGGCGTAAAACCGGTTGCACTTGCCGGAATCATGGGAGGCTTAAATTCCGAAATCGTAGACACGACAACAGATGTCATGTTTGAAGCGGCAAAATTTGCCCGTGACAATATCAGAAAGAGTTCCCGTGCACTTGGACAGTCCTCAGACTCCAGTGCATTATATGCAAAGGGCGTTTATGAGTACACAACGGTGATGGCGATGAAGCGTGCCCTGCATCTGATTGAGGAGCTTGGCTGTGGAAAGGTATCTTCCACCCATATCGAGGTATCAACCGGCAATTCGGTAGAGCCGAAAGAGATGAAGGTCAGCGTAAAGAAGGTCAACGGTGTTCTCGGAATCGAAGTTCCGGAGCAGGAGATGTTACGTATCCTTAAGAATTTAAACTTTAACCCGGTCATTAACGGGGATGAACTGACGCTTCAGGTTCCGGCATATCGTGAGGATATGGATTCCTACCCGGATGTGGCAGAGGAAGTCATCCGTATGTATGGATATGACCATGTGATTTCTACCTTCATGCCGACCGCACAGGTAACTTCCGGCGGACTCAACTTAAAGCAGAAGACTGAGCGGAAAATTAAAAACACGCTTTGTGCAGCAGGTGCATATGAAGGCATCCATTATTCCTTCTTCTCGCCGGCTGACTTAGATTTGTTAAAATTCCCGGAGGATGCAAGGGAGCGTCATGCAATCCGCCTGATTAATCCGATTAATGCGGAATTATCCCTGATGCGTACAACACTTGCGTCTGAGATGTTATATGCCATTTCAAGAAACCAGAAGAAGGGCATCTTAGAGGGCAGAATCTTTGAACTTGGAAATATTTTTATTCCAAAGGAACTGCCGTTAACTGAGTATCCGGATGAGCGTGAGACCCTTTGTGTTGGAATCTTTGGAGAAAACGAGACCTTCTTTACCTTAAAGGGATTAGCAGAGCTTGTGGCAGAGACCTTAAATATCACATTTTCTTATGCTCCGGCAAAGAAGACCTTCCTGCATCCGTATCAGACGGCAGAGGTTATCTGTGAGGGAGAGACCGTGGGATATCTTGGAAAACTTTCCTATGAGATTCAGGATGAGCTTGATATGAGAGTTCCGGCTTATGTGATGGAATTAGATCTCCGTGTTCTTTCAAAATGGTATGGCAAGGAAAGAAAATTTGTTCCGCTTCCAAAATTTGCGGAGGAAAAACGAGACCTGGCATTTGTAGTAGATAAACAAGTGACCTGCGAGCAGATGGTAAATGGAATCAAAGAGGCATGTGATTATGTCACAGAAGTGACGTTATTTGATGTATACGAGGGAATTCAGCTTCCTATGAACAAGAAGAGCATGGCATTTTCCGTTGTATTCACACCGCGTGAGGAAGAATTAAACGCAAAGGTTATGGAAGGCCTGATGGAACAGATTTTAACGCAGATGAAAGAAAAGTTAGATGCGACCCTTCGCTAAAGGAAGTTCGGAGGATAGTAAAATATATGGATGTAAAAGATTTTTATTATGAGCTTCCGGAAGAACTCATTGCTCAGGACCCGCTTGAGGACCGATCGAGTTCACGACTGATGCTCCTTGACAAAAAGACAGGTGAGATTGAACACAAGGTTTTTAGGGATATCGTGGATTACTTAAATCCAGGGGACTGCCTGGTCATTAATAATACAAAGGTTATTCCGGCTCGGCTTTACGGCGTGAAAGAGGGAACCGAGGCTAAAATTGAAATTCTGCTTTTAAAGCGGAAGGAAAACGATGTCTGGGAGACCCTTGTAAAGCCCGGAAAGAAATGTAAAGTGGGAACCTGGATTTCGTTTGGTGACGGAATCTTACGCGGTGAGGTCATTGATATTGTGGAGGAAGGAAACCGCCTGATTCAGTTCCGCTATGAGGGAATTTTTGAGGAAATCTTAGACCGTCTGGGACAGATGCCGCTTCCACCTTATATCACGCACCAGCTACAGGATAAGAACCGTTATCAGACCGTCTACGCAAAATATGACGGTTCTGCTGCGGCACCGACTGCGGGGCTTCATTTTACGCCGGAGCTTTTGCAGCAGGTACGTGACAAAGGGGTACAGATTGCAGAAGTGACGCTTCATGTAGGACTTGGAACGTTCCGCCCGGTGAAGGAAACAGATGTTTTAAAGCACCATATGCACTCGGAATTTTATCGGATTGAGCAGGAAGAAGCCGATAAGATTAATGCGGCAAAAGAGAGCGGGCATCGGGTCATTGCGGTTGGAACAACAAGTACCCGTACAATGGAGGCTGCTGCAGACGAAAGCGGAAGATTAAGCGCGTGCAGCGGATGGACAGAGATTTTTATTTATCCGGGATATCGGTTTAAGGTGATTGATGCACTGATTACGAATTTCCATCTCCCGGAATCGACACTTGTAATGCTTGTATCTGCGCTTGCAGGAAGAGAGCATGTACTGTCTGCCTATGAGACGGCAGTACAGGAGAAATACCGGTTTTTTAGCTTTGGAGATGCAATGTTTATACACTGAAAAAGCAAGAAAGGGCAAAAAGTTCATGATGGAAGAAAAGAGAAAACACAAACGTCTGGAACTGGATGTTACGGTAGAACTGGAACGTCTGGATGAAGACGGAATCACAACCCTCAAGTATATGCACGTCGACGTTACAGATATATCAAGAAGCGGCGTAGGATTTATTTCAGGAAAAAAATTGGAGATTGGAAGTTATTACGATGCCAAAATCCAGATTTGGACGAAGGAAGTTGTCGATGCAGTCATCGAAATCGTGCGTCAGGAAGAGCGCCCGGACGGGAAATACAAATACGGTGCGACCTTTATCGGAATGACGGACACGGATGCACTCAAAATTGATATCTATCAGATTTTTAATGACCTTTAAAAAAAATGTGCGCGAAAGCGCACATTTTTTGTTATGACCGTTTGTAAATATGGTACTGTTCAGATTCCAACAGGTTGACTGCGGATGCAAGGGAGGCACCATCGTAAAGTTCTAATCGCAGAACGCCTTCTTCAAATTCACGGTTGTGGATGATACCGATATTTTTGATGCTCAGATGATGGCTTGCGAGCAGGGTGGCGACGGTGGCAATTCCGCCGGCTTCATCGACAAGATCTATATATACCTCGTAAACCTGTTTTAACAGACCGTTTCCGGAAATCGTGATGGAATCCCTGTAATCTTTTGCGGCGGTAAAAGAAGAAAGCAGCGCCTGTTCGTCCTCGTTTGCAATATCAGTCCGCATCTGACCTAACACGGCGGTGAAATCGTCAATCAACTGCAAAATCTGCGCCTTGTTGGAGAGACAGATGTTTTCCCACATGACAGGGGAAGAGGAGGCGATACGCGTGATATCCTTAAAACCGCCGGCTGCAATCGTTTTCATGGTCTCCTTGGCATCATCTCCTGTGCGGACTAAATTTACCAGGCTGTAGGCGATGATATGCGGCAGATGGCTGATAGCCGCAGTCGCATGGTCGTGAACCTCGTAGTCCAGAATCAGCGGAACAGCACCGAGAGAAACAACAAGCTTCCGGAGAGCTTCTACTTCCTCAGGCTTGCTTTTGGCAGTCGGGGTAATGATATAGTAAGCATTTTCCAGAAGATACTCACTTGCATTTGAAAGCCCGGTCTTCTCAGAACCTGCCATTGGATGTCCGCCAATAAAACAGTCCTCCATGTCAAGCGCAGTCACTTCTTTATGAATATCTGTTTTTACACTTCCTACATCTGTAATGATACAGCCTTCTTTGACATTTCCTTTTAAAAGTTTTAAATATTCAATATTTTTCTGAACCGGTGTGCATAAAAAAATATAGTCACAGTCATAGAAATCAGAAATTGCACAGCGCGTGCTGTTTGCAATGAGATTTTTTTCATATGCTTCTGTGATAGTTTCTTCATGTCCGGCAGTTGCTATGATGACAAGTTTCGGGTACAGGCTCTTTAACCGTTTGGCAATGGAGCCACCGATAAGCCCTAAGCCGATAAATCCTACCTTTGAAAAAGACATTCTTAAAATCCTCATTTTTCTTTCAAGTATTCCAAAACTATCATAGAGATTTCAGCCCTAAAAGTCAACAAGAGAACCGGAGAAAAGGTTAGAAAAGCAGACAGACATCCATGAAATATGTACAAAATGTGAATTTTATGTAAAACATTTGGATAATGGGAAATAAAATGTTCAGAAACCATACATAATATATAAACAAATTGATGATATCATTATATCGTATTAGTAAAAGTGAATAAAATAGTTGTAAAAAATGCTCTGATTTAGTAAAATATAACCATGAATAAAATAACTGGAATTGGAGGATTTGCGATGAATGTTTACACAACTGACAAAATCCGCAACGTAGTTCTCTTAGGACACGGCGGAAGCGGCAAGACCAGTCTTGTCGAGGCAATGGCTTATCTGGCCGGTATGACGACCCGCATGGGCAAGGTAACAGACGGCAACACCATCAGCGATTATGACAAAGAAGAAATGAAACGTCTGTTTTCTATCAATACCGCAGTAGTACCTATTCCGTGGGGCGACACCAAGATTAATATTCTTGATACTCCTGGTTATTTTGATTTTGTGGGAGAAGTAGAGGAAGCAGTTTCTGCGGCAGATGCAGCGATTATTGTTGTCTCAGGAAAAGCAGGTATCGAGGTTGGAACGAAAAAGGCATGGGAATTGTGCGAAAAATACAAACTTCCACGGATGGTTTTCGTGACGGATATGGATATCGATGATGCAAGCTACCGGCAGGTAGTCGAGGATTTACAGCAGCTTTACGGAAAGAGAATTGCACCGTTCCATCTGCCAATCCGTGAGAATGGACAGTTTGTCGGATATGTCAATGTTTTACAGCAGAGAGCAAAACGCTGGAAGGAAAACGGCGAGGTCGAAAAGACAGATGTGCCGGATTACTCCATGGAAAACCTTGGAATCTGCCGTGAGGCGTTGATGGAGGCGGTTGCAGAGACCAGCGAGGAATTTATGGACCGCTACTTTAACGGAGATGAATTTTCCGAAGATGAAATCCGTCAGGCACTCCGCGTGAATGTGGCAGACGGAAGCATCGTTCCGGTGCTGATGGGTTCTAACATTCTTGCAAGAGGTGTTTACACACTGTTGGTGGATATTGTGAAGTATCTGCCAAGTCCGGAGAAGCGCTCCTGTGCGGGAATCAACGCCAAGACAAATGAAGTATTTGCAGCAGATTATGATTTTGCGAAACCGAAATCTGCTTACATCTGGAAGACGATTGCAGACCCGTTTATTGGAAAATATTCCTTAATCAAAGTAAATTCCGGTGTCATCAAGACAGATGACCTCTTATGGAATCATCATAAGGATATTGAAGAGAAAATCGGTAAATTATATGTCATGAGAGGAAACAAACCTGAGGAAGTAAAAGAACTTCATGCCGGTGATATCGGAGCACTGGCAAAGCTGACCGGAGCTGCCACAACAGATTCCCTGTCCACGAAGGCAAACCCGATTCTTTTTATCCGGACTTCCATTTCCACTCCTTACACTTATAAGCGTTACAAGGCAAAGAACAAGGGAGACGAGGATAAGATTTCACAGGCATTGCAGAAATTAATGGCAGAGGATTTGACACTGAAGGCTGTCAATGACAGCGAGAATGGACAGTCACTTCTTTACGGAATGGGAGACCAGCACCTTGAAGTTGTGGCAAGCAAGCTGTTAGAACGCTATAAAGTTGATATCGAACTGACAAAGCCAAAGGTTGCGTTCCGTGAGACCATCCGGAAAAAGGCAGATGTCGAATATAAGTATAAGAAGCAGACCGGCGGACACGGACAGTACGGACACGTTAAGATGACATTTGAACCATCCGGCGATTTGGAAACGCCATATGTATTTGAACAGTGTGTGGTCGGTGGAGCTGTTCCGAAGAATTTCTTCCCGGCAGTGGAGAAGGGAATCCAGGAATCTGTACAGAGAGGTCCGTTAGCGGCATATCCGGTTGTCGGAGTAAAAGCTGTTTTATATGACGGTTCCTATCATCCGGTAGATTCTTCCGAGATGGCATTTAAAGTTGCGGCATCCGCAGCATTTAAGAAGGGATTCCTTGAGGCATCCCCGATGCTGTTAGAACCAATTGCTTCCTTAAAGGTAGTCGTTCCGGATAAGTATACCGGAGATATCATGGGTGATTTAAACAAGCGCCGTGGAAGAGTTCTAGGCATGAATCCGGCGGAAAACGGATACCAGGAGATAGCGGCAGATATTCCATATATGGAATTATACGGATATAATACAGACCTTCGCTCCATGACGGGCGGAAGCGGTACATACTCCTATGAATTTGCAAGATATGAGCAGGCACCGTCTGATATTCAGGAGAAGGAGATTGCGGCGAGAGCCGGCAAGGTAGAAAACATCGAGGAATAGAGGTGAGGTAAGAAGTGAAGCTGCAAAGACAATTTGTTGTAATCTTATGTGTATTTGCATTTCTTGTAAATGATCCGCAGATTATCCATGCCTGTGGGTTAGAGCTTCTTCCTGCTTACCAGATGAACAGCGTGACAGCACCAAATGCGGTGGACTGGGAGAGTGGGCGGATTCATATCGCCTACGCGTTAAACGGCGGCAGCAACAACGAAGATAATCCGGAAGTGTTAGCAGTCTCAGAACTCCCGTTCCGCTTAGCGGTGCCACAGCGTGAAGGGTATAATTTTGCGGGATGGTACACAGGAAGCAATTATGCAGATAAGATTACACAAATTGACAGCAGCAATGCAGCAGATATGGTTTTGTATGCAAAATGGACGAGAAACATCGACAGCCGTTATAACGTGGAGATGTATTCCTATCAGTCCGGGAACATGCTTGGCAATCAGAAAGAATTAAAGGACTGTTCCTATTCCTTTTTAGACCAGGTAAGGATTCCGGGAATGCCGTCCACCAGAGAGCAGGACTATTTAGACAATGTGATTAGCGGAACGAACCAGTGTTTGCAGGGAATGTGTTTTACCGATGATTACCTTCTTATGACAGCGTATTCGGAAGATGCAAAGAAGGCAGGCTCCCTGATGATTTTTGACAAGAACAGCGGGGAATATCTTGCAACCATCGGAATGAAAAAGAAAAGCCATCTCGGCGGAATCGCATTTGACGGCGAGAATGTCTGGATTTGTCATTCCAATTCCAACACGCTTGAGAGGATTTCCTATGAATACATCCGCAAAATAGCAAAGGATGCGCCGGGCTGTTACGTGGATGGCTCCGCATTGTCCGATGAATACAAGGTGCGCAATTCACCGTCCTGTATCACCTGTTACGGTGGGCGTATCTGGGTGGCAACCCACACCGTATTTTTTGATTCCGAGATGGTATCCTATATGTTTGATGCAGAAAATGACACACTCACCGCACTCAGCAGCTACAATATTCCAAACAAGGTGCAAGGTGTTGGCTTTGCCGCAGATGGAACGGTATTCCTGTCAACGTCCTATGGGCGGAATGTTTCTTCTTATCTGAAGGTATATTCCTCCCTTTTAACGCTCGATAAGAACCCGGATAAACCATCTGCAAAGGTAGAAATGCCACCTTGTTCGGAGGAGCTTGCAATTGCGGATGACAACGTGTATGTATTATTTGAATCGGCAAGTGCCAAGTACTTTGAGGGAACGGATGGAAACGGTACGAGTTCTTCCCCGATTGATAAGGTATTGCAGGTAGGAATGGCATCTATCTGGTAACATAATGAAAAATATGGGTAAAAGTAAGGAGCGGCCGTTCAGCCGCTCCTTCGTTCTTTCATCAGTTGTATCAGTTTATCCGCTTTGGCGGCTTCTTCCGCTGACATATTCTGTTTGAGAATCTGAAACAGCAGTTCCGTTTCCGGCTGGGTAAACTGGATGTTTTTGTTTTTGGCACTGTTTGTCGCAGATAAGAGAAACGGCATCATTTCCTTGATGTCCGTCGGTTTTGGACTGGAAGCAAAATTCATAAGAAATTGCAGTTTTTCCGGCGACATCCCGTTTAGTAACGGGTTGTTTTTTAAAAAATCATATTCTGCAGGCATTGGTTTAACCCCCTTTTACGCTGAATTTTATTTAGAAGTTTTCTATAACGTAAAAATCGTCTCATAGGTTTCCATCATGGAGAACATATTGTAAATCATATCGAGTGTTTCCTGCTCCTTGTCCGTACAGAACGGACGAAGCTCGTTTAACATGGCAAGCGTCGTGTTGCCGCCTTCCTCCACGGAACACATGGAAAGTACTTTATCCTTCTGGGAGAATACCTGGATGGTATTCTGCAATTCCATATACTTTATCAATATGGCAAACTGTTTTTTTTGTGACTCTTTCATATAAGGAACCATCGTTTTCATCATCTGCAATTCTCTTGTGCAGGTCATATTGTCAAAAGGGGTTGGTTGTGTATTGTCCATAAACAGCCTTTTTTCTTTTATTCTATGAAGGAAACAGGGGCTTTATAACTATATATGCATAAGATATAGGGGAGGGATGTGCAATGCTTATCGTAGAAGAAAACAGCGTATACGAAATAGATGAGGAATGTTTGAAACACCGGAAGGTTCCGCCGGAGTGCGGGGTCTACGAGAAAATCCGACAGGCAAGACAAAAAGAAGAACAGAAAGAGGAAGAGAAGCATTAGAGCTTTCCTATAAATTACAAAGGCGGCCGGAAAACCGACCGCCTTTTAAGAAAACTATTGACTGGTATTTAGCAGAAGCCACATCCGCCATTATTGCTGCCACATCCGCCGCAGCAGAAGAGTAACAGGATAATCCACAGGCAGCTGTTGTCGCATCCGTTATTGTTTCCGCAGAAACCATTGTTGCCACCGCAGCAGCATAATAAGATGATAATCCAGAGAATGGAACCACATCCACCTTCGTTACAGGAACATCCACCGCCACAGTTTGTTGCTGCTAAATCACTCATATAAAACCTCCAGAAATTTTTCTTACAGTGTATCTTATGAGACTCCAAAAAAAGTGTTACGGAATTTCAAAAAAAAATTGAGGGCAGAAGAAATGTCCTGAGTAGTGGGGAAAATGGTATAACGACAGGTTATCATATGTATAAAATTTTATTCCTTGACAAATCAGGATTCCTATGACTAAAATAGCTTAACGGTATAATTGTATACAATTATGCAAAAGGAGGACGTAAGTTATGCGAGAAGTTGTGATGAATAAGAAAACGAATCTGCTGCAATTGGAAGAGCATTTTTATCAGCTGGTGGACGTCGAGGAACCAAATGTGTTCCATAATCTGTTCCCTTATGATGAAATTCCCAAAATTGCATTCAATGACCGTATCGTGCCTCATAATATGCCGGAGAATATCTGGATTACGGATACGACGTTCCGGGACGGACAGCAGTCGCGGGCGCCTTATACGACAGAACAGATTGTAACGATTTATGATTATCTGCACAGACTCGGAGGACCGAAGGGTCTTGTCAGACAGAGCGAATTTTTCTTATACAGCAAAAAAGACCGGGATGCCGTCTATAAATGTCTGGAAAGAGGATATAAATTTCCGGAGGTTACAAGCTGGATTCGTGCCAATAAGCAGGATTTCCAACTGGTAAAGGACATTGGATTAAGAGAAACCGGAATCTTGGTAAGCTGTTCTGATTATCATATTTTCTATAAAATGAAGATGACACGCCGCGAGGTTATGAACTTATACTTAAGTGTCATCCGTGAGTGTTTGGAGACCGGTGTCAGCCCGAGATGCCATTTAGAGGATATCACACGTTCCGATATCTATGGATTTGTAATCCCATTCTGCCTGGAACTGATGAAGCTGATGGATGAGTATAAGATTCCGATTAAGATTCGCGCCTGCGATACGATGGGATACGGTGTCAATTTCCCGGGTGCCGTAATTCCGCGAAGCGTTCCGGGAATCATTTATGGTCTGACAACCCATGCCGGCGTTCCGTCCGAGCTTATCGAGTGGCATGGACACAATGATTTTTATAAGGCAGTCAACAATTCCACGACCGCATGGCTTTACGGTGCGAGCGGTGTCAACTGTTCTTTGTTTGGTATCGGAGAGCGTACCGGAAATACACCGCTTGAGGCGATGGTATTTGAATATGCACAGTTGAAGGGCACACTTGACGGTATGGACACGACTGTTATTACCGAGCTGGCAGAATATTTTGAAAAAGAACTCGGTTACGTACAGCCAAGCCGTACGCCGTTTGTAGGAAGCAACTTTAACGTGACAAGAGCCGGAATCCATGCGGATGGTCTTCTTAAGAATGAGGAGATTTACAATATTTTTGATACCGGTAAATTCTTAAATCGTCCGCCACTGGTATCCGTTTCCAATACATCCGGTCTTGCCGGAATCGCACACTGGATTAACAGCTACTATCATCTGCCAAAGGATAAGACGGTAGACAAGAACTCTGAGTTAGTGAAGATGGTCAAAGTATGGGTGGACAAGGAATACGAAGACGGACGTGTTACCGTACTCACCGACAATGAGCTGGTGGCAGAGATTAACAAGTGCTGTAAGAAACTGAATCTTACATTAGGGGCATAGGAATTATGAGCGAAGACAACTATTCACTGGGAACCCGGGTATTTCACATTATCCGTGAAAATATCCTTTCCGGGAAATATCAAAAGGGTGAAGAGCTAAAGGAAAAGACCATCGGCGAGGAAATCGGTGTCAGTCGTACGCCGGTCAGAGAGGCACTTCGTCAGCTCGAGCTTGAGGGACTTGTGACGATTATTCCCAATAAGGGTGCTTATGTGGTTGGAATTTCCCAGAAAGATGTGCGTGATATCTATGAAATCCGTTCCAGACTGGAAGGACTATGTGCAAGGTGGGCAGCGGAAGAAATTTCCAAGGAACAGTTAGATGAGCTTGAAGAGAATATTTATCTGTCG
>OIXH01004454.1_pt1 | contig 11422 bp, 9 predicted proteins | sample 1587741 | NCBI WGS metagenome assembly OIXH01 (sample SAMEA3888916, study PRJEB22519) | human gut metagenome | biome: human gut; feature: human-associated habitat; material: faeces | place: Denmark | collected 2011 | reverse complement strand
TGTTGTCAGCAGCCCGTTTCACGGTCTGCGTGTAGTTCCTTGTAAACTGACCTAAAGCAAAGTAACAGAAAGTGGAAACGGTATTTGCCTTTTGCCAATATTCATGCGTATATCCACGATGTTTCCTTTCTCGGTATGCCCAAGTACAAGAAAGGCCATATTTACCGATTGACCATATTGAAATATTTGAAAATCATAGTTAAAGTTCAAGATTGTACGCCCCGAATTGATAACGGGTATGTCCCTTGTAGCGTGTCGGATTATGCCGCCTCGATAATAAAAAAGAAGATTCAAAGGCAGGAACATTAGGGGGCGATCCTGCCTTTGAACTGTTTTTGCCCCTGAACTGAAAGGAGTGAAATTCAATCAATATTTCCCGCATAATACAGCAAAAGATGGTTAAAAAAATCAACCGCCTTTTGATAGAAAAGCGTTCTGCAAGTACTGTTTTTTCACAGCTTAATTCATTTTTGCTTTATCCGGATAGACATAAAGTCAAAATGCGTGTATGATAAACTTGTTGTATGTCTATATAAATGGAGGTAGAGAGCGTGAATAACGGAAAGAAAGACGTGTATTTACCTGCTTGGGTTTGCTGGACGGGATTGTTTTTTATTGCGATGGCAATCGGCTGGCTGATCGGTGCTATACTGTCATCAAATTTACTATTGGTTATAGGGATGATAGTTTGCTTTGGAATTGGCATATCCGCTGTTTTGTGCTGGAAAAATCAATGGATCCAAATGCTCGATACTGATTCCTTCGTCTACAGCACCATGTTTGGCAACGAAACACAATATGATTTTACACAAGTGCGGGAGTTGAGGCTTCATAGTGATTCTGCAACGCTTATTCTGGAAACGGGCAAAGTCCATATTGAGAAATGTGCGATCCTCTCTAAAAGATTTAAAGAGGCTATCGGCCGGGCATTAGCGAAAACAGAGACTGATTTATAAACTTTTTCTGTTTCTGCATGACTGCAGGATACTTGCTTCCGCTATGAAAAAAGAGAAAATACTTTCTGCAAAAAAAATATGCTGTCTGTTTTTAACCATTTGTCTGGGGCTGTCGGCGTTATGGCTTTCTGCCTGTGAGGGGAATAACAAGGCACCTTTCCGGGAAAGCCGGTTTTGTCTGGACACGTTGGTGACGCTTACCCTTTATGATGGCGGCGGAACAACTCTTTTACAGGAGGCCTTCGAGGAGTTGGAACGATTGGAGAGCCTGCTCAGTGCGCATAAGGAAGGCAGTGATGTGTGGAACATCAACCGGCAGGCGGGGGAGAGGGAGGCTGTTTCCATAGCGCCGGAAACTATGGAATTGCTGCTGGCTGCCCAAGAGTATTATATTCTTTCCGATGGATATCTGGATATGACCCTGGCTCCGCTTATTGATCTGTGGGATGTAAACGGACAGGGATATGTGCCTACGAAGGAGGAAAGAACGGTGGCTCTTTCTTTCAAAGGAGTGGAGGAACTGGAATTGGATGATAAAGCCGGTACGGCCCGTTTGCCCCGGTCAGGCATGGCGTTGGATCTGGGGGCGTTGGCAAAAGGATATATGGCGGATATGCTTAAAGCATTTTTGATGGAGAGAGGCTGTACTTCCGCTGTTTTAGATCTGGGCCACAACATCCTGCTGATCGGAGAAAAGCCCGGAAGAAATCCCTTTTCCATAGGCGTTCGAGACCCGGAAGGCGGGGAAGGGGATATCTCCGTTGTTCTGTATGCGCGGGATGTCAGCGTAGTTACCAGCGGTACTTATGAAAGATTCTTTGAGCGGGATGGGGTGCGTTATGCTCACATTCTGGACCCTTATACGGGTGCACCGGCCGATACGGGGGTTAGCAGTGTGACGATCATTTCCCAAAATTCACTGAGCGGAGATGCATTATCTACGACCTGTCTGCTATTGGGAAAGGAGCGCGGACTGGCACTGATCGAATCTCTGGAGAATGTGGAAGCGCTGTTCCTGATGGAGGATGGCACCAGAACTATGAGCAGCGGGTTTGAAGCTTATTTGGAGAAGAAATAAACCAGCCTTTAGACCGCTAAGCGAGGAGACTTCATATGCGCAAGGTATTTTTTAACGGACAGATATTTACCCCAACCGGTTATGTGCATGGCGGCTTTGTCGTGAAAGATGGCCTGTTCGAAGAGATTTTCACCGGGAATATGCGGGGGGAAGTAGATCTGGGAGGGTGTAAAGTCCTCCCGGGGTTGATCGATATTCATATTCACGGGGCTGTAGGCGCAGACTTTTCTGACGGAGAGGAAACGGGTCTGATCAGCATGGCCAGGTATTTGGCAGCTCAGGGGATAACCGCTTTTTGCCCAACCTCTATGACTTTGCCTTATGAGACTCTGGAACGAGCCTATACCATGGCTGCTCGATTGGCAAAAAGTGTACAAACAGGCTGTGCCAGAATCGCCGGTATCCATATGGAAGGCCCTTTTTTCTCGCAGAAAAGGGTTGGAGCACAAAATCCATCCTATCTGCGACTGCCGGATTTTTGTGTGTTTGAAACATTGTATAAAGCGGCAGGCGGACTGCTTCGGCAGGCAGATGTAGCGGCGGAGCTTCCGGGTGGGGTAGAGTTTGCAAAAAAAGCAAGCAAACTGACTACGGTTTCACTGGCTCATACGGATTGTACCTATGAGCAAGCCGACGCATTTTTTGAGGCGGGCGCTACGCATGTAACGCATTTGTTCAATGCCATGCCCGGTATTCACCATCGGCATCCAGGACCCATTGGGGCTGCCAGCGAGCGGGAAAATGTGATGGCGGAACTGATTTGCGATGGCCTGCATGTTCACCCCAGTGCGGTGCGCCTGGCATTTAAGCTTTTTCCGTATCGGATCTGTCTGATCTCTGATGCGCTTCGGTGTTTGGGAATGGGGGATGGTGTATATACACTGGGAGGGCAGCAGGTTTATCTGCAAGGCCGGCTGGCCACTCTTTCTGACGGAACAATTGCCGGATCTGCTACCCATCTTTTTGACTGCATGAAAAAAGCTGTTTCCTTTGGTATCCCGGAGAATGAGGCTGTTTTGGCAGCCACGGCCCGACCGGCTGTTTCTTTGGGGCGTGAGAAAGAAATGGGATCTATCGCTCCGGGGCGTTATGCCGATTTTGTCCTTTGTACGGACGCTTTGGAACGCTTGGCGGTATATATGTCCGGGGAAAAACTTTAAGTGCATTATTCGTTCTGCACGAGGGATGGGACGAGGGAGCATGTGGTTTCCCGGTACTCGATGGGCGGGGCACATGGCAGCCAGCTGCCTCTGCGCGGCGTTTCGCACCGCAGGCGTGGCGCCCCCGAAGATACACATCATAGTGCTAAACACAGGCTTCTCCCATATGCTTCTTCTTTGGTAGCATCCATATTCCGGTTTGGCTGGACTGTTTTCTTTAAATCTGTGATGTGAAGCTGTATTTTGCATGGCGCAAATTACAGCCTCTGCTTATTTCCGTGCAAAAAGCGCCTCCTGGCTGGAGGCGCTTTGATATGCAAATATTAGAGCTTGTAGGCTTTATCTACCGGCAGAGAGCACAGCAGACCCTGCGCCGGGGAGCGCAGACCGAAGGAGGTGTTCACAGTCTCCATAATGGCATCCCGGTTTCGATCGGAAGTCAGGATGGTGATGATCTCCCGTTCTTCTCCTAACATAGCCCCATAGACCTTTTCGGCATCTTCAGTGCCTACCAGACGGGAACGGATCACCGTTCCTCCTGTAGCGCCGGCTTTTCGGGCTTCGTGCATGACTTCGTCGGCATAGCCCCGGTTTACGGTGATCAGCAGCAGGCTGTGAGCAAATTCGCTTTTTTCCATAGTCGTATCTCCTTGCGGGTAATCCCCGGTCTGTTTGTTAAGTATGGTGGCAAAAAGGTTGCTGATGGCATTGGGCTGCAATACCGCCAGAATGCCCCGGCTGCGTACTACGGCGCTGAATCCCTGGGAAAACTTTCCGACCATGGCATCTATAGCGCCTTGAGTGGAAAAGCTCAATATCACATCTTTATCAACGGATCCAAGACCAAGGATATCCAGCATATCAGAAGGAGCGGTGCCCGTCCCCACAAATTGGATGTGAAACCGAATATTCTGGCTGGTCAGCCATTGAGTCAAGGAACGGCCTGAACCGCGCTCTACAATGGAAAAGAGCATCTTAGGTCTTTCAATCATCAGGACAGGCCCTCCTTTTCTGGAATAGATGCGGCAAGAATCTCCTGCCGGTCAAAACAGAGAATGGTATCGGGGATCTCATTGATCTCGTGGGCTGCCTTAGCCAGCATCGCTTTGTGATGGATCCGACTGATGAGCCCCATGGACTGTATGGTGATCAGGGGCGCCATGGCTACCATGGCGACAAGGCCGAAAGCGTCGGTCATAATGTCTCCGCCTAAGGCTTCACAGGCGCCTATAGCAAAAGGAAGCATAAAGGCAGTGGTCATGGGACCGCTGGCTACGCCGCCGGAATCAAAGGCAATGCCGGTGTATACAGGGGGAACAAAGAAGCTGATGCCCAGAGAAAGAATATAGCCTACCAGCAGGATGGGGAAAAGAGGGATCCCGGTAAGTACCCGTGCCATGGATATCGCTACGGCTATCCCTACGCCGATGGATAGGCCAATGCCCATGGCTTTTTGCGAAATGGCTCCGGAGGTAACTTCTTCTACCTGCTTTTTCAGCACATGAACCGCAGGCTCTGCCGAAACTACAAACCAGCCCATAAGCAGGCCAACGGGGATCAACGCATATCTCAAAGAACTTTGGGCGATACCTGCTCCCAACAGTTTGCCGGCGGGCATAAAGCCTGCATTGGCCCCCGTCAGGAAGAGTACCAGACCGGCGTATGTATACAGCAGACCTACGGCAATGCGAAATACTTCGTGCCGGTGGAATCGACGGAAAACAAGTTCAAAGAGAATGAATACAAGGGCAATTGGCCCCATAGCAATAAACACTTCCCAGGCATATTCCGGAAGCGCATGCCACAAAACCTGAAAAGCGTCTTTGGTAGTAAACAACTCGCCAATAACGATCTCGCTGGAAGTCGTATCCGGGGTGTAAAATAGACTCAGCAGCAGCACGGAAAGAATAGGACCGATACTGCACAGGGCGACGAGACCAAAAGAACCTTCTTCGTTCTTTTGACTGGCAGTGGTGGCAAGACCCGCACCGAGGGCCATGATAAATGGCACAGTGATGGGCCCGGTGGTGACGCCGCCGGAATCAAAGGCAGCGGGAATGAAATCCTCTGGAGCAAAGAAGGCAAGAAGAAACAGTACCCCATAAAAAATCAGCAGCAGCAAATTCAGGGGCAAACGCCGTTTGGCGCGCACCATGGCCACCATCAGAAAGATGCCTACGCCAATGGCTACGGCCAAAATAAGCACCAGATTGGGGATGGAGGGGATTTGCCGGGCTAATACCTGCAGATCCGGTTCTGCAATGGTGATGATAACACCCAGCAGGAAACAGGCCAACAGGGGCAGCAGACTTTTCTTGGATTTATGCAGCTGCACACCAATGCCCACACCCAAAGGATGCATGGACGTATTGGAACCAATGGTGAATAGGGCCATACCAAAGATCAGCAATATGGTGCCGAAAAGAAAGAGAACCAGCACACCGCTTTGCATGGGAGAAAGGGTAATGCTCAATATCAGCACAATGGCAGAAATGGGAAGAACGGAACGGATGGATTCTATCAGAGTATCGGTCAATTGTTTCAATGGCACTTACCTCCTAAATAAGTATACCAGTAAATCAGATGGGGTGCAACCTTTTGGTTTTATATACTTTGTCGAAAATGTAATAATTCAGCAGTAGAGATAAAAAGAAATTACGATGTGTACGCAGTTTGTTCATCCTTTCTTTTTCTTTTTAGCCTTTCCGTCGGATGAGGGATGGAGTATAATCAGAAAAAAACGTTTGTGGAGGCTTTCCTTTGGCAAAGAAGAGGAAACGGAAGAAGAATCGCGTTGTCATTATAAATTGGGGAGTAGGTGCACCCTTGACATTGCTGCTCGTTGCCCTGATTCTGTTGGGTATGGGCATAGCAAAGGCCTGCTCCAACCGGGCGCAGGCAGCTCAGAGTGCCGTGATCCCGCAAACGGAGGCACCTGTGCCGACCCGCAGCCCCATACCGGTAACAATAGACTATGAAGCGGTGCATTCCACCTGGATCAAAGTCTGGTTTGACGATACAGGTGAGTTGCGGGATATGCAGCTGGAGGAGTATCTGATGGGCGTTGTAGCGGCGGAAGTACCTGCTTCCTATGCATTGGAGGCCATTAAGGCACAGGCAGTGGCCGCTCGAACCTACTCCCTGTATGCCATTTCTCATGGTGGTTGTGCCACCAACGCTGCTGCGGATATATGCACCAATTCAGGCTGCTGTCAGGCCTATCGCACGGAAGAGGCTCTGAAGGAGCGGTGGGGAGAGGAATATGCCTATTACCATTCCTGCATTGCCGCTGCTATCATGGATACCGCCGGGCAGGTACTGCTCTATGACGGCAAACCTATAGACGCCATGTATCACGCTTCTTCCGGCGGATACACAGAGAACAGCGAAAACGTATATGCAAATGCCATCCCTTATCTGCGGGGCGTGGAGAGCCCTAAGGAAGTGGGCAGCCGCCTTTCCGGGGAAAGAACCTATACGCGGGAGAATTTTGTGCAAGCGGCTAATGGTGCGAATCCGGATGCAAATCTGGAAGCAGATAAGCTGGAAGAACAGGTAAAGATTCTGTCTGCGTACCCCAGCGGCCGGGTAGAAAAACTGCAGCTGGGGGCTGTGGAGATCACCGGCAAACAGGCCAGAAAAATGTTTTCTCTTGACAGCGCCATGTTTACCGTGGAGATCACAGCGGATTCGGTGATCTTTCATACAAAAGGCTTTGGCCATGGTGTGGGCATGAGTCAGAGCGGTGCTAACGGCATGGCTTTGGAGGGAGCAAACTATAAGAGCATACTGACACATTACTATACCGGCGTGACCATCGGGATTATGGGGCAATACTGATGGAACGCTGGGAACTGCTGGAGGGTTCTTACGGGCTTTATCAGGATAAGGAATTAGGCTGCTTTACAGAGGATTCCATTCGACTGGTTCATTTTATGCGTCTGAAGTCCGGGGATCGATGTCTGGATCTCGGGACGGGAAACGGGATCATTCCCCTGTATGCCAGGTCGCGGGGCTTTGGAAAATGGTCCGGGGTGGATATCCGGGAGGAACAGCTGGTTCTGGCCCGACGTTCTGCACAAAAAAACGGATTTAGCATGGAGTTTATCTGCTGCCGTGCACAGGAGGCAACAAATTTTTTCTCACGGGGTTCCTTGGATATCGTTACCTGCAACCCGCCTTATTTTGATTGTTCCATGCCTGCAGAAGATCCGGGACGCAATCTTATGCGTCATGGGGAAGTGCTGGAAGAGTTTATTCAAACAGCATTTTTGCTTTTAAACAACGGAGGCAGATTGTATATCTGCTACAAAGCCACGTATTTGACCACACTGCTGACCATTTTGCGGCGGAATCGTTTGGAACCCAAAGCCATGGAGATCGTTTGCCGAAATGGAAAAGGGGAGCTGGTGCTGCTGGAAGCAAAAAAATTGGCAAAACCAGGAATGGATATTTTTCTGTCCAAACGGGAAAGATAGGGGCAGAACCTAAAAAAGGAGGTATGCCCCTTGAACACTCAAAAAGCCATGGCCCTTATACTGGGGCTGGCCCTTTGCATGGGGATCATCAGCGGATGCACATGCTCCGGGAGCGTAAAACCCGCTCCTACGGCAGCACCCACACAAAAGGCTACCGCAGCCCCTACGCAGCAGGCCACAGCTCCGGCACCGTCTATGACCCCGGAAGAAAGCCTGGTACCCAGTGCTGATCCCAGCGTGAGTCCAGGTGTAAGCATGAGCCCGGATGCAAGCGTAAGCCCCGGTACGGGTAATTGACAGGAAAAACGCCTTCGGGCGTTTTTTTGATGGAAAGAAGAAGTATATTCAATCGGGATAAAGTCACTTTTTTATTTTGGCTTTCATAATTCATACATAAAAAGCAGCCGCAGGGTGCAGCTACTTTTTTAAGCGGTAAATCGGATAGAGACTGGGATCAGGAGAGCTCAAACATACCGGTGTAAAGCTGATAGTAACGACCTTTCTGGCGGAGCAGATCTTCATGGCTGCCCCGCTCAATGATCTCGCCGTTTTCCAGTACCATAATGGCATCGGCATTGCGAACGGTGGAGAGCCGGTGGGCAATGACAAAAACAGTCCGCCCTTCCATAAGCTCATCCATGCCCTTTTCAATGTGAGCTTCTGTGCGGGTATCGATAGAACTGGTGGCTTCATCCAATATCAACACCGGTGGATCCGCTACCGCTGCCCGGGCAATGGCAATGAGCTGCCGCTGTCCCTGGGAAAGATTGGCGCCATCCGCTGTCAGAACTGTGTCATATCCCTCGGGCAGATGTGAAATGAAGAAATGAGCGTTGGAGCGTTTGGCTGCTTCCACACACTCTTCATCCGTAGCATCCAGACGGCCATAACGGATATTGTCCATGACTGTACCGGTGAACAGGTGGATATCCTGCAATACCATTCCCAGAGACTTGCGCAGATCTTCCTTGGCGATGTCCTTCACATTGATTCCGTCATAGGTGATAGCACCTTCCTGCACATCATAAAAACGATTTATCAGGTTGGTGATTGTGGTCTTGCCGGCACCGGTGGATCCTACAAAAGCGATCTTCTGTCCGGGCTTTGCAAACAGAGACAGATTCCGAAGCACTGTCTTTTTCCCGTCGTAAGAGAAGGTCACGTTTTCAAACCGTACGTCTCCTTTCAGGGGAATCTGTTGCCCGTCTTTTTCCCAGGCCCAGCCATGACGACCCGTGTGAACCAGCCGGTATTGACCTGCATCCACCTCCGGACGGGTGTCCATCAGTTCAAAGATCCGTTCGGCACCTGCCAGAGCGTTGAAGATATTGTTAGCCTGCATGGAGATCTGGGATACCGGGCCGTTCACCTGCTTGGCATATTGGAGAAAGGCCGCCAGTGTGCCGATATCCATGCGTCCCTGAATGATCATACCCGTCCCTGCCATGGCAGTCAAAGCAAAGAGAATATAACTGGTGTTGCCCATAATGGGCATGAGCACCATGGAACTGGTGGTGGCCCGGGTGGCGTTATCCCGCAAGTCAGCAGCCAGTTTGGCATATCGATCCTTGACCATGTTTTCCCGGCAGAAGACTTTAACTTCCCGCTGCCCCTCAAAAAGCTCTTCCACATAGCCGTTAGCAGCGGCCATGGCCTGCTGTTGGCCGCGAAAGTACTTGGCCGAGGCCTTTCCCAGTTTAGTGGAAGCAAAAGCCATGAGCACCAGTGCAGCCAGAATAATGAGTGTCATTTTCCAGCTCATAAGCAGCATCATGATCAAAATACCGCTCAAAGTCAGCAGATTGGTCAATACACTCAGCAGAGAGTTGCCAAGGAACTCGCGAAGGGTATCTGTATCGTTAGTAAAGCGGCTCATGATCTCTCCATGAGTATGGGTATCAAAATATTGGAGAGGGAGCTTTTCCATATGGGCAAACATATCCCGGCGGATCTGGTAGAGCACCTGCGTGTGTACGCCCAGCATCAATCGGCTGCTGCCGTAGTTGGCAAGAGCTGCCAGTGCATACACCGCTGCCAGCAGCAGTACCTGCCGCACCAGTGGAGTGAAATCGGTTGAACCCGTTTGAAACATGCTTGTGGCGGTGTTAAAAATCGGTTTAAGCAGGTAAGTGCCTGCAACACCGCCGGCAGAACTTAGCAGTACGCATACCATGGCCATAGCCAACATTGTATGAAAGGGTTTCAGGTATGTAAATAGACGCTTGAAAGTACCTTTGGCATCTTTGGGCTTGCTGTATCCTTTTGCACGGGGGGGCATCAGGCATCCGCCTCCTTTCTGTTTTGGGATTCATAGACTTCTTTGTAAATGGGGCTGCGGGCCAGCAATTCTTCGTGTGTACCCACATCCGCCACACGTCCTTCGTCCAGAACAATGATTTTGTCAGCGTTTTTAACGGACTGGATCCGCTGGGCGATAATGAATTTGGTAGTTTCCGGGAACATGGTCTTGAAGGAGCGGCGAATGCTCTCATCTGTCATGGTGTCCACGGCACTGGTGGAATCATCCAGGATCAGGATCTTCGGCTTTTTCAACAGAGCACGGGCAATGCAGATACGCTGTTTTTGACCGCCGGAGACATTAACGCCTCCCTGCCCCAGGTCCGTATCATATCCCTTGGGAAAACTCTTGATAAAATCATGGGCGCAGGCAGCCCTGCAGGCATATTCGATCTCCTCATCTGTGGCATGTTCATTGCCCCAGCGCAGGTTCTCCTTAATGGTGCCGGAGAAGAGCACGTTCTTTTGCAGCACCATACCCACAGAATCCCGAAGCGTATCGGTGGAATATTCCTTAACATTATGACCGCCTACCCGCACGGCACCCTGATCGACTTCGTAAAGCCGGGGGATCAGCTGCACCAATGAGGTTTTACCGCTGCCGGAACCGCCGATTATTCCCACGACCTGCCCGCTCTGTATATGCAGGTCAATATCAGAAAGAACAGGGTTTTCTCCGTCTCCTTTATAGGAGAAGTATACATGGTCAAAATCTACAGAGCCGTCCTGCAGCTGAAGCTTGCTTTCACGGTTTTCGGGAATGGCGGGGATTTCATCCAGCACTTCTACAATACGGGTCATGGAAGCGGAACTCATGACCAGATTCACAAAATACATGCTGATCATCATCAGTGCCATGAGAATGGAGGAGATATAGGAGATAAAGCCGATCAGCTGACCGGATTCCATCTGCCCACGGGCAATAAACTGGCCGCCCAGCAGTACCACGGCAATTATGCAGCCATACATGGCCAAAGACATAAGAGGTCCATTCCAGATAAGGAGTTTTTCGGCCTTAAACTGTGCATCGCGAACTTCTGCCGCCTCTTTTTCATATTTGGCGGATTCATACGGTTCCCGAACAAATGACTTGACCACCCGGATGCCGATAAGGTTTTCCTGGGCTGCGGCGTTTAGATCATCATATTTATGGAGCATGACCCGAAAACGGGGATAAGTTTTAATTGCAATATATCCCAGAGACAGGCCCAATAAAGGCACGGCGCACAGCAATACCAAAGAAAGATCTCCGGAGATACGGGTAGCTTTCACTGCTGCCAGAATCAGCATGGCAGGGGAGCGCATAGCCATACGGATGGACATCATAAAAGCCTGCTGCACATAGGTGATATCCTGCGTAAGCCGGGTGACCAGAGAAGGAGTGGTGAACTTATCGGTATTTTTAAAGGAAAAATCCTCCACAGCGCCAAAAATAGCCGTGCGTAAATTGTA
>OIXH01004452.1_pt1 | contig 11426 bp, 6 predicted proteins | sample 1587741 | NCBI WGS metagenome assembly OIXH01 (sample SAMEA3888916, study PRJEB22519) | human gut metagenome | biome: human gut; feature: human-associated habitat; material: faeces | place: Denmark | collected 2011 | reverse complement strand
GTGTTGGGCCATAGGCGGGCCGCCCGAAATCCGGGCCGTATAGTATTTGTCCGGCTCCTTGTCATAGATCAGGCGCCCGGTGCCGGAAAGCCAATAGGCAACCTCCCGACAAACCTCCGGGATCGTCTTTCCCTTCGGGCAGACAAAGGAGCAAAGAATACTCTCCGTCCGCTCGTCGTACACGTTCCCGCTCACTCCGTCGTAATAGCCGGAGCGGCCGGGGATCGTGATTTTTCCCTCCCGCCGCGGTGGGAGAATTGTCCGGCTTTGATCCTGTGTATAAATCCCGAATTTGCTTGAATGGACTCCGCGGAAAGAAAATCCACTCATAGGCTACCGCCTCCTCTCGATCTCTTTTCCCGCTCCGTCATGTAATAGAGCTCTTGCGCGATCCTCTGGACGTCCTGATCGTCCCGGACTTCCATCTTGTCGATGTTGAATTGATAGACCGGGGCGCCGCCCTTGCCGGAGTTCACGGCGGCAACGATGGCGGCGGTCTGTCTGTCCGTGGCCGCCGCCGAGGAGGGCTCCTCGATCGTGGACGGGAGGGATTTTTGCATACTCTCGAGCGCGGCGTTTCCTATGTCCTCATAGGTCGCGGCGAGGCGCTCCTTTTCGCTTTCTGCGCCGCCGATCACGCCTTGAATGTCAAAGCGGCCCGCCTCGTACATTTTTTTGGAGGGCGAGTTCTGATCCATAACGCGCTTGTATGCGGCGAGGGCAGCCCGGGCCATGGAGGTATATTCGTTTATCAGGGCTTGCCGCTGACTCGCCGCGCCGTCGATCAGCCCTTGAATATTGTCCATACCGACGTTATAGGCGTCGTCTGACAAGTCCATGTCCTGGATTGCCTTATCAAGATCGCGGACGAGCTCCTCCATTTTGTCGGAAAAGTCCGTTTCCATCTCGGCGACGGTAGTCGAAAAGTTCTCTTTTCCCTCCTCGACCTTGGCGAGTTGCTCATTTAGGGCGGCTATATCCTCCTCGCCGCCCTCCACGATGGCCGCGAGGATTTGAGCGGACTCCTCGGAGCCGTCCGAGAGCTTTTTTACGAGGCCCTCGTCCACGCCGAGCTCCATAGCCTTTTGAATGTTGGCGGCGTAGGTCTCCATATAGGAGACTTGGCCCTTGAGGGTCTCGATTAGGTTGTCAATGGAGGTTTTCGCCGATCCGTCCAGCTCGTTAAATAACCCGAGCTGTCCCTCGATACTCTCCATAGCGGAGTTATAGCTCTCCTCATAAGAGGCTTGGAGGGCGGTCATTTCAGAGATCAGGCCCTCAACGGTCGCGGTCATGGCCTCGGTCTTTGCGGCGGCCTCCGCCTGTTTTTCCCCGTATTCCCGAGACTCCTCCTCGAGGGCGGCGATCTGCGCTTGATTATCCTCGAGGGCGGCGGTGAGCTCGTCAATATTGTTTTGGAGCGTCCGGGTGTTCCCGGAGCCCGTTTCCTGGGCCTCATTCAAAGCAAGGCGGGCCTCGGTGAGCTTGTTCTCGATCTCGATCCGCTCGGTCTCTAACTCACTCAAGCGGGCGACCTGGGCCTCGTACTCCTCTTGTGCGGCGGCCCGCTGGATCGCGGACTCGAGCTCCGCCGCGGTGAGTCCCTCGAGAGAGTCCTTTTCTTTGTCGTAGGCGAGACCGAGCTCCGGGATTGCCGCATTAAGCTCCGCCACCTTTTGGGCGATCAAATCCTTTTGAAGGGCGGTTTTTTCCTCTACCTCGAGAAGTTCTTGCAGAGAGGCGGCATTTGCGGCGGTGTTCGCCTGTTCTTCCGCCATGGAGGACGAGAGCTCCTCATAGGCGGTTTTATTCTCTTGGAGGGACTCGGTAAAGGCCCGCGTCTCCTCGTCGGCATTGTCGAGGGTGAGAATAAATGTTCCGATTGCGGCCACAAGGGCAGTTACCCCCGCCGCCACCAAAAAGGCCGGGTTCGCCGCCATGACCGCGTTTAATATTCCGTGCGCTACCGCCGCTATATTTGCGGCGTTTGCAGCGAGGGTTACTCCCGCCGCCAGAGTGCCGATCCCGACCGTCACGGCAGTAATCGCCTTTACGACCCACGGATTTTCATTGACGAAATCAGCCGCCCAATTAAAGGCGTCCGCTCCGGTGTCGTACAGCTTTTCGAGGGCCGGGTTCAGTTGATCGCCGATGGCGATTTTCAGGTTTTCGGCGGCGGTCGTCATGCGCTGTTGCGCAAACTCCGTCGTATCGGCCATTGTCTGGAAATTCCGCTCCACGGAGCCGGAGCTATTTTGCATTTTGCCGAGAGTCTCGTTAAACTCCTCGGAGCCCTGATTTAAGAGGGTGAGGGCCGCTTGTCCTGCGGTCGTAGAGCTCCACAGATTGGAGAACGCGGTGGAGTTCCCGTCTACGCTGTCGGACAAGATAGAGATAACGTCGCCCAGGGAGGCCCCGCTCGCCATGAGTTCGGAGAAGGACTTTCCGGTCTGCTCCTCGAGGATGGTTGCAACGGTGCCGCCCGTAGAGGCAAGCTCGTTGAACATGGCGGCGAGGTTCGTCGTGGCTATGGCCGTATTTGTACCGCTCGCCGTAATGAGGGAGTAGGCGGTGGAAAGCTGGTCGAGACTCACGTTATAGGCCGCGGCGGTGGGGATCACACGGCCCATAGTGGCCGCGAGCTCGCCGACGCTGGTCTTGCCGAGGTCTTGCGTCTTTACAAGCATAGAGGCGACCTTTTCCGCCTCCGAGCCCTTGAGGCCGTACGCATTGAGGGCGGTCGTCATAACGTCAACGGCGGTCGCGGAGTCCGTAAAGCCCGCTACGGATAGTTTCGTCGCGGTAGAGACGAAATCGACCACGTTTGCGGTGTCTACACCCGCCGAGAGGGCTTGATAGGTGGCCTCGGCGAGGGACTCCACGGCGACGCCCGTCTCAGAGGACAGGGTCAAGAGCTGCGCCTTGAGGGTTTCCAGCGGGACGACGGAGGTATCCGCAAGGGTGGAGACCTTCGCCGTAGCCGTTTCAAAGCCCGCCGCGGCCTCGGAGCACTCCATGAGAGCGGCGGCGATCTCCTTTACACTCTTTGCAATCCCCGCGGCGGCCAGGGCGGCGGCGAGCTGGGTAACGGCGTCTTTAGAGTCTTTGACCTCGTTTCCAAACTCGTCTATTGATTTTGCGCACCCATCCGCCGACTGTTCCGCCTCAGATAGGTATTTACTGTTTTTTGCGATTTCATCGTCGAGCTTGTCCGCCTCTACCCTTGCCGTGTTTAGCTGTTTCTCCCAACTGTTCGCGCCTCTTGTGGCGGCGGTGAGTTTGGCCTCGTTTTCTTCAAACTCAGAGGATAGCTTTTTATTTTCGAGGATCAACTCTCCGCTTTGCTTGGCCGCTCCGTTGGTAGCGGTATTGAGTTTCTCCATTTCCTCCCGCTCGGAGGCGATAGCGGCCTCTAATTTGGCTTGGGCCGCCGATGTATCCCCGGATTGGGACTTTAATTTTTCAAGAGCCTTTGTGTTTTCTTCTAACTTCTTTGCATGATCCGCCCATTGTTCCCCGGCTTTTTTTGAGGAGTCGCTTAACTGCGAAACCGCCGCGTCGCTCCCGTCGAGGCGCTCCTTGAGGTCTTTTTGTTTTTCCGAGTAGGTGGTAACAGCATTTCGGCAATTTTCGAGGGCCTCTTTTAGGACTTTCATCCTTTCTGTCTGCTCTTTTTTTAGAATCGTCACATATCCTTCCAGCACTTCAACAGCTTTTCGGATCGTGCGATCCTCTCTTCGCTCCAGAAGCCCCTCTGTCTGTTTACGTTCTCTTTCTGCCCGAAGGTTATCCACAAAATCTCCGAGACGCTGTACCAGATTTCCACCTTCCTGTGGTTCTTTCAGGCTTTTAAGCACTTCAAAAACTTTTTCCAGCACATCTTCCTGAAGAACAGCATCACGTACTGCCTGGCGAACGCCTGAGAATAGCAGGTTAACCACACTGACTCGCTCATCGAATGACGCATGAGAAACTTTTTTGACCATTGCCTCTGACGGCTGTCCTTTCAGGATTTCTGCGATCTGATAATCCTGCTGATATTTCTGATAGAGTTCATAATATTCTGCAAATTCCTTTGCAATCCGCTCATGCTGGATATACTGTCCGACCACATCTGCCGTGATATTCTTGTCAAGCTTCTCATAAACTTCCATGATTCTTGACAGATCTTCCCAGCCACGCGGCGTTGCAAACTGTTTGCCATCAATCGTTGTTTCCATCTGATAGAAACAGTTATTTCGAAGTTCCAGATAAGAAAGAATTGCAGGATGAATATTTTCTTTGAATGCATATTCTTTCCAGACACGATAATCCGGTTCTACTGTGATCTTCTTGACACGATCCAGTGTAACAACATCAAAATCACGGACGGATTTGTTGTATTCCGGTGGGTTACCTGCTGCTACAATCACCCAGCCTTTTGGAATTTCATGATTTCCAAAAGTTTTGCACTGCAGAAACTGCGTTTTCACGGGCAGGGTCTGGTTCTTGGCTTTTTTATGGCTGGTATTACTATCCCAATTCATGTTACTCTGATTCCTTATCTGAGCGCTTCCCAGGAATTAAAGACAAAGCCCACTCAGGCAAGCGTAAAAGATTTGCAGGCGGAATATGGGAAAATGCCCCCACAGGCCGTCGATTTGGAAGAAGCAGTATTGGGAGCCCTGATGTTGGAACGGGATGCTTTTTCTATCGTCGGGGATTTATTGGAACCGGATGCTTTTTATAAGGATGCGCATCAAAAGATATTCCGGGCCATTCATAAGTTGTTCCTGAACGATGACCCGGTGGATTTGCTCACGGTGAGCGAGGCATTGAAGCAAAGTGGGGAACTGGAACAGGTCGGGGGGTATTATTATTTGTCCCAGCTGACGACCCGGGTAGCTTCGGCCGCCCACATCGAATTCCATGCAAAGATCATTGTTCAGAAATATTTGCAGCGTAAACTGATCGGGGTCTGTACAGAATTGCAGGAGATGGCCTATGATGAAGCGACCGATGTTTCTGATTTGATGGATAAGGCTCAGAAAGCTGTATTCGATATTGCCGACGGTAATATTAAAAAAGATACGGCCGAGATAGCTCCGATCATCGACGAAGCGATAAAAGGTATTCAGGCTGCTGCCGAAAAGCCGGACGGGATCAGTGGACTTCCTTCGGGCTTTAATGCTTTGGATGCGGTGACTTCCGGTTGGCAGCCTTCGGATTTAGTGATCATTGCCGCCCGTCCTGCTATGGGTAAGACGGCTTTTGTGCTTTCTATGGCCCGGAATATGGCGGTGAAACACCACCAGGCTGTCGCTATTTTCTCTTTGGAAATGTCGGCCGTGCAGTTGGTGAATCGTTTGATCGCCAGTGAGACCGAATTGAGTGCCGAGAAATTGAAAACAGGGCGTCTCACCGACGAAGAATGGCAGCAATTGCACAGCCGGATCAAGGCTTTGGTGGAGGCTCCCATCCTGGTGGACGATACCCCGGCTTTGTCTATCTTCGAATTGCGGGCCAAGTGCCGGCGATTGAAACAGAAATATGGAATAAAAGTATTGATTATCGACTATCTGCAGTTGATGACCGCCGGTGCCGATATGCGGGGAAACCGGGAACAGGAAGTGAGTTTGATTTCAAGGCAGCTGAAAATTATTGCCAAGGAATTGAGTATTCCTGTTATGGCTTTGTCCCAGTTGAACCGTGGGGTAGAATCCCGGCCGGATAAAAAACCGATGTTGTCCGATCTGCGTGAATCCGGATCTATCGAGCAGGATGCGGATATGGTTATGTTTATCCATCGTCCTGAAAAATATGGGATAACCGTCGATAATGAAGGAAACTCTCTGTTGGGGATTGCGACGATTATTATTGCCAAGCACCGTAGTGGTGCTGTCGGCGAGGTGAATTTGCGTTTCCGGGCCGAATTGACACAATTCTGTGACCTCGATACGACTTCGCCTTTTGCTTCAAGTACTTCGACCGGAGAGATCGTTACCCAAACGTTCAGTTCGAAGATGAACGATGAACCTGTGCCTGCATTGGATCAGGGATTCGAAGGTATGAGGGATAGTTTCGATAATAATGCTCCTTTTTAAATCGGATCATGAAGAGGCTGCTGCTTATCGGTTGTTTTTGCCTGATGGGATGGATCAGTCTGGCGAATCATATTCTGATTCCGATGGATAATACACAGAGCAATCATTTGAAAGCTTATGGAGTTGTTTATCATACGCTGAAAAAAGGATTGGAAGTGCAGTGGTTGCTCAATTACCGGGGAGGAAGTTTTATACTGCCTTTTGATGCGGACGGACGAACGGAATGTCTGTTGAAAGGAGTGGGCTTCGAAGTGATTCCTCCGGCAAGGCTGAATGCGATCCTGGCTGAGATAGCTTCACCGGAGGTAAATGCAGATGCGGTTAAACTGGAGAAAGCGCCGAAGATTGCCGTTTACTCCCCGAAGGAAAAGAAACCCTGGGATGATGCGGTGACTTTGGCTTTAACCTATGCAGAAATTCCTTATGATGTCGTTTATGATTCGGAAATACTGGACGGATGTCTGAAAGAGTACGATTGGTTGCACCTGCATCATGAAGATTTTACAGGGCAGATGGGAAAATTCTACCGGAATTATCGGCATATGGATTGGTATAAAGCCGAAGAAACAACTAATAAACAAACGGCCCGTAAATATGGTTTTTCAAAAATTTCCGAATTGAAGAAAGCGGTTGTCCGGACGATCCGCGATTATGTGTCTGCCGGAGGGTTTATGTTTGCGATGTGTTCGGCTACCGATACTTTCGATATTGCTTTGGCTGCGATGGAGGTAGATATTTGTGATGTCATGTTCGACGGTGATCCGGTAGAGCCCGGCGCACAGGAAAAGCTCGATTATTCGAAGACATTTGCCTTCAAAGATTTTAAATTGCAGTTGAATCCGAATATTTATGAATACTCGGATATCGATGTCACAGACACCCGAAAAGTAACCGAACGGGATGATTATTTCCTGTTGTTTGAATTTTCTGCCAAGTGGGATCCTGTGCCGACGATGTTGTGCCAAAATCATATGAACATGATTAAAGGGTTTATGGGACAGACTACCGCATATAACCGGAAACTGATCAAATCGAATGTCCTGATTATGGGAGAAAATAAGGCTGCCGGAGAAGTCAGGTATATCCATGGGGAATACGGGAAAGGTACCTGGTCATTTTTGGGCGGACATGATCCCGAAGATTATCAACACTTTGTAGGTGATCCTGTAACCGAATTGGATTTACATCGACAGTCTGCCGGATATCGGTTGATTTTGAATAATATATTGTTTCCCGCTGCCCGTAAAAAACAACATAAGACATAAGAGCGGGTAACCGTTTAAGAAATAACGAGATGATGAAAGCAAAATTGATTTTTTTACTGAAGTATTACTTGTTTTGGGTCGTTATATCCATTGTGGCAAAAATCATGTTTTTATTCTATCAATGGTCCGATACGACTCATTTGTCCGCTGCTGACTTTTGGCATATTTTAGCCGGAGGAATCCGTTTGGATTTATCTTTGAGCGGTTATATCCTGATGCTTTCTTCAGTAATCCTGATTTGTTCGGTCTTCGTCGGGGAAAAGATTATCCGGGCCGTATTTGCCGGTTTGACGCTGTCGTTACTTCTCTTTTTTTGGGGAGTTGTTGTGGTCGATCTGGAATTATTTAAGAACTGGGGATTCCACATCGATACGACTCCGCTGATGTATCTGAAAACCCCGAAAGAAGCGATGGCTTCTACGCCTTTGTGGCTGAACTTATGTCTTACCTTGCTTATGCTGGGATGTGTCGTTTTATCCTTTTGGGTATTCCGTCGTTATGTTTTGAAAGGGTTGCGATATAAAAGGGGAAATTATTGGGGGATTCCCGTATTTCTGCTGATCGGTGGTGCTATGATTTTACCGGTAAGAGGGGGAGTGAACCTGGCTCCGTTGAATAGTAGTGCTGTGTTTTATCATGCTGAGAATATGTATGCCAATCAGGCTGCTGTAAATGCGGTTTGGAATTTTATTTACGAGCTGATGCACATGAAAAATCTGGATAAAAAATATAATTATTTGCCGGAACAGGAGGTGGCACAAGTGGTAGATAGCCTGAGGCATACAGGAACCGATTATCCTCGTTTGCTGAAAACAGAACGTCCGAATATCGTATTTTTACTTTTGGAGAGTTTTACGGCGAATGCAGTCGAAGTTTTAGGGGGGATTCCCGGAGTGACGCCGAATTTGAATCAGCTGGCCCAAGAGGGAGTACTGTTTACGAATATTTATGCTACGGGGTCGCGTTCCGACCGCGGAATGGTCGCTGCAATCAGTGCCGTTCCTTCACATCCTGCCGTTGCTATGATCAAGTATCCCAATAAAATCATGGAACGTCCGAGGTTTCCGAAAGATCTCGAAGAAGCCGGGTATTCGACCCGTTATTATTATGCCGGGGATATCGATTTCGGTAGTTTCCGTTCTTTAGTCACCATGAGCTTTCAGGGGATGGTGACCGAAGATGACTTTTCCGGTGAAGCTATGGCCAATCGTTTCAAATGGGGGGTACACGATCAATATATGTTCGAACGACTTTATGAGGATATTGCCAAGGCCCGGCAACCTTTCATGTACATGGCTTTTAATATGAGCAGCCACGAACCTTTCAATGTCCCCGGCGAAGTTGCGATACCCGGCGACGACACAGAGCATAAATTCCTCAATGCCATTCATTATAGCGATGCTTGCATCGGAGAATTTATCCGGAAATGTAAAGCTTCGGGGTTATGGGACAATACGCTTTTCATCCTGATGGCAGACCATGGGACACGTCATATCCGGCATGTGGATCCTTCTACTCCGGCAGCTTATCACATCCCCCTGATATTGTCAGGAGGGGCATTGAATGTGCAGGATACCGTGGTGACGACCATCGGGTCACAAACAGATATGGTGGCTACGGTTTTGGCCCAATTGGGTATGGATCATTCCGGATACAAGTTCAGCCGTAATTTATTGGCCGATCAGGTGATTCCTTTTGCTTTCTTTTCTTATCCCAATGGAGCCGGTGTAGTGACCGAAAAAGGGTCTACTTATTTCAGTTTACAGAGCCAGACTTTTGTCGAGAAAGACAGTGTAAAAGAAGATGGCCGCTTGCTGAAAGCCTATCTGCAAGCGATCAATGAGGATTTTAACCGCCAGTAGATCATTTGCTTCCCGGAATCCCTTTGTATTTGATCGCCAGTAAGGTGAGGTCGTCCGATTGATTGCCCTGACCGATGTGGCTATGGATATCCTCGAGAAGTGCCTGAATGATAAAAGCAGGTGTTTTCACTGTTTGTGCTTCCACACATCTGATCATTTTATCCTGACCGTAGAACTGTCCCGACTGATTTTCCGTATCGGTGATGCCATCGGTATAAAATAACAAGGTTGTATTTTTATTGAAAGTATAGATATGTTCTGAAAATTCATGTTCCTCGAGTACACCGATCGGAACATCGGGGTATTTATTCAGAAAACTGGTCTGTCCATTGTGATGTATGATCAATGGATAAGGATGACCGGCATTGGTAAATGTCATGATTCCGGTATTGATATCTATAATCCCGATAAAGATCGTGGTGTATATATCGTCGTCGGCATCGTCACACATATGTTTGTTGATCAGATTGCAGATTTGTGCTGTAGAAGTGTTATTGCTGGCGATATAGCGGAATAGTTTACTGATGGAGGCCATGTATAAGGCGGCCGGAGTGCCTTTGCCCGCTACATCTCCGATGGCAAAGTAAAGTTGGTTGCCCAGCTGAAAATATTCGTAAAAGTCTCCGCCTACTTCACGGCATTGACGTAAGTCTGCTGCCAATTCGATATTAGGAGGAAGAAGGATAGGGGCGGGGAAGAAAACGTTGTTGAATACGGCGGGCCAGACGCATCTCAGAATTGTACTGTTCTTTCTCGGCCGTAGTGATTTTAAGCCGTTCTATATAATTCATCAGGTTTTGTTGCAGATAATGAAAAGAATCGTACAAGTCATAAATTTCTTTACAAGATTTCGGGGTAGGAAGTACGATATCGAACTGTCCTTCCGCAACACGACGGGTGGAATAAGCCAACTCGAGTAAAGGAGAGGATAAACGCTTGACAATGTTAACGATACCGATAAACAGGCAGAGTAATCCCAACCCCATAGAAAGGAATAACATGAAATAAAGTTTACCGGATGAATATAAGATCTCGTTATAGGGACAGATGATACCTATTTGCCAATCCATAGGAGAAAAAGGGGTGTAATAGAGGTAGTGTTTTTGTTTGTCCAATTCCACGGTGGTCGCACAGGTTTCCCCTCTCGATATACTCCGGTGGATAAAGCTGGCTTTGGGACCTGTGAGGTGGCTGATCAGATTTTGTTTCCCACTCGGCGATGGAGCCGGATGAGCAATGTAATTTCCTTCCCGATCGACGACAAATAAATTTCCGGATCTGAACAACTTATAGCTGCCGATCAGAGCATTCAGATTCTTCAAGGGAAAGTCTACTTTCAAAATACCACAGGGCTGATGCTGGCTGTTGTGGATCAGATGGCATAAAGCGATGGTCTTGCAGTGGTTTACTTCGGAATAAATCCAATATCCGTTATTGGGTGCCGACTTGATGATTTTAGCTGAGTCCGGATGACAATAGTTGCAACAAGGATCGGGTTGAGTGAAATGGATTTTCTCATCTGCTGTACGGTAAGCATTGATATGAATGAAATCGGCTACTTCCGGATTTTTCAGATCGTAATGGACCGAACTTCCGATGAGTGTCTTATAACTTCTCAGAATTCGGATGGGTAAATCAGGGATATTTTTATAATTCAGTTCTCCCTGCATATCGGTTACATTTTGCGGAATGCTTTCGATTCTTGCAATTTCACGTTCGAAGATGATCAAGGCATTATTGGCGATTGCTTTTGCCTGGCTGTAAGCATTGTTGTTGATAAATTGTTCCAGTGAATTGACCAGAGCCAGAGAGATTAAGAAAAATACGACGAATAAAACAAGGATTAAGTAAATAATCAATTGTTTTGAAAAACTGATGTTCTGACTTATTTTCATAGATGATAAAGAGGCACTTAGGGAGAAGTTAGCTAGCGGTTTGGGTGCAGGATGAATTCGGTGATCACAGGTCTCAAACCGATTCTACCGGGAAACCCAAGATAACCTTGTCCGCGACTGACATATAAATATTGATTTTGATGCCGGTATAATCCGTCGTATTCCGGATAAATATATTGTGCCGGACTCCATTCGTTTTTTCCGATCTTGATTCCGAATTGCATAGCATGGGTATGACCAGAAAGGGTCAGGGCTATCCGGGGTACTTGTAATACTTCACCTCTCCAGTGTGACGGGTCATGGGATAAAAGGATGATGCAA
>OIXH01004442.1_pt1 | contig 11439 bp, 14 predicted proteins | sample 1587741 | NCBI WGS metagenome assembly OIXH01 (sample SAMEA3888916, study PRJEB22519) | human gut metagenome | biome: human gut; feature: human-associated habitat; material: faeces | place: Denmark | collected 2011 | reverse complement strand
AGGGCCACTTGGCGGTTATGCCGGATGCCGAACAACTGAAAGAGACGCTGAACAATGTTATCGAACACTAAAGAACCCCAGAAAGGCAACTGGCGCTATCTCTTGGTAGCCTTTCTCCTTGCCCTCGGGTTGTGGTATACGCTCAACGCGCGTGAGCAAATCGAGCGCGTGACTGCCCAGATCCAACAGCACGCCGCCCTGCATCTGCTGCTTCCAGCCGATCGGGCGATTCGGATCGATCGAGCCCGAATGCAGATACCGCGCCTCGAACGACAGAATTTCGCCGATTTTGCCCTCGTCCACCAGCTCCTTCAGGTAATAGTGGACCGTGGAGGTGGACTTGATCCCCACCCGTTCACAGATTTCCCGGACCGTGGGGGAAAAGTTGTGGTTCAGGATGCAGTCCCGGATGTATTCATAAATAAGCTGTGCTTTTGCGCTAAGCATCGCGATCCTCCTTAGTCGGTGAGCCTGAGTTTTTCTTTGACGGCGTGAAGGGCCTCGTTTTTGGCCACGATCAGCAGCTTGTCTCCGGCGTAGATTTTGGTGTTTCCCCGGGGGATAATGGTCTCGCCGTCCCGTTCAACGGTGACGATGACCGACTGCTCCGGCAGCCGGACGTCGGACAGCGGCTTGCCGGAAAAGGGGCAGCCCTGGGGGAGCAGCACCTCGCTGATGGAGGACTTCCCCTGGTCCAGGGAGATCACGTGGCGGATGGCGGCGCTGTCCACCTCCCGTTCCAGCATCCGGGAGATGTAATCGATGCTGGAAACGGTGATGTCCACGCCCAGCCGGCTCATGACGCCGGCGTTTTTGGGGTTGTTGACCTTGGCCACGGTCCGGGGGACCTGGAACTCCAGCTTGGCCAGCTGGCAGGCGATGAGGTTTGCTTCGTCCCGGCCGGTGACGGCGATGAGGGCGTTGGCCCCGGCACATTCCGCGTCCCGGAGAGCCTCCACCGTGGTGCCGTCGCCGTGGATCACGGGGAGGTCCAGCTCGTCGGCGATGCGGGTGCAGGCCGCCGGGTCGGTTTCGATAACAGAGAGCTTGTGGCCGTGCTCCAGAAGGGCCTTGGCAAGATAAAAGCCCACAGAGCCGCCGCCGATGATCACGATTTTCATGGGAGACTCCTTTAATCCGCGACGCCGCAGACCACCAGCCGGTCCCCGGAGCCCAGCACCGCAGGCCCTTCGGCCAGCAGATGCAGGGAGCCGTCAGCCCGGCGGACCGCAAAGAGGCTTTCGCCGGTGCCGGTCTCGATGCCGTCGGTGGAGACCCCCACCAGCCGCCTGGGGACGGCCAGGTCCCGGAAGCTGACGGTGTGGTTCCCCAGGGAAAGCTGCCGGTGGTCCTCCGGAAGGAGGATGCCCTTGAGGTTGTCCACGGTGATGTTGACGGGGCAGATGGTCCGCAGGCCGAAGCGGCTGTAAACGCTTTCCCGCCGGGGGTCATTGACGCAGGCGATGAGGTCCCTGACCCCGAATTCCTCCCGGGCCAGCTGGCAGACCATCAGGTTCACGTTGTCGTCGGAGCTGACCGCCGCCAGGGCGTCGCAGTTTTCGATCCCGGCCCGGACCAGAACGTCCTGGTCCATGGGGAGGCCCACGGTGCGGTAGCCGGAAAAATCCTCCGGCAGAAGGGCGAAGGCTCCGGCGTCAGGGTCCACCACGGAAACGTCGTGGCCCTCCCGGCTGAGGACTCCGGCCAGCTCCGCGCCGGTCCGCCCGCAGCCCGCAATGAGAATGTTCATGCCTCGGCCCGCCTTTTCGTTGAAATTTTAAAAGAAAGGGCCCAGGGCCGCAGTCTTTTCATAATTATTGTAAAAGAAAATGGGCAGAATGTCAAGAGAAAAAATATTTGTTTTGAGCCCGGCGGGGAAAAACGGCGGAAATCCTCGAAAAAAGGGCAAAATGCCCGATTTCTCCGGCCAGGTCCCCGGATTTTCCGGAAGTCCGCCCCTTGACAAATCCCGGCGCTTTGGGTAAAATGAATACGATAATTACCTTATCAAGAGTGGCGGAGGCACAGGACCTGTGAAGCCACGACAACCTACCGTTCCGGTAAGGTGCCAATTCCTGCGACGCAGTCGAGAGATGAGGTTTGACACAAAACTGTAAGCGCTCGATTTTTCGGGCGCTTTTTGTTGTGCTGGCGTCTTTCCTGCCGGCCCGGCTCCTTGTGCGGATGGGAGCGGGCCGAACCGTTCCGCACGCTTTTGACGCTGTGCCCAGGCACAGGGAAAGGAAGGGACGCAATGTCCAAATATCTGTTTTCTTCGGAGTCCGTCACGGAAGGACATCCCGACAAAATCTGCGACCAGATTTCCGACGCGGTCCTGGACGCGATCCTGGAGCAGGACCCCATGGGCCGGGTGGCCTGCGAGACCTGCACCACCACCGGTATGGTCATGGTCATGGGCGAAATTTCCACCAGCTGCTATGTGGACATCCCCAAAATCGTCCGGGACGTGGTCATTGACATCGGCTACGACCGGGCCAAATACGGCTTCGACGGCTACACCTGCTCGGTGCTGACCTCCATCCACGAACAGTCCGGCGACATCGCCATGGGCGTCAACGAGGCCCTGGAGGTCCGGGGCGGGGAAGACCACGCCGACGAAAACGGCGCGGGGGACCAGGGCATGATGTTCGGCTACGCCTGTGACGAGACCCCGGAGCTGATGCCCCTGCCCATCTCCTTGGCCCACGCCCTGGCAAAGCGGCTGACCCAGGTCCGGAAGGATGGGACCCTCCCCTACCTCCGCCCTGATGGAAAGACCCAGGTGACGGTGGAGTATGAGGACGACCGGCCGGTCCGGGTGGACACCGTGGTCATTTCCTCCCAGCACGCCGAGGAGGTCTCCCTGGAGCAGATTCGGGCGGACCTTCTGGAGCACGTGGTGAAGCCGGTGATCCCGGCGGCGCTCCTGGACGACTCCACCAAGTATTACGTGAACCCCACCGGCCGGTTCGTCATCGGCGGCCCCGCCGGGGACAGCGGCCTCACCGGCCGGAAGATCATCGTGGACACCTACGGCGGATACGCCCGCCACGGCGGCGGCGCGTTCTCCGGCAAGGACCCCACCAAAGTGGACCGCTCTGCGGCCTACGCCGCCCGCTGGGTGGCCAAGAACGTGGTGGCGGCGGGCCTTGCCAGAAAGTGCGAGGTGGAGCTGGCTTACGCCATCGGCGTGGCCCAGCCGGTGTCCATTCTGGTGGACACCTTCGGCACCGGCAAATATCCGGACGAGAAGATCGCCGCGGCGGTGGAGAAGGTCTTTGACCTGCGGCCCACGGCCATCATCAACCGCCTGGACCTCCGCCGCCCCATCTACCGGAACCTGGCCAAGTACGGCCACATGGGCCGGGAGGACCTGGGCGTCACCTGGGAAAAGACCGACCGGGTCCAGGAGCTGCTGGACGCCATCGGCGAATAATCCGACAACTGGAAAGGAGCGCACCCCATGATCTCAGCAGAGGGAAAACGCCTGGCCGGGACCTTCGGCCTTACCGTCAACGCCCAGAACGGCGTGTTTTTCGGCACCGTCGGCGGCTATTCGGTGGCTGTCGCGGAAAACACCAGCCAGCAGAAGTACTACATCACCTTCCCCGCCCGGCCCTCCCAGGGTGCGCCGGACCAGGCTCCCGGGGACTTCCTCCACAGCTTTGCCGCCGGGCGGAAGGACCTGGCCGGGGTCGCGGCCCAGGAGTATTCCCTGCACATCGCGGTGCAGATGCGGGGGTATAAAAAGGTGGCCGAGACCTTTCACGCGGTCTTTCAGGCCGTCACCGGCTACCTGACGGAGAACCGGTTCGTCTCCTGCTGCTCCCATTGCGGGGAGACCCAGGAAACCGGCCTGTACGTCTACGGGAACACCTGCCGGACCCTCTGCCCCGACTGCGCAGTGAAGGCCGAGGCCGCCTATCAGGAGGCCGAAGCCAGGCAGGCCCAGGAAAAGAGCAGTCTTCCACTGGGACTGCTGGGGGCCTTTCTGGGGTCCCTCATCGGCGCGGCCGTGTGGGTGGCGGTGTACCAGCTGGGGTATATCGCCGGAGCCATCGGACTGCTGCTGGTCTTCTGCGCCATGACCGGCTACCGGAAGCTGGGCGGCTGTCTGGACAAAAAGGGCGTCCTCGCCACGGTGATCCTTTCGGTGGTCATGGTGTTCGTCTCCCTGTACCTGTGCTACGGCGTGGCGCTGTACCGGGGGATGGACAAGGCGTACAATATTTTCGAGTGCCTGCTGGCGGTGCCGGCGTTCCTGTCCAGCTCCGGGCTGACCGGGAGCTTTGCGGCGGAGCTGTTCACGGGCTACGGCTTCATGGCCGTGGCCAGCGTGGGGATGATCGTCCAGGCCTTCCGGGCGGCGGGACCTGGTCCGGCGTTTACGCGGATCGGGTGATTTCCGGGGACAAAAAGGTGCCGCAAAGGTGCGGAAAAGGGAACAAAAGGGCATCCCTGGGAACCCTTTTGCGGGATGGTTCATACTCTGGTAGCAGGAACCTACGCAAGAGGGAGGAATGAGGGATGTGGGAATACTTTTCGGCGGGACTGCTGGCCGGTCTGCTCCTTTGGATTCTGACGGAGGTCTGCTGCCAGCTGATCCGGCGGCGGCCTCTGGACCGGGCCGGAGCGGCGGCCTTTGCGGTGCTTCCGGCGGCGGGGCGGATGGAGGATTTGGAGTATCTTCTCCGCCGGACCAAGGCCCAGCTGGCGGAAGGGGACCTTCCGGCGGGGCGGATTCTGGTCCTGGACCGGGGGATGGACCCTGCGGCCCGGCAGGTGGCCCTGCGGTTTCCGGGGGCGCGGCTTTGCACCGAGTCGGAGCTGGGACCGCTGCTGGCCGGGATGCTGCCGGGGCGGCGGGACGGGGCCTGAAGGCTCCGGTGCTCCCGGACGAGGGCTGTTTTTGGGGCTTTCGGCGGAGACGCGGATGAGGCCGGAAGGTTTCAATGCGCCTCGGAGCGGGCGGCCTTGGCGGCAGATGCGTTCCGCTGGTTCCGGTACCTTTGCAAGGCTTCGGCGGAGAGGAAATGGACGGAGTGGGGACGCCGGTTTCGGCGTCCTTGCGCTTTTTGGGGGAGGGGAAACCACTGGCAATCTCGGTGAAGGTATCCGCAAAAAGATTTGCCTTTATGCTCGAGCAAAGGTGCTTGCAAAATGATGCGGCAAAAATGGAATGGGCATTGTCCGTTTACGGGCGGCGGGGCAATCAGTGCAATGGAAAGAATATGTCGCCTATCAGTAAAATGCCCTTCTAGGGCTGAATCAAATCTTCGGCCAAGCCGGGGGTCATGACCGGGCGAGTTCTGGGCAGGAGGCGGCAGACGATGAAAAACAGAGGGAATGTGCTTATGATCATGCCGCTGATACTGGGAATCGCATCCGTCTGTGTGTTTGCGCTTTATCGGTACAGCGCGAACCATGCGCCGTATGCTTACATGGGCTGTATATTTGCCGGGCTGGGGCTTTCCTTGGGTTAGGGAAACTATTGGCTATGCCGGTGAAGGTATCCGCAAAAAGATTTGCCTGCTAGCATCGGGCAAAGGTGCTTACAAAATGGGGCGGAAAAGCGGAAGGGGCATTGTCCTTTTATGGGCGGCGGGGCAATCGGTGCATTGCAAGAACATTTCGTGCGGTTGGATACCTGCCGGTAAAATGCTCTTCTGGGGCGAATTTTGGAGCGGGTTCTGAACAGGAGGGGCAGACGATGAAAAACAGAGGGAATGTGCTTATGATCATGCCGCTGATACTGGGAATCGCGTCTGTCTGTGTGTTTGTGCTTTATTTGTACAGCGCGAATCATGCGCCGTATACCTACACGGGCTGCATATTTGCCGGGCCGGTGCTTTCCTTTGCCGGCGTGGTGATTTCTTTGATTACAAGGCGAAGCAGGAAAACGCACCCGGCGTTATGGACGTGGGGGCTTATCGTTTGCCTGCTGGGGTTTGCAGGATGCGTTCTGGTTCTGGTGCTTTTGGGATTGATTTTGGCCGCGGCACTCAACGGAACATGGCTTTGATCTGCCGGGGGCGGGAAGGGCGCTTTCCGGGAATTGGGCGGTGTCCGGCGGCAAAGCGGGTTCAGGGGCAAGGGATATGTCGGAGGAATTCGGGCGTTCCGGGAAGTTGCAATGCTTGGAGGATGGTCGGCGGACGCGGGGAGATTGCGGAGTTTGGTTCTGCGGCGCAAGGGCGGCGGGATCGGGCGCTTTTGGAATTCAGGCGGTGTCCGGCGGCGGAGATGCACGGATGAGGGAGATTCCGTGGGGAAGCGTTGCTCCGTCGGGCGGAGGGGCATGGTTCTGCGGATTGGACGACTTTTTGGCGGGGCGATGGGACTTTCAACATGTCGCTTTTCCAGAGGTGGGGCGCGGACGCGCTTTCGGCAATTTTGGGAAAGGCGGGAGGAGGAATGTTTATGGAACAGCTGGAATTATATGTGCCGAAGCTGGAGGATCTGTGGTTTTATCAGCAAATGATGTCGGACCCCGAGACGATGTCCTATAATGCCAATTGGAACGTGGAGTATGACGGCTATCATCGGGATACCGGCTGCATTGATTGTCCGGATGAGGTCCTGCCCGGTTGGTATCAGGACTGGGTGGGGCGGGAGCCGGAGCGGTTCTTTGCGTACATCAAGCGGTGCTCCGACGGGGCTTGGATCGGCGATGTGTGCTTTCATTACACCCCTGAAAAAGACTGGTGGGACATGGGAATTGTAATCTATGCGCCATATCGCGGGAAGGGATATGCGGTTCCGGCGCTGAGGCTGCTGCTGGATTATGGGTTCCGGGTCTGCGGCATTTCCAGAATCCACAACGATTTTGAGGTGGCCCGCGGCGAAATTGCCGCGTGGGAGACCCACCGCAAGGCGGGGTTCACGGAGCTGGGAGTGGAGGACGGGTTCCTCCAGATGATGATCACGAAAGAGGAGTATCTGGCGCGGGCATAAAGCGCGCTAGGGCCGGAGCGCTTTTGTAAGGCGGGCTTTTTCATGAGGACAAAGAATTCTGTTTGGGTAAAAATCGTATGCGTCGGCGGGCAATGCAACGCATTTTGGGAGGAATGGGTTTTATGGATGCGAAATGGCGGGAATTATACGACGCGGCAAAGCAGGTGCTGAAGCCGCGGGAGGTTTCTGATTTTATCGAGGCAGGCGGGGTTTCCGCGGCAGTGGAATCTGTATCAGGCAGAATATACGTCGGGGTTTGCGTGGATACCGCGTGTACGCTGGGAGTATGCGCCGAACGGAATGCGATTTTCAACATGCTCACCAATGGGGAAAATGGGATCAGGCGCGTGATTGCGATGAACAGAAGCGGTAAGGCCATTCCCCCGTGCGGCGCTTGTCGGGAATTTATGACCCAGCTGATGCCGGAGAGTTACCGGGAAATTGAAGTGATGATGGATTACGAAAAGGGCGAAGTTGTGACCCTGGGAGAGCTTACGCCTGGATGGTGGATTTGAGTTTTCCGGGGTGCGAGGAAGGGAAACGATGACGAATCGGGAAATGCTGGAAATCGCCATGAGGCAGTCCGCAGAGGACATGGGGTTCCGGGCGGAGGATTTTCGGGCAGATGAAAATGCGGTTTTTCCCTTGAAACTGGGGAAGAACGCCCGCAAATATCTGAAGGAGCCGATCACCTGTAATCTTGTTTCCTATGGGAACAACGTCGTGGCGGCTTCGATACCGGAAACCATGGATACGGTATCGGAATATATCGGGAAATTTGAATTTTATCACTGTTTTGAAACGCCGAATATGCACTGGCTGAATGAACGCCTGGCCGAAAAAGGGCATAAAATATGCTTTATGGCGGAATATTATCTGCCAGACGTCCGCAGAATCCCGGACCTTTCCTGCGCGTATCCGACGCGCATGCTGGAACCGGGGGATTTTGGGGATTTGTATCTGCCGGAATGGAGCAACGCCCTTTGCAAGGAGCGGAAGCATCTGGATGTGCTGGGCGTCGGGGCATACGATGGGGACAGGCTGGTGGGACTTGCCGCCTGCTCCGCGGACTGCGGGGATATGTGGCAGATCGGCGTGGACGTTCTGCCGGAATACCGGCGGCGGGGAATCGCCTCTGCGCTGACAAGCGCGCTTACAAAAGAAATCATCGGCAGGAACAAGGTACCGTTTTACTGCACGGCCTGGTCCAACATCCGGTCCGCGCGAAACGCCGTGAAAAGCGGCTTTGCTCCGGCTTGGGTGGAAATGACCGCAAAGCCTGCGGCGATAGTTGATGAGATGAATCGGTGAATCTGCGGCGGCCGGGGTGCGGAAAGGCGCTTTCGGGGCTGGCAGGTTGTTGGGATAAGGAAGGGAAACGATGGCGGAGCGGGAAATGGTTCAGATCCGGGGGACGGTGGAGGAGGTCCTTTACGAGGACGCTTCCACGGGGTTCGCGGTGGTGGAGATCGACACCGGGGAGGAGTATCTCCCGGCGGTGGGGCCTTTGCAGGGGGTGGTGCCGGGGGAGGCGCTGGTCCTGACGGGGCAGTACGCCACCCACCCGAAATTCGGGTACCAGTTCAAGGTGGCGCTGTTTGAACGAAGCCTGCCGGAGACCGCCGCGGCGATCCGGAAGTACCTGGCCTCTGGGGCGGTGAAGGGCATCGGGCCGGGGCTGGCCGGGCGGATCGTGGACGTCTTCGGGGACCAGACCCTGGAGGTCCTGGAAAAGGACCCCTCCAGGCTGGCGCAGGTCAAGGGCATCTCCGCCAAGAAGGCCGAGGCGCTGATCCAGGAGTTCGGGCAGCTGTTCGGGATGCGGATGGTGATGATCTTTCTGGCCAGCTACGGCATCAGCTCCTCCCAGAGCGTGCGCATCTACAAAAAATGGGGGACGCTGACCAAGGAGCTGCTGGAGCAGAACCCCTACCTTCTCTGCGGCGGGGACATCCGGGCGGATTTCCAGGTGGCGGACCGGATGGCCGCCTCCATGGGCATGGAGCGGACCAGCCCCCAGCGGATCTTCGCGGCTGTGACCCATGTGCTCCGGTACAACCTCCGCAACGGGCACACCTGCCTTTCCCGGGAAAAGGTGGCGGCCCTGACCCGGAAACTGACGGACCTGGGGGAGGATGCCGTGGAGATCGAGATCGACAACCGGCTGGAGGAAGGGGAGCTCCGGGCGCTGCGGCGGAAGGGGAAGGACTTTTTGTTCCTGCCGGAGCTTTACGAGGCGGAGCAGTACATCGCCTTCCGGGTGGGGCTGATGCTCCGGAACCGGTACTTCGAGAGCCGGGACGTGGGCGCCATGATTGACCGGGTGGAGGCGGAAAAGGGCATCGTTTATGAGGAGCTCCAGCGCCAGGCCATCGGGGAGGCGCTTTCCCGGAGCATCCTCATCCTCACCGGCGGGCCGGGAACCGGCAAGACTACCACGCTGAACGCCATCATCCAGCTTCTGGAGCAGGAGGGGATGAAGCTGGCCATCGCCGCGCCGACGGGCCGGGCCGCCATGCGGGTCTCGGAGGTGACGGGGCATGAGGCCAAGACCATCCACCGGCTGCTGGAGGTGGATTTTTCCGATGAGAGCCGGTCCCGGTTCCTCCACAACGAGCAGAATCCCCTGAACGTGGACGCGGTGGTCATCGATGAGATGTCCATGGTGGACGTGGAGCTTTTTGAGTCGCTGCTCCGGGGGATAAGGCCCGGGTGCAAGCTGGTGCTGGTGGGGGACTCGGACCAGCTGCCCTCGGTGGGGCCGGGGAACGTGCTCCGGGACCTCATTGCCAGCGGGAAGGTGCCTACGGTGGAGCTGAAGCAGATTTTCCGCCAGGCGGCGCAGAGCCTTATTGTCACCAACGCCCACCGCATCGTTCAGGGGGAAATGCCCGATCTGACGGTGAAGGACCGGGATTTCTTCTTCCTTTCCCGGGTGGAGGAAAGGGCCGCCGCCCAGACCGTGGTGGACCTGGCGGCGGAGCGGCTGCCCAAAAGCTACGGGTTCACGGACATCCAGGTCCTGGCGCCCCAGCGGAAGGGGACGGTGGGAGTTTACGAGCTGAACACCCGGCTTCAGGAGCGGCTGAACCCCGCCGCCCCGGGGAAGAAGGAGCACAAGGGCATCCTCTGCACCTTCCGGGAGGGGGACAAGGTCCTCCAGAACCGGAACAATTACGATGTGGAGTGGGACAAGAACGGGGAAAAGGGCATGGGGGTCTACAACGGGGACATCGGGCGCATCCGGTCCATTGACAACGTCTCCGGGGCCATGGTGGTGGACTTTGACGGGCGGGTCTGCACCTATCCTTTTGAAATGGCCATGGACCTGGAGCTGGCCTACGCCGTGACGGTCCACAAGAGCCAGGGCAGCGAGTACGACGCGGTGGTGCTGCCCATTCTGGGGGGATACGACAAGCTGTATTTCCGAAACCTTCTGTACACCGCCGTCACCCGGGCCAAGAAGCTGCTGGTGCTGGTGGGGTCTGCCCGGCGGGTGGAATTCATGGTGGAAAATCACGTGCGGAACCTGCGGTACACCGGCCTGCGGTACTTTCTGGCGGATTCGGACAACGGGTCCAACATGAACCAGCTCCCCCTTGCATAGATTTGGAACAGAATCTATGGAAAGGGGCGGAGCGGCATGTTTATCAAGTCCTTCCGGCTTCACAATCTGTTGTTCGGGCTGGCCGCGGCGGTGCTGGCGGCGGCCATTGTGGGAAATCTGGCGGTGATGGGGGTCCGGGCCTTCGGAGGCTCCCGGCCGCCGGGGGAGGAAACGGAGGAGACCATGGAGGAGACCTCCGGAGCCGAGGAAAAGGTGGTCTATCTGAGCTTTGACGACGGGCCTTCGGCGGTGACGGCGGAGATTCTGGATGTGCTGAAGGAGGAGGAGGTCCCGGCCACGTTTTTCGTCATCGGGGCCACCACGGAGCGGGGGCTGGGGCTGTACCGGCGGATTCTGGAGGAGGGTCACGCCCTGGGAATCCACTCCTACTCACACCGGTACAGCGAGATTTACGCCAGCGCCGACGCTTACGCGGCGGATTTTCAGCGGCTGGCGGACCATCTGGAGGAGACGGCGGGGGTGCGGCCCACGATTTTCCGGTTCCCGGGGGGAAGCAACAACCAGCACGCGTCCAAGGCGGTGCTGAAGGAGATCAAGGCCCGGATGAAGAAGGCGGGGAACGTGTGGTTCGACTGGAACGCCATTGCCAAGGACGACAAAGCCAAGGCCGCGCCGGCCCAGGAGATGTTTGACAACGTGGTGAAGACTGCCGGGGACAAGGGGCGGATTCTGATTCTCATGCACGACGATGCGCTGAGGACGACGGCTCCGGAGTGTATCCGGATGCTGATCGACCATTATCGGCAGCTGGGGTATCGGTTTGAGAAGCTGACGGCGGAGACGGAGCAGATTTGTTTTGGGTAAATAAGTTTTCGGTCCAGCCTTTTTCAAAAGGCTGGTAGGGTCCTTAGGGGCAA
>OIXH01004435.1_pt1 | contig 11462 bp, 9 predicted proteins | sample 1587741 | NCBI WGS metagenome assembly OIXH01 (sample SAMEA3888916, study PRJEB22519) | human gut metagenome | biome: human gut; feature: human-associated habitat; material: faeces | place: Denmark | collected 2011 | reverse complement strand
TGGCCTCGCGCATGTACTGGTGAATGACCGCCATGTGGGGCGGCACATAAATGCCGCCGTATTTGCGCGCGGCGGAAAGGCCGAACACGTGGTCGTCCTCGTTGATGGTGCCGCCCACGGCGCACAAGCTGTTGTGGCAGTTTGTGAGCACGTAGGGGATGGGGAACTTCTCCATGCCGGAGGCGCGCGCCGTCTGAATGATGCCGACGAACGTGATGTCGTGCGAGGCGAGCGCATCAAATTTTAAGCGCAGGTTCTGCATATCCTCTGCGGTATTGTGCGCTTTTAAAATGGAATAGGCAATGGTACCCTGTTTTGCCGTGTCTTTTTGATAGGTCTCGGGTGCAGCGGCTTCCGGCACGATCTCTGTGCCGTTCACAAGGTAAACGCCGCCGTCATAAAGCTTTACCATATTCATTCACCGAAACTTCCGAAGGAGCCCGGAAGCGATCCTTTCTTTTAGCATTGCATGACCGCGCAGAAAATCCTGCGCTTAGTTGCTTTCAGTATAGCATAATAAAGGCGGATTTGCAATTTGCATTTCAGCTTTTTCATTTTGTTCAAAAACGGTTCAGTCTTCCGCGATGACTTTTGCTGCGGCGGAGCCCGAAGCGGTCTTCCAAATGCGGATCATCGTCGGGATGCGGCTTTGCAGTTCCGAAACGTGAGAGATGATACCGACGACGCGCCCGCTTTGGCGGATGCTCTCGAGCGCACGCATGGCGGTATCGAGCGTGTCGGTATCGAGCGAGCCGAAGCCCTCATCGATGAAAATGGAATCAAGCCGCACCGCGCCCGAGTAGCTCTGCACGACGTCCGAAAGCCCGAACGCGAGGGAAAGGGATGCCAAAAACTGCTCGCCGCCCGAAAGTGTCTCTACGGAGCGGCATGTGCCGCTCATGCCGTCCAAAACCTCAATGTCAAGCCCGCCGTAGCCCGCGCCGCTTTTGCCCTGCTTGTGCTGCAAGGCGTAGCGCCCGCGGCTTAAAACGGAGAAAAAGCGGTTTGCGCTCTGAATGGTCTCGTCGAGCATCATGCCGAGCACGTACTGCAAAAGCGGCACGCGCAAGGCGTTGCTGCGGCCGGTCACGTACCCCGCAAGCTTTGCTGCGCGGCTGTACTGTACGTCGAGCGCGGCGGCTTCCTCCGTGTATTGCTGCACGGCGGCGGCGCTTTCCGCAATGGTGCGCAGGTCGGAGCCAAAGCGCCCAAGCTGCACGGAAAGCGTCTGCGTTTCGGTGCTTTTTGCGTCCAGCTCCGCTTTGCTTTGCGGGAGGTCCTTTTCCGGCGCTGCGCCGAGGGCATTTTTCGCTTCCTTTGCGGCGAACATCTGCTGTGCGGCAGCTTTTACGGCCTCGTTTGCGGCAGAAAGCGCGTTTTCCGCAGCGTGAAACGCTTCCTCAAGCGCTGCGGTCTCCTGCTCGAGCACACGAATGCGCTTTTGGATTTCGGTCATCTCCAATGTGATTTGCGCCGCATCGCGCACGGCGTCCATGGCGCTTAATTGGCGGCGCTTTTCTTCTAAAGCGGCGCGGCAGGCGGCAAGCGCGGCGTTGTGGCGGCTTTCGACCTGCATAAGCGCTTCACGTTCCGCTTTGAGTGTCTCAAGTTTCTTGTGTGCGGCCGGCGCTTGCGCTGCAAGCTTTTGCGCTTCGTTGAGCGCCGTTTGCGCCGCAATGTAGGCCGCTGTGAGCACCTCTTCGCTTTCTGTGATGCTTTTTGCGGCATCGTTTGCGGCGCTTAATTGTGCAAAAGCGACCTCGTGCCGCGCTTTTGCGGCGGCGGCCGTCTGCTCGGCGCGGCTTTGCTCTTGCCGCAGGTCTTCAAGCTTTTTGCGCAGCGCATCAAGTTCTTCTTTTGTCGTCTCACCTGCGCACGGCACGGCGAGCACGGGGTGGTGCACCGCGCCGCAAACGGGGCAGGGCGTGCCGTCCGCGAGCCCTGTGGCGAGCGCGGCGGCGCTGTTTTGGTTCCATTTGGCTTCTGCCGCCGAGAGCAGCTTATCCTGCCCCACGACGGTCAGACGCGCGGTGCGCGCCGCGTCTTCGGCAGCTCCCCACAATTTTTTGCACTGCGCTTCGGCTTTGGCGGCGTCACTGCGCGTTTTCAGCGCGGCAAGCTGTTCGCCGCCGGGCAGTGCGCCCGCCTGCTCAGGCAGTACATCCCGGCAGTCTGAACCAATACCCGGAGGAAGAAGCCTTGACGCCAATTTTAGAGATACAGAATCTTTCCCATATCTACAGCCCGGACACGCCGTTCGAGCATCCCGCGCTCACAAACGTCGATCTGACGATCGGCCGCGGGGAATTTGTCGGCCTGATCGGCCATACCGGCTCCGGCAAATCCACGCTCGTGCAGCATATGAACGGGCTTCTGAAGCCGACGTCCGGCCGTGTGCTCTTTGACGGACGCGATATCTGGGAGGATGCGAAATTCACCCGCCAGATCCGCTTCCACGTGGGCCTTGTGATGCAGTACCCGGAGTATCAGCTCTTTGAAGAGACCGTCTATACCGACATCGCCTTCGGCCCGAAGAACATGGGCCTGTCCAAGGACGAGATCGACGCGCGCGTGCATCGCGCGGCCGGGTTCGTCGGGATCTCCGAGGCGGAGCTGCAGAAATCTCCGTTCGATCTTTCCGGCGGGCAGAAGCGCCGCGCAGCCATCGCGGGCGTCATCGCCATGGAGCCGGACGTGCTCATCCTCGACGAGCCGACCGCCGGGCTTGACCCCGCCGGCCGCGAGAGCATTCTGGAGAATATCCGCGCCTATCAGGCCGCGCAGCACGCGGCCGTCGTCATGGTCAGCCACTCGATGGAGGAGATCGCCTCCAACGTCGACCGCCTCATCGTCATGGAAAAGGGGACGGCCGTGATGAACGGCGCACCCGGCGAGGTCTTCTCGCACGCGGCGGAGCTCGTCGCCATGGGGCTGAACGTGCCCTGCATGACGCAGGTGCTGCTGCAGCTGCAGCAGCTCGGCGTAGACGTCCCGGCCTCCGCCTATACGGTGGAGCAGGCGGCGGACCTGCTCGCGCCGCTTCTGAAAGGGGGCCGTCCGACATGCTGAAAGATGTGACCCTCGGTCAGTTTTTCCCCGGCAGCACCCCCATCCATAAGCTCGACCCGCGCACGAAGCTCGTGCTCGTGATCGTCTATATCGTCGCGCTGTTCCTTGCCAAGTGGTTCGTCTCCTATGTGGTCGTGGCGGCATTTCTGGCGATGGTCATCGCCATGAGCCGCATCCGGCTGAAGGTCGTGCTCAAAAACCTCAAGCCGCTGCTGTTCATCATCCTGCTGACGGCCGTTCTGAACCTCTTCTACGGCCAGGGCGAGCCCATTGCGCAGTTCTGGATCTTCAAGATCACAAAGTCCGGCCTGGAAAACGCCATTTTCATGGTCCTGCGCATCTCCCTGTTGGTGGCGGGGACATTTATGTTAACCTATACGACCTCGCCGATCTCCCTCACTGACGGCCTCGAGAGTCTGCTCTCGCCGCTCAAAAAGCTGCACGCGCCCGTCCATGAGCTTTCGATGATGATGTCCATCGCTCTGCGCTTCATCCCGACGCTCATCGAGGAGACGGACAAGATCATGTCCGCCCAGAAGGCCAGAGGCGCGGATTTTGAATCCGGGAATCTGCTCAGCAGGGCCAAGGCGATGGTGCCCATTCTTGTGCCGCTGTTCATCAGCGCCTTCCGCCGTGCCGACGAGCTTGCCACGGCTATGGAGTGCCGCTGCTATCACGGCGGCGAGGGCCGTACCAAGCTCTCCGAGCTGCACTATCAGACGCGCGACTGGGTCGCGTATCTCACCGGCGCGGCGCTGCTCGCCGTGATGATCGTGCTGCGGCACTTCGGACTGTAAAAAGGAAGGAAGCTATGCGTAATATTGCCCTGACGCTCCAATATCTCGGCACGGCCTACCACGGCTGGCAGGTGCAGAAGACGGTCACGACCGTCGGCCAGACGCTCGAAGAGGCTGCCGCCGCCGTCGTCGGCCATCCGGTGCATATGACCGGCTGCGGCCGCACGGACGCCGGCGTCCATGCGCGGGTGTATGTCGCCAATTTCCGGACCACCGCGCGCATTCCCTGCGACCGGCTGCCGTACGCGCTCAATACGCACCTGCCCGAGGATATCGTCGTCACGAACGCCACGGAGGTCCATGACGACTTCAACGCCATCGGCTCCTGCGTCAGGAAGGAATATACCTATCTCATCTATAACTCCGGGATCCGGGACCCGTTTTATGTCAACCGCGCGTGGTTCTATCCCAAGCACCTCGACGAGACCGTCATGCAGCGTGCGGCCGACTGCTTTGTCGGCACGCACGATTTTGCGGCCGTCCGTTCCGTCGGCACCGACGTCAAGTCCACGGTCCGCACGGTCTATTATTACAAGATCGAGCGCGAGGGCGACCTCATCTCGCTGCGCGTGTGCGCCAACGGCTTCCTCTACAATATGGCCCGCGCCATGGCGGGCACCTGCGTCTATGCCGCGGAAGGGAAGTTCCCGCCGGAGGACGTGGCGCAGATCTTACTGAACGGCGACCGCACGGCCGCCGGGCCGACCGTCCCGCCGGGCGGCCTGTACATGACAAAACTCTGGTATGATGACGGGAAGGCGGTTTTCCATGTCGGATAATGTTTCGCAGCTGCAGCCGCAGAAAAAGCCGGGCCTCGGAAAGCGCATCGCCGCCTTCGTGCTGCTCGCGGTGCTTGTGGCGGGCGGCGTCGCGGCGTATGTGTTCCGTGACCAGCTGAATCTCGACGCGCTGCAGCGCTATGTGCGCTATCTGAACGTCTCGGACGACAGCAAGAGCGGCCGCTTCCTCTATGACGAGAGCAACTCCAACCAGTATGCCGGCCTGTCCGGCGGTCTGGCCGTCGCCTCGGCGACGGGGCTGAGCCTTTACGATAAAGACGGCACGGAGACCGCGTCCATACAGGCCGCCATGTCCGTGCCCGTTCTCAAGACCGGCAATACGGTCGCCCTGGCCTACGACGCCGGCGGGACCGTGCTGGAGGCTGCCAGCCAGAAGAAGGGCTCCGTCCTGCATGTCGCCTCGCAGCGCGCAATCCTCGACGCCGATATCGCCGCGGACGACAGCATCTGCTATCTCTCCTCGGAGCCCGGATATAAATCCGTTCTCTACGTCTATAACAGCCAGCAGTCGCTCATCTACCGCTGGCTGTCCGCCAGCCAGTACTTCATGCGCTGTGCCGTGGCCAGCGGGTCAAAATACGCCGCCGCGGCGGTCCTCGGCCAGCAGGACGGCATGTTTGAATCCTCCGTCGTCCTCTTCCGGACCGACGCGGAGGAGATCGCCTGCACCATCCCCATCGGCAACGCCATGATCTACGACCTGCACTTCGTGTCTGACAGCAAGCTCTGCGTGCTGGCCGAGGATGCGCTCAGCTTCTACGATCTGGACGGGAATCTGCTCGGCAGCTTCTCCTACGGCGAGTCGTACCTCAAGGACTACACCACCGACGGCAGCGGCTGTCTGACGCTCGTGATGAACCTCTATCAGGCGGGCAACCGCTATACTGTCCTGACTGTCGGCTATGACGGCGCGGAGCTCGGCCGCCTGTCCTCCGGCGAGCAGATCCTCGATATCTCCGCCGCAGGCAAATATCTGGCGATCCTGACGAGCAGCTCGCTCTCCATCTATGACCAGACCCTGCAGGAATACGATGTTTCCGACAACACCGCGGGCGCGGCCAGCGTGGTCATGCGCGCCGACGGCTCGGCGATCCTGCTGGCCAACGGCCACGGGACCCTGTATGTCCCGTAAAACTTTTTCCAAAAATCGTTTACAATTCTGCAACGATACGACTGCCTGTCTGTGATATACTCTTTAGAAGCAAAAGCACGATAAGGAGACACCTCTATGAAACCGACCTTATGCTCAAGATGCAAAAAGAATCTTGCAGTGATCTTTATTACAAAAATTGACGGCGGGAAGACCGTCAACGAGGGCTTGTGCCTCAAGTGCGCGAAGGAAATGGGCATCAAGCCCGTCGACGATATGATCGAGCGGATGGGCCTGTCGGAGGATGATCTGGAAAACCTCAACGGCGAAATGACCGAAGCCATGAACGGGCTGGAGGGACTGCTCGGCCAGAACCAGAGCGATGACGATGAGGCCGACGAGAACGACAGCCAGACCGCGACCTTCCCGTTCCTCAACAAGCTCTTCGGCGCAGCCGGACAGGACAACGTTCCCGCTGCCCCGGAGCCGGAAAAGACCGAGAGCCGCCAGCGCGCGGCGGAAAAGCCGAACGGCTCCAAAAACAAAAAGCACAAATTCCTCGATACCTACTGCCAGAACCTCACGCAGAAGGCGCGCGACGGCAAGCTGGACCATATCATCGGCCGCGAGGAGGAGCTCGAGCGCGTCATCCAGATCCTCAACCGCCGCCAGAAGAACAATCCCTGCCTCATCGGCGAGCCGGGCGTCGGCAAGACGGCCATCGCCGAGGGCCTGGCCCAGAAGATCGCGGCAAAGGATGTCCCCTATAAGCTGCAGAACAAAGAGGTCTACCTGATGGATCTCACGGCCCTCGTTGCCGGTACGCAGTTCCGCGGCCAGTTCGAAAGCCGCATGAAGGGCCTCATCGAGGAGGTCAAAAAGCTCGGCAATATCATCCTTGTCATCGACGAGGTCCACAATCTCGTCGGCGCGGGTGATGCCGAAGGCTCCATGAACGCTGCCAACATCCTCAAGCCCGCCCTGTCCCGCGGCGAGATCCAGGTTATCGGCGCGACAACATTCAACGAGTACCGCAAGCACATCGAAAAGGATGCCGCGCTCGAGCGCCGCTTCCAGCCCGTCACCGTGGCCGAGCCGACCATCGAGCAGTCCATCGCCATCATCCGCGGCATCAGCCACTACTATGAGGCCTTCCACGGCGTCGTCATCACGCCCGAGATCGCCCGGCAGGCCGTGCTCCTTTCGGAGCGCTATATCACCGATCGTTTCCTGCCCGACAAGGCCATCGACCTCATCGACGAGGCCTGCTCGGACGTCAACCTCAAAAACAAGGATCTCGGCAAGCTTGAAGAGCTCCGCAAGGAGCACGCCGATTACGATCTCGAGCTCGGCATGCTGACCGAGAACACCGAGAAGACGCAGGACGACTACGCCCGCATGGCGGAGCTGCGCAGCCGCAATCTGCAGCTCGATTCCGAGATCGCAGAGCTCGAGAAGCTGCCGAAGCCCGTCCTCACCATCGACAATCTGGCCCGCATCATCGAGCTCTGGACCAAGATCCCGGCCAGCAAGATCCGCGCACAGGAATATGAGCAGCTGCTGAACCTCGACGCGGCGCTCAAAAAGCACATCGTCGGTCAGGACGAGGCCATCGCCTCCGTCGTTTCCGCCATCCGCCGCTCGCGCGTCGGCATCCAGGTCAAGAAGCATCCGGTCTCATTCATCTTTGTCGGCTCCACCGGCGTGGGCAAGACGGAGCTCGTCAAGCGGCTGGCCAGCGAGATGTTCGAGTCGGTCGAGTCGCTCATCCGGCTCGATATGTCCGAGTATATGGAAAAGCACAGCGTTTCGAAGATCATCGGCTCGCCTCCCGGCTATGTCGGCTATGACGAGGCCGGACAGCTGACCGAGAAGATCCGCCGCCGCCCGTATTCCGTCATCCTCTTTGACGAGCTGGAAAAGGCCCATCCGGACGTGCTGAATATCCTGCTGCAAATTCTCGATGATGGCCGCATCACCGACGCGCAGGGCCGGGTCGTCAACTTTGAGAACACGATCATCATCATGACCTCCAACGCAGGCTCCAACCAGAAGGGCGGCAGCGTCGGCTTTGGCCGCAGTCTGACCGAGCAGTCGAAGGAGAAGGCCATGAAGGCGCTGGGCGAGTTCCTGCGCCCTGAATTCATCAACCGTGTCGACGAGATCGTCTGCTTCAACCAGCTAAGCGAGGACAATTTCCGCGGCATCGCGGATATCATGCTCGCGGAGCTGCAGCAGTCGCTGGAGGGCCGCGGCATTGCATTCACGTGGGACGAGAGCGTCAAGGATTATCTCGTCAAAAAGTCCTACTCCGTGGCCTACGGCGCGCGCAACCTCCGCCGCGCCATCCAGACCGACCTCGAAGACCCCATCGCCGAGCGTATCATCAAAAGCTATGTCGACCCCTTCCGCTCTATCAAAGCGACCTGCGAGGACGGAACGATCAAGCTGGAAACCATATAATCAAAAAATGCGCCTGACGGAGCCGCCGGGCGCATTTTTTCGGCTGGCCAGGCAGTACGGATTTGCCCAGAGGCGCCTGCACAGACCGACGAAAAGCCGCCGGCATGGCTGCCGGCGGCTTTCCTTGAGAGAAAAAGAGAAAAGAGAGGAGAAATGGATGAATGTCTATTTAAAAGGCTGCTGTTGGCTCTCCACGAAGATTTCCGTGAAGCAGCTTCCTTATGCTCCAAGGATACCGGATTTTGCCCGGTTTGTGGTGAACAGTTTGTAAACGAAGTATAAAGAAATCCTGAAATTCCGCAGCTGCAACCGGCAGTTGACAGATTTTCCGGCAAACTTGCTGGCGTGCAACCGCATGATCTCGTAGAATAGCGGCATCGTTCCCAAATCACAGGAGGAAGAAAACCATGATCTTTGCAGACAAATTGATCGCCCTGCGGAAAAAGGCGGGCTGGTCGCAGGAGGAACTTGCGCAGCAGCTGAACGTCTCGCGGCAGTCCGTATCCAAATGGGAGGGCGCGCAGTCCGTCCCCGACCTTGATAAGATCGTCCAGCTGAGCCGCATCTTCGGAGTCAGCACAGATTACTTATTAAAGGATGAACTGGAAGAGCAGGAGCCTGCGCCCAGCCTTCCCGAGCAGCCGCAGCGCCGCCGCGTGAGCATGGAGGAGGCCTCGCGCTATCTGGAACTGCGCCGCGCCGCCGCGCCAAGGCTGGCGTTGGCCACGTTTTTGTGCGTGATCTCACCCATTCTGCTGATTTTGCTCGGCGGATTGAGCGAGTACACCGCCCGCATCACAGAAAATGCGGCGGCTGGCATCGGCCTGAGCGTCCTGATCGTGCTGGTCGCCGCCGCAGTCGGCATTTTCCTGACGTGCGGCGCGAAGGCGAAGCCGTTTGCGTTTCTGGAAACCGAGCCGTTTGAGACGGAATACGGCGTGAGCGGCATGGTACGGCAGCGCCGTCAGGACTTTGAGCCCATGGCGAACCGCCTGAATCTCATTGGCACGATTCTGTGCATCGTATCCGTCCTGCCGCTGTTTGTGAGTATGTGCCTTACGGGCTCTGATCTCATGTACATCGGTGCGGTGTGCCTGCTGCTGGGCTTTGTCGCGCTGGCCTGCCTCGCGTTCGTCTATGCCGGGACGCAGACTGCCGCGATGGAAAAGCTGCTGGAAGAGGGCGACTACACCCGCCAGAGAAAGTCCAAAAGCCGCCTGATCGGGACGGTCAGTGTCTGCTATTGGCTGATCGTGACTGCTATTTTCACGTTCTACACCTTCGGTCCGTATGGCAACGCGCAGGCAAAATACAGTTGGTTCATCTGGGCGATCGCAGGCATCCTGTACGGCGCCGTGATGGCTGTGCTGCGGTTGGTCGGACAGGGCGAAAAAAAGAAATAAAAAGCACTTGACTCTGACACTGTGTCAGGCTGTATGCTGTCGGGGAGCTCAAAAAAACAGCATGGAGGTACCGTAATGCTGAAAATCGGATTATTTTCAAAACTGTCCAGAGTCAGTATCCGTATGCTGCGCTACTACGACGAGATCGGCCTGCTGCACCCGGCGTATATCGATCCGGAGTCGGATTACCGCTATTACCGCGAGGATCAGCTGCCGCAGATCAGCTGGATCACGGCCCTGCGGGACATGGGCTTTTCCCTCGCCGACGTGTGCCGCATGACCGAGATCGGCCATGACGCGGAAAAGCTCGCACCGTACTTTGAAGCAAGACGGCGCGAGCTGGAAGCCGACGCGGCAAAAACAGCGCGGCAGCTGCTGCTTCTGGAATCAGCCAAAAACAGGCTGGGAAAGGAAGACATCATGCAGTACAATGTGACCATCAAGACCATCCCCGAACGCTATGCGGCCTGTGTCCATACGACCATCCCGTGCTATGCAGAAGAAGGAAGCGTCTGGAAGACGCTCTGTGAGGAGACGGACGGGATGCGCCTCGTCCCGGACGAGCCGTGCTATTGCGCCGTGACGTTCCTCGACGGGGAATACAAGGAGCGCGACGTGGAGATCGAGGCGTGGAAGACCGTCAAGGGCAGCTATCCCGATACAGCGCACGTGAAATTCAGAACGCTTCCCGCCGTCACCGTCGCAAGCTGCACGTTCCGCGGCCCGTATGAAAGGATCGGCGAGGTCTACGCGGCCATCGCCGCGTGGATTGCGGATAACGGCTATGAATGCGACGGCCCGATGTTCAACCTCTACCACGTCAGCCCGCACGAAACACAGAACCCTGAAGAATTCGTCACCGAAGCCTGCTACCCAGTGCGCAAACAATAAGGCGTTCGCGCGCAGCGCGGAAAAAGCTCCTCGTATCATGGCCTGCATGATACGGGGAGCTGCCTTTCAGCGGATGCGCACGCGTCTGTTACCGGCTGTGCTCCTCGTCGCAGCAGTCGATGGCAAGGACGGTGCACAGGGCGATCAGCGCGTCCTGCGGGTCGAATACCTCCAGTGCGTAGCGGTCGCCGAGGGTCAGGAAGGCGCGGGAAATGGCCGCGACGCGGCGGCCGTTTTGCGTGATCTCGTAGTCCAGACTCATAAAGTCGCCCTCAATCTCCCAGCCCAGCTCGTCCAGAGAATAGCTGCGGGAAAAGAACGCAAAATTCCGCGTCAGGTCGTATTCCCGCCCGCCGATGGTCAGCGCATAGGTACACGGCAGCGAAAACGGCACGTGCTGCACGGCGGCGGCCTGCCGCCCGGAGGCGTCCTGCACGATCAGCTTTTTGCCGAAATTGAAAAACTCGCGGTTCGCGCTGTAGACAAGGTTCTCGTTTTCGTCCCAGATATCAAAGTGGTCAAACGACAGAAATTCCTCTTTTAAATAAAAAATCATGCTAGTCTCTCCCTTCTGATGGGTTGGACGAATTCTGTGCAAAAGAGTTCCGGCTGGAAATCAGCTTTCATCTATGATATAATAAATAGACTTTCAGCACAAGGAGTTTTTCCCATGACAAACAAAGAGATCGGCGAGCTGCGGCGCCGCATGAAGCCTGACCGCACCAATCTGACCGCTGTTCACGGCTGCTATGTCGCGTCCAGCGGCGAGGTTCTGTCCACGTTCCGGGAGCCGTTCGGCCTGATGACGGAGGAGGACAAGGAAAAATATCTGGCGATCTTCCGCCGCGCGCTGTCCGGCACGCCGGATAAGAACCTGCTCGACCTCTCGTTCACCACAAAGCAGGTCGCCGATTCCGACGAGCACCGCCTGCTCATGCGCCTGCGTGAG
>OIXH01004433.1_pt1 | contig 11471 bp, 6 predicted proteins | sample 1587741 | NCBI WGS metagenome assembly OIXH01 (sample SAMEA3888916, study PRJEB22519) | human gut metagenome | biome: human gut; feature: human-associated habitat; material: faeces | place: Denmark | collected 2011 | reverse complement strand
GTTTCTGTCCGCATTTTAAGCAGAAAGAACTGCCTGCAGCAATATATGCTCCGCAATGTGGGCAATTATTATTTAGTTTTGTCCCGCAATGATTGCAAAACTTAGAGCTTGATGAAACTTGAGCTTTGCACTTCCATTCCTTTTTCATCGCGAAAAAAATTTTTAAGACGAGTAACAACGGTTTGCACATCAGTGCCTTTTAACGTAAAAAATTCTCGATTCTTATATTATTAAAACATTCGCTGATTATCAAATAAATTTTTTCGTTTTTTTAATCTACTCGTTCTATGTAACCGCTTATTGCTTCCGTATACATATTATCGTCAGTCACGGGCTGATAACGGCTCCCGTCATAAGCATCGGTAAAACCGTTTGTCGCACGGTAGGTTTCATTTGTTTCGGTATCGTAAACTCGCTCATAGCCGAGAATTGCGTCGCTTTGCTTTTGGCTGATAATATCCTGACTTTTATTGCGGCTTTCCCAGGATGACATCATACTGTCCATTATCTGATTGAAATTTTTACTGATTTGCATTGCCTGAGCAACTTTTCCGTTGCTCGCTTTATTAGTTGCGTTTACAAAGCTATCGGAATATTTAAGCGTTTTCATACAGTCGGTAAGTACGCTCTCCCATTCAATGAAGGTATCCTTTGCGGCGGTTATTGCCACGATATTGTATGCCATGTAGTATCCGCCGTCAACTGGCTTCAATTGATAATTAACGACAGTACCGTCCGAAATAGCCAAGCTGCCGAAATCAACTACACTGGCAGAGAACAAGCCTTCGCCTTCTTTTCCGTTTTCGATAAAAGTTGCGCGTAAAAGCTCATCATCGATAGCGTCGTTTTTCAGATTGCTGTTAGATTCAAATCTATCGGTTACGGTAAAATCATCATATTTTGGAAATATGTATCCGGAATATGATGAATCCATTTGTGTTACAAAATCCGCATATTGAGTAAAAATCTTATAAAAATTTTCGGTAGATGGATTTTTAAGCACCGGTGCGTTTGCAAGCAGAGCTGCCTGTGTGTTGCCCATTCTGTTGAGACTTTTCCATGCGTCTTTACCGGCCTGTGAGTGCAGCAAGCATTCTGCTTTCAGAAGAATAAACATACCGTTGAGAGGTTCATTCGGATCGCTTATTCTTATGGAGTGATATATATTTGCACCGCCGGTTGTTACCTTCCATCCCTTCGGGATCGTAATACTGAAATCGGGTGTTTCGTATTTTTCGGTCTGTACAGCTTTGGCAGCGGTTTGAGTAACTTTAACCCCTTTTTCTATCTGTTCGATCTTTGTGTCGTCACTGTTGACCGTTGTTTTCTCACTACCGCAGGCGGTGAGAGATAATAGCATAATTACAGCAAGTGTAACAGCTACGGTTCTGATTATTTTCAAGTTCATAAGCATCCCTCTCCTAAAATGAGCCAAAGGCAAATTATATATAATTTGACACGATAATTATAGCATAAATAAAAAAACAAATTCAGCACAATTTCAAAAGAGTCAATTGACAATTTCGAAATTGCGCTGCGTAAAGGGCCTTTTTTTACCGAATTTTTCTGTATAATTACAATAAATGAATCGTAAACGGATAAACTGAATATTATTAAAAACGACAATAAAAAATTATGAAATGTCTTTTTATCGTTGCTCCGCTCTTTTTTTCCTCGGTAAAACCGAGGTTTTATTCTCACACCTAAAGACACCAAAAAGCAGGAACGCCGTTGATTAGCGGCGTTCCTGCTTAAATATGTTTAATTCACACTGTTCATCAAACTATTGAGTGTTATTTTAATTTTACTCAGTCTTTTTATTCTTGATGTAATCTTCATAAGTTGAGATCATCTGCAGCTCGCTCTTGTATAACAATGTATTACGGTATCCGGCGAAGCAAATGTCGGGATTATGATTCGGGCAGTTTTTAATAGCATCGCATTTTGCATAAAGCACGCAGTCTTTGCACGCCTCATTCTTTCCGCTTTCTTTCCACCGCCTGATAACATCCTGATTGCGGTAGTCATCATAAATCGTGCCGACGGGCTCATCCTCCAAATAGCTTTCGCACTCGATAATAGTGCCGTCAGGCAGCAAAGTTACGCAATCGTCTCTATCCGCCATGCATCGTCTGCCGCGAATTTCGGGTGTGAGAAGCGCGTGATTATAGTGATACAACTGCTCGATCAGCTCAACTATTTTGAATGTAACACGGCTCCGCAGCACGGAAAGCTCCAAATCCTCCTTGGAGGGATGATGCTCGTTGCCGTGATAAACGTCATGGCAGTAAACTCTGACTAAATCGTTACCGCTGAACTGCGGCGCAAGCTGACGCACCAGCTCCTCCAGATTTTCGCAGTTTTCCTCGCTGACATTCAGGCGTATGCCGACCTTAACATTATGATCAACAAGTTTTTGAATATTGCTTGTCACGCGCTTAAAGGGACTTTCATCGTTTTTATAAACATACGCTTTTATACGGTTGTAAACATCCTCAGTTCCGTCGAGGGTTATCTGCGCTTTTTTCAGATTCCAGTATTTCAGCGCGTGCTCGACCATATCGTTGTCAAAAAGGTAACCGTTTGAAATAACATACGACGAAAACGAAACGCCGGCATCACGGAGCTTTCCGCAGATGATGTCAATAACCTTTGGATTCATCAGCGGCTCGCCGCCGAACCATGTAAAGCTGACCGGCTTTTTCGGGTCAATCGTGTTTAAGATGAAGTCACCGATATCGTTAGCCGTTTGCTCGGTCATGTGGCGCACCGGAGAGTTTTTTTCAAAGCAATATGGGCAGCGTGCATTACACACAGTGGTCGTGAAAATAACAAATCCGTGCGGCTTTACCGCCCGGACCAGAAAATCCGCCAATTCGATCTCATTAAAATCCTCGGGCACAAGAAAATAGTTTTTGACGAAAAACTCCTTGTTTTTATTCACGGCGTCCTCAAAGCTGTCTGCGGCGCAGGAAACAAACATTCGTGTCAGAAAATTATAAATAAGAATAACATCTCCGTGCTTGATTGCATGGCAATGCTTTGCACGGCGGTATGTTACGTCGGGATCATACTGTTGTTCCTTCCAAATTCGGGAGAAAAAGCTGTTTGGCTTTACGATAATGTCCATTTCACACGCTCCATATAACTGTTTCGCATTGTTGCATCATAAGTCGGCGGAGATAGGTTCCGCGAAGTGCCGATATTTATCGGCGCTTTGTGCAAAAAAAGCAAACGATCAATGCTCTGTTTTTGCACAGATTACAAAATAATTATATAACGATTCCGTCTTTATTTCAAGTTGGATTTGAACGGCATTTCGGCATTGTCAAAAGCATAGATGCCGAATACCGCTGTATTTGTATGAATAAATCTGATAAATACGGCCTATTTACGGTGTTTGTGCAAAATATGGATAATACGCTGAGAAAATGCTACAAAAAAATAATACTGCACAAATCGACGAAATATGTTATAATAATCGGAAAGTGTCACAATTTTGAGCAATCGCTGACGCTCATTAGCACTTTTATAATGTTTATTAAACGGTTTTTAAATACATAAGTCAGATTGTGAAAGGATTAAACAGACAAATGCTTACGATGGGACTGGATATTGGCTCAACCACACTCAAATTTGTGGTTCTGAATGAGCAGGGTGAGATTGTTTACAGCAATTATCAGCGGCATTTTTCAAAAATTACCGAAAGCGCCGCTGAAATGCTGCGCGCTTTTTCGCGGCAATTCGGAGCAAACGAAAGCATACGCCTGTGCATTTCCGGCTCGGCGGGAATGGGACTTGCGGAACAGCTCGGCATCCCGTTCGTGCAGGAGGTATATGCCACGCGCTTGGCTGTCAGACGGCTTGCTCCCGACACCGACGCGGTAATCGAGCTTGGCGGAGAGGATGCAAAGATACTTTTTCTGTCGGGCGGCATCGAAGTGCGTATGAACGGTTCCTGCGCGGGAGGCACGGGTGCATTCATCGACCAGATGGCAACTTTGCTCGGCGTTGGCGCTAACGACATGAACGAGCTTGCAAAACAGCACACAAAAATATACAGCATTGCGTCGCGCTGCGGAGTATTCGCAAAATCGGACATACAGCCGCTGCTTAATCAGGGAGCGAAGAAAGAAGATATCTGCGCCAGCATTTTCGCCGCTGTCGTAAATCAGACGGTTGCCGGACTGGCTCAGGGACGCGAAATTGCCGGAAATGTAATGTACCTCGGCGGTCCGCTGACCTTTATGAGCGAGCTGCGCGCGCTTTTTGACAAAGAGCTTGGGCTGACCGGAAAATGCCCCGAAAACAGTCTGTACTACGTCGCTTACGGCGCGGCGCTGGGCGCAACGGACGAGTGCTACGACATTGATAATCTGATAGGCGTGATCGAGAACTATGCCGCGGCAGGCGGATACGTCAGTACCAGACCGCTTTTTGCCGACCGTGCCGACTACGAGGAGTTTTGTCGCCGCCATCCGAAAACGCAAGCGGTCACGGCAACGCTCGGCGACGATATGACGGCGTACATAGGCATCGACGCCGGCTCCACCACAGTTAAAATGGCGGCACTTAACTCCGACGGCGAGGTGATTTTCGCCCGTTATCAGCCCAATTCGGGCAATCCCGTCCCGATAGTCAAGGACTTTATCGGGCAGTTTTACGCCGAGTTCCCCGACGCCGTGATTGCAGGCGCCGCGTCGACCGGCTACGGTGAGGAGATAATTAAGCACGCGTTTCATGTCGATTTCGGCATCGTCGAAACCATGGCGCACTTCCTCGCGGCTAAAAAATTCGATCCACAGGTCGATTTCATTATCGACATCGGCGGTCAGGACATAAAATGCTTCAAAATCCGCGGCGGCGCAGTCGACAATATCTTTCTTAACGAAGCGTGTTCATCGGGCTGCGGCTCGTTTTTGCAGACATTTGCCGGAGCGCTCGGTTACACGGTCGAACAGTTTGCCGAAAAAGGTTTGTTTGCCGACCGTCCGGTCGATCTCGGCTCTCGCTGCACCGTTTTTATGAATTCGTCGGTAAAACAGGCTCAGAAGGACGGCGCAACCATTGAGAACATCTCGGCAGGTCTGTCCATGAGCGTCGTAAAAAACGCTTTATACAAGGTAATACGCATAGGCGGCGGCAATCAGCTCGGCGATCATATTGTAGTGCAGGGCGGTACGTTCCTCAACGACGCAGTGCTGCGCGCATTCGAGCTGGAAACCGGCAAACAGGTCACGCGCCCGGCTATGTCGGGGTTGATGGGAGCCATCGGCGCGGCGCTGTACGCACGAAAAAACTCGACAGGAAAATCGGAGCTGCTCGGTCCCGACCGTCTGCTGACCTTTGTTCACAAGGTCGAGGCAATCACCTGCAAGGGATGTACTAATCACTGCCGCCTGACGGTAAACACATTTGACGACGGCGGCAAATTCATCGGCGGCAATCAGTGCGACCGACCGATCAAATCTGCAAAACCGAAGCAGGTATACAATATGTACGATTACAAGCGCGAGCTGCTCGCGTCATACGAGCCGTGCGAGAGCAAGAACGGCTTGACCGTTGGTCTGCCGCTCGGGCTGAATATGCTGGAGCTGCTGCCCTTTTGGCACACATTTTTCAAATCGCTCGGTTTCGGCATAATGATGTCGCCGCCGTCCTCCAAAAAGCTGTATCACGCGGGACAAAGCTCCATTCCGTCCGACACGGTCTGCTATCCCGCAAAACTGATACACGGCCATATACGGGCGCTTGCCGACAGCGGAGTTGACTTTATTTTTTATCCCTGCATGACATACAACTTTGACGAGCAGCTCGGTGACAACCACTTTAACTGCCCCGTTGTCGCATATTATCCGGAGGTCATCAGCGGCAATAAAAAGGCGATCGGCGAAACTTTGTTCATCAACTCATATGTAGGTATACATCGGCCGAAGGACTTTGTAAAGAAAATACTTACGCAGCTAAACGAGCGGCTTTTTGTAAACCTGACGCTTAAACAGGTGCGGACGGCGGCAGACGCCGCATACGCCGAGTACGACGCTCATATGGCGCGTATTCGACACAAAGGCGAGGAATATCTCTCCGTCGCACGCAAGGAAAACCTGCCGATCATCGTCCTTTGCGGCCGTCCGTATCACATCGATACCGAGATAAATCACGGCATCGACAAATACATTTGCGCGCTCGGCGCGGTACTGCTGAGCGAGGATTCGCTCGGTGCGGAATATCACCGCAATCCTACCACGGTGCTCAATCAGTGGACATATCACTCACGGCTGTATGCGGCGGCGAATTTTGTCGCCGACCACCGCGATGAGAATATCGACCTTGTACAGCTCGTGTCATTCGGCTGCGGACTGGACGCCATCACCACCGACGAGGTACGCGCCATTCTCGAAAGCAGCGAAAAAATATACACGCAAATTAAAATCGACGAGATCACCAATTTGGGAGCGGTGAAAATACGGCTTCGCAGTTTGTTTGCCGCGTCGGCAATGCTGCGAAACAGCAGGAAAGGAGGCGGCGAGACATGAAAAAGAAAGACACCGACCGCATCGAATTCACCCGCGAGATGAAAAAGACGTACAAACTGCTTTTTCCGAATATGTGCGAGGTGCATTTTAAGATACTCCAGAATGTACTCATCAGCTACGGATACAATGTCGAACTGCTCACCACCTCCGGTCAATGCATAGTTGACGAGGGACTGAAATATGTTCATAACGACACCTGCTATCCCGCACTGCTGACCATCGGTCAGATGATTAACGCGCTTAAAAGCGGAAAATACGATGTTGACCATACCGCACTTATGATGACGCAGACCGGCGGCGGCTGTCGTGCGTCAAACTACATTTTTCTGCTGAGAAAGGCGCTCAAAAACGCCGGACTGGGTCAGGTGCCCGTCGTCTCGCTGAATGTTGCCGGACTGGAGAAAAACAGCGGTTTTAAAATAACCGTTCCGCTGCTGCGGCGCGCACTTGCCGCCGTTGCCTACGGCGATCTGCTGACCCTGTTGGCAAATCAGACGCGCCCATATGAAATAATCGACGGCGACACCGATCGGCTGATAGACAAGTGGGTAAACGAGCTGTCAGATATGTTCCGCCATCACCGCGGCATAGGCTCGCGGGCAATGCGGCGGCGTTTTGACGGTATAGTTCGGTCTTTTGAGGAGATCCCTGTCAACCGCGTGCCGAAGGTTAAGGTCGGCATCGTCGGCGAGATTTACGCAAAATACTGCCCCCTCGCCAACAATGACCTGGAGCTGTTTCTGCGCGAACAGGGCTGTGAGGTCATGGTGCCGGGTCTGCTCGGATTTTTCATCTATATGGCGGATAACAAGCAAAACGACTATCATTTGTACGGCGAAAGCCGCATTACTTTCTTATTGACCAAAATCGCAAGAAAGTACCTTTGCAAAATCGAAAGCTGTATTAATGACACGGTCAGGAGCAGTGGAAAATTTTTCGCTCCTGCAGGATTTGAGCGCCAGCGCGAACTTGCGAGCGAGATAATCGGCGTCGGCTGTAAAATGGGCGAAGGCTGGTTTTTGACCGGCGAAATGCTGGAGCTGACCGAATCCGGATACGGCAACATTGTCTGCGCGCAGCCGTTCGGATGCCTGCCGAACCACATTGTCGGCAAGGGCATGATACGCAAAATACGCGAAAAGCACCCAGATTCAAACATTGTTGCGGTCGATTACGATCCGGGTGCTACCCGTGTTAATCAGGAAAATCGCATAAAACTGATGCTCGCCGTCGCACGCGAAAGGTTACAGGAAAGTTTGGCGGCAGAAAGTACCGCAGACGGTAAAAAAAGCAATTTTGCAGCCAATGAAAGTGAACGGACGGCATTATCCCCTGCCGAAAAAGCCGCTGAGGAAAAGGAAACGGCAGACAGTGCCATTTGACATCGCGAAGCGGCACGACTGAATTGAATATAAACAGTTCGGTGGTAATATCCGCATTGATTTGTTTTTGAAGCATATCATTTCGCTCATATTGTTTGTGCCGAACAAAAAATGAAACTGCACCCCATTTGTCAGACTTTTAACTGTGTCGGACATTTGGGGTGCAGTTGTTTTTATTATTATGCCGCGCGTCATTTCGGTTACCGAATGACCTCAGGGCGCATTTTTATACATTACAGCTCGGCAGTTTCCTGCTCCTCGGTATCGGTAACGGCAATTGCAAGATCGCGAAGCTGTGCGTCGTCGACAAAGTCGGGAGCGCCGCTCATCAGTTCGCCTGAATTTGCAACCTTCGGGAATGCGATAACGTCGCGGATGGACTCACAGCCGAGCATCAGCATTACAAGGCGATCCAGTCCGTACGCCATGCCGCCGTGAGGCGGTGCACCGTACTTAAACGCGTCGATCAGGAAGCCAAAGCGGCTCTGAGCGTCCTCCTGAGTAAAACCGAGCGCCTTAAACATGCGCTGCTGAAGTGCAGGATCGTTGATACGGATAGAGCCGCCGCCGACCTCACAGCCGTTTAGTACCATGTCGTACGCCTTTGCAAGCACGCTGCCGGGATCGGATTCGAGACGGTCAATATCCTCATCACGCGGATGGGTGAACGGGTGGTGCATGGCAACATAGCGCTGTTCCTCTTCGCTGTACTCAAACAGCGGGAAATCGCAAACCCACAAAAAATTGAATTTTTTAGTATCGATAAGGTCAAGGCGCTTTGCAATCTCACAGCGCAGTGCGCCGAGAGCGGCGAAAACGACCTTGTCCTTAGGATCGGCGACGATCAGGATAACATCGCCTTCTTTTGCTTCAAGACGGGCATGTATCGCATTGATCTCCTGCTCGGTAAGGAACTTTTCAAACGACGAGGCAACGCCGTCGGCGGTAAAGCGCGTGAACGCTAAACCTTTTGCACCGTAGTCGCGGACAAAATCGGTAAGCTTGTCAATCACCTTGCGGGTCAGCTTGTCGGCGGCGTTCGGCACCTTAATTGCGCGAACTGAGCCGCTTTCCAAAGCGGATGCGAACACCTTAAACTCACAGCCTTCCAGCAGATCGGACAGGTCGACAAGCTCCAGTCCGAATCGGGTATCCGGCTTATCCGAGCCAAAACGCTCCATCGCCTGCTTATACGGCAGACGCTCAAACGGAGTCGGCACATCTATGCCCAGTGTTTCGCGAAAAACATATTTTATAAAGCCCTCGTTGACCGACATAACATCGTCGGCGTTAACAAACGACATTTCCAGGTCGATCTGAGTAAATTCGGGCTGGCGGTCGGCGCGCAGATCCTCGTCGCGGAAGCAGCGTGCGACCTGCATATAGCGGTCAAAGCCCGACAGCATAAGAAGCTGTTTATACATCTGCGGCGACTGCGGCAGAGCAAAGAATTTGCCGTGATGAACGCGTGACGGAACAAGATAATCACGCGCTCCCTCGGGCGTTGATTTTATCATGATCGGCGTCTCGATCTCTATAAATCCGTTTTTATCGTAATAGTCACGGGCGCACTTGACCACCTTGTGGCGGAACATTATTGCGTTCTGCACGGGTGAACGGCGCAGGTCAAGGTAGCGGTACTTAAGGCGCAGATCTTCCTTTACGTTGGTCTGGTCGAGTATTTCAAAGGGTGTGGTCTCGGCGACCGACAAAACGCGCAGTTCGGTCGGGACGATCTCGATCTCGCCGGTCGGTATCTCGGTGTTGACCGAGGAACGGCGTCTTATCTCGCCGGTGGCGATCAGGACGTACTCCGAGCGGATCTGAAACGCTTTGTCGAATATCGCGCGGTCGGTCGAATCGTCAAACGCGAGCTGAACGATTCCTGTACGGTCGCGCAGATCAATAAATATCAGTTGGCCGAGGTCGCGCTGACGCTGCACCCAGCCGCAAACAGTTACCGTGCGGCCGATATCGTCGGTACGCAGTGTACCGCAGTAGTCGGTGCGATGCATCGCACCCATAGTTTCAACATTCAATGCCATAGCTTACTTACCGCCTTTTTCTAAATCAAAATTAAGCATATCGAGGTCGCCGTCAAGCGAATCGGTCAACGCGTCGAGCGTATCGCTTATTGAGCGGTCATACACCGCCGATATAAGCCCATCGGGCAGCGTAACCTCAGTCTGTTCGCCGGTCTCCATGCATTTAAGGTTTGCCTTTTTCGACGCGACCTCGTCGTCGCCTATAACGACGGTATATTTCGCACCGATCTTATTAGCGTACTTCATCTGTGCTTTCAGTCCCCTGCCGACTATATCGGTCTCGGCAAAGAAGCCCTCCACACGCAGCATTGCGGCTAGCTTTGCCGCCGTCTGCGCCGCCGCGTCACCCATCGGGGCAAGGTAAACGTCGCAGCTTTTCGCGGACGGGAACTCGCAGCCCTGCGCCTGCATAATCATCAGCAGACGCTCAAGGCCCATTGCAAAGCCGAGCGCGGCGGTTTTCGGACCGCCCATTTCCTCAACCAAGCCGTCGTAGCGGCCGCCGCCGCAAACGGTCGACTGAGCGCCCAAATCGTCCGACACGAACTCAAACACAGTCCTCGTGTAGTAATCAAGGCCGCGGACAATGGTCGGATCGACAGTATAAGCGATACCCATCGAATCGAGGTGCGCCTTGACCTGTTCAAAGTGGGCGCGGCAGTCGTCGCAGATATAATCAAGCACGGTCGGAGCGCCTGCGGCAATCTCCTTGCACACCGGCGATTTGCAGTCAAGAATACGCATGGGATTGCGTTCCAGTCTGCCGCGGCAGGTCTCGCACAGCTCCTGCGAACGGGCGCTGAAGTATTCACGCAAAGCGGCGTAATATTTTGCGCGACATTCGGGACATCCGATCGAATTTATACGGAGCGAAAGATTTTTTACGCCGAGCGTCTCAAACGCCGCCGCTGCAAGTGAAATCAGCTCCGCATCGGCTGACGGCAGAGCCGCGCCGAAGCACTCGACTCCGAACTGGTGAAACTCGCGCAAACGTCCGGCCTGAGGTTTTTCATAACGGTAACATGAGGTAACATAGCTCACCTTTTGCGGCAGCGCCTCGTTATGCAGTCCGTGCTCCAAAAAAGCACGCACAGCCCCTGCCGTTCCCTCCGGTCTGAGGGTTATCGAACGGCCGCCGTTGTCGTCAAAGGTATACATCTCCTTCTGAACAACATCGGTTGTATCACCGACCGAGCGGACAAACAGCTCGGTATGCTCGAAAACGGGCGTACGCATTTCGCGGAAGCCGTACAGCCGCGCGGTCTCCAGCAAAGTGTGCTCAATATGCTGCCAGCGATAGCTGTCAGCCGGCAAAACGTCGCCTGTGCCCCTTATTGCCTGTGTTAAAAGTGCCAAATCCATCACCTTTTCTAAATTTTTATTTAATCGGAAATCTTGTTAAAAGTTATCTTGACATCATGAGAAATTAAAGCTATAATAAGCGTGTAAATAAAAATAATATATTACATTTTAAAGATAACAAAATGTAAAACAGGTATATTCTTAAT
>OIXH01004429.1_pt1 | contig 11476 bp, 9 predicted proteins | sample 1587741 | NCBI WGS metagenome assembly OIXH01 (sample SAMEA3888916, study PRJEB22519) | human gut metagenome | biome: human gut; feature: human-associated habitat; material: faeces | place: Denmark | collected 2011 | reverse complement strand
AGAACTTGTAGGCCGCCACGAGCGTCCGCTGCTCCTTCTTGTGGAAGATGTTCTGCACGTCGATGAACTTGCGCTTCTTGAGGTCCACGTCCACGCCGGCGCGGAGGAACTCCTCCACGAGCACCGGCAGGTCGAAACGGTTCGAGTTGAAGCCTCCGAAGTCGCAGCCGCGGATGAACTGCTCGAGCGACTTGGCGACCTGTGCGAACGTCGGGCACTCCTTCACGTCGTCGTCCGTGATGCCGTGCACGGCGGTCGCTTCGGCCGGGATGTGCATCCCGGGGTTGAGCCGCCGCGTGCGGGTGATCTCCTCGCCGTCGGGCATGACCTTGATCATCGAGATCTCCACGATGCGGTCGCGGGCCGTATCTACCCCCGTGGTTTCGAGGTCGAAGAAGACGATCGGGCGTTTGAGGTTGAGCTTCATTCCGCGCGACGTTAGGCGTTGATCATCATCGGCATGAGCAGCATGAGCGACGAGAAGGTCTGCTTGTCGTCGTAGACGGGCTTGAAGACGCCCGCGCGCGTCGAGTCGGCCAGTTCGATAACGACCGTCGGGGTCTCCATGTTCGAGAGGATCTCGACCAGGAAGGTCGATTTGAAGCCGATTTCGATCGGCTGTCCGTCGTAGCTGCACGAGATGGTCTCGTTGGCCGATACCGAGAAGTCGATGTCCTGGGCCGTGAGGTTGATGCGGTTGTCGGCGATGTCCATGCGGATGAGGTTCGTCGTCGGGTTCGAGCAGACGGCCACGCGCTTGATGCCATTGACCAGCTCGATGCGGTCCACGAGCACCTTGTTGGGGTTGTTCGAGGGAATCACGGCGTTGTAGTTCGGGTAGTTGCCCTCGATGAGCCGGCAGACGAGCGTGTGGCTCTTGAGGCGGAACATGGCGTTCTTCGAGTCGAACGATACGGTGATGGCGTCCTCCTCCTTCAGCAGCACGGTCTTGAGCAGGTTGGCCGGCTTCTTGGGCAGGATGAACGAGGCCGTGATGTCGTTTTCGGTCTCCGACTCGTATTTCACGAGCTTGTGGGCGTCGGTTCCCACGAAGGTCAGCGACGAGGGCTGCAGGTTGATGTAGATGCCGTTCATCACGGGACGCAACTCGTCGTCGGCCGTGGCGAAGATCGTCTTGTTGATGCCGTTCACGAGCGTATCGACATCGAGCGTCAGCTCCTTCTTCTCGGCGCTCAGCTGCGGCACGGCCGGGTAGCTCACGGCCGAGGCCCCCGGGATCGAGAGCGAGCCGCTCTTCCACTCGATGCGGATCTCCCAGTTCTTGTCATTGACGTCGATCGTCAGGGGCAGTTCGGGGAACTCCTTGAGCGAGTCGAGCATCAGTTTGCCCGGCGCGGCGATCGTGCCCTCCGATTCGACGCTGTCCACCTCGATCGAGCCGATGAGCGTCGTCTCCAGGTCGGAGGTGGTCACCTTGAGCGTCGTGCCGTTGAGTTCCATGAGGAAGTAGTCCAGGATCGGGAGCGTATTCTTGTTGCTGATGACCTTGCCGGTCGTGGCCAGGAGCGAAAGCAGTGCCGAGCTTGATACGGAAAATTTCATAGTCTCTTGTCTCTTATTTCTTGTTGTTGATGTTGATTGCGTGTCGTGTGTTTCAGTCCAGGGAGGCGAGCTTGTCGAGCGCCGTTGCGATCATCCGCCGGACGAAGGGCTTGTAGTCCGTGCAGGCGTCGAGCGCCACCCGCTGGGCGATGATCGTGCAGATCGTGGCGGCGCGGTGCCCCATGAGGGCCGCCAGGCCGGCCAGGGCCGAACCCTCCATCTCGAAGTTGGTGATGCGGCGCCCGTGGTAGTCGAACGACTCGATCTTCTCGTTCAGGTGCACGTCCTGCGGCTCGAGACGCACCCAGCGGCCCTGCGGGGCGTAGAACCCCGGTGCGGCGATGGTGATGCCCTCGCGCGTGCAGTCGCTGAAGAGCTCGAAGAGCGTCGGGTCGGCGTCGATGAAGTAGGGCTTCGGAAGCAGTTCGTTCCAGCCGGTGTGCTCCATGAAGGCGCGCTCGATCTCCAGATCGCAGACCTCGTTGCGCCCCTTGTAGTAGTTGAGCAGGCCGTCGAAGCCGACCGACGTGCGCGAGAAGACCATCTCCCCGACGCGGATGTCGGGCTGGATGGCTCCCGAGGTGCCGAGCCGCACGAGCGTCAGGCGCCGTTTCTCGGCCTTCTCCTGCCGCGTGGCGAAATCGACGTTGGCCAGGGCGTCGAGCTCCGTGACCGAGATGTCGATGTTGCCGATGCCGATGCCGGTCGAGAGCACGGTCATGCGCCGGCCCTTGTAGGTGCCCGTGACGGTGCGGAATTCGCGGTTCGAGACTTCGCATTCCCGGTTGTCGAAATGTTCGGCGACAAGCGCCACGCGGCCCGGGTCGCCCACGAGGATGACCGTGTCGGCCAGCTGCTCGGGACGGAGGTGGAGGTGGAATATCGAGCCGTCGTCGTTGATAATCAATTCGGAAGCGGGAATTGTTCTCATAATTTTCGTGTTTAAATTTTCAGAATTGGCATAAAAGTAATATATTTACCTCGAATAACAAAACTTCGGAGCGATTTTTTCATTAATATAAGTATCCGGGTTTTTCTCTTCGAACCAAACTGTAAACCTTAAGAGGAATATGACACTCATCAAGTCGATTTCGGGCATCCGCGGTACGATCGGAGGCCCTTCGGGCGAGAACCTGACGCCGCCCGATGTCGTGAAGTTCACCACGGCCTACGTGCGGCTGATCGCCGCGCGCACCGAGGGCCGCAAGCCCGTCGTTGTCGTCGGGCGCGACGCCCGCATTTCGGGGGAAATGGTTTCCAACCTGGTCGAGGGCACGCTGCTCGCCTGCGGTGCCGACGTGATCAATGCGGGCCTCTGCACGACGCCCGGGACCGAGATGGCCGTCATCGTGAACCGGGCCGACGGCGGCATCATCATCACGGCGTCGCACAACCCCCGGCAGTGGAACGCCCTGAAGCTGCTCAACAGCCGCGGCGAGTTCCTCTCCGATGCCGAGGGCAAGCAGGTGCTGGCCCTCTCCGAGGAGGAGTTCGACTATCCGGAGATCGACGCCATCGGCCACGTGCTGTCGCGCGCGCCGTTCAACGACGAGCACATCCGCCGGGTGCTGGCCCTGCCGCTGGTCGATGTCGAGGCCGTGCGCAGACGCCGCTACAAGGTGGTCGTCGATGCGGTGAACTCGGTGGGCGGCGTGGTGATCCCGAAACTGCTGCGCGAGCTGGGCTGCGAGGTCGTGGAACTCAACTGCGAGCCGACGGGCGATTTCGCGCACAACCCCGAGCCGCTGCCCGAGAACCTTACCGGAATCTCGGAGGCGGTCGTGCGCGAGAAGGCCGACCTGGGTGTCGTGGTCGATCCCGACGTGGACCGTCTGGCCTTCGTTTCGGAGGACGGCACGATGTTCGGCGAGGAGTATACGCTGGTGGCCGTCGCCGATTACATCCTCTCGAAGACGCCGGGCGATACGGTCTCGAACCTTTCCTCGTCCCGGGCGCTGCGTGACGTGACCGAGCGGCACGGCTGCCGGTATTACGCTTCGGCCGTCGGCGAGGTGAACGTCACGACGAAGATGCGGGAGGTCGGTGCCGTGATCGGCGGTGAAGGCAACGGCGGCGTGATCTATCCCGAGCTGCACTACGGGCGCGACGCGCTTGTGGGTACGGCGCTCTTCCTGACGTGGCTCACCGAGCGCGGCCTGACGATGACCCAACTGCGCGCGACCTATCCGTCGTATTTCGCCTCGAAGAACAAGATTCAGCTCACACCGGCTATCGATGTGGATAAAGTGCTGCGTGAGGTAAAGGAGCGCTATGCCAATGAGAATGTGAATGATATCGACGGCGTTAAGATCGATTTTCCCGAGAACTGGGTGCACCTGCGCAAGTCGAATACCGAGCCGATCATCCGCGTCTACACCGAGGCCAAGTCGATGGACGAGGCCGATGCGCTGGCCAAGCGGTTCATTGCCGAAATCGAGGCGATCTGCAAGGAGTAACTGCAGGGTAACGGAAGAAACACGCCGAACTATTGTCAGGACCATGCGAATCAACGGAATGAATGTGCTGCTGCTGGCGTCGGCCCTCGTGCTGGCGTCGTGCGGCGGCCCGTCCCGCCGCCAGGCGGCCGGGACGACCGGGACGGCAGAAGCCGGAACCGAGGTGGTGGACATGCACCATGCCGAGAATGCGCTCGACTACCACGGCACCTACAAGGGGACGCTGCCGGCAGCCGACTGCCCGGGTATCGTCACGACCCTCACGCTTTCGGCCGACGGCCGCTATGCGTTGCACATGGAGTATCTCGAACGGGATGTGGCGTTCGACGAACAGGGCGTCTTTGAGGTAGAGGGCAACCTGCTTGTCCTGACGCCCGATGACGGCGGGCAGGGAGGCTGCTACAAGGTCGAGGAGAACCGCCTGCGGATGCTCGACGGCGACCGGAAGCCGATCACGGGCGAGCTGGCCGATCATTACGTGTTGCAGAAAGAGATTTGAACATTGTGAATATGGAGAACGTAAAAAAATACATCGAAGCGAACGAGGCGCGTTTCCTCGAGGAGCTGTTCGACCTGATCCGCATTCCGTCGATCAGCGCCGAATCGACCCACAAACCCGACATGCAGCGCTGCGCCGAATGGCTGGCCGCCGCCCTGGCCAAGGCCGGGGCCGACCGTGCGGAGGTCTACCCCACGGCCGGGAATCCGGTGGTCTATGCCGAGAAGACCGTCGATCCGAAGGCACGCACGGTACTGGTCTACGGCCACTACGACGTGATGCCGGTGGATCCGCGCGACGAGTGGCGTACGGACCCCTTCGAGCCGGTCGTCCGCGACGGCCGCATCTGGGCCCGCGGCGCCGATGACGACAAGGGGCAGCTGTGGATGCACGCCAAGGCATTCGAGGCGATGTGTGCCACCGACTCGCTGCCCTGCAACGTGAAGTTCATGCTCGAGGGCGAGGAGGAGATCGGTTCGGCAAGCCTCTACGACTTCTGCCGCGAGCACAGGAAGATGCTCAAGGCCGACATCATTCTGGTGTCGGATACCTCGATGCTGTCGCTGCAAACACCCTCTATTACATGTGGTTTGCGCGGTTTGGCTTACATGGAGGTTGAAGTGGAGGGCCCGAACAAGGACCTGCACTCGGGACTCTTCGGCGGTGCCGTGGCCAACCCGGCCAACGTGCTGGCCCGGCTGGTGGCCGGGCTCATTGACGGGAACGGACATGTCACGATCCCCGGATTCTACGACGACGTGCGGGAGCTGACCCCCGCCGAGCGTCGGGCCTTCAACAAGGCGCCGTTCAACCTGTCGGCCTACAAGAAATCGCTCGACATCGGTGACGTGGAGGGCGAAGCCGGCTACACGACGCTCGAACGCACGGGTGTGCGTCCGTCGCTCGACGTGAATGGCATCTGGGGCGGCTACACGGGCGAGGGAACCAAGACCGTGATTCCGTCGAAGGCCTCGGCCAAGATCTCGATGCGGCTGGTGCCCAATCAGGACTACCGCAAGATCTCGAAGCTCTTCGAGAAGCATTTCCGCAAGATCGCCCCGAAGAGCGTGAAGGTCACCGTCCGATCGCTCCACGGCGGCATGCCCTACGTCGCACCGACCGACATGCCGGCCTACAAGGCGGCCGAAAAGGCCGTCGAGGCGACTTTCGGCAAAAAGCCCCTACCCTTCTACTCGGGCGGTTCGATCCCCATTATCAGCGGATTCGAGTCGATTCTGGGCATCAAATCGCTGCTGATCGGCTTCGGTCTGGCCGAGGACGCCATCCACTCGCCCAACGAAAGCTACGGACTCGAGCAGTTCGACAAAGGCGTGGAGACCATTCCGCTGTTCTACAAGTATTTCGCCGAATCCGAATAGCATGTACGACGAACTGCTGAAATTCGCCGTGCAGCTGGCGAAGGCCGCGGGCGGAATACAACTCGCCTACTTCCGGGGCGACAGGCTGTCGATCGAGACCAAATCCAACGTCTACGACGTGGTGACGCGCGCCGACAGGGAGAGCGAGGAACTGATTGCCGGCATGATCGCGGAGCGTTATCCCGACCATGCCATTCTGGGCGAGGAGGGCGGCTGCCGGGGCAACGCCGCGAGCGATTGGCGCTGGGTCGTCGACCCGCTCGACGGCACGACCAATTACAGTCAGGGACTTCCGCTGTTCACGGTTTCGATAGCCCTCCAGTACAGGGGCGAAACCATCGTGGGGGTCGTCTATGCACCCTACCTGAACGAGCTGTTCACGGCGACGAAGGGCGGCGGGGCATATCTGCAATACGCTTCGCGGGAGCCGGAACGCCTCCGCGTCGGGGAGAAACAGACGCTCGCCACCTCGGTCATCGCCACGGGATTCCCCTACGACAAGGACGTGAATCCGGACAACAACAGCGACAACGTCGCACGGATCATCCCCTATGTGCGGGATGTCCGGCGGCTGGGTTCTGCGGCCTACGACATCAGCTGCGTCGCCGCCGGACTGCTGGACGGCTACTGGGAACTGGCGCTGCACGAATGGGACGTCTGCGCCGCCGAACTGATCCTCGCCGAGGCCGGGGGCGTCGTCTGCGACCTGCGCCGCGACCGGGGCATCTCGATCGTCGCGGGCAACGGCGCGATCGTGAAGGAAATCTTGAAGTACGTGCGGTAAATTCACCGAAAACCAAATTGTTGCAAGCATTGCAGCCTATTCTGAATGAGGGCGGGAGTAAATTCCCGCCCTTACACATGTGTGTTTATTAAAATTTTTTCTTATTTTTGACCCGAACAAAAAACAGAACAACATGTGCGGAATAGTCGGATATGTCGGGCGGCGCGACGCGTGCCCGATTCTGATAAAGGGGCTTCACCGCCTCGAATACAGGGGATACGACAGTGCGGGCGTCGCGCTGGTCAACCCGGACGGGCGTCTCAACGTATTCAAATGCAAGGGCAAGGTCTCCGATCTGGAGCATTTCCTCGACGGAAAGGACCTCGGCGGCAATATCGGCATCGCCCACACCCGCTGGGCCACGCACGGGGTTCCGAACGACGCCAACGCCCATCCCCACTACTCCGAATCGGAGAACATAGCCCTGATACACAACGGCATCATCGAGAACTACCGCGTGCTGAAGGACGCCCTCGAACAGAACGGATACACCTTCCGCAGCAGCACCGACTCCGAGGTGTTGGTGAATCTGATCGAATACGTCCGGGCGACCAGCGGCTGCTCGCTGCCCGAAGCCGTGCGGCAGGCCCTCCGGCAGGTGATCGGCGCCTACGCCATCGCCGTCGTCGAGAAGGGCAACCACGACCGGATCGTCGCCGCGCGGCAGAGCAGCCCGATGGTCGTGGGCGTGGGCGACGGGGAGTTCTTCCTCTCGTCCGACGCCGCGTCGATCATCGAATACACCGAGGATTTCGTCTACGTGGGCGACGGCGAAATCGCCGTGATCGACCGCAACGCCCCGCTGAAAATCGTCACGCTGGACAACCACGACGCGAAGATCGACATCAAGAAACTCCAGCTGTCGATCTCGCAGCTGGAAAAGGGCGGCTATCCCCATTTCATGCTCAAGGAGATTTACGAGCAGCCCCGGACCATCGTCGACTGCATCCGCGGACGCATCAACCCCGACACCTGCGAGGTGAAACTTTCGGGCGTGATCGACCACCGCGACAGGTTCGTGAACGCCCGGCGCATCATTTTCGTGGCGTGCGGCACGTCGTGGCACGCCTCGCTGATCGGCGAACACCTCGTGGAGTCGATCTGCCGCATTCCCGTCGAGGTGGAGTACGCCTCGGAGTTCCGCTACCGCAACCCCATCATCCGCGAGGACGACATCGTGATCGCCGTGTCGCAGTCGGGCGAGACGGCCGACACGCTGGCCGCCGTCGAACTGGCCCGCAAGGCCGGGGCGTTCGTCTTCGGCATCTGCAACGTCGTCGGCTCGTCGATCGCCCGGGCCACGGATTCGGGGGCCTATATCCACGTGGGGCCCGAGATCGGCGTCGCCTCGACGAAGGCTTTCACCGGGCAGGTGACCGTGATGGCCATGCTGGCGCTGGCCGTGGGCCGCGAGAGAGGAACCGTCACGGAGGCGTATTACAACGAGGTTTCGGCGGCGCTGCTGCACCTGCCCGAGACGATGGAAGAGGTGCTGAAAGTCGCCCCGCAGGTCGCCGACCTGGCGAAAATATTCACCTATGCGCACAACTTCATCTACCTCGGCCGCGGGTACAACTACCCCACGGCGCTCGAAGGCGCGCTGAAACTCAAGGAGATTTCGTACATCCACGCCGAAGGTTACCCCGCGGCCGAGATGAAGCACGGCCCCATTGCGCTGATCGACGCCGAGATGCCCACCGTGGCCATCGCCACGCCGGACCACACCTACGAAAAAACGGCCTCGAACATCGAGGAGATCAAGGCCCGCGGCGGCAAGATCATCGCCGTCGTCGCCCGCGGCGACGAACAGGTACGCCGCTCGGCCGACTTCGTGATCGAGGTCCCGGTGATCGCCGAGTGCCTGATGCCCATCGTGGTATCGGTCCCGCTGCAACTGCTGGCCTACTACATCGCCGTCTACAAGGGCCGCAATGTCGACCAGCCCCGCAACCTCGCCAAGTCGGTGACGGTGGAGTGATCACGCGCCGCACGGCAAACGAAAATCCGCAGCTTCCCGGGGGAGGCTGCGGATTTTTCATCTGCGGCGGACGCCTAATGCCCGTAGTTGGCGTCGATGTAGTCGGAAATCCCGAAATCCTTCGGAACTGCGGGCGCATCGAGCGGCGTGATGCGGACGTCGGTCACCAGCCGCTGCCGTTTGAAGACCAGCTTTTCGAGAAACGAGTCGATCTCGCCGCGGTTCTCGGTCATCGGCCGCCACGCCATCGAATGATTGGTCTCGGCGACGGAGTAGAACGCGTGCGGAACCCTGCGCCGCGCGAGGTCGTCGGCAATGCTCTTCGAGCCGAACAGCCAGACCCCGTCGACACCGATCGCGCCGTAGGGCACATTGCGGTCGGCGTCGCCGTGGAAAAGCAGCATCGGCGCGGGATCGCGCGCCCAGCGCAGGCTGTCCTGCGTATCGCAAACGGCTCCCGCAAAGGCGATTACCCCGGCGTAGCTAAAGTCCTGCGTGAACTTCCCGGCGGTCAGCGGATGCCCGTTGCAAAGCCAGTACTCGCCCATCAGCACCGTGATGGCCCCGGCGCTCGACCCGCACGTCACGATCCGCGAAGGATCGACGTCCGGCATATGCCGGCAGATATAGGCCGTGGCGTCGTAGAGGTCCTCCGTCGCCATCGAAAGCGTCATGTCCAACGCCTGCGTGAAATGCTCCTCGTCGAGCAGGCCGGCCTGTCTGGCCCGCTTCATCCCCAGCCGGTAGTCGATCGACACGACGACGAACCCCTTGCGGGCGTAGTAGTCGAAGAAGGGGCGGAAACGCCGGTTGTCCCGCGTTCCGGTCATAAAGCCGCCGCCGAAAAGGAACATCAGGCAGGGTTTCGCCCGGCTGTCGGGCGAGAGGAGCGCATAACGGTCCAGCCGCAGCGTGTCGGCATCCCGCACGGCATAGACGAAGGTCTCTTTTTCGATCTTCCGCGGCGTCGCATCGTCGTTCTGCGCTCCGGCCGGCGTCCACAGAAACAGTGCAGCGATCAGAAACAGACGTCTCATGTCACTGCATCTCTTCGTGGGCATAGCGGATCGCCCGGTTCAGAATGGCGATGAACGGCTGCGTGCGGCGGAACTGCTCGACGGTGCGTTCCAGCAGGTCGGGTGCGAGCAGGAACTCCTCGGCGATGGGCTGTTCGAGGTAGAAATCCTTCAGCTTCAGCATCTCGGCATAGGGGCTGTCGGCCGGGAATCCCGTCGGGACCCGCTTGAGCCTGTTGCCGCTGCACAGCCGGAACCCTTTGGCCTTCCGGATCGCCGCCTCGATCTGCGCGCCGTTGTCGAGCACCTCCTCGCGGATCGACCGCAGCACCGTCGGCTCGATGCACACGGCGCCCGCCGAAAGCAGGTTGCAGCACACCAGCGAGTCGCAGCAGGGTTCGATGTGGAAATAGTATCCCGCGAAGCCCGACTTCTTGCCCTTCGGCGCAATGTAAGCCCCGATATAGGTCTTGTAGGGCGACTTGTCGGGCGAGAAACGCGTGTCGCGGGCGATCCGGTAGGTGCAGTCCTGCGGACGCAGGCCGCGCACCTCGGGGTCGAACGACGCGATGCCCCCGATCAGCTGTCCGGTGAAATCGGCGAACCGTCCCTTCACACGGGTCCATTCGGCGCGGTGGGCGTCGAACCATTCCCGGGTGTTGTCGTCGTGCAGCCGGCGGAAGAAGTCGATGACCTCCTTCATCTTACCACGCGAAAAGCGGATAGTCGGCCATCAGCGCGTTCACGTCCTTGCGCACGGCGGCGATGTTCGCTTCGTTCTCCGGGTCGTGCAGCACGCGGTCGATCAGCCCGACGATGTAGTCCATCTTGTCCTCCTTCAGGCCGCGCGTGGTGATGGCCGGGGTTCCGAAGCGCAGACCCGAGGTCTGGAACGGCGACCGGCTGTCGAACGGAACCATGTTCTTGTTGGTGGTGATGTCGGCGGCCACGAGGCACTTCTCGGCCAGCTTGCCCGTCAGCTCGGGGAACTTCGTGCGCAGGTCGACGAGCATCAGGTGGTTGTCCGTGCCGCCCGAGACGATCTTGTAGCCGCGCTCGACGAAGGCGGCGGCCATGGCTGCGGCGTTCTTCTGCACCTGCGTCTGATACTCCTTGTAGGCGGGTTCCAACGCTTCGCCGAAGGCTACGGCCTTGGCGGCGATGACGTGCTCCAGCGGACCGCCCTGGATGCCCGGGAAGACGGCCGAATTGAGGATCTGCGACATCATCTTCACGGCGCCCTTCGGCGTGGTCTGGCCCCAGGGGTTCTCGAAGTCCTTGCCCATCAAGATGATGCCGCCGCGCGGGCCGCGCAGGGTCTTGTGGGTCGTCGAGGTGACGATATGCGCGTATTTCACGGGGTTCTCCAGCAGCCCCGCGGCGATCAGACCGGCCGTGTGGGCCATGTCCACCATCAGCAGCGCGCCCACCTTGTCGGCGATCTCGCGCATGCGTTTGTAATCCCACTCGCGCGAGTAGGCCGAGGCGCCGCCGACGATCAGTTTCGGCTTGCACTCCAGGGCCTTGCGCTCCATGGCGTCGTAGTCGATCACGCCCGTGGCCTCGTCGAGCTGATAGCCCACGGCCTTGAAATATTTACCCGACATGTTGACCGGCGAACCGTGCGAGAGGTGTCCTCCGTGTGCAAGGTCCAGTCCCATGAACGTATCGCCCGGCTGCATGCAGGCGAAGAAAACGGCCATGTTGGCCTGTGCGCCCGAATGGGGCTGCACGTTGGCGTACTCCGCGCCGTAGAGACGGCAGATGCGCTCGATGGCCAGCGTCTCGACCTTGTCCACGA
>OIXH01004428.1_pt1 | contig 11480 bp, 11 predicted proteins | sample 1587741 | NCBI WGS metagenome assembly OIXH01 (sample SAMEA3888916, study PRJEB22519) | human gut metagenome | biome: human gut; feature: human-associated habitat; material: faeces | place: Denmark | collected 2011 | reverse complement strand
AGAAATTTGCCGGAGCGATGATGGGCCCACCCCGCATTGAAAAAGGGTTGTTTATTACAACCGCAAAATTCTCGCAAGGTGCCAAAGATTTTGCTAATGCGCAGCATATCATTCTAGTCGACGGCCAAAAGCTGACTGAATTGATGGTTGAATATGATTTGGGTGTTTCAACCCAAAAAGTCTATAAAATCAAGCGCATCGACAGTGACTATTTTTCGGATAACGATTAAGGTTTCCTCTCATTTGTTCAAACTCTTTTCCCCTCCTGTTCACGATTTGCCAATATTTGTGTGGGATAATAGCCTGTAGACTATAACAAAGGTGGTTTTTTCATGAGAAGCTGGTTTCAGCGGTTTATGTCCGGGCGGTATGGGTTTGACCAGTTGGGCGGGTTCCTTTGCGTTGTTTCGTTTATTCTGGTCATTGTGGGAGCCTGGGTCAGCCCGGTGCTGTACTGGCTGGGGCTGATTTTGCTGATCTACAGCTATTTCCGGGTGCTCAGCCGCAACCGTTCCAAACGATATGCGGAAAATTTAAAATATCTCACCCTGCAAAACAAAGTCGTGGACTGGGCCAACCGGTACATCCTGCGCTTTAACCAGCGCAAGCAGTACCGCTACTTCCGCTGCCCACAGTGCGGACAGCAGCTGCGGGTGCCCCGCGGGCGCGGCAAAATTTCCATCACCTGCCCCAAGTGTCACAACCAGTTCATTAAAAAGAGTTGACGCACCATGTTCGGGTATGTTACCATCTACCACAAAGGGTTGGAAAAGCCGGAGCTGGACCGCTACCAGGCTTACTACTGCGGCCTTTGCCGCACGCTGGGCCAAAAGTACGGCCTGCCCGGCCAGCTGACGTTAAGTTACGATCTGGCATTTATCGCCATTCTGCACACGGCGCTGTATGAGCCGGAAACCCAATTTTCCGCCGGGCGGTGCGCACCGCATCCCATCAAGGCCCGTCCCCGCGCGGCCAACGAATTTCTGGACTACGCCGCCGACATGACCGCCGCGCTGGCGTACTACAACTTTCTCGATGACTGGCAGGACGATCACCGCCGCGCCAGTCTGACGCAGGCGCAAAAGCTGGAGCCAAGCCTGCCCGCCCTGCGGGAGCGCTGGCCGCGCCAGTTGCAGACCATGGCCGCGCAGCTGGACAGGCTGAACACGCTGGAAAGCGCCGGTAGCCACGATTTGGACGCGCTGTGCAACGCCTTTGGCGCACTGCTGGGCGAGGTGTTCGCCTGCCGCGACGACATCTGGGCCCCGGCGCTGCGGGCCATGGGGCAGGGCCTGGGCGGCTTTATCTATTTGATGGACGCCTATGATGATTTGGAAAAAGACAGCAAAAAAGGACGTTTCAACGCACTGCGTCAGCTGACAGATGAACTGCCGCCTGCCGCCTATGAGCAGCGCTGCCACGAGCTTTTGACCCAGCAGATGGGCCGCTGTGCGCAGCCGTTTGAAATGCTGCCGATATTAAAAGATACCCCGGAGGGGAAACTATTGTACAACACGATCTATTCCGGCGTGTGGAACAAATACGCGCTGGTACGTAAGCACCGGGAGGGGCGCAGACATGACTGATCCATACAGCGTATTGGGCATCACTCCCGGTGCCGATGACGAAACGATTAAAAAAGCCTACCGCCAAAAGTGCAAGCAATACCACCCCGACCTGCACCCCGACGATCCTTCCGCCGAGGAGCACTTTAAGGAAGTGCAGGCCGCATACAGCGAGATCATGCGCATCAAGCAGGGCGGCGGCGCGACGTACCGGCAAAGCAGCCAATCCTACGGCCAGAGCGGGTACGGCCAGCAGTACCAGGACCCCTTCAGCGGGGGCGGGGTCGGCTTTGGGCCGTTCGGGTTCGGGTACTACAGCACAAGCGGTTCAACCAGGGGGCAGAGCTACGGCAGCACTGCAGGCGACCCCGAGCTGCGTGCGGCGGCAAACTACATCCGCAGCGGCTTCTATGAGGAAGCCATGAACACGCTGAACGGCATCCCCACCGCCAACCGCACGGCGCAGTGGCACTACTACGCCGCGCTGGCCAACCAGGGGCTTGGCAACAATATCCGTGCCCAGGAGGAAGCCCGCACGGCGGTATCGATGGAGCCGAACAACTACGCCTATCAGAACTTGCTGGACCAGCTGCAAAGCCCGGGCCGCAGCTACACGAGCTACCAGCAGCCCTACGCCCAGCCCAGCGGCCGCCCGGGATCGTTCTGTTTATCGTTCTGGCTGTATTTGCTGGTATGCAATGTGCTGAGCTGGTGCTGCTGCGGCGGCAGAGGCGGATTTTATATTTGCTGATTTTGGATAGAAAAGGCGCTGTGGCCGGTGTGGTCACAGCGCCTTTTGTTATTGTTCGGCAGGGCCGCACATATGCGGCCAGCAACAGGGAGGGCCGCAGGCGTTTATGGGAAAGTTGAGGGCCGGGTATGCCCGATTCCTACTAATTTTGATTTACAGCATCCTATCCAGCAGCGGCATCAAAATTTCTATGTTTTGGCAAAACTGCGGGTAGAACTCGTCGCCAAGGGAATAGTCGTAGTAGAGGGCGCGCTCCGTGCGCTTGGCGGCGGCAGAGAAGTGCGGGTTGTTCTGCCCACCCGCGGCCTGCAATTTCTGGGACAGCTGCGTGCAGACGATGGCCCAGCGCGCGTCGATACCCGCACGATCCGGGATGGCGGCATCGTTCAGGTAGTCCTGCAAGGTTCGTTTCCCTGCCCGCGCACCGCACAGCGGCGTTTGGACGTAATACTCCATCCTGGCCGTCACGGTATCAATGCTCTGGCCCAGCGGGTAGAGCGCACAGGCCAGCGGCCTTGCGGCATGGATGGCGCAGGCGCTGCCTTCAAAAAAGCGGCAGTCCCCGGTCTTAGGGTCGGGCGTCAGCCGAAGCGCAGGCAGGCAGGTCGTATCGGCCACATAGCTTTTGCAGAAGGCCGATGCCACGATGCGGGGCGACAGCCGCAGCCGCCGCGCAATGCGGTAGAGGTCATACCCGGACAGCACCAGATCCCGCCGTTTGCGGCAACAATCGCCGCAGCCTGCGCAGGCAAAATCAAACGTCTCCCCTGTTGTCAGGTGCGGGCAGCTATCCCAGTTTTCACCGCAGCGGCCCGGCTCCACGTTGACAGCCGTCACAGCTGCACCTCGCCTGCGTAGGGCCGGCCGTGGGCGTAGGCGTCCAGCGCCTCAAAGGGCGATTTGAGCATGTTTGCCACGTTCACATCGGTGTAGAACGCCGTGTGCGGGCTAAGGATAACATTGGGGTAGCTGCGCAGCAGGTTCAGCTCGCGGTTGGGGATGGCCTCGCCCATGCGGTTGTAGTAGCAGATGCCGGTCTCGTCCTCGATGACGTCCAGCCCCGCGCCGCCGACCTTGCCGCTCTTTATCGCCTCGATAAGCGCCTCGCTGTCGATGAGCGCGCCCCTCGAGGTGTTGAGGATAAACACCCTGTCTTTCATCACGGCGAGCGAGCGGGAGTTTATCACATGATAGGTGTCCGCCGTCAGAGGGCAGTGCAGCGAGATAACGTCGCTGCGGCGAAACAGCTCGTCGAGCGGCACATATTCGAGGAAGCCTTGGGCGGGGTATGGGTCGTAGGCTATGACGTTCATGCCCATGCCGCGGCAAATGTCAACAAATGTCATGCCTATTTTGCCCGTGCCGATGACCCCTACCGTCTTGCCGTGGAGGTCGAAGCCGACAAAGCCGTTCAGGCTGAAGTTGAAGTCCCGCGTCCTGATATAAGCCTTGTGAGTTTTGCGGACAAGAGTCAGCAGCAGCGCCATGGCGTGCTCGGCTATGGCGTGTGGCGAGTATGCGGGCACACGCACCACGGGCATAACTCCGTCCGCCGCCTTGAGGTCGACGTTGTTGTAGCCGGCGCAGCGCAGAGCTATCAGCTCGATGCCGCTGTCCCTGAGCGTTTCTATCGCCGCGCGGTCGATAATATCGTTGACGAACGCCACGACGGCGCGGGAGCCTTTTGCCATGACGGCGGTGCGGCGGCTCAGTCGGGATTCAAAATACTCTATCTCTATCCCGTATTGCTCCTTGAGAGCGTCAAAATAGATCTTGTCATACGGCTTGGTGTCAAAAAAAGCAACCTTGTTCAAATCTTCATCCCCCGAAAAAAATAGCCTTTCGGAAACATTATTCCCGAAAGGCTTAATTTTATTTCAGCTTGTGGATGAAAAGTCCGCTCAGGAGCTTCGGCTCAAACCAGGTGGACTTCGGGGGCATCAGCTTGCCCGCGTCCGCAATATCCATCAGCTCACGCAGCGTCGTGGGGTACATTGAGAAAGCAAGGCACATATCGGTGCTCGCCCTGCGCTCCAGCTCGCCGAGGCCGCGGATGCCGCCGACAAAGTCGATACGCTTATCCGTCCTCGGGTCGTCAATGCCGAGAATGGGGGAGATGAGATTATTCTGGAGGATGGAGACATCCAGCGCCGCAACGGGGTCTTTTTCGTCAAAGGTGCCCGCCTTTGCGGTCAGCTTATACCATTCGCCGCTGAGCAGCATTCCGAAAGTGTGCGCCGCCTCGGGCTTGTATGCCTGCCGGCCGACCTTCTCAACGGTGAATGCCTCGCCGAGCTTTGCGATGAATTTGTCGGGAGTGTTGCCGTTCAGATCCTTCATCACGCGGTTGTAGTCCATTATCTCAAGCTCGTCGCAGGAGAAGAGGACCGCAAGGAAGAAATTGAATTCCTCGCTGCCGTCGTAGTCGGGGAACTGCTCGCGGCGCTTGAGGCCGACCTTGACCGCCGAAGCCGCTCTGTGGTGACCGTCGGCGATGTAGAGATAGTCGACTCCGCCGAAGAGAGAAGCGATGCGGGAGTTTGTCTCGGGGCAGTCGATGACCCAAACGGTGTTGGTGATGCCGTCCTCGGTCACGAAATCATAGACGGGGGCGTGATTATCTTTCCAATCCGCAACTATGGCGGCAATATCGCTCTGCGGGCGATAGGTCAGGAATATCGGGCCGGTGTTGGCGTCGCAGTAGTCGACGTGATTTATCCTGTCCGCTTCCTTATCGGCGCGGGTCAGCTCGTGCTTCTTGATGATGTTGTTGATATAGTCGTCGATGGATACGCAGCCGACAAGGCCGGTCTGGCTCCTGCCGTTCATTATCTGGCGGTAGATGTAAAAGCAGGGGTGCTCATCCTGCTTGCATACGCCGTCGCTCACGAGCTTGTCGAGATTCTCTCTCGCCTTGAGGTAGACCTGCTCGGAGTAGAGGTCGGTGCCCGCGGGCAGGTCGATCTCCGCCTTGTCGACGTGCAGAAACGAATGCGGCTTGCCCTTGACCATTTCGGCAGCTTCGGCGCTGCTCATAACATCATAGGGCAGGGCTGCGACCTCCGAGGCGTACTCGGGCACGGGGCGTATCGCTTTGAAAGGCTTAAAAATTGCCATTGTTATCATCCTTCCGTGATTTTTATAAGGATATGTTACATTAATATTAAAAGTTTGTCAATCATCTATTTTTATATTGCTTTTTTATTTTTTGTACTGTATAATTATTACATTCTTTGATGCGTGTATGCTACTCTAAGGAGGCTTATCAATGTTTTGTCCGAATTGCGGCAAGGAATTGCCCGAGGGCGCTTCTGTTTGCCCGTCCTGCGGCGCAGACTCCGCTCCGCCGAGCGGGAAAAAGAAGAGACTTGTAAAGGCGCCGAGCAAGGGCGCCAAGAGCTATGCGGCGATATTCACGGCTCTGCTCGTGTTCCCGTCAACTCTTTGCGTCGCCATTGACCTTTCATTTGACAAATACGATTATTGGTGCGGCTATGTTGTCGGTGCGCTGCTTGTTGTGTGGGTGTGCGCTGTGCTGCCCGTTATGCGGGTAACCCCGCCGCTCGTGACCTCGCTCATATGCTTCACCGTGATAATCGGCTACATATTCTTTATATTCAACAAAACGGGGCATATGATCTGGCTCTATAAGCTGCTGCTGCCCATGTTTATTGTGAGCGCCGCCTTTGTGGCGCTGGACGCGGCCGTTATCGGCAGCAAGGTCAAGGGACTGCATATCTTTTCGCTCCTCTCGGGCGAAGCGTGCGTGTGGCTCGTTGCCCTCGAAGCAACGCTCGATAACCTCGCAAACGGCCATGTCAAGCTCGGTTGGTCGCTGATAATCTCCTGCGCCTTCATCTCTGTGATAGCCGTCCTTGAGGCCTTCAGCTATGTCGGCAGGATAAATAAAGAGTAAACAGATCATATCCGCGGCAGCCTGCGCTGCTGTGGATATTTTTTGCCTGTGGACGCAAAACAAAAACGGAGGTATCGCGCGATACCTCCGAATTTTTATCCGAACAAGACTCTTTGCAGCGTGGCGCCGAGGATGTTTTCTTTGCATTCGCTGCTGAGGCTCAGACGCTTGATTCGCTCGATATCCCACTTGATATCCGCCGCCTTGGCGTAGGGGAAGTCGAGGCCGAATATGCTGTGCTCCTCGCCGGTCTGGAAAATGACCGTTTCGAGCTGCTCATCCGTCAGCGACCAGCCGCCCATGCCGTCGCGGTTACGAATCGAGGTCCAGCCCGCATAGATGTTGTTGCCCCTGCGGGAATTGTTGCACATCACGGCGAGAGCGTCCTTAAAGAAGTGATAGCCGCCTATATGCTCAAGGCTGAATTTAAGGTCGGGGAAGCTCCACGCGACCTCGTCAAAGAGCAGCACATTGCTCTTTTTGAGCCTGTTCCAATGCATACCGGAGTGGAATGAGACAAACAGCCCAAGCTCCTGCGCTTTTTCATAGACCTTGAAGGCTTCCTCACCGTCGATGACAAAATCCTGATACGGCGGATGCAGCTTGATGCCCTTGAAGCTGAGTGAAGCTATGCGCTCCACCTCGTCGCCGAGGTCGGCGGTGAAATCCACCGTGCCGAAGCCCACAAGGCGGTCGTTGCCCTTTATCTGCGAGGCGAGCCAGTCATTGGGGCTGCCGCTGAAGCCGCCCTCGTGAAAACGGTCGGCAAACGGCGCGAACGCCACGGCCTTGTCGATGCCGCAGTCGTCCATCAGGCGCATGAGCGAGTCGACCGAGCCTTCAGGACGAAGCTCTTTTGGAAAAACATGGGCGTGATTTGCAAATATCATGGCTATCCCTCCCGACATTATAATATGATAATAAATTAAAACCTCGGTTTTGTCAATAAAAACGTCTCCGTCGGGGAATAAATAAAATAAAAGCAAACGGAGGTAAGCAAAATGCAAAACGATGATTCATATAAGCTGCTGCGTGAATGCAGCGCAGGGCTTAAAACGGCGATAGCCTCCATCGAGGAGCTGTCGCCTTATGTGAAGGACGCAAAGCTCGGTGAGATACTCAAAAACAGCCGCACGGAGCACCGAAAGCTCGCCGACACGGTGGACGGTATGCTCGCGGCGACCGATTCGGAGTCCAAGGAGCCGAACCCGATGACAAAGAGCATGTCGTGGCTCAAGATAAACGCTGAGATGTCCTTTAATCCCACGGCGGCGCAGGCGGCGAGCCTGATGACCGACGGCTGCGACATGGGCATCAAATCAATTCACAAATATATCAATAAATACCCCACGGCGAGCGAGGAAGCCAAGGGCATGGCGCGCAGCATCGGCGAGCTGGAGGAGAGACTCGGCAAAGATATGCGGCCGTTCCTGTAATCGTTGACAAAATTCGCCTCTTGTGATAGAATTTTCACGACATTTGTATATTGGGCGCCTGTAGCAGGGAAAGAGCGGTGAAAATCCGTCGCAACAGCCATTGCCGTCACAGTCGGAATGCCTGCCTTGCGCCTTAATATAATTGTGAGCACCTTTGGGCAGTCGGAGGGTGTCACGGTGCAGCTCCGCCGAGGGGCTGCTTCGCCGTGCCGTGCGCCTTCCGTTATCTGCGGAGGGCGCATCTTATTTTTGAAAGGAAGAAAAGAAATGTCAGTAAGAAAAAGCTCGGCGGCGATCATTTCCGTGATCCTCGCTGCGGCAATGCTTCTGGGCTGCATTTCTACGGCTTTTGCTGCGGGCGATGGCAGCATCAGCGTAGGGATCAGCTTTTACGACGGGGGATTCGTTATCCCCAAAGAGACCGTTGAGGTCAAAGACGGAATTGCCGAGGAATACGGCTATACCGTCGCCGAAAAGGATCATAACGGTAAGGATGTTGACTACATAACCGTATTCGACGCCGTCGTTGCCCTTCACAAGGCATATTACGGTGACAAATTCACCGCCGAGACCTGCAAGGATTACCTTAATAACTCAGGCTCGATGATAACCAAGATGTTTGGCAAGTCGGCCACGAGCAGCGGCTTCACTGTCAATGACGTTATGCCGAACGACGGTATTTACAACGAAAAATATCACTCCTACACCGGTTATGCGGCCGATACGGCGCGCATTGTGAACGGTGACAAGGTTGCTCTTTTCACTTATAAGGACAGCTATTGGGGCGATTATTATACACAGTTTGACTCCTCCGAAAAGACCGTGACCGTCGGTGAAAAGATCAATTTCACCGTCACCGGCTACAGCATCATGTGGTACGGCTTTGCGGATAAGGCGACCATCGAGCAGAACACCCTCCCGATGAGCTGCCTCGATCTCAACATGATCCAGTATGTCGACGGCAAGCCCGTTGACAAGAAGGTAGGCACCCTCAATTGGAGAGGTATGGCTTCCTACACCGTCAATGAGCCGGGCGTTTACTATTTCTATGCGAGCGGCAGCTACATTGACGAGGAGGAAGAGGAGGAGACTCCCGTTATCGGTAACATCTGCACCGTTACCGTTAAGGATCTGCCCGCCGATTACACCAAGGTAGATAAAGCGATAGCCTCCGTTCCTGCCGATCTCAGCATCTACACCGACGAGAGCGTTGCCGCTCTGAACGCAGTGCTCAAAGAAGTTGACAGGGATCTCGGCAGGCAGGATCAGGCGAAGGTCGACGCATATGCCGACGCTGTCAACGCGGCAGTTGCGGCCCTTGAGGTTAAGAAAGCCGATTACTCCAAGGTCGACGCAGCAATTGCGGCAGTCCCCGCCGATCTCAGTGTTTACACTGACGAGAGCGTTGCCGCCCTTAACGAAGCGCTTGCAAATGTTGACAGAAATCTCACCGTCCTTGATCAGGATACCGTCGACGCATATGCCGAAGCTATTAACGCGGCTGTTGCGGCGCTCGAGACCAAGGCTCCTGAGGGCAAGAGCTTCTATATCGTTAAGAATTTCAAGATCAGCCTCAAGGTGAATGCCGATGAGGGCAAAATGGTGCTCGACATTGATTTTGTCCGCCACGATATCTGCGGCAACGCACCCGATAAGGCTGAGAATATCAACCTTACTCTTACAGTCACATGGCTGAGCTGCGTGCTTCGCTTCCTCCAGTCGGTGATAGGAGGCTAAAATGTTAAAAAGCAGAGCGATCAAATCATTAAGCGTTCTCCTGTGCCTGATAATTGCGCTGTCGGCGTTCGTAACTGCCTCGGCTCAAACGGTGACTGCCGAGACTCCGAGAAGTGCCGACGAGACACAGCTTCTCTGGTCGCAGCGAATAGGCACGAATTATAAAAACGCGCCGAGCGTGCCGACGGTCAGCGGCGACTCGCTCATAATAATGAGCAAGCGTCAGCTTCTGAAGCTCGACACGGCTACCGGCGAGACCTCGGCGAGCGCCGAGATGACGAAGCGCCCGGGCTACGGCTGCGTGCCCGCCCTTTGCGCCGACGGCAAGATATTCTGTCCACTTGAGGACGGCACGGTCGAAGCCTATGACTTCGCCACAATGCAGCGCCTCTGGAGCTTCTCGGATGAGCTCGGCGGTCAGCCGCTGTCGCCGATAGTTTACAGCGACGGCTGCGTTTATACCGGCTTCTGGGATGATGAAGAGACAGACGGCAATTTTATCTGCCTTGACGCCGTGAGCGGCGAGCTGAAGTGGCGCTATACCAGCAAGGGCGGCTTCTATTGGGCTAAGGCGGCAGCGATCGGCGGCTGCATCGTCGTCGGCTCGGATAACGGCAGCGATGAAATCAATATGACCTCGTCCGTTTATTGCTTTGACGCAAAGAGCGGCGAAGTGCTCGACACTCTGATCGTGCCCGGCGACTGCCGCAGCGGCATCACCGTTATTGACGGCACAAACGAACTGGTGTTCACCACCAAGGCGGGCTACTTCTGCAAGACGAGCGTCACCGACGGCAAATTCTCGACAGGCAGGCTCCTCAAGCTCTCGGGAGCCTCTACCAGCACGCCGACTGTTTATAACGGCAAGGCCTATATCGGCGTGCAGTCGACCGGATTCTCCGGCAATTTGCAGATAATCGACGTTGCCGCAATGAGCGTGGCGGCGGTCGTGCCGATGAACGGCTATCCGCAGAGCGAGATGGCTCTTACGACGGCTTATGAGGCTCAGACGGGCAATGTTTATGTCTATGCGACTTACAATTCGCCCCCCGGCGGCGTGAGCGTTATCACCGTATCGGCGGACGGCACGGCGAGCAGGGCGGAGCTTTTTGCCCCGTCGGGCGAGGCTGCCGAATATGCGCTGAGCAGCATTGCGGTCAGCGAGGACGGCAAGCTGTTTTATAAGAACGACTCGGGCACGGTATTTGCCCTGAGCTATAAGGAGCCGGACCCGGAGCCCGACCCCGAGCCGCAGCCCTCGATATTTGCGAAGATAGGCGCGTTCTTCAAGAGCGTATTTACCAACATTGCAAACTTCTTCAAAGGGATCTTTGAAGCTATTTTCGGTTAATAAAGAAGCGAGGTGACAGGATGAAAGGAGCATTTGCACTCAGGCACCCTGCGGTGAATGTGCTGTTTGCAAAGGCATTGATGAGGGCACCATTCTGGATGTATCGGAAATTGATGCCGCCTCCAACAACAGCGTGGATGACATCCGTGACCTGCGCGATGAAACCGCCTATCTGCCTGCCGTGTGCAAGTATAAGGTATATATCATCGACGAGGTGCACATGCTGTCTACCTCGGCGTTCAATGCCCTGCTGAAAACCATGGAGGAACCGCCGGAGCATGTGATCTTTATCCTTGCCACAACGGAAGTGCAAAAGGTTCCGGCTACTATCCTCAGCCGCTGCCAGCGCTATGACTTCCAGCGCATTACGGCGGATAAAATTGCCGGTCGGCTGGAATATGTGGCCGGGCAGGAAAACATTGAGCTGGACCATAACGCCGCCGAGCTGATCGGCCGCCTGGCCGATGGCGCCATGCGTGATGCACTGTCTATCCTGGATACCTGCGCCGGTGTTTCCAACACTGTGGATGAAGCGCTGGTGCGCCGTATGGCGGGCGTGACGGACCGCAAATATCTGTTTGAGATCAGTGATGCCATTGCCGCGCGGGACGCTGTGAAAGCCTTGCAGGAGATTGCCGCCCTGCGCCAGCAGAGTGTTGACATGCGGCGCCTCTGCATAGAGCTCGCCGGTCATTACCGAAACCTGATGCTCTGTGCGCTGCCG
>OIXH01004426.1_pt1 | contig 11481 bp, 8 predicted proteins | sample 1587741 | NCBI WGS metagenome assembly OIXH01 (sample SAMEA3888916, study PRJEB22519) | human gut metagenome | biome: human gut; feature: human-associated habitat; material: faeces | place: Denmark | collected 2011 | reverse complement strand
CGTAAAACGGCGGGCCGGGTAATTTACCCAGCCCGCCGTTTGGATTGTACGCCGCCGCAGGGCCAATACTCCGGGCAAGACGTTTTGCTTGGAGGAGAGGATACTTTGTATTATCACAAGGTGGAGATCTGCGGCGTGAATACCGCAAAGCTGCCGGTCCTGAAGGAAAAGGAGAAAATGGAACTCATCGTCAAAGCGCAGGCGGGCGACAAGGAAGCCCGCCAGAAGATGATCAACGGGAATCTGCGGCTGGTGCTGAGCGTTGTGCAGAAATTCACAGGCCGGGGGGAGAATCTGGACGTCCTCACCCAGGTGGACGGCCAGGATTACTTCATCATCTCCTCCTACTCCGGGTATCTGGACGCGGCCCTGGTCCAGTACGTTCCGGCGGAGAACATTTTCCAGAGCGCCTCCGCCTACCGGACCCTTCTGTGGGTCTACATCGGCATCGCCCTGGCGGTGCTGCTCCTTTACGCCGTGCAGATCCGGCGGTACGTCAAGCGGCCGGTGGAGACTCTGCTGGGGGCCTTTTCCCAGGTGGAGAACGGCCGGCTGGACGTGGCCATCCACACCCGGACCGCCCAGGAGTTTTCCTCCCTGTTCGAGGGCTTCAACTCCATGGTCCGCAGGCTGGACGCCCTGATCTACGAGCTTTACCAGCAGGAGCTCTGCCGGAAGGACGCGGAGTTAAAGCAGCTCCAGGCCCAGATCAACCCCCATTTTCTCTTCAACACCTACTACATGCTGCGGCGGCTGATCCAGTACGGCGACCTGGACAGCGCCCAGGAGCTCTGCGCCCATCTGGGGACCTACATGGAGTACATCACCCGGAACGCCACGGCGGAGGTCCCCCTGGAGGACGAGCTCCACCACGCACAGAGCTACGCCAGCATCCAGCAGATGCGCTTTTCCCGGCAGCTGCGCATCGAGATGGGGGAGCTGCCCCGCCGGTGGCGGTCCCGGCAGGTGCCCCGGCTCATTTTGCAGCCGCTGCTGGAGAACGCCTTCGCCTACGGCGTCCGCCAGGTGGAGCAGGACGGCCTCATCCGCCTGTCCTTCCGGGAGGAGGGCGGCGGCCTTCACATTGTGGTGGAGGACAACGGCGGGGCCATTTCCGACGAAACCATCGCGGAGCTGACCCAAAAGCTGGACCACGCCCCCAAGGACGCGGAGATCACGGCGCTGCTCAACGTCCACCGGCGGCTGCGGCTCCGCTTCGGGGAGGAAAGCGGCATCTTCCTCTACCGCAGCCCCTTAGGCGGCCTGGCCGTGGACCTGCGCATCTTCCCGGAACCTGCAAATGCAAAGGAGGACCCCCATGTACCGGGTACTGTTGGTTGACGACGAGCCTTTTATCGTCGATACCCTTTCGGACCTTCTGGAAAGCCAGGAGGAACTGGAGGTGGACGTCTGCCGGGCCTATTCCAGCGCCCAGGCCCTGGGGTGGCTCCGGCGGGCGGCGGTGGACATCCTGGTCTCCGACATCGAAATGCCCGGCGTCAGCGGCCTGGAACTGGCGGAGACCGTCCGGCGGGAATGGCCCCGGTGCAAGGTGCTGTTCCTGACGGCCCATGCCCAGTTTTCCTATGCCTACCGGGCCATCCAGAGCAATGTTGTCAGCTATATCCTGAAAACCGCCGGGGACCGGGAAATCTTAGACGAGATCAAAAAGGCCGCCGCCCTGCTGGACGAGGAGCTCCGGACCGAGGCGACCCTGGCCGACGCCCACCACCGGCTGGAAACCTCTGCCGGACTGGTCCGGCGGGACCTGCTCCTCTCCCTGTTGGAGGGGCCCGAGGACCCGCCGGAGACGGTCTTTGCCCAGCTGAGCCAGGCGGGAGCCTCCTTTCAGGCAGAGGAGCCCTTTCTGGTGGCCTGCGGCCGGATGGGCCGCTCCCGGGCCCCGGAGACCCGGGGCGAAAAGGTCCGGCGGCTGGCCGCAGTGGAGGAAATCGCCGGCCGGCTCCTGGACGGGGAGTACCGCTGGGCCTGTGTCAACTACGACGGCCTGAAAACCGCCTGGCTCCTCCAGCCGATGACTCCCCGGACCGCCCTGTTCGCCGCCGATCTCCTGGAGCGCATCCAGCAGGCGTGCGCCCAGGCCCAGGGCGTCACCGTGTCCTTTGTCCTGGCCGGGGAAGGGGTCCCGGCGGGGGAGATTCCCGGGGCCTTCTCCCGGGCCGACGCCATGATCCGCAGCTGCACCCAGCCCCTGGACGCCTTTGTCCGCATGGCGGGGCCGGAGCCCGAGGAATCCCGCCCGGCCCCCGGGGGACGAAGGAGCCGGACCGACCTCCGGGCCCTGTTGGAGGAGGGCCGGGAGGAAGCCCTCTCCGCCCTTCTGGCCGATATCCGGGGGACTCTGGCCGCCTGCCGCAGCTGGAACGACCCGGCGGCCACGGAGCTCTATTTCGACACGGCCCTGACGGTGTTTTCCTGGGCCTGCCGCCAGGAGGCCGGGCGGGACCCGGAGGTCCAGCATCCGATCTGGCGGCTTCTGGAGCCCCAGACCTTCCCCGGCTGGGATTCCGCCATGGACGCCCTCATCCAGGCGGTCCGGGGCCTTTTCCGGGAGGAGAGCCGGAAGGAGACCAGCCTTTCCGGCAACATCGTCCGGTTCCTCAAGGAGTACATCAAGGACCACATTCAGGAGGACGTCTCCCTGACCAAGCTGGCGGAGGTGTCGGGCTACAACGCCACCTACCTTTCCCGGGTGTTCAGCGAGAGCACCGGCCAGACCCTGAAAGCCTACGCCATGGAAAAGCGCCTCCAGCGGATCACCGACCTGATCCGCCAGGGAATCCCTCTGAACGACGTGGCCCAGGCCGCAGGCTTCGAGGACCGCAGCTACTTCAACAAGTTCGTCCGCCGGGCCACGGGGCTTTCTCCGGCGGAGCTGCGGAGCCGTCTTTTGAACTAGCCCTTTTCAAGCGGACGCGACGGCGTTCGCTTTTTCTTTGGAAAAATGCCCAAAATCAGCGTGCTGCATCGTAAAGTTTTTGCCGGAATGTAAAGAAATCCCAATCGACAACGGGGGAAAAATCCGGTATGATGGACACAGAGTCCAAAACCCACCGGTTTTGGCGAGGTTCCGCCGGCAGTCGGGAGCTCCCTGCAGGGCGGAACGGTTATTTGTGCGACTAAAGGAGAGAGTATCCGATGAAAAACCGCAATCATCTTCGCTGCATCGCCATTGCCCTGGCCACGGCCCTGCTGGGCTCGGCGCTGACGGCCTGCGGGAACAAGCCCGCCGAGACCCCTTCCAGCACCCCCGCCTCGGAACCCGCCCCGGCGTCCTCCGCTCCGGCGGAGCCGGAAGCGGACGCCGACCCCTTCGGGAAATACGACCCGCCCATCACCCTGAAAGCCGTCCGCTGGCTGAACTCCTATGTGAAGTTCGACGAGAGCAACCCGGAGACCAAATCTCTGGAGGAAAACGTCTGGGCCGACGCCTGGCGGGACCAGCTGGGCATCGAGCTGGACTACCTGTGGACCCCCAACCAGGACCAGTACACCCAGAAGTGGAACGTGGCCCTGGCCTCCGGCCAGCTGCCGGACATCGGCGTGGTGGACATCAACCTCTATAAACAGCTGGTCCAGGGCGGACTGGTGGAGGACATGACCGACATTTACGCCACCTACGCCAGCGATACTTATAAAAAGATGAACGAGGACGAAAACAACAACGCCATCACCTACATGACCTTTGACGGCAAGCTCATGGGCCTGCCCATGCCCGGAACGGTCCCTGATGCGATCAGCACCATGTTCATCCGTCAGGACTGGCTGAACAAGGTGAACAAGGAAATCCCCACTACCGTAGACGAGCTCCTGGACGTGGTCAAAGCCTTCCAGGACGCGAAGCTGGGCGGCGACGACACCGTGGGCATCGCCATCACCAAGAGCCCCGGCGACGGCGAAATGGGGCTCCGGGGCTTGTTTGAAGCCTTCAACGCCCACTATGACGTCTGGCTGGATGACGGAAACGGCAATCTGATTTACAGCACCGTCGCTCCCGAAATGCGGGAAGCCCTGCTGAAACTTCAGCAGATGTACAAGGGCGGCGTGTTCCGTCAGGACTACTCGGTGCTGGATTCCAGCCAGGCCGGGCAGGACATCGTTTCCAGCAAGTGCGGCATCAGCTTCGGCACCTACTGGGCTCCCCTGGTCTCCCTGGGCTCCAACTCCGTTTCCGACACGGACGCGGAATGGATCGTAGCCGAGATTCCCACCGTGGACGGCTCCCCCTACAAGAGCTCTGCGGCGGCAACTCCCGCCTGGTTCATCTTCGTGAGAAAGGGCATGGAGCATCCCGAAGCCGCTGTCAAGCTGGCCAATCTGGACTACAAGCTCACTGCTGAGGACCCCTCCAAGTATAACGTAGACGCCACCAAGGACGGCATCGAGCGCTCCAACTACAAAATCTACGCCATGGGCGGTCCCTGGGCCAACCTGAACACCTGGGCGGCCGTTACCGACGCCATCACTGCCGGCAGCGATGCTTCTCTGGACGCCATCAATAAAACCACTTACAGCAGCGTCAAGGCCGCTCTGGACGGCGACCGGGCCGCCATCGGAACCGCTTTGGTCTTTGGCCCCAACAGCACCTACGCCATGGTCAACCGGCTGAAAAATGAGAATCGGATTCTCCAGGACGGCTATCAGACCCTTCCCACCGACACCATGACCCGGCGGAAAGCGGACATTGGCGCTCTGCTGGACTCCGCCATCCTCAACGTTATCAACGGCGAGGACATCAGCGCCTTTGACGAGGCTGTGGAGGCCTGGAAGGCAGGCGGCGGCGACACCATGACCGAGGAGGTCAACGCCTGGTACCACAGCAAATAATCTCCCGCGCACATTCCCGGGGGCCGCAGCCCATCCGATTCCAGAGCTGCGGCCCCCTCTATTTCTGAAAGGCGGACCCATCTCCCGGATTCCGCGAAAGGAAGGATACACATGGCCCATAAAAAGCTGCGGAGTCAAATCCCGTTTCATCTGATGCTGCTGCCCGCCACGGTGCTGCTGCTGATCTACGCATACCTGCCCATGGCCGGAATTTCCCTGGCGTTTCTGGACTACACCCCGGCCTTGGGGTTTTCCCAGGCGAAGTTCGTGGGGTTCGGGAATTTCCGGACGCTGTTTCTGAACCCCGGCTTCTTCACCGCCATTGTCAACACCGTGGTCATTGCGGTGTGGAAAATCGTCCTGGGGCTGATCATCCCGGTGGCCGTGGCGCTGATGCTCAACGAGATCGGCAGCAGCTGGTACAAGCGGGTGGTGCAGACGGTGGTGTATCTGCCCTATTTCGTCTCCTGGGTCCTCATGGCCGGGATCATTGTGGACATCTTCTCCCCTGCCAACGGCCTGGTGAACAAGCTCCTGGGGTTCTTCGGGGTGAAGCCCATCTTTTTCCTGGGGGACAACAAGTGGTTCAAGTTCGTCATCATCCTGACCAACGTGTGGAAGGAGTTCGGCTGGGGGACCATCATTTACATGGCGGCCCTTTCGGGCATCGACCCCTCCCTTTACGAGGCGGCGGTCATTGACGGCGCGGGGCGCATCCGCCAGACCTGGAGCATCACCCTTCCGGGGCTGATGCCCACCATCGTCCTGACGGCCACCCTGAGCCTGGGGAACATCCTCAACGCAGGCTTCGACCAGATCTACAACCTCATGAGCCCCGTGACCATGAAAAGCGGCGACATCATCGACACCCTGGTCTACCGCCTGGGCATGGAAAGCGCCCAGTTCGGCGTTTCCACGGCGGCGGGACTGTTCAAATCCGCCATTTCCTGCGCTTTGATCATCCTGTCCTACAAGCTGGCGGACAAAGCCGTGGGCTACAAAATCTTTTAAGGGAGGGGAACGCATGCGCATCAAGGAATCCCTTTCCAGAAGGGTCTATCTGGTCTGCAACTACATTTTCGTCGGCGTGCTGGCGGTGGTCTGCATCTACCCCATGCTCCACGTCCTGGCCATTTCGCTGAGCTCCACCCACGCGGTCAACGCCGGAGAGGTGAACCTGCTCCCCGTAGGCTTCCAGCTGGACGCCTACAAGTTCGTGACCCAGAGCAAGGAGTTTTACACCTCCTTCGGGGTTTCCGTCCGGCGGACCCTCCTGGGCGTCGTCGTCAACATGACCCTGACGGTGCTGGCGGGGTACCCCCTGTCCAAGAGCAAGGCCAAATTCTACGCCCGGAACCGGTACATGTGGTACTTCGTCATCACCATGCTGTTCGGCGGCGGGCTGATCCCGGCGTACCTGTCGGTGCGGTTCACCGGGCTCATCGACACCATCTGGGCCCTGATCCTGCCCTGCGCGGTGCCGGTTTACAACGTCATCCTGTTCCAGAACTTCGTCAAGGCGCTGCCGGAGGAGATTCTGGAGTCCGCCTACATGGACGGCGCCGGGGAGTGGACGGTGCTCCTGCGGATGGTCCTGCCCCTTTCCAAGCCGGTGCTGGCCACCCTGACCCTGTTCGTGGCGGTGGGCCACTGGAACGCCTGGTTCGACGGCATGATCTACATGAACGACCCCGCCAGGTACCCCCTCCAGACCTACTTGCAGACCATCGTGGTCCAATTGAACCTCAAGAGCATCACCAACATCAGCCAGGTGACGAAGATTTCCGAGCAGAACAGCAAGTGCGCCCAGATCATCATCGCCATGCTGCCCATTCTGGCGGTCTACCCCTTCTTACAGAAATACTTCACCAAGGGCATCGTCCTGGGCAGCGTCAAGGGCTGACCGGCGGGAAAGGAGCGTTTTTATGGAGCATCCCTTCTTATTCGGGGCCCAGTACTACCGCGCCCCCACCCCCGCCCGGGAAAACTGGGAAAGCGACCTGAAAAACATGAAGGCCCTGGGCTTCAACGCCGTGAAATTCTGGGTCCAGTGGCGGTGGGCCCACTGGAGCGAGGACGAATTCTATTTCGACGACATCGACGAGCTCATGGACATCGCTCACAAAAACGGCCTCCGGGTGACGCTGAACGTCATCTTCGACGTCGCGCCCCTGTGGGTGACGGAAAGGTACCCCGACGCCCTCATCGTCCTGGCCAACGGGAAGAAGGTCCTGCCGGCCACGGTGGGCCACCGGCAGATCGGCGGATTCCCCGGGGTCTGTTACAGCCACCGGGAAGCCTTTGAGGCCCGGCAGCGGTTCCTGCGGGTCACGGTGGAGCGCTACCGGAACCACCCGGCCCTGGACATGTGGGACGTCTGGAACGAGCCGGAGCAGTGCGGCACCAACCGGGCCCCCGTCACCCAGGAGCTCTCCTGCTTCTGCGAAAACTGCCGGGCGGGATTCCTCCGGTGGCTCAAGGAAAAGTACGGCTCCATCGACCGGCTGAACCAGGTCTGGGGCCGGTGCTACCGGGATTTCGATGAAGCGGAGCTCCCCCGGGAGCACGGGACCTTCGGGGACTTCCTGGATTTCCGGGAGTTTCACCTGGACAAGATGACCCAGGAGGCCCGGGCCCGTCTCCGGCTGGTCCGGAGCCTGGACCCCGCCCATCCGGCCTACCTCCACGTGGTGCCCAACACCTCCTCCATCTTCAACTCCCTGACCGGGGTGGATGATTTCCGGCTGGCGGAGGACTGCGACGTTTTCGCTTCCACCAACTTCGCAAAGCCCATCTGGAGCATCCTCACCCTCTCCGCGGGCCGGGGAAAGCTCTGCTACAACGCCGAGTGCCACATCGGCAGCGGCTCCATCCGGATGCACCAGAAGCAGATTGCCTTTTCCGACTTGGCCAAGGACCTGGTCCCCCAGATCGGCATGGGCATCCGGGGGTTCCTTTTCTGGCAGTACCGCCCCGAGGTCCTGGGACCCGAGGCTCCGGCCTGGGGCGCGACCCTTCCCGACGGGCGGCCGGGCAGCGTCGGGACCGCCGCCGGGGAGTTCATCGCAAAGCTCCGGCCCTATCTCCCGGAGCTCCTGGCGGCAAAGCCCCCGGAGCCGGAAATCGCCATCTGGAAGGGGCGGAAAAACGAAATCCTCTCCTTCTGCATCAACGAGGAGACCACTACCTTCGCCCAGAGCATCGAAGCCTACGTGGACGCCCTCTACTCCCACAATTACAACTGCCGCATCGTGGATGATCAAGGGGTCCTCTCGGGGCTGGAGGGGGTCCGGCTGCTGATCCTGCCCCAGTGCTACGAGCTGGACGCCAGGCTGGCGGCAGCCATCGACCGGTTCGCGGCGGAGGGCGGGACCGCCCTCTGCGAGGCCCATCTGGGGGGCTACAACGCCGACACCGGGCGGCACTCCTGTACCATGCCGGGGCTGGGCCTGGACAAAGCCTGGGGCATCCGGGAGGAGTACACCACCAGCTCCTATCATTTAAAGCTCCGGAGCCGGGAGATCGTCAACACCGACGGCATGGCCGACGACGTGAAGAAGGCCCTGGACGTCTACGGCGTCAGCGGCGGGAAATACTTCCCCATCCGGCTGGAAAACGGCTCCGTGGCGGGCTGCCAGCGGTTCGCCGCATTGAGCGGCAGCGGCTGCCAGGTCCTGGGGACCTTTGACGGGGTCGGCTGCATCCTGAAAAAGAAGCACCGGAGGGGGACCATCTTCTACTGCGGCTCTGACCTGGGCCAGGGGGCGGCGGCGGACCCGAAGGGCTTCGCGGCCTTCCTCCTGAACGTGGTCCGGGAGGCAGGGGTTACTGACAACGGCTTTTCCCCTCCGGCAGGGGTCCATGTGGATCGGATTTCGGAACGGCTCCTTTCGGTGAACAACCTCACCGAAACGGACGTCCTTCTCCCCGCAGAGGGGCGGTACGCCAGCGTTTTCCACCCTGAAAGGACCGGCGGGGCCCTCTGCGTCCCGACCGGAGAGGCGGATCTGTTTGTGAGGGAGGGGTTCGATGCGTGAAGCTCTGATCACGGAATTCGGCGCATCCCCGGCCAGGGAGGACAACGCGGCCTTCATCCAGCAGGCCATCGACTCCCTTCCCGGCGGCCGGGTGGTGATCCCACCGGGAGTCTACCGTTCCTCCGGCCTGCGGCTGAAAAGCGGCCTCCAGCTAATTCTGGAAAGCGGCGCGGTCCTGAAGGCCTCCGCCGACCTTTCCCGCTATCCCGTCCGGGGGATGTTCGACAGCGGCACCAAGGAAATGCGGACCTTTCTCTCGGCGGAGGGCTGCGCCGACCTCTCCATTCAGGGGCCGGGGACCATTGACGCCTCCGGGGACGCCTTTTTCGACTTTTCCTTCACCGACGAGGACCGGGCCCTCTACGGCGACGGCGTCCGGGAAACTCCGGCCCGGTGCAGGGAGCGGCTCAGCCATCCCATCTATTTTTCCGACTGCGAAAACGTCCGGCTCCGGGAACTGACCATCGTCAACTCCCCCTGCTGGACCGTGACCCTGAACCGGTGCCGGGGCGTGAAAATTCGTGACGTAGACATTTCCACCGGGATGCGGATTCCCAACAGCGACGGGGTTCACATCAGCGGCAGCCAGGATGTGGAGATCACCGGCTGCACCCTCCGCTGCGGCGACGACTGCGTGGCCGTGACCTCCATTCTGGACAGCAGCGCCGTCAGCCGGAACGTTCTCATCTCCCACTGCATCCTGTCCTCCAGTTCCTCGGCCATCCGGGTGGGACACCTGGACGCCCGGGTGGAAAACGTTCTGATCTCCGGGTGCATCATCGAAAACGCCAACCGGGGCATCGCGATTTTTGCCGGAGACGGCGGCGCGGTGGAGGCCGTAAAGGTCTCCGGCTGCATCCTCCGGACCCGGATCCTGGAGGGCGGCTGGTGGGGCAAGGGCGAGGCCGTGGTGGTGTGCAGCAAAAATTCCTCAGGCCGCATTTCCGACGTCTCTTTCCGGGACCTGACCGTGGAAACGGAAAACCAGCTGATCTTTGCGGGAAACGTGGAGAACTGCACCCTGGACGGCTGCTCCATCCGGATGAAGGACAGTCCCCGGCGGAAATTCGCCCGGCAGTACGACATTGCGCCCAACGGGACCCTGGACCGGAAAAACGACTTTCAGGGCCCCTTCTGCATCGACCTGGACCAGAACTGCGTCCTCCGCGTCAACGGAGAACCTGCAGAATAGAACACCGCCGTCTCTCAGGGACCTTTCTGCAGAGACGGCGGCGTTTTTTCGTTTATTCGATGACCTCGTTGTCCGCCAGGATTTCCGGCTTGTGCTTCATGCTGTCGGCGTCGGAAAGGGTGCGGATCACCCGGCAGGGGACCCCTGCGGCGAAGCTGTTGGGGGGAATGTCCCGGGTCACGACGCTGCCCGCGCCGATGACGCAGTTGTCGCCGATGGTCACGCCGGGGCAGACCGTCACCGACGCCCCGAACCAGCAGCTGTTGCCGATATGGACGGGCTTGGCGTAGCAGAGCCGCCGCTCCGCGCCCTCCGGGGTGCGGATTTTGTTCCGCTCATTGGCCAGAAGGGGGTGGATGGGGGTGACGATGGTGGCGTTGGGGCCGAAGTTGCAGTCGTCGCCGATGGTGACTTCGGCGTCGTCCTGCACGGTCAGGTTGAAGTTGCCGAAGAACCGCTTGCCGATCCTGGTGTGCTTGCCGTAGTGGAAGGCGATGGGCCCCTGGATGAAGCCCCCCTCGCCGAACTCGCCCAGAATCTCCGCCAGGATGGCAGCCCGCTTCTCCACCTCGTCCTCGTGGGTCTGGTTGTAGTCCACGTCCAGATTGTGGGTCTTTAATTTGATGGCCTTCAGCTCCGGGTCCCCGGGGAAAAAGAGGATTCCGGCCTGGATTTTTTCTTCTTCACGCATGATCTGCGCCCCGCTTTCGTCAGAATGTGTCTTTACCGTCATTCTAGCACAGATGGAGCCAAATGTCCACCGGTTTCAAAAGCTAACCATTGGTTAATCGAAAAATTTTTCCGGATACGGTATACTGAAGCTGTACCACTCTGGGAAAGGAGGATGCAGCTTGCAGCGGAAATACATCTCCGCCGTAAAGCCGTTGGCGAACCACATCTTACAGGTGGATTTCACCTCGGGGAGCCGGCTCCTGCTGGACATGACCCCTCACCTGGGCGGGCTGCGGTTCCGGCCCTTGCTGCGGCCGGAAATCTGGGGCAGCGCGGAGACCAACGGCATCTTCGTCCGCTTCGGCGGCGTGGAGCTGAGCCACGACGAGCTCCTCACCATGGCGGAACAGGGCAAAGACGCATTCTGACAGAAAGGAATCTGCATATGAAACGAATCCATTGGCTGGCCCTCCTGGTGGCGGCGGTCTTCTGCATCGCCCTGACCGGCTGCGGCGGGGAGGCGGAGAGCTCCATTCCCCCCGACGACGGCAAGGGCGGAGCGGCGGAATTCCAGGCCTTCGCAGGGGACTGGCAGGCCGAAGGCTCCGGGGAGTACGACTTCCTGGAGGTCGGCGACGACGGGGCCTGGGCCCTCTACTCCGGCGGAGAGCTGGTTTACAGCGGCGAACTGGTTTACAGCGCCGACGACGAAAGCTACTACGCCTTCACCCA
>OIXH01004420.1_pt1 | contig 11485 bp, 11 predicted proteins | sample 1587741 | NCBI WGS metagenome assembly OIXH01 (sample SAMEA3888916, study PRJEB22519) | human gut metagenome | biome: human gut; feature: human-associated habitat; material: faeces | place: Denmark | collected 2011 | reverse complement strand
CCTACCGCAGTTTGCATTACCGCCCATTGCATGGGCGGTGTCCGGCTGCAAGCTTAGCTTGCAATAACTCCTCGTCAAACTATAATTTGTGTTAAGAAAAAATGTACTGTTGCGCTCAATAGCAAAGCAGTACATTTTAAATTACAAAATTCTTTATATCAAGGTTGCGGCGATTGAGCCGTCAGCTGCCGCTGTTGTGAGCTGCCGCAGAGCTTTGGTTCGGCAGTCGCCGGCAGCATATATACCCTCTATATTGGTTCGGCAGTCTTCGCCTGCTATAACATAGCCGTATTTATCAAGATTAACGCCGCTATCTTTCAGGAAAGCAGTGTTCGGCACCTGACCGACTGCGACAAACAGACCTTTTACGCTGAGCTCAGTTACTGCGCCGCTGATTTTATCCCGGATTATAACGCCGGCGAGTTTGCCGCTGTCATCGGTTGTGAGTTTTACAGGCAGCGAGTTCATAACAAACTTCACATTATCGAGTTCGCTCAATTCACGGACGGTTCTGCTGTCGCCTCTGAACTCGTCTCTGCGGTGGATAATGAGTACTTCAGCACATATTTCGCTTAAAAACTTGGCGTCGTCAAGCGCGGTATTTCCACCGCCGACAACTGCGACAGGCTTATCTCTGAAGAATGAGCCGTCGCAAGTCGCACAGTAAGAAATGCCTCTGCCGATAAGCTCGTCCTCTTCTTCAAGACCGAGCTTTCTGTTTGCAGCGCCTGAAGCAATAATTATATTTTTACATTTGTATTCTTTATCGGTGGTCATAACCGTCTTGCAATCAGTATCTGTTTTTATTCCGGTTACGTTTGCAAACTCAATATGACCGCCGAGGGAGGTTACTTGCTCGTAAAGCTCAGTCGCAAAATCAAAGCCCGATATATTTTTCAGACCGGGATAGTTTTCGACTTCGCGTGAATTTACTATCTGTCCGCCGTATGTGTTGTTTTCAAGAATAACTGCCGACATTCCACGGCGAGCAAGATATATTCCGGCAGTCATTCCTGCCGTTCCTGCGCCTATAATCACTGCGTCAAACATAATTATTTCCTCTTAATTTACTCTTTATAAACTGATGAAGCTGAGAAGCTCCTGCTTTGATTTGGCTCCGACAGATGTTTTAACCGGCTGTCCGTTTTTGAATAATATAAGCGTAGGAATAGACATAACCTCGTATTTTGCGGCGATAGACATTTCCTCGTCTACGTTGAGCTTGCCGACCTTAACAGAGGTTGTTTCCTCGGCTATTTCATCCACAATCGGTGATACCATTCTGCACGGACCGCACCAAGCCGCCCAAAAATCGACCAGAACAGGCGTGTCTGAATTCAATACTTCTTCCTCAAAGTTACTGCTTGTCAGTGTTATTACTTTTGACATAAGGCATTTGTCCTTTCGTGTTTATTTTGGGTTTAATTCCTCTAAATCCTTTCGCTCTGCAAAGGCAGAGCTGTGGATAATTTGTTTTTTTTAGCTTTTTATGAATCAGATAACTATTCTGTAATTGTCTTGTTTGCCAGAGCCTGACGCACCAGTTCAATTACATTAACATTACCCATAAGTCCGCTGACGGTGATTCGGGTCATGTGTTCCACTCCGTCACGCGGAATATTAACCTCGTAATCAATATGCGTCGCATCGTCACCGACCAGACATTGAGCCTTATATCCGGCTTTGTGCGACGCTTCAATTACACTGTCATTGTATGAGCCGTATGGATAGGCTATCATATCACAGGTAATGCCGAGATTTTTTTCTATAAGGTATTTTGACTTTCTGAGCTCAAAGTTGACGGCGTCTCTGTTGAGCGTGCCAAGCTTAACGTGGTCGTTTGTGTGTGACTGTATATCTATAAGTCCGCTGTCTACCATTTCTTTTGCCTGTTCCCATGTGAAGTGTGAGTAGTTAACCTTGCCTTCTCCGCCTACGGCGCCTACAGTGTCCGTTACAACAAATATTGTTGCCGGTATCTCAAGTTCCTTGAGTATCGGATACGCAACTTCATAATTTGAGAGGTATCCGTCGTCAAACGTTACTATTATAGGATTTTGCGGCATTGTTTTTGAGCCGTCACGGCAGTTTACAAATTCAACGTAATCTCTGAGGCTTACAGGGGTGAACTGCGCCTTAATAGCAGTCATGTGCAGCCTGAAATCCTTAGGCGATATTATAGAAATCGCATTTGACGTGTCAAAATCGTTTGATATATGGTGATACAGCATAATAGGCACCTTAAGCGTCTCTGCTTCTTTTGTACCGGCCTTTATAACAGTTGACTTTGAAGTCGGCGCGGGCGATGCCGCAGGTGTCGCGGTCGGGCTTGGCGTTGCATCGGGATCCGGCGTTGCCGTGGGAGAAGAGTTTAAACCATTAATCCACGACGGAGCGTTTGACCCGGCATCGGTTTCGTTTGTATTATCCGGTTTCGGATTGGCGGCTGCACTGTTGCCGAAGGCAATCTCAGCGCCTGGGCTGTCAAAGCTGAACGCCGAAACAGAAACGAAGGTCAGGCAAAACGCAGCTAATATTGACATTATAAGTGAAAATTTCTTCATAATATTTATTTTCTCCTTACTTCTGTTATTTACGGTTTTGATTTGATTATTCGAAAAAGTAGTTTGAATATCTTTTTAGTTTTTAAACATTTTTTCAATTACGGAAATTAATTCTTCATTATTTTGCGAGCCGATTACATATCTGAGAATAGTTTCTGTCACTTCTGCCGTATTCTGACCTATAAGAGCGCGGCGGATTTTCCATACAGCATCTTTTTCACGCGGCGTAAGAAGGAGTTCCTCTTTCCTTGTACCGGATTTTGAAATATCAATCGCCGGGAACACACGGCGCTCCTGAAGCTTTCTGTCAAGATGAACCTCCATATTGCCGGTTCCCTTGAATTCTTCAAAGATCATATCGTCCATACGGCTTCCCGTATCAATAAGCGCGGTTGCAAGAATGGTCAGGCTTCCGCCTTCTTCTATATTTCGGGCCGCACCGAAAAATCTTTTCGGCTTGTAAAGCGCACCCGGATCAAGTCCGCCGGAGAGAGTTCTGCCTGTCGGAGCGATGGTCAGGTTATACGCGCGTGAGAGCCTTGTTATACTGTCAAGTAATATAACTACGTCTTTCTTGTGTTCTACAAGGCGTTTTGCACGCTCCAGAACGATTTCGGCAACCTTGGTATGGTTATGCGGATCCTCGTCAAACGTAGAGTAAATAACATCACCGTTTATGCTTCTTTGCATATCGGTAACTTCCTCAGGACGCTCGTCAATGAGCAGAACGATTAGCTGTACCTCAGGGTTGTTTTTTGTGATGCTGTTGGCGATATTTTTAAGCAGAGTTGTCTTTCCGGCTTTCGGCGGAGCGACAATTATTCCCCTCTGACCCTTTCCGACGGGAGCCATAAGGTCGATTATACGCATAGAATAATCGGTGCGGTCGGTCTCCAGCTTAAGTCTTTCGGTAGGATAAATCGGAGTTAAATCTTCAAACGATTTTCTGCGAAGTGCCACATCTACGCCGTCATCGTTGACTGATTTTACGTAGATAAGCGCCTCAAAGCGTTCGCCTTCGTGCTGCATTCTTGTGTTGCCGGTAATAAAGTCACCGGTTTTCAATTTAAACCTGCGTATCTGAGCCTGAGGCACGTATACATCGCTTGCTCCCGACTGATAATTCTCGGAACGCAGAAAGCCATAGCCGTCCTCCATCACTTCAAGTACGCCGCTCATCAGGTTTGTGCGGTGAACCGGATCCGAGTACTGCTTCCCATCATTTGAATTGGCATTGCCTGAGTTATTTTGAGGGTTATTCTGGCGTGCTAAAGAGCGTTCCTGCTGCGGTTTCTCGGTTTCCTGCGAAGAATTCTCAGTTATCAGACCGGCTGAAGGTTGATTTTGTTCCGGAATTTCAGAAACTTTTGCTGAGCTTTCATTATTGTCATTTTTAATATTGGACGAAGCTTGGAATCGATTCACATTTTTTTGAATTTTCGGGTCAGAAGCTTCTGACGGCACATCTGAGGAGCCGGTCTGCTTTTCAAGGCGCTCTTTAAGTATATCAATAAGCTCGTTCTTATGCAGCTTAGAGGTGCCTTTTATACCGAGCTGCTTTACAAGGGCTTTTAGCTGCGGTAATTTCATCATATCTATTTCTTCGTTAGTCACTTTTAAAGGTGATTCGAAATTCATATTTTCCTCCTATTGCCTACGGGCATTTGCTTAGCGGTTATTAAATACTAATTCATATTATCATAATCTCTCGGTGTTACCATTTCTACCAGAGGATTATTCTCATACATTGTTTTTGTCAGTGTTGAATCTGATATAAACGCTTTTGTTGCAGGGTTATCCCTGAGCGGCGTTACTGCGTATATAACTGCAAATATCAGATAAAGAATAAGCAGTGACTCAACAAGTCCGAATATTGCTCCGCCGATTTTATCAAAGAAGTGTATTACCGGGAGCTTTGAAATCAAGTGCAGCAGCTTGCCTAAAATTGAAATAAGTATTCTTGTCACAATAAATACAGCAATAAACGAAAGCAGATTAAGCACTAAGTTTGAAATAAACATTGTAAGCGCCGAATCGAGCTTGATACGTCCTGTATCGACCATGCTTTTCATATATTCGGGCAGAGATGAGACATCAAGAGAGTTTGCTGAAAGACCCGGCGTAACGTATTTCGTTTTTACCATAGACCTGATCCAGTCGCCGAATAATCCGTCCGCTATTAAGTTCTTAATATAAGGATAAAGCAGATAGGCGATAATTATACTTGCTGCCAGAGCGGCAATGCCGTAGAGCGAGCGCAGCAAGCCTCTTTTGCAGCCAAGCACGATAAATAAAACAAATACCGCCGCGGTTATAATATCTATCACTTAATTAGTCACCTCAATTATGTTGTTCTATCGTATTCTGATAATATCGGCCTTATTTCCGCCGAGAACCAGAACATTTCTGTTGTTTCCGTAAATCCCCAGACTCATTATATCGTGGCTGATTTCAACTGTCTTTTTGAGTTTTCCTCTATAGCTCAGATACAGAAGGTCTCTGCTTGTTGAGGCAACAATGTTGCTGCCGCATACAGAAATGTTTTTAAGCTCGTAACTTGAGTTGTACGAACCGAGAAGCTTGCCGCTCAGTGAATATATTTCAAGCACAGAATTGCCTCTGCTGTCACGGCAGAGAAAAACAAGATAATTTCCGTTGCTTATATCATATGTTTGCGGCGACTTTCCGGCAAGATCAATAGCGTAATTCTGACGGCCTTTTTTGCTATAGCCAAAAACTTTATTTTCTCCTACTGCAATGATGTTATCGCGCTTATCAAAATTTACTTTTGCAATCAGTGAGGAATCACATTCTATATTGGCAGCTTCCTGACCGTTTGAAATATTTAACACATGAATTTTTGAGTATACTTCATCGCGGTCGCTCATCATCTGAGCCACTGCCACATACTTACCGTCGTTTGATATATCAATATCCGTTATATATCCTTCTCCGCTGTTCCATTTAAATATTTCCTGTGCTTTTTTGTTATAAACCACAACGCTTCCCTTGTAGCCCTCTTCGCCTATAGCGGCCGCAACGAGCCGACTTTTGTTTATTTTGGCGGACAAAATGTCGCTGTCTATCGGATATGTCAGAAGATTATTGCCGTCCGTATCGAATAAATTCAGAGTGTTATTTCCGTCAAGGTCGGCAAGCAGCAAGTATTCTCCTGAAATATCAATCATAGGATTGGTCAGGGTGTATGTCTGCGACCATTTATCATTTCCTTTATTGTCAACCATTTTTATGCCGTTGTTATTGAGCAGAAGTATGTCGCTTCCGTACGCATACATTCTGTATTCACCGCCGGTGTCAAACTCAAGATCCGAGTATGCGCGGTATGTAGTATGCGGAATTATGACAATATTAATAAACAGCGCGAGCGTAACGGCAAACACTGCAACGATTGTACATAGACGTATAGAGTTTATACGTACTGATTTCCCGTTTATAGTTATGTTTTTAATACTGCTGCTGTCCAGCTTTTTGATGAATTGAACAGCGTGTTCAAAGTGTCTTTTGAAAAACGCTCCGATCTGAGCAAAGCTGAATTCCTTATTCAAATCAAATTTCATATTAAGTCGTCCTTATATATTTTTTTAAAGGTATACTTTTTTAAGAAACAATCCCTGCGGAGGAGCGGTTATACCGCCGCGTTTTCTGTCTGTGCTTTCTATTACGGAGGGTATGTCGCAGGCAGCGATTTTTCCGCAGCCGACATCGGTCAATGTTCCAACTATTATTCTGACCATGTTATATAGAAATGCGTCCGCTTCAACAGTAATTGTTATGAGCTCGTCAAGTTCAGAATCTCTCTCAGCGGTACATACTCTGATATTTCTGACAGTCGTTGTCTGCTGTCCGCCGCTTGCCATAAAGCCTGCAAAGTCATGCCTGCCGACAAAATGCTTCGCAGCCTCCTGCATATCCTCAAAGCACAGCTTGTAAGGATAATGCCAGCTGTATCTGCAAAGAAACGGATCCTTAAATACAGAGTTCCATATCCGGTAAATATACCGCTTGCCGTGCGTAGAGAATCGCGCGCTGAAGTTTTCATCTGCTTCCCATGCCTCGATTGCGGTTATGTCGTTTGGCAGGCGGTAGTTCAAAGCATAAGGAAGCCTTTCCGGCGGGATTGAGGTGTCGGTTTTAAAGTTCAGTATATAATCAAGCGCATGTACGCCAGAATCCGTGCGGCTGCATCCGGTTACTTTAACCGAACCGCCGAGGGTTTTGCTGAGCGCGTCCTCAACAGTGCTTTGAACCGTGACGGCGTTCTCCTGGAACTGCCAGCCGTGATAGTTCGTACCGTCATATTTAATTCGCATCGCTATGTTTTTCATGTTATTCATAAGTTTTGTATCAAAATTTTCCAAAGATAAGGTTAAGCGCAATAATCGCCGCAAGAAGTATAAGTGTATAAGCCCAGCCAAGTCCGTCGGTTGCCGTATACTTCAACTCGTAAAGTCTGGTTCTGTTCTCTCCGCCCCGATAGCACCTACATTCCATTGCCGTTGCAAGCTCGTCCGCTCTTCTGAAAGCGCTGATGAATAATGGAATAAGTATCGGAACCATCGCTTTGGCGCGGGAAAGAATATTTCCGCTGTCAATACTCGCGCCTCTTGCAGACTGAGCCTTCATGATCTTGTCGGTTTCGTCCAGCAGTGTGGGTATAAACCTGAGAGCAATCGTCATCATCATGGCAATCTCATGTGCCGGTACGCCGATTTTTTTGAAAGGCGCCAGCAAATGCTCGATTCCGTCAGTTAATGCAATCGGAGAAGTGGTAAGCGTCAGAAGCGATGTGCCGAGTATCAGAAAAATCAGTCTCAGCACCATGAAGGCCGCCAGACGGATACCTTCTTTTGTAATCGTGAAAATCCACCAGTGCCACACCACCGTGCCTGAGGTCAGGAACAGATTAAACAGCCCGGTAAATACAATAAATATCAGAATAGGCCTTATGCCTTTAATAAGGTATTTAGGTGAAATTCTTGATACCATTACGCAGACTGCCAGAAATACAGCAAGCGCGATATACCCCTCGAAATTCTGCACTACAAATACCATCACGATATAAGCAAGCATAATCAGAATTTTGGTTCTGGGATCAAGCCTGTGAACGAATGAGTTGCCCGGAAAGTATTGACCGAGCGTTATATCTTTAAGCATTTTTATTTACCTGCCTTAATAACGGAAGAAGAACACGGTATGCGTCGCCGGTCGTGTATATCCCGTCCTCGATTTCTATACCAGCGCTGCGGAGCCTGTCCATGACCTTTGTGATTTGGGGTACGGAAAGCCCAATTTCTTCAAGCCGTTCGCTTCTTGCGAACACCTTTGATGGAGTGTCAAACATTTCAACAGTACCGCCGTTCATAACAAGAATCCGGTCGGCAAGCCTTGCAACGTCCTCCATGCTGTGCGAGACAAGCAAAACTGTCAGATCAAGCCGCTTGTGCATATCGCGTATTTTGGAAAGTATTTCGTCGCGTCCCGCCGGGTCAAGTCCGGCAGTCGGTTCGTCAAGAATAAGTATTTTCGGTTCCATTGCCAGTACACCTGCAATTGCTGCACGGCGTTTCTGGCCGCCCGACAAATCAAAGGGTGACTTGTCAAGCAAATCCTCGGAGATGCCTACCATATTTGCCGCAAACTTAGCTCTGTCGATAGCTTCGTCCTGAGATAAGCCCATGTTTAAAGGTCCGAAGCATATATCTTTAAGTACAGTCTCTTCAAAAAGCTGATATTCGGGATACTGCATTACAAGACCGACCTTGAACCTGATGTCGCGAAGCTTAACCTTCTTATCCGTCAGGTCGTCGCCGTCAATTATAACCCTTCCCCTGCTTGGCTTAATCAGTCCGTTGAGCATTTGTATCATGGTGGACTTTCCCGAGCCCGTGTGACCGATAATACCGATGAATTCGCCGGAGCTGATTTCAAGGCTCACGTTATCAAGCGCTTTCTTTTCAAACGGACCGCCCTGCATATATATATAACTTACGTTTTCGAGTTTAATCATTTATTACGCCTTCCAAATTACTTTTTATGCGGCTTTAATCTTTCGATTAACAGACGTGCGCATGTCTCGTCGTCCAGAACGGCAGGGTCAAAATTAAGCCCCTGCTTGTTCAGCATATAAATCAGATAGGTTGACTGCGGTGTGTCAAGTCCGAGTTCCTTTAACTTTTCGACCTGCGGAAAGACCTGCTCCGGCGTTCCCTCCATTGCTATGCTTCCGTTGTCAATTACGACAGTTCTGTCTGCCTGAACCGCCTCGTCCATATAGTGAGTGATAAGCACCACTGTCATACCCTCGTCACGGTTAAGTTTTTTGACCGTACGCAAAACCTCGGCGCGTCCGCTCGGGTCAAGCATCGCCGTAGGCTCGTCCATTACGAGAACCTCCGGCTTCATAGCCAGAACACCGGCTATGGCTATTCTTTGCTTTTGTCCGCCGCTCAGCATATGCGGTGCATGACGTTTGAACGCAGTCATACCGACGGTTTCAAGAGCTTCGTCAACACGCTTACGTATTTCACCGCGCGGTATGCCAAGATTTTCAGGCGCAAACGCAACGTCCTCTTCCACAATGGTCGCAACCATCTGATTATCGGGATTTTGAAAAACCATACCGACTCTGCACCGTATTTCAAACAGCTGCTCCGCGTCTGATGTGTCAATCCCGTCTACGAACACCTTGCCGGACGTCGGCGTCAGTATCGCATTCATATGCTTTGCGAGAGTTGATTTCCCGGAACCGTTGTGACCGAGCACCGCCAGAAATTCGCCCTTGCGTACATTCAGACTAATACCGTTTAATACGCGGTTGACATCGCCCGAATCCTCGTCTTTATATTCGTAAACTAAGTCATTTATACTGATTATGTTATCCATGCCGCCGCAATTACTCCTTAAGCTCTAATACTGCACAGCCCTCTCAGTCTGCTTCGCATCCGACTCCCCCTCTGTGGGGGGCGCCTATGGGAAAAGCCTCTCCCTCCGGGAGAGGTGACGCCGCAGGCGTCGGAGAGGGCCCTACTCCCTACTCCCTAATTCCTAATTCCTAATCCCTATTCCCTACGTTGCCATCTCGCCGAATATCCGCAGGGAAGCACCAATCCGCCGTTGGTAATGGGCAGACCTACTTCGTCAATATCGACTGTTCCGGAAAACTTCTTATCAAGTGTGAGCTTATATATGTTTTTCATTACACTTCCCGACATACCGGTAGTGTATGAATTAACCAGAAAGAACAGAGGGTCGTCCGACAAAACCTGTGTACACAGCTCAATCAGACCAAAGAGTTCATTTTCTATCTTCCACACCTCGCCGCCGGGACCTCTGCCGTATGACGGGGGATCCATAATTATTCCGTCGTACTTATGTCCGCGCCTGATTTCACGGGCAACGAACTTTTTCACATCATCAACGATATAGCGTATCGGTCTGTCGCTGAGACCTGACAGAACGGCGTTTTCTTTTGCCCATGTTACCATACCCTTTGCCGCGTCCACATGGCACACCTTTGCGCCGGCGGCAGAGGCTGCCATAGTTGCGCCTCCGGTGTAGGCAAACAGGTTGAGTACGTTAACTGAATTTTCGGGTCTGCCGCTTGACTTGATTATGTCGGAAAACCAGTCCCAGTTCGCCGCTTGCTCAGGGAACAGGCCTGTATGCTTGAATCCCATAGGCTTTATGCCGAATTTAAGCTCACGGTAGCTGACAGTCCAGGCTTCGGGCAGCTTTCTGTAGGTTTGCCATTTGCCGCCGCCTGTATTGCTTCTGTTATATCTTGCATCGGACTTTTTCCATTTTGGACACTTATCCGCATCGTCCACAGTCCATACAATTTGCGGATCCGGCCTGACCAAAACAATATCGTTCCATCGCTCAAGCTTTTCACCGTCCGATGCGTCCAGCAGTTCGTAATCTTTCCATTTATCTGATAAGAACATAAATATCTCCTATTATCTGATAAGAACGTAAATATCTCCTAAGGTTTAAAATGAGATAAAAATTATAATTCAGCGCAAGTACAAAGCACCGATTTATATCATATTTTACCACGCATTGCGAATAAAGTCAATACCGTGAACATAGGCAAAACGCCGATTTTAGAGGGATCAGGCCTTGACAGTTTTGGCAATGGCCGCACCGTATACTTTTGCGGCGCCGCCCTCCTGCTTCAAGACCCGCGCACATTCGTTCATTGTGGTGCCGGTTGTGCAAACATCGTCTATCACAAGTATGGTTTTGTCTTTAAACCTCGCGTCGCGCCGCCTTAAGCCAAACGCTCCGTCTAAGTTGGCGTTTCGTTCCCAAAAGCTGAGCTCGCTTTGCTTTTCGGTTTTGCGCAGTCGTTTCATACATTTGGGGATATACTTTATACGCATTATTTTTGCCAGATTTGCCGCAATAATTTCAGCCTGGTCAAAGTTTGTTTCACGCATACGCTCCTGCCTCGGAGGAACCGATACGATATAATCAAAATCCACACCCCCAAAGTCGGACTTAACCATAGACTCTATCATGTGACAAAAGGTCAGAACAGCGCCCAGAAACATTTCGTTTTTCAAACATATAACAGCGTTTTTTGAAAAATTGTCATAGACTATGGGCGCAGTAATCCTGTTGAAATAAATGCGGATTCCGTTTTTCTTTCTTATGAAGCATTCGCTGCACAGACTGTATTCAGGATTGTCAATCGGCGTACCGCAGAGGGAACATCTGTGGCTTCTTATACAGAAGGTGAGATTTTCCATACATTCATCACAAATATATGTTTCCGTGACGTTGTATGCTACGCCTTTTTTGCAGAAGGCACAGTTGTTCGGAAATAACAGACTCAGAAGCATACTGGAGTAGTATAATATAAATAGAGTCGACAAACACCCAAAAATCTGATATAATAA
>OIXH01004416.1_pt1 | contig 11496 bp, 9 predicted proteins | sample 1587741 | NCBI WGS metagenome assembly OIXH01 (sample SAMEA3888916, study PRJEB22519) | human gut metagenome | biome: human gut; feature: human-associated habitat; material: faeces | place: Denmark | collected 2011 | reverse complement strand
CCACACGTCCAGCGCCGCCGTTTTCAGCATCTGCACGACGCCCGTTATCAGCAGCGCCGCAAGCGTCGCGCCCATGAAGGCGAAAAAGCGCCGGTTGATGAAAAACTGCGACACGAAGCCCGTGGCAAAGCTCAGCACCGGGAAGAGCACCGTGAAGGTGATGGTGTTCTCTATGAAGGCCATATCCGCGAATATGCCCATGATAAGGCTGAATACCGCCCCCCATGTCGCCCCCTCGAACATGCCCACGGCCACGGCCACGGCCGGCAGCACCAGCGGGCACACGCCGAACAGGCGAAGCTGCGTGAACAGCATGTTCTGCGCCACGAGCGCAAGGAACATGAAAAGCGCGTATTTCAGCAGTCTTTTTATGTTTGCCTTGGAGAATATCTCCTTAAGATTGATGTTCAAGTCTACTCCACCACTTCAAAGCTCTTTATCACGAACACCTGCACGAGCGTGTCAAAGCTGCACTCGGGCTTGATGATGCCGTACTCTATCTGTCCGCCGGCCTCGGTCTGTATGTTGCTTATGGTGCCGATGAGAAGCCCCGCCGGGAATGCGCCGCCCGAGCCGGAGGTCAGCACCTCGTCGCCGACGAAGATCTGCGCGCCCTCCGCGAGATAGGTCAGCTTTGCCTGCTTTTTCTTCATCAGGTCGAATTCGCCCACCGACATGCCCGACGAGCCGGACGAGCCGACGTAAGCGCCGACGCTCATATCCACGTCGATTATCGTGCTGACCGTCGCCCATGTCTCGCCAAGCTCCGTTATCTGTCCGACAAGCACGCCGTACTCCGTCACGACAGGGTCGTTCAGCTCTATCCCGCTGCTGCGCCCCTTGCTTATCGTGAACGACGACGACCAGTTCGACGACGACCACAAAACCACCTTGCACGACTCCATCTCATAGTCGGTGTGCTTTTCTCTCAGCTCCAGAAGCTGGCGCAGGCGGGTGTTCTCCTCCGACGCGGCAATGCCGTCGCGCGCGGACTGCTGCGCGTCGGCAAGCTGTGAGCGCAGCGATTCGTTCTCCGCCTGAAGCGCGTCGTATTTATAAAGATAGCCGTATATCGTGTCGAACCAGTTGACCGTGGAGCTGAGCACCTTTTTTATCGGCGCCTCCAGCACGCCCGTGGCGTTCTGGAGAAAGCCTATCTCCCCGCCGCGCGCCGCCGCGCCGAAGCCGATTATCACCGCGACCGCCGCCACGATTATGCCGATGCGTATTCCGTTTTTCCTCAGATATTCCTTCAACGGGCCATCACTCCTTAATAAGCTCCACTCCGGCAGCATGGAATCAAGTCTGCACAATGGCAGACCCATAACGTTGAAAAAGTCCCCGTCTATGCCGCGCACGAATACCGCGCCCCGGCCCTGCGCGCCGTATGCGCCGGCCTTGTCCATCGGCTCGCCCGTGGCGATATAGGCATCGATCTCCGCGTCCGTTATCTCGCGGAAGTGCACCCTGGTCATTTCGGCCTCGACATGCACTCTCCCGTGCGCGGCCACGGCCACGCCGGTATAGACCTCGTGCGTGTTACCGCGAAGTCGGGAGAGCATCCCCGCGGCCTCCTCCTTCGAGTGGGGCTTGCCGTAGATATGCCCGTCGAACCACACGATGGTGTCCGCCGCGACGCACACATCGTCCGCGGCGCAGTGCGCGCGCACCTCCTCGCACTTGGCGAGGGCCAGCGCCTTCACGGTCTCCGCCGGGCCTGCGCCCGCGGGCGGGTGCTCCTCCCCCTTTGCGGGGATTATCTTCATATCCTTCACTCCAAGCATCTCCATCAGCTCTCTGCGCCGCGGCGATGCGGAGGCCAGTATAACTGCCATGCCGTCAAAGCTCCTTTATCAGTCTACGCCCCTGTAGTACAGGCCGCGCGTAAGCACGTTGGGCTTATAGTCGGAAAGCCCCATGTGCCCCTTCGCCACCTCCACGCACTCGCGCGCGCTCTCCGTGGTGAACATCATCCTCAATCCCCACAGCCCGGCGGAGTAAAGATCCTCCTTCTTGTCGGCGAGGTAGAGCTTGTGCGCGTTGTACACCACGTTGCGGCAGCCGTATTCCTTCACCACGGGGAAGACTGAGCCCATTCTGTCGGCCATCTGTGCCGGCGTCTGACAGGCGCAGCGCCCCGCGCTTTCCTTTATTATGCACTGGTCGGACACCATCAGCGGCAGCCGGCCGTATATTATAAGCTCCGTATCCAAAGGCTTGGCCATGTCCTTCACCTGCGCGATGCGCAGCTCGAACGAGGCCGTGGCGGAGAGGAAGCCCATCTGGTTGAGCATTTCCAGCGTGTAGGAGTTGAACGCGTTCAGCCCGAAGTCGCCGCGAAGCTTCATCCCGGCGGCGCGCGCCATCATTATCTGCCCCAGATTCCCCACGAGCGCCTCATTCACGCCATAGTCGAAAAGGCGCTGCAGGGTGGAGTAGACCTCCTTCATCTGCCGGTCGTTTATTATCCGCGGCAGCACCGCCACCGGCACCGTGCCCTTCTCCACGAACGGCAGCACCAGCTTCGGCTCCTCCGCCATGAGCATGGCGGGCACGTATATGTACGCCGGGCGCAGGTCTGCAAGCTCCTTTGTAAGCTGCTCCGCCGTGCGCACCTGCATGATGAGCTTGGGGTCGGCCACGGTGGGCACATTCTTCGGCGGCGGGGGGATGGGGGCGCTTCTGCGCGCGGGGGGAACGGCGCGCTTTTCCGAAAGCTCCGATACGAGCTTGCGGCGAAGCTCGTTCACCTCCGCCGCGGCGAGGTACAGCCCCGGATCCGTCTTGGCGCGGTTTTCCACGCAGTTATACGGCGTGCCGCCGGTCTTGAACATCTGCTCTATAAGATAGCCGTCCGTCAGGCCCTGGCGCTTGGCCTTTTCCGGCACGGGGCCGTAGGTCACGGCACGGTGTCCGTCGTCGTCGAAAGCGATGGCCTTTATCCTCTCGCCCTTTTCCGCAACGGTGTAAAAATGCACGGGCACGCGCCGCAGCTCGCCGTCGGCATAGGCGCGGCGGGCCACGGTGAATATCTTCTCCGTGCCCTCCTCCGGCTCGCCCCGGACGCCGAACATATCCTTCCTGTCGCCGTTGAAGTAGCCCTGCGTGAAGCCCTGCCGCGAAAACGCCTTCGTCAGCATGTCCATTTCCTCCGGCGTGGGCTGGCGGTGCTCCTTGAGCGCCTTGGAGTATATCCCCGTGACTATCGCGGTGTACTCCGGCCGCTTCATGCGCCCTTCTATCTTGATGCAGGCCACGCCCGCGTCCTCTATCTCGCGCAGTCTGTCCACAAGGCAGTTATCCTTCAGCGACATGGGGTAGTCGTCCATACGCCCGCCGAGGGAATACTGCATCCGGCACGGCTGCGCGCACATGCCGCGGTTGCCGCTGCGCCGGCCTATAAGGCTGGACATATAGCACTGCCCGGAATGGCAGAAGCACAGCGCACCGTGCACGAATATCTCCGTCTCTATAGGGGAATTCTGCGTTATATATTTTATCTCCTCAAGGCTCAGCTCCCGCGCGAGCACCGCCCGCGTCAGGCCCATTTCCGCCGCGGCCTGCACGCCCGCAAGGTTGTGTATGCTCATCTGCGTGCTCGCGTGCAGCGGTATGTCCGGCAGTGCCCGGCGTATGGCGGAGATGAGGCCGAGATCCTGAATTATTATCCCGTCCGCCCCGCAGTCGGAGGCGAGGCGCGCCGCGGCCACGGCGTCTGCCATTTCCCTGTCGTTTACGAGCGTGTTCAGCGTCACGTACACCCTGCACCCGCGGATGCGGCAGTAGGTCACGGCCTTTTCAAATTCCTCATTCGTGAAATTCTTCGCCCCGCGGCGGGCGTTGAAGTCGCCCATGCCGAGATATATGGCGTCCGCGCCGTTCTGCACGGCGGCTATTACCGCCTCCGGAGAGCCGGCGGGTGAAAGAAGCTCAAGCATCGTATCAGTTCCTCTTGTTTTTCCTGCGGCGCTGCGCGATAATACAGTCCGCGTGGTTCTATTTTCTCGCAAAATATACTCTACGTAATTATACATCGTGCATTATAGCACATTTATTGCTATTGCGACAAGACAAAAATGATGCTATAATTACTTTTACATTTACGTCATATTTTTCTAATCCCGGCGCGGCAGGAAGAAGGCGGCACATGGCAGAGGCTTCGCGCGACAATTCAATAATAATATCCCCGCAGGCCGCGGACAGGCTCATCGCCGCGCATGACGGCGACGTGGCGCTGCTGTACATATACAGGCTGCGCACCGGCTGCACCGGGCATGAGCAGGCCGCGCGCGACCTGTGCCGCACGCTCAGGGAGATAGAAGCGGCCGACGAGAAGCTCAGCCGCCTTGCGCTGTTCGACGGCGGCGCACATGGCGCTTCGCCCGCGCCCGTCCAAGCAGCCCCCGCGCCCGTTCCGGCGCGCACGGTCCCCCCCGCCCCGGCGGATGAGCTGCCGCAGTACAGCGCGGAGGATATCGTCCGCCGCAGCCGGACGGACGGGGAGTTCGCCGCGATAGTGGCGGAGGCGTCGAAGGTCATGGGCCGCGTCCTCGGCGGCGTGGACATGAAAACGCTTTTCGGCATATATGATTATCTCGGCCTGCCGGCGGATGTGATAATGCTGCTTATAAACTTCTGCGGCCGCCAGTATGCCGAGCGGTACGGCACGCAGCGCCGCCCCAGCGCGCGCGCCATAGAGAAAGAGGCCTACATCTGGGTCAACCGCGAGATAATGACCGTGGAGCAGGCGGAGGAATACATCCGCGCCGCGGATGAGCGCCGCGGTACCATCGCCGAGGTCAAAAACGCCATCGGCATCCGCGGGCGTGAGCTTACAAAGACCGAGCAGGGCTATGTTTCGTCATGGCTGGATATGGGCTACGGCGCGGACGTTATCGCCGTGGCTTACGACAGGACGGTGACGAACACGGGCGCGCTCAAGTGGAACTATATGAACAAGATCCTTCTCTCCTGGCATGAAAAGGGCGTGCGCACGGCGCGCGACATCGATGAGAAGGACGGACGGCAGAGAAGCCCCGGCGCGAAGAGCGCCGCCGCGCCGCGCGGCAGCCGCCCGGCGGACTTTGAGGGGCTGGATTCCCTGCTGGACAAGATATGAGAGAGGCGGCTTGAAATGGGCTACGACGGGAAGCTTCTGGCACGTGCCAGAGGCGAGCTTGAAAACATACGCGAAAAGAACGCATCCGAGCATGAGCGCCGCACGGCGCTGGTATATGCCCGCGTGCCGGAGATCGCGCAGATAGACGCGGAGCTTCGCGCGCAGATGGTCCAGCTTGCGCGCCTGACGATATCGCGCGCAGGCGATCTCAAGGAAAAGCTTGCCGCGCTGGAGAAGGAGAATCTTGACATGCAGGCGCGCCGGGCGGAGCTTATGTGCGCGCACGGCTTTGCGCAGGACTACCTCGACCCGATATACTCCTGCAAAAAGTGCCGCGACAGCGGCGTTTATGAAAACGAGCCCTGCGAGTGCCTTGTGCGGCTTTATAATATGGAGCTCACGAAGGAGCTGGGCACGCTTCTGCGCCACGGCAGCGAAAGCTTTGAAAGCTTCGACCTTTCGCTGTACAGCGCGGAGTACGACCCGCGCTACGGCGTCGTTCCGCGTGAGGCCATGGGCAAGGTGCTGGAGATCTGCCGCCGCTTTGCCGACAGCTTCCCCAACGTCAACTCCAATCTCCTGCTTCAGGGCGACACCGGCCTCGGCAAGACCTATCTCTCCGCCTGTATCGCGCGCGTCGTAGCGCAGAAGGGCTGCTCGGTATGCTATGACTCGGCGTCGAGCGCGCTGGAGGCGTATGAGCAGCAGAAGTTCTGCCGCGACAGCGAGGCCGGTGAGGCCGCAGCCGTGCGCGTGCGCAGGATGCAGGAATGCGACCTTATGATACTCGACGACCTCGGCACGGAGATGGTCACGCCCATGTCCGTCAGCGCGCTCTATACCCTCATAAACAGCCGCCTTGCCGCCGGAAGGCGGACCATAATAAGCACAAACTGCACCGACGAGGAGCTTGCCCGCCGGTACACACCGCAGATATACTCGCGCATCGCGGGCGAGTTCGTGCGCCTGCCCTTCGCCGGGCGCGACATCCGCCTGCGCGGCCGCTGAAAGAAAAGCCGAATGAAGAAAGGAGCTTGACAGCATGCAGCATGAGATCACCAGTGTAATACCCCTGCTGAACGAAAACGGCGACCTGACGGAGCCGGGCTTTGCGAGAAGCCTTCTGCCCGTCTACCGCCGGAAGGATATCAAAGCGCCGAAAACGCGCATAAAGGAATGGGATTATTATCTTGTCAGCAACGGGCGCTTCGCCCTCGCGCTGACGGTGGACGACAACGGCTATATGGGGCTGGACTCCATTTCCCTGCTCGACTTTGCCGAGGGGTGGGAGATCACGAAAAGCCCGATGAGCTTCATGCCTCTCGGCCGCCTCGCCATGCCGGAGACGAGCAAGCGCGGCGACGTGCGCCACGGCGGCAAAAAGCACGCCATCAGCTTTGAAAACGACGGCTCCGGCCGGCGCATCCTCACCGCCAGGATGGACGATTTCGGCCCCGAGGGGGCTATCCTTGCCAATATCGAGCTTTTCGACGAGCCGCAGGACAGCATGGTCATCTGCACGCCCTTCGACAAGCCCGGCCATTTCTACTTCAACCAGAAGATAAACTGTATGCGCGCCAAGGGCTGCGTGACCTACGGCGAGCGCCGCTATGAATTTGACCCCGCGGACAGCTTCGGCGTTCTCGACTGGGGCCGCGGCGTGTGGACGTATCACAACACGTGGTACTGGGGCAGCGCCTCCGGTGAGCTGGATGGCGCACCCTTCGGCTGGAACATCGGCTACGGTTTCGGCAACACCAGCGCCGCGACGGAGAACGTGCTGTTCTACGACGGAAAAATCCACAAGCTGGGCGAGGTCAAGTTTGAAATTCCCATGGATGAAGACGGCTTTGAGGACTTCATGAAGCCCTGGGTCTTCACGAGCGACGACAACCGGTTCTATATGAATTTTACACCGGTGCTCGACCGCAGCGCGTTCATGAGCGCAGGCGTTGTGCTGTCCGATCAGCATCAGGTCTTTGGTCATTTCACGGGCCGCATCACGCTTGACGACGGAACGGTCCTGCCCGTGCGCGACTTCTTCGGCTTTGCCGAGAAGGTCGAAAACAAATGGTAAGCGTATGCTGACCTACGATCTGCAAACGGGCGATCAGCCGAAATATTACCGGCTCTATACCTGCATCCGCGAGGATATCCTGCGGGCCGAGCTTCCGCCGGGGCAGAAGCTGCCGTCGAAGCGGGCGCTGGCGGAGCATCTGCATATCAGCCTCGCGACCGTCTCCGGCGCGTATGAGCAGCTCGTGGACGAGGGCTATCTCACAGCGAAGCCGCGCAGCGGCTATTATGTCAGCGCCATCTCCCGCCTGCCGCAGAACACGCAGCCGCAGGCGCGGCTGCATATGCTGCCTGCCGACGCACCCGCCGCGCAGGAGCCTGCGGGCTACGGCTTCCGGTATTCCGCGCTGACCCGGCTCATGCGCGAGGTCATCGCCGACTGCGGTACGCGGCTGCTGGAAAAGCCGCCGCATTACGGCTGTGCGGAACTGCGCAACGCGATCGCGGAATATCTGCTGCGCTACCGCGGGATGCTGGCCCAGCCGGACTGCATCGTCATCGGCTCCGGCGCGGAATATCTCTACGGTCTGATCGTGCAGCTGCTGGGCCGGGAGCGCGTATATGGGCTGGAAGACCCCGGCTATGAAAAGGTCCGGCAGGTCTACGCGGCCAACGGCGCGGTCTGTGAGCTGCTGCCCATGGGCGAAGACGGCATCCGCGCCGGCGCGCTGCAAAACGCACGCGCGTCCGTCCTGCACATCACGCCGTTTCACAGCTTCCCCACCGGCATCACCACGTCAGCGGCCAAGCGCAGCGACTATCTTTCCTGGGCGGCGGAGCGGAACGCGATTTTGATCGAGGACGATTTCGATTCGGAGTTTTCCGAAAACAAAAAGCCGCTGCAGACGCTCTATTCCATGGACCGGCGCGGATGCGTGATCTACGTGAACACGTTTTCGCATTCGCTGGCCCCATCCATGCGTATGGGTTATATGGTGCTGCCGGAGCGCCTGATGGAGCAGTACCGGCAGACGCTCGGCTTTTATTCCTGCTCTGTACCGCTGTTCGACCAGTACGTTCTGGCCCGCTTTATCTCGCAGGGCTATTTTGAGCGCCACCTGAACCGTCTGCGGCGGCAGAACAAGGGAAAATAATCGCGGAAACCTCGCAAATTCCGCTGGATTTTTTGCGCGTCCTGTGTTATTGTGATAATGGAAATTATTATTATATTTGAAAGGAATCCGATTTATGTACTGTGTCAAGAAAATGACCGAGGATCTCTACTGGGTCGGCGCGAGCGAGCGGCGGCTGAATCTGTTTGAAAACGCCTACCCGCTCACGAACGGCGTGAGTTACAATTCTTATCTGCTGCTTGACGAAAAAACCGTCCTGATCGACACCGTGGATAAATCTGTCAGCGGTCTGTACTTTGAAAACGTTGAGCATGTACTCTCCGGCCGGAAGCTGGATTACCTCATCGTACAGCACATGGAACCCGACCATTCCGCAACGCTTGCGGAGCTTTTGCGCCGCTGCCCCGAAACCACTGTTGTCTGCAACAAAATGATCGCAGACATGATAAAGCAGTTTTTCAACCTTGACATCACGCCGCGTGCACTCATTGTTAAGGAAGGCGACACACTTTCAACCGGCAGGCATAACCTGACCTTCATTGCCGCACCCATGGTACATTGGCCGGAAGTTATGGTCACATACGACACCGTTGATAAAATCCTGTTTTCGGCGGATGCATTCGGCACATTCGGTGCATTGAACGGTGCAATTTTTGCCGATGAAGTGGATTTTGACCGCGACTATATGGATGAAGCCCGCCGTTACTATACCAACATCGTCGGCAAATACGGCGCACAGGTTCAGTCTCTGCTCAAAAAAGCATCCGGAATCGAAATCTCTCTCATATGCCCGCTGCACGGTTTTGTCTGGCGCAGGAATCTCGACAGTTTTATTAGCAAATACCTGCTTTGGAGCAGCTACACGCCCGAAGAAAGCGGCGTTGTTATTGCTTACGCTTCCATATACGGCAACACCGCAAATGCGGCTGAAGTGCTTTCCGCGTATCTTTTTGACCGCGGCGTCCGCACGGTCGTTTACGATGTTTCCGTCACCCCTGCGTCCGATATAATCGCCGCATGTTTCCGCTTCAGTCACATTGTTTTTGCTGCGCCGACCTATAATTCCGGCATATTTGTAACAATGGAAGCCTTCCTGCACGACCTTGCTGCGCACAGCTTGCAGAACCGCACCGTTGCTTTTATTCAGAACGGAAGCTGGGCTCCCACAAGCGGCAAGCAAATGCGTGCAATCATTGAACCGCTTCGCAATCTTTTTAAAGATGAAGTAAGAAAAGCCGGTCTGGAACTCGGCATCCCGGATTACCTGGTATTCCGTCAGCCATTCCCGGGTCCAGGACTTGGTATCCGTATCATCGGCGATGTAACCGCAGAAAAAGTACAGATGGTACAGGACGCAGACGCCATCTGGCGCGAAGAAATCGCCAAAGCCGGCCTGGACAAAGAAGTAAACCAGTACTTCGCAGCCCTGACCAATATGCGTTCCGTAGGTGTTATGGGTGATGAAAGAACATACGACTACGCCATCGCACTGCGTGCGGTAACCACTACAGATTTCATGACTGCAGAAAGCGCTGAGATTCCGTGGGATGTCATCGGAAGAACAACCAGCAGAATTGTAAATGAAGTGAAACATGTAAATAGGGTAATGTACGATTGCACGGGGAAACCACCGGCAACGATTGAGTTTGAATAGTTGAAGCTGAGCTGTAAAGCCTTTGTTTACAAGGGTTTTACAGCTTTTCCTTTATAGGATTGCATTTTCATTGCATTATTTTTCTTCAACTGTTCTGTGATAGATTGCTGTATGTTGATTGCTGGTATAATTAGCAATGCTTTCAGTAGCAGATTGTACTTGTAATATTCCAGTCAGCTTTTTAGCAACTTCAAGATTCGTATTTGGATACAGATGACCATAAGTGCCGAGTGTTGTCTGTATTTTTTCATGTCCTAAACGTTCCTTGATAAGTAAAGGATTTTCGCCCATGCTGATAAGCAATGAAGCGTGTGAATGTCGCAAGGCATGAATTTTAATACGATGAACACCTGCTAAATTTGACAACTTTTCCAAAGCTCTGGGAAGCGTTGTTTTACTGGTTGGAGTTCCGTTATAACTTAGTACAAGTGGACAATCGGGAAGAACCTGTTGCTGAACACTTTGCCAAGCCTTTAGCTCATTGAGTGTATCTGAATCAATATAAATAGTACGGATACTTGCCTGTGTTTTCGGCTCAACGAATTTATAGTCCGTCATTGTTCGGTAATATAATGTTTTGGTAATGCTAAGCAAGCCTGTTTCAAAATCTATGTCTGACCAATGTAATGCTGACGCTTCGCCAATTCGCATACCAGTCATAAATAATAACCAGAACGATATAAACAGATAATGTTCATAATAGTCTTTCTTACAGAGTAAGGAAATAACCTTTTGAAATTCTTCTAATGTCCAGAAATCAACTTTGGTTTTCTTGCTTTTGATATTGCCTATCATACGAGAAGGATTTTTCTTCGCAATTCCAAGAACAATAGCTCTGTCAAATGCGATAGAAAGCATTCCCTGTACGATACGAATGTAATTAGGGCTAAAATCTTTTGCAAGTTTCAACTGCCAGTTTTGAACATGGATAGGTTCGATTTCGTTTGTTTCCATTTTGTAGAAATAGGAAAAATGTTTCTTGATGGTAGTAGCACGATTAAGATAAGTGCTTTCTTTTACCTGTGTTTTATACCATGGCAGGTAGGTTTCTTCTATAAATTGCTGAAAAGAAACGCCATCTTTTTTTGTTGTTAATTCTTCGGTAGAAGCTAACACCAGTTTTGAATATTCTTCCTTTGCTTCTTTTTTCGTTCTGAATCCACTTCGGTATTTCTGTATCTGTTTTCCGGTAATGGGATTGTAGCCTAAATTAGCTCTGAAATAATAAGTTCCGTTATCTGCTTTCTTAATAGGGTCTTTTGCCATAATTTCACTCCTTACATGATATGCAAGAAGTACAATCAATCGTTTGTGTCTGATAATGTAATCCCTAATAATTCTTCCACGGCTTCTTTGGGTACTCTGTCCAATTTACGGGATTGGTAATAAGTATGCCCTTTTTCAATCATAAGTTTTTTTGCTTTTCTTATGATGTCTGCCGAGAAAGAAGTTCCATAACCTAGTGCTATGAGGTCTTTTTTTGTTACGGTAATCATAATCCTCCTTTCCATAGACCAGATAAGGAAATCTCAATATCTTGTCTATCAGTATATCAAATGATGAACAAAAAAGCT
>OIXH01004415.1_pt1 | contig 11496 bp, 5 predicted proteins | sample 1587741 | NCBI WGS metagenome assembly OIXH01 (sample SAMEA3888916, study PRJEB22519) | human gut metagenome | biome: human gut; feature: human-associated habitat; material: faeces | place: Denmark | collected 2011 | reverse complement strand
GAGCCTTTGCCCAGGTGCTCCGGGCGCAGGACCCAGCGTTCCCGCATGGGGGAGATGGCCATATTGTCCACGCTGGCGACGGCCTCGTCCTTCAGGGAGGCGGTGTAGCAGCAGAAGCTCATGACGGGGCGGCCGAAGACCCGCTCCTCCACGGTGCAGCCGTCGGTATGGTCCAGGCGGCGGAGGTCGGCGATGTCCTGGTCGTAGTAATAATTAAAGAAGATGTCGCAGGCCGCGCCGTAGGCGTAGAGCTGATGGTGGAAGTCCCCAGACTGGTAGCAGCAGCGCTCGGCGTTGACCAGGCCCCATTTTCCGGCGGCCACGGCGTAGGACAGGGGCCGGGGGTCCACGAACCCGGCGGCTTCGATGCCCAGCCGGGCGTACTGGGTGATGTGGGCCTCATACTGCATATGGCGGTCGTCGGTGAAGGGGTATCCGGAGGTGGGGAAGATGTGGGTGTAGATGTCCTCGGCCAGGGGCTGGGTCGTGGGGGTCTTCCCGGCGGGGAGGACCGCGCCCCACTCCTTGACGGCGCTTTCCTGGTAGACTTTGCAGAGGTCGGACATATAGGTGGAGAGGTTTTTCAAGAGCCATTCCCGCTGGGGGAGGGTCAGGGCCGGGCCTTTGGGCTCCAGGTCCACGGAATCCCTGGCGGCGTCGGCGATGCAGCGCTCGTTGAAGTCTCCGCCGGAGTCCGGGGAGGTGCAGTAGGCGAACTGGGACCAGTAGGTGGGCTCGTTATCGATGAAAATCTTCACCAGGGGCTCCGCGCCGTATCTGGCGAAGAACCGGGCCCGGACCTTGGCGAAGCAGGCCATGGTCTGGCGCAGGCGCTGGGCCCGGAGGGCGTTGAGCCGGGGGTGGTTCATAGTGAGCCAGGGGGTGTTCCGCCAGATATTGGGGACGCTGAGGGCCTTTTTTTCGGTGAGGGGGTTATAGGTGATCTGCTGGTAGGGGATGTCGTTCAGATAGCCGCCCTCGCCGTCCCGGCCGCAGGGGGTGCAGTCCCACCAGGAGTTGAAGTTGAAGATCAGGGGCAGGTCCGCGTCCCGGCCCAGGCGGAAAACGTAGCGGAACTGCTCCTCCAGCTGGGCGTCGGACTTGTTCATGAAGTTGACCTCGATGCCCGGGGCCAGGTAGAAGTGGGTCAGGTCCGCGGTGTCCCGCTTCATGGTCTGCAGGAGGGCCAGGTCCTTGGCGTAGTCGGCGTAGGTCAGCCGGGGAAAGCACATGCCCACGTTCATGGGGCGGCGGTACTCCTCGGTCAGCCGGGCAAGGTCGGAATGGAGGAAGGCGGCGGTGAACTGCACGGTTCCGGCAACCAGGCGGATGGAAAGGGTCCCGGCTCCTGCGGGGAGGGGCAGGTACCAGGGGCAGAGGGCGCTGGAAAGAGGCTCCATGGTCCGGCAGCCCACAAGGGCGTCGTTCAGATAGACCTGATAGGCGAAGGCGGGGCCGGTTTTAGCGTGGAGCTCCTGGAGCTCCAGAACGCGCTGGCCGGTGGACTCCGGCAGGCGGAAGGAAAGGGAGTCTCCGGGGCGGGAAAGGGTGCGGCAGGGGGTATCCCGGTGGATGTCGCCCACGGAAATCCGGCCGGTTTCGTCGGAAAAGCGGCTGTCCTCCGGGCAGAGGAGGGGGATGAGGTCGGTTTGTGTATGCATAGCGGCAGCTCCTTTGCGGTGTTGGATGGGTGGTCTTGTGTTAAGTTTATCATACCAAAGGGGGAAAGGCAATCGCAAGGGCAAAGAATGTCAACCCCCTGTCAAATATAGACGGGTTTGGGCGAATGGGGAAGGATGTCGGAATGTTGTAGGAGATGGTCCGGAATCCGCCTGTTTTATGGTGGGGAGAATCGGTATAATGGGGGTGGAAGGCGCTTTTTATAAAAAGCCTTCCTTATATTGGAAAAAAGTGGGAGGAAAACCGGATGCTGGATCATTTTATCTGTCGGGACAAAAATCGGGGGACTTTGCGGGAGCCCATTCCCGCGCCGCTGTTCCGAAAGACGTTTTCCGTGGGGCGGGAGGTCAGGGCGGCCCGGCTCACCTTCTGCGGGCTGGGATTTTACCGGCTGTATCTGAACGGGGCGGATATTACCAGGGGAATCCTTGCGCCCTATATCAGCAACACCGACGACTGCGTGTATGTGGACGTGTACGACGTGGCGGCTCATCTCCGGCAGGGGGAGAACACCTTGGCTGCGGTTCTGGGCAACGGGATGCAGAACGCGCTGGGGGCCTTTACCTGGGATTTTGACACGGCGCGGTTCCAGAGCGAGCCGAAAATGGCCTTTGATCTGCGGTTGACCTATCCCGACGGGACGGAGGAGGCCATTGTCAGCGACGAGACGGTGCTGACCTGCCCCTCGGGGCTGTGGTTCAACGATCTGTGGTGCGGGGAGTACTTCGACGCCCGGAGGGAGCCGGAAGGGTGGAACGGCATCGATGCGCCGGCCAATCTGGCGGAGTGGCGGCCGGCTCAGCGGACCTCCACGCCCCGGGGGGAGCAGCGGGTCAGCCAGGCGCGGCCGGTGGAGATCATCGAGGAGCGGGAGCCGGTGTCCATTACGGCCTGCAAGGACGGGTACCTCTATGACTTCGGGCGGAACGACGCCGGGGTCTGTCTGCTGAAGATCGCCAATGCCGCCGCCGGGCAGGAGATCCGGCTGACGCTGGGCGAATACTGGGACGGAACCAGGGTGAACAACAAGGGCGTCACCTTTGATCCCGTGGAGCTGGCCCAGGTGGACCGGTATATCTGCAAGGGGGATGCGGAGGAGGTCTGGCGGCCCTGGTTTTCCTATTACGGGTTCCAGTACGTGTTTGTGGAGGGAATCCGGCCGGACCAGGCAACTTCCTCGCTGCTGACCTATCAGGTGGAGCACGCGGCGGTGGCGGAGCGGGGACGATTTGCGTGCTCCGATGAAATCCTCAACCAATTGCAGGAGATGACCCGGCGGTCGGCACTGGCCAACCTGTTCTTTTTCCCCACGGACTGCCCCCAGCGGGAGAAGCACGGCTGGACTGACGCCAATCAGCAGGCGGAGCTGTACCTTCTGAACTTCTCGGCGGAGAAGAATTACCGGGAATGGATGAACAACATCCGCAAGTCCCAGGACGAGACGGGGATGCTGCCCTCCATCGTCCCCACCAGCGACTGCTGGGGCATGGGGCTGGGCGGACTTTATTGGGACGCGGTGGTGGTCAACGTTCCCTGGGCCATCTGGAAGTACCGGGGAGAGCTGGACTGCTTCCGGGAAAACGCCACGACGGCCTTCCGGTACCTGCACTTCCTGAGCCGGAAGCGGGACGAGCGGGGGCTGCTCAACTTCGGCATCGGGGACTGGTGCCCGGTGGGGAAGGTGGAGCCCCGGGATTTCCGGGCCCCGGTGACGCTGGTGGACACCACCATCGCCTATGACATCTGCCGGAAGGCGGGGGAGCTGTTCGACGCCGCAGGCATGGGGATCGAACGGGACTACGCCCGGGGACTGGGCGCGGAGCTCCGGAAGGCCGCCCGGGAGCATCTTCTGGACCGGGAGACCATGACGGTGGAGGGAAACTGCCAGACCTCCCAGGCCAGCTTTCTCCACTACGGGCTCTTTGAGCCGGAGGAGATTCCCCAGGCGGTGGAACGGCTCCGGGAGATCATCCGGGCCGACAAGGGGTTCATGGACATGGGCATCGCGGGAGGCGTGCTGCTGTTCCACACCCTTTCCCGGTACGGGTACGGCGATCTGGCTTACGAGATGATCACCCGGCCGGAGTTCCCCTCCTACCGGTACTGGGTGGACCTGGGGGCCACCACCCTGTGGGAGAACTTCATCCAGGACGGCGAGGCCACCTGGAGCCGGAACCATGTCATGTGGGGACATATCTGCGACTGGATGTACCTCTGGGTGGCCGGATTGCAGGTGAATCCCACGGGGAAGGATGTGCGGCAGGTCCAGTTCTGGCCCGGGTTCCTGGAGAAGCTGGACCACGCCGGGGCCTGGCACGAAACGCCTTACGGAAAGGTCTCCATTGACTGGCAGAAGGACGGAAAGGGCCGGAATATCCGGATTTCCCTTCCGGAAAAGACCGAAGCCTGGCTCCGGCTGGGCTCCGCAGGGCAGGAACGGGTGGAGCTGGACAGCGGGGAGATGCTCCCCGGGGCGGAAAAGGTGTTGGGATTGACGGTGGAAGGGGTCCCGTATCGGGTTTCCGTTGGGGTTCCAGAGGCGAAAAAGGGCTGAAACCGGCGGGGATTCCCTCTGAAACAAAAACCGATGTCTAAATGTGACATATGTTGTGCAAAAAGTAGTATTGCGGTTTCGGGGAAAATTGCGTATAATGAAAACATGACAAAAAAGGCCGTTTTAGTCATAAAAATTAAGCAAATATTTTAATTCTGCACCATGTGCAAAAGGAGAGGTAATTGTGAAAAAGTTGATCGCACTGATGCTTTCCGCAATCACGATGGCTGGCGTCCTGGGCGGCTGCGGCCAGAAGGACCCTGTTGAATCTTCCGACGTGGCCAGCGAGTCCACCCCTGCTTCTTCTGCGGCGGAGACCGTGGACAAACTGCGGGAGGACGAAGGCACCACCATTACCTTCGCTCACAACCAGGGCGAATACATCTATGACACCTTCTACAAGATGGGCGACAAGTTCAAAGAGCTGACCGGAATCACCGTGGAGTGGATGGAAATTCCTTCCTCTGACTGGGATACCTGGGTCACTGCACAGTTCGCCGCCGGCACCGAGCCTGACATCGTCTGGTCCTGCGACAGCCCCAAGGACATGTTCGACCAGGGCAAGCTGGTGGACCTGACTCCTTACTATGAGCAGGAGAACGTCTTCAACGGCCGGATCTGGAAAGACTGCTTCAAAGAAAACGCGCTGGACGGCTGCCTGAGCAACGACGGCACCAAATACATCGGCACCGCTGTGACCTTCGCCAGCGTGGCTCTGTACTACAACAAGGACGCCATGGCGGCCCTGAACCTGGGAGACAAGGCTCCTACCACCTACACCGAGCTGTTCAAGATGATGGAAGTCGCCAAGGAAGACGGCACCTACATCCCCATGAGCGTCATGAACTCTATGGGCTGGAACCTGACCTGGATTGAGGGCGACTTCTTTGACGCGCTGTTCCATGACACCGACATCGTCAAGAAGCTGGACATCATCGTCCCCAACGGCTATCTGGACGACAGCGAAATCCTGCTGGGCCTCAAGACCGGCGTCATCTCCTACGACGATCCCCGGTTCACCGAGTACTTCCGTCTGATGAAAGAGTTCTCCAAGTACTGGAACGAAGACTTCAACGCTGCCAGCTGGGAGTACGAAGCGCTGTTCAACGACGGCAAGGTCCTCTTTAACTTCAACGGCGGCTGGTACCCCGGACAGGTCGTGCAGAACGGCATCGACATCAACTACGGCGCGGCCAGCAAGCCCTATGTGGACTCTGATTTCTCCCAGTACGGCCTGGCCACTCCCTTCAAGTATGCTGCTCCTTCCGGCGAGGCTGGCTTCTATGTCACCCAGAAGTGCGCCGACGCGGGCCGCGAGTCTGCCGCTGTGAAATGGCTCCAGTTCATGACCGACTACCAGACCGGCGCGCAGATGTACATCGACGCCGTCATGCTGAACACCTGCGTCAAGGACGTGGTTCTGCCTGAGGAAATGGCGGAGCTGGCCAACGTGGAGTACGGCGATGACAAGGGCACCCAGCTCCAGAAGTCCTTCAAGTTCAGCTCCGAGGTCAGCGACATGTACTGGAAAGAGTACTCCGCTTACCTGGACCCCGCTTCCACCCAGACTGCCGAGGAGTTCATCGAGCAGCTGAAAGCGGACCTGCTTCCCTTCCTGGACGAGGCCATTGACGAGTACACCAACTACGACGTTCTCTCTTACGTCGATCAGGTCAAGTAAACCGAAAAATCCGGCGGGAACGCTGGTATAAAAAGCCGGCGGAATCCGCTGAAGGGCTATTGTAGTTTGAGCTATTCCGGTGTTCTGTAAGAAGAATACCGGAATAGCTTTCAAAATACGGGTAGAAAGTTGAGGGATTTATGCTTCCGCAAAAGGTCGTTGTCTTTCTGGAAAAGGAGTTCTGCATCCGCTTCGAGGGGATCACTATGACCGTTTCCCGGTTCAGCAAGGTGGAGGACGAGACTCCCTGGGGAATCCAGTCCCACGCCCACCTGAACTTTGAAATGCATTATATCTTTGACGGCAGAGGCTCCATCACCCTGGGGCATACCGGGTTTGAGATCGGGAAAGGGGAGTACTATATCTGCCCGCCCTTTATCGATCATGACCAGAAAACCGACGACAAGGACCCCATGAAGGAGTTCTGCGTGGAGTGCAAGCTGGAGGTGGACGACGCCGGCGAGGAAAACGGGAGCGCGGCCTACGGACAACTCCTCAACAAGCTGTTTTACGGGAAATACAGCGACCACGACGGGTATATCCTCAAGTGTTTTCAGCTCATGGACTCCATTCTCACCTCCAACGACGGGAAAATGCGGGTCGAGGACGAAACCATCCTGCAATCCCTGCTGATGAACGTGGCCATCAGTATGCTGTTCTTCACCCGGAACGACAGCGATTCCACCATGAGCCGCCAGGACTGGAACGACATCAACTACCACCGGGCCACCAGTATCCGGAACTATCTGGAGGCCAACTACAAAAACGACATATCGGTGCGGGACTGCACCAAAATCTTCTTTTTGAGCGAGCGCCAGATCGACCGGATCCTCAACAAGGTCTTTCATGAGAGCTTTTATTCGCTGCTGATGAAGACCCGGGTCAACATCGCCATGAATCTGATCAAGACCACCAACCTGCCCATCGAGTACATCGCGGCGGAGGTGGGCTTTACCGGGTACCGGCAGATGCTTCGCTGCTTCAAGAAATTCAACATCGAAAATCCAACTGTGCTGCGCAGACAGTGTTCACGCTCTGACAGCGAAACGAGGGTATGAGAAATCAACATGAAAAATATGAACTTAATCATTAACACCCACTGGGACCGGGAGTACCGCTGGTCCTTCTCGGAGACCCAGTACCGCCTGGTGGAGGCCGTGGACGACCTGCTGGATATTATGGAGCGGGACCCCGGCTTTGCGTATTTCCACACCGACAGCCAGGTGTCGATGCTGGACGACTATCTGGAGCTTCGTCCGGAGCGGACGGAGGAGGTCAAGAAGCTGGTCCGGGAGGGCCGCATCCTTACCGGGCCCTGGTACACCCTTCCGGCGGAGTTTTTGGTCAACGGCGAGGCGCTGGTGCGGAACATCCGCATGGGCCACGAAATCTCCGGCAAGCTGGGCAAGACCATGAAGGCCGGATACAACATCTTCAGCTGGGGACAGGTCTCCCAGCTGCCCCAGATTTACCGCCAGTTCGGCATGGACACCATTATTTTTTACCGCGGCATCAACCAGACGGAGCTGGATACCCTGGAATTCCGCTGGAAGGGCGCCGACGGCGTAGAGGCCCTGGGGCTGACCTTCGGGTCCTATCACCGGCTGAACTTCTGGAAGTACGTGTACCTTCCGTACATCCTGGGCAGAAGCAAGACCATGGACCGGGACGCTCTGGGCAACGCCTATCTGACCCAGATGTGCGGCGAGTCTCTCTTTGAGAGCAACCAGTGGCTCAACGGCCAGGAGCCGGTCCGGGACCTGGAGGCCGCCAAGGAAGGCTTGCAGACCCTCATCGAGACGGTGATCCACAAATCCTCCACCGACGAGCTGCTGTTTTTACAGGGCTTCGACCAGGAGAACCCCGACCCCATCGTCACCGAGCTGCTGGAAAAGCTCAACGCGGACATCAGCGACGGGAAAATCAGGATTGCCTGCCTGGAAGACTACATTAAAAAGGTCCGGGAGAAAATCCAGCCCAAGTACGCTGCGCTGCCGGAAAGAAGCGGCGAGATGCTCTCCGTGGAGCATGAGGGCGACCCCTTCGGGCCCCTGTACAACGGCGTTTTCTCCGCCAGGATGCCGGTGAAGCTCCGGAACGCCCAGTCGGAATACGGCCTGATCAACAGCGCCGAGCCGGTGGCGGTTTTCGGCCGGATGCTGGGGAAAGAGTACCCCACCCTGCTCCTCCACCGGGCCTGGAAGGAGCTGCTGAAAAACCAGCAGCACGACGGCATCGGCGGCTGCCACGTGGAGCGCGTGACCAAGACCATGATGGAGCGCTACTCCCAGGTGGACGACGTTTCCAACACCATTGCCAAGAAGACTTTGAAGGAAATCACCGGCTGCGTCAACTTTGAGAACCTGGGCGACCAGGAGATCGGCGTGGTCCTCTGCAACACCTTACCCTTTGCCCGCAGCGGGCTGGTCCAGTGCCTGGTGGACATTCCCCAGTCCTGGGGCATCCGTTACAGCGGCAAGGGACGCCGGGATATCCGTCTGGAGGCCGAGGACATGGCCGGGAACCCCATTCCGGTCCAGCTCCTCAGCGTGGAGGACGACACGGTTTACTCCTACCTGAAATACGGCGACGTGTTCGCCTTTGACGCCGCCCGCTGCACCCTGGTCCTGGATATGAAGGACATTCCCGAAAGCGGCTTTGTGGCCGTGAAGGTCCGGGCCAAACGGAACAACCAGCGGCCCACCGAGTTCCTGTCGCCCTGCGTCAACGTCATGGAAAACGAACACCTCCGGGTGGAGATCAACCACGACGGCAGCCTGAAGGTCCTGGATAAGCACTCCGGGCGGGTCATGGACCGGGTACACTACTTCGAGGACACCTCGGAAAAGGCCGGACCGCTGACCCACAGCGCCGCTTACGAGGAACTGCGGTTCACCACCCTCAACGAAAAGGCTTCGGTGGCCATGATCTACAACGGGCCGCTGGAGACCTCCTACCAGATCACCTGGCGCTGGATGCTGCCCAAGCGCATCGAGACCCAGCTGAAAATCCACGTGCCCCACGGCAGCGAGTGGATCGACCAGGGCCGCCTGAAACGCTCCGAGGAGCTGGAGGAGCTGGTCATTTCCAGCGTCGTCACCCTGAAAAAGGGCGCGAAGAACCTGGAATTCACCACCACCGTCAACAACACCGTGTTGGACCACCGGCTCCGGGCCATGTTCCGCACCGATCTGAAGGAAGCCATGGTCTGCCGGGCGGACTCTCCCTTCGATGTGGTCCGGCGGGACATCCCTGTGCCGGATTCCAGCGGCTGGTACGAAGAAGCCGCCCGGACCTGGCCCAGCCACTCCTTTGTGTCGGTCAGCGACGGCAAGGAGACTGTCACTGTGACCCACAAGGGCATCCCGGAGTACGAAGTCACCGACGACGAGACCCGCACCGTGGCCCTGACCTTGCTCCGCTGCGTCAGCAACGCGGGCAATCCCACGGAGGTCTACGCCTACCAGGAGCAGGCGGAGTGCCCCGGCGTTCACGAGTTCCGCTACTGGTTCCAGATGGAGGAGGGCGAGGTTTCCGATTACGCCCTGGCCTCCGGTGCGCTGGACAAGGTTCAGCCTTGCCTGGCCATGCAGACCACTAAGCACAAGGGCTTCCTGCCTGCGGCGTACAGCTTCTTCCACTCCGTGGGCAACGACAGCTTCCTCATGACCTCCGAGACCTTTGACGCGGAGAAAAACTGCCTGGTCCTCCGGGGCGTGCAGCTGGGCGACGCCGGCACCGTCCGGATGGAGTTTGCGTCGCCTGTCCGCTCCTGCGCCAAGGTGACGCTGGAAGGGAACCTTCTGGAGAATCTCCAGCCCGTGGGCGAAAAGGCCGTGGCCTTCCCGGCGGCTCCCCGGGAGATCGTGACCGTTGAGGTCCAGCTGGCCGAGGAGGATCGATGAACAAGGGATTTGAAACCTGGCAGCGTCTTCCGGAGACCTTTGACGGTCTCTTTTCCTCTGGCAACGCCGGTCCGGCGGAGATCGTCAAGGCTCCCGACGGCCGCTCGGAGTTTGTGAAGCTGCCCAACGGCCAGGCGCTGGTCACGTTTCCGTCCTCCAGCGTTCCGGCCTACTATCCGCTGCGGCGGTACCCCTACCGGCCCAAGGCCAAGGCCGTCCTCATGGACCTGGACGGCACCAGCATCCAGAGCGAGAGCTTCTGGGTGTGGATCATTGAAAGCACTGTGGGCGAGCTCCTCTCCCAGCCGGGGTTCCGGCTGGCGGAGGAGGACCTGCCCTTCGTTTCCGGCTTCTCGGTGTCGGAGCATCTGCGGTACTGCATCGATAAGTATAAAATCGACGCCACCCTGGAGCAGGCCCGGGACATCTACTACCGGCTGACCCGCCGGGAGATGAAGGAAATCCTGGAAGGCCGGGGCAAGCAGGACGCATACACCGTTTCCCCGGGGCTCAAGGAGTTTCTGCTGACCCTGAAGGACCAGGGCATCCGCATCGGCCTTGTGACCAGCGGCCTTTATGAAAAAGCCATGCCGGAAATCCTTTCCGGCTTCCGGCAGATGGACATGGGGGACCCGCTGTTCTTCTACGACGCGGTAATCACCGCCGGGACCACCTATCAGCCGGGACAGTCCGGGACATTGGGGGAGCTTTGCGCGAAGCCCCATCCCTGGCTTTACCGGGAAATCTGCGAGGTGGGGCTGGGGCTCCACAAGGAGGATTTCCAGAACGTGGTGGTCCTGGAGGACTCGGCGGCCGGGGTCATGGCCGGATACAGCGCCGGTTTTGACGTCATCGGCGTCAAGGGCGGCAACATCGAAGCCTCCGGGCTGACACCGCTGCTGTGCCATCTGGCGGAAAATCTGACGGATGCGCTGCACTACATTCCGAATGGGGGATGCGACCTTGAAAACCAAAAGTAATTCCATCTTTCGGGAGATCTGGAAGCATAAGCTTTGCTATCTCGCGATTCTTCCATCCGTTGCGTTTCTGCTGTTTTTCTGCCTGTATCCCGCGTTTACCGGCGTGTTCCGCTCCTTCTTCCGGTGGAAGACCAAGAACTATTTCAGCCCGGAGTTCTGCGGCTTTGACAACTACGCCCGGCTGTTCCGGGACAAGACCTTCTGGACCTCCTTCGGGACGCTGTTCATCATCCTGGCCGCCGGCTTTATCAAGAGCTTCGCGGTGAACCTGCCGGCTACCTACCTGATTTTCCGGCTGAAAACCACCAAGGCGGGGAAATTCTTCCAGCGGGCCTTCGTCATTCCCATGATGATTCCCGGCATGGTCATGTCCATGTACTGGCGGTTCTTCTACCAGCACCAGACCGGTGTTCTGGACACCATCCTGACCTATCTGGGCCGGGAGGAGTGGATTCGGGTTTGGCTGGCGGACAATAAGGTCACACTGCCTGCGGTGCTGCTCATCGGCTTCCCGTATACCGGCGGTTTTGCCATGCTGATTCTGCTGTCCGGTCTGCTCAACGTAGACGCCAACCTGGAGGAGGCCGCTCACATCGACGGCGCAGGCTCCTGGTCCATCTTCTTCCGGATTTATCTGCCGCTGATCGTTCCGCAGATCAAGATTCTGTCGGTTCTGGGCATGATCGGCGGTATCCA
>OIXH01004408.1_pt1 | contig 11519 bp, 9 predicted proteins | sample 1587741 | NCBI WGS metagenome assembly OIXH01 (sample SAMEA3888916, study PRJEB22519) | human gut metagenome | biome: human gut; feature: human-associated habitat; material: faeces | place: Denmark | collected 2011 | reverse complement strand
CTTCATCAGTATTATAATCACTTTCTAATATTCCATAATTTTTTAATGTTTTAGCGCTACTACCTCCACTTTGATCAAGGGCTGCGATAAATCCTTCTTTATTTTTCATTATATTTAATTTTTCTTGATTCATAACTATTTCCTCCATTATATATTTTACCAAAATAAAGAAAAAAAGTCACACGACTTTTACTTTTTATAATATTATTATCTGCTTGCTTCTTCTCTTATTTTTTTCTGAAGATTCTTCATCTCCTTCTCATATCCCATATCTGTAGGGTTATAGAATTTCGTCCCCTTAAGTTCGTCCGGAAGGTACTGCTGGTCAACATAATGATTAGGATAATCATGTGCATACCTGTAACCTTCACCATGCCCAAGCTTCGCAGCCCCCTTATAATGCGCATCCCTGAGATGCGTTGGAATAGCTGCTGTTTTTTCATTCCTAACCCTGTCAAGTGCAGCATCAACAGCCATATACGCAGCGTTACTCTTAGGCGCACACGCAATATAAGTAACTGCCTGTGCAAGAACTATTCTCGCTTCCGGCATTCCAAGTCTCTCAACAGCCTGTGATGCAGCCACAGCAACTTCTAATGCACGCGGATCTGCATTTCCAACATCCTCACTTGCACATATCATTATTCTTCTGGCAATAAATGCAACATCCTCGCCTGCATAAAGCATCCTTGCAAGATAATACACTGCCGCATCCGGATCCGAGCCTCTCATGCTCTTAATAAATGCTGATATCGTATCATAATGGTTGTCACCCGTCTTGTCATACTTAAGCACACGTTTCTGAATACAATCTGATGCTACATCAATCGTAATATGTATGTGACCATCCTCTGACGGTGATGTTGTAAGTACGGCAAGTTCCACTGCGTTAAGTGCATTTCGTGCATCACCATTGGCACAGTCGGCAAGAAATTCCGACGCATCATCATCTATCAGTGCTCCATACGCACCCATACCTTTTTTGTCATCTGATATTGCCCTTTTTATGAGCTTGAGAATATCATCTTTTTCAAGAGGCCTCAATTCAAATACTGCCGACCTGGATATAAGAGCCTGATTGACCTCAAAATACGGATTCTCTGTTGTTGCACCTATAAGAATGATTGTACCGTCCTCGACAAACGGAAGCAGATAATCCTGCTGTCCCTTGTTAAAGCGGTGAATCTCATCCACAAAAAGTATTGTCTTTCTTCCATACATTCCAATGTTATCTTTTGCTTTTGCAACAACATCTTCCATATCCTTCTTGCCTGCAACTGTAGCGTTAATCTGGCAGAAATCAGCACTTGTAGTATTGGCAATAACTTTTGCCAGCGTTGTCTTACCAGTTCCGGGAGGACCATAGAATATAATTGAACTTATCTTGTCGGCCTTGATTGCTCTGTAGAGCAGCCTATCCTTTCCGATTATGTGCTGCTGTCCCACAACCTCCTCCAGGGTCTCGGGACGCATGCGCGATGCAAGCGGTGATTCCTTTTCCATCGTATTTTCACGCATATATTGAAACAGATCCATTAGTTCCTCCATTCATCAGTCATTCGCTCTTTAATGACTTTTTCTATGTGAAAGTGCATCATAAAGCATATCCATCTCATCCATGCAGATGCAGTGTTCAAACAGGTTATTCTTAACATTATTATAACATTCGTCAAAATCAATCCACATAACCGATTGTACTTCCTCCGGCTGCAGCCTGAATTCAACTGCTTCCGGACCACGTTCAAGAAGATAGACATTGCTTATCTCATGATTAAGAAATGGCTGTCCGTAGAATTCAGCCCTGTTAAACGCATCATGAACCCCGATGAACTCAAGTTCTTCTTCCGAAGCGTCAATTCCAAGTTCTTCCTTAAGTTCCCTTATCGCTGATTCAATGTATCCCTGACCGAATGGTATATGTCCGGCTGACGATATATCATAGCAGTCAGGGAATGAATCCTTGTTATGGCTGCGCTTCTGCAGCAGAATATCGTACCCTGTTTTACCAATATTATCAGCTCTTATAATCCATACATGAGATGTTGCATGTGCGTCACCGTCACGGTGGACAAGCCGCCTTGTTTTAGCCCTGCCTGTAGGTCTCCCATTATTATCAAGTATCTCGAGCATCTCTTCGGATGATATATTTTCCTGCATATTAATCCCCATTCCATTCCGTTATCTAACGATTAGATTTTATACCCGGTACATTAATTTAGCAACATTTTCATCATTGTACTTCTTATACAATCTCCCAATCCCGCTTTTTCTACTGTATCTGCCGCTACAATATCAACAGTTCCAAGTATATTGCCATCCAGCTCGTATACCATCTGTCCGACCACGTCCCCCTCATACACCGGTGCTTCAAGCCCGTCTGCATATTCCTCCGTACACTTAATTCTGTCTGTATCAGTATCTTCCGTAAACACATAGACAAATTCATTATTCTTACGGCATGTTACCGAATCAGATTTTCCTCCGTGTACAACCATCTTTTCCTGACTTAACCATGCATTGTCTCTGTAAATGTCTACAACACCATATCCATAATTAAGCAGGCTTATCGCATCCTTAAAACGTGTCTTACTGTTAGGAGCTGCCATTACGACAGCGATGAGCTCTATCCCATCCTTTTCAGCAGTAGCTGAAAGACAGCATTTTGCAAGACCGGTTGAGCCGGTCTTAAGACCTGTTGCCCATTCATACTGCTTAATCAGCTTATTAGTATTGGACAGCCCGAACTCTGACTCTCCGCGTCTTGTGCTGTGCGTTATGGTATCCATCCATATTCCGGAATACTCATGTATCTGCGGATACCTTGTAATCAGTTCTCTTGACATTATGGCTACATCCCTCGCAGTCATCATATGTCCGTCAGTATCAAGCCCGCAGCAGTTAACAAAATGCGTACCGCTCATGCCAAGTCCCTGTGCACGTTCATTCATCTTATCAACAAATGTCTGCTCGCTCCCCCATATATGCTCTGCCATTGCTACCGATGCATCATTGGCACTCGCTACAGATATGCATTTTATCATGGTGTTGACGGTCTGTTTTTCTCCCGCCTCCAAAAATACCTGGCTTCCACCCATTGAGGCAGCATGCTCAGATACTGTTACATTCTCATCAAGCGTTATCTTATTCTCGCTTAAAGCATCAAATATAAGAATAAGCGTCATTATCTTAGTTATGCTTGCAGGATGAAGTGTTTCATCCGCATTTTTTTCGTATACCGTCTTGCCGGTTGATGCCTCCATCAGTATCACGGATGGTGACTCAACATCCGGCTCTGCTGCATTCACCCGATACATACACATGCTCTGCACCGGCACTGCCGCAAGCACTGCCACTATTACAGTCAGCAATATTCCCGCCATTCTTCTTTGTAACATAAAAGACTCCCTATACATACTAATACATTGTAGTATCGGAAGTCTTACATTATTACAAATGTTTCAGCGGGTTCTTATTCTTCCCGTCCATATATCAGCTATACCACCTGTCTCCATCTGTACATTGCCGCCTGTGGATATTCTTGATAATGTACCGTCATGCAGACAGTATATCCTGTTCTTATACTCCATGCAGTAGATTACTGCGCCCTGTTTTACACCGTCTTTCAGCTTAATCTGCTTAGAAGATCCATCACAATAACAAAGCGATGACTGTGATATATACCAGAAGCCGTCATTGCCATACGCAGTATACTGAATTCCCGACTTTGTAATCCCTGAAGTAACAGTTACGCCTGAAACGCTTATATCTGCTGCTTTACCTGCATTCTTAATTAATACAAGTTCATCTGACTTATTAACATAATACAAGCAATCAGCATCTGAAGAATAATATACAGACGATGAAGCAAGTTCCGATACAGTCTCTGTCTTGCGGATATTGTCATCCGGCTGGCCTGACACTGTTTCGTCTGTTATACCTGTTATTCTTGACAGCCTGCCTCCTCCTGCCGTGTAAGCACAGCCTGATTTGGCTATATATACAAGGCTGTCCGTCTGTGAAGCCGATGTAAACAGATATATTCCATCAGGATTCTTTTTATCAGACAGGTCAAGATAAATATATTCTCCGTCCTGAGTAACATATACAAATGCAGATTCCGTCTGAATCATCCCATTAACATTGGCATACATATACGTCTTCTGCCGTGTATATATTTTTTTTACATTTCTGGCAATTCTTACAGCTGTGCTGTCTTTATACTTTGTACGATAGAGTGTTCCATCCGAATCAGTCCATATTACATTGTCCGCAGCAACGGCATATTCATCCATATCGGACGAAAGCGTGAGGTTCTTTTGTTCATCGATATAATAACATCCAAGTATCTCAGCTCCTACTGCACCTTCATTAAGATAATGCGTATCGGTATATACAAGCATGCCGTCATCTGTCACCATCGCAATGGTCTTTTTGTCAGTGCTGCTCTTGACTGATACATATCCGCCGTTCTTCTTCCAGCATATTAGCGTATATGTACCGGTGCTGATTGCATTGCCGTTAACAGCTGTACTGTTGCTCTCTCCAATATACCCTGCATCATCGTTACCATCAACTGCTGCGCTTTCATTATTGCCGCCGTTATTCTCAGTGTACATCACAGCTGCATAATATCTGCCATTGGAAGAAACCATTGTCCCGGTTATAGCCTGCCTGTCGATATCCCCGACAATATTATATGAATATGCACATGATCTGTCATAATTAAAAATGACATCATCAGTGCTGCATATAATGTTATTTTTATCCATTCCCTTATAGATGCTGCTGCCATCACTTACATAAAATATATTTTTACCGGAAGCCGTCACAGCATTTATAAGTACAATAATCACAATGGCAGCAGCTATTACCGCTCCTGCCATTGCTAATATTCTGCGATTCCTGGAAGCAAATCCGGCAGCTCTGCCTGCATTGGAAGATACAAGCTGACTGTAATCCGTGTCCGCAATCTTCTTTGCTACACGCCTCACATCATCCCTGTTCTTCTGCTTCTTCTGCTCTTCGCTGTTTTTCTGCTTCTCGCGTTCTTCCCACTCCCTGCGCCTGCGCTCATAATCCGAGGCATTAACAAGGATTGCCGGGGAATTACACTTAGGGCACGTCGTACCCTCAAACTCATTACCACATTTTGGACAAATCATCTGACCACCCTGTTAGAATTAGAATGTAAACTTATCTTCAAAATATGCCTTAAGATCCTCTATCTTGATTCTCTCCTGCTGCATTGTATCTCTGTCACGTACTGTAACAGCTCCGTCTGTCTCAGAATCAAAATCATATGTTATACAGAATGGTGTACCAATCTCATCCTGCCTTCTGTATCTCTTACCGATATTGCCACGATCATCAAACTCACAGTTATACTTCTTGGAAAGCTCTGCATAAATCTTCTCAGCGCCTTCATTGAGCTTCTTTGAAAGAGGAAGGATACCAATCTTAACAGGTGCAAGTGCCGGATGGAAATGCAGAACCGTTCTTACATCTCCCTCGCCAATCTCCTCCTCATCATATGCTGAGCAGAGGAATGCAAGTGTTACACGGTCTGCGCCAAGTGACGGCTCAATAACATAAGGAATGTACTTTTCCTTAGACTCATCATCAAAGTAAGACATATCCTCACCGGATACGTTCTGGTGCTGTGTAAGGTCATAATCTGTGCGGTCTGCAATACCCCAGAGCTCGCCCCATCCGAATGGGAAGAGGAATTCGATATCCGTTGTACCCTTGCTGTAGAAGCAGAGTTCTTCAGGTGAATGATCTCTTGCTCTCATCTCGTCATCCTTCATTCCGAGAGACTTAAGCCAGTTGATACAGTATGATCTCCAGTAATTGAACCATTCAAGGTCTGTTCCAGGCTTACAGAAGAATTCAAGCTCCATCTGCTCAAACTCGCGTGTACGGAATGTAAAATTACCAGGTGTAATCTCGTTACGGAATGACTTACCAATCTGTCCTATGCCAAATGGAACCTTCTTTCTTGATGTTCTCTGTACATTCTTGAAGTTAACAAATATACCCTGTGCTGTCTCAGGACGAAGATATACAGTATTCTTTGCATCCTCCGTAACTCCCTGAAATGTCTTGAACATAAGGTTGAACTGACGGATATCTGTAAAGTTATGCTTACCGCATGAAGGACATGCAATCTGCTTCTCCTCGATAAAGTTCTTCATCTGCTCCTGTGTCCATCCGTCAACAGAGCCCTCAAGCTCATAATTATTGTCTGCGCACCAATCCTCAATAAGCTTATCAGCTCTGAATCTCTCATGGCACTCCTTACAATCCATAAGTGGATCTGAGAATCCGCCAAGATGACCTGATGCGACCCATGTCTGTGGGTTCATAAGAATCGCACAGTCAACACCTACATTGTATGGGCTTTCCATAACGAACTTCTGCCACCATGCCTTCTTAACATTATTCTTAAGCTCTACTCCGAGATTACCGTAATCCCATGTATTGGCAAGTCCGCCATATATCTCAGAACCCGGATATACAAATCCTCTTGCCTTAGCCAGAGCTACAATCTTCTCCATTGTCTTTTCCATGATTAAATCCTCACTTTTATATTTATTGACATTTTACATATTGAAATATTTTAAACTATTTTAGGCATTATGACAAGTGTGTTGTGCCTAAAATATAAATATTTCATATACCGGCCACCTTGACTTTTTTCATTGCTCCATGCACAATAAATATAAATACTAAACATAAGCTGAATGCAGGAGGAGACTTTTATGAGCAGCATGACGTCAATGCCCGGTGTTTTCACCGCAACACACAGGGACGGCTCCACATATTACCGTGTATCAATAACATACAAAAACAAGCATATCAGTCTCGGAAGTTATGACGACATCAAGCTTGCTGCAAGAGCCTACCGTGATGCTGACCTTCTCCTCCATGATGATGACGGAACACCGCTGAGCGATATGGCAGCCGGCCATCTTCTGCCTGACCTTCATTATCCGGCAGATACTCCTCTTTCTTTTGAAAAATGGGTCATCCTCATCAATTACCGTGATAATGGAATGTATTTTAAGACACCGATATATATTTTCAAGAAATTTTTCCTGTACTTTCTCACATCTGAGCGTGTGCTGCGTTTTGATGTTGATGATCTGTTTTATTATTCAACTCACAAAATAATGTCCCGCGATGGTTACCTCTTTGTAAATGATTACGGTTCACAGACAAGTATTCTTTCCCACTATGGTATCAGAAGCCATGCCGTATGTGGCCGTGACTATATATTTGTAAATGGAGACCATAATGACTTCAGATACGGCAATATACACATAATCAATCATTACCACGGAGTGCAGGAGATACAGCGTAACGGAAGGACATTATATAAAGCTGTTATACATATCCGGGGTAACTTTGTTGCCGGGATATATTCAAGTGAGCATGAAGCAGCCATAGCTTACAACAAGGCCGTTGAGCTGCTTGCCTCAAAAGGAATCATCCGTAATTATCCTTCCAACTATATTGAAGACATAACACCTATTGAATACGCGCGGATATACAATTCCGTACGACTGTCAAAAAAGCTGCGCAGCCTGTGATGTAACCGGAACTCCGGCTGCCAGTCATATGCCGTGCAGCTTTATTAATATGTAATATCTGTTGTGCTGTTACTGTTGTACTTCTTATCGATATCTGTCAGATTGAAACTCTCGCCTTATCCATCCTGGTAATTGAATCATCAAGATTTGCAAGCGTATCCTTAATATGCCTGTTAACTTCTGATGAACGGGCACTCAGATTGCGTACCTCACCGGCAACAACAGCAAATCCTCTTCCTGCCTCACCTGCTCTGGCAGCTTCGATTGAAGCATTCAGTGAAAGAATATTCTGTCTGTTCTCAATACCATCAAGATCTTTTGAATAGTCCTCAACCTGTCTTATAAGCTTCATTGAATTGCCAAGCTCATCATTCATTGTATTAATAAGATTCTCATTCTTTTTCTTTGAATATTCAAAATTAACGAGCATATTGACAACTCTGCCAAGCAGCTCAGATGCTGCTCTTATGCTCTCTTCCGATCTGATAGGCACCTTGCGTAATGCTTCTATATACTTATCAGGATCTATTCCTAATTCCACAGCCATACTTCGGAACTTATCTTCATCCGGAGCACCCGGAAGCACCTGACCTCCTATAATCTTTCCCATAAACTGTCCGTCGACAATTATATCATGAGAAAAATCCATCAGTCCTGCATGGCAATAATATGTTCCGCTGCATTCGTTATCACACTTTACACATCTTCTGCATCCTTCTTTGGAGCCTCTCGTATACTTGATACAAAAGTCCGTAAAGCCGATTTCTCCTGATATGTACTTTCCCTCATTATCAACGGCTACCGTTGCAAGTCCTGTTGCTTTCGACCATGAACGCATAATCTCATCAAGCATCTTCAAATCAAAGAAATCACCTATATGCATATTATCATCCTCCCAGATATCGCATCATGCGTTAGATACGAATCTTTATTTTTTGCTTATTATAACTCTTTTATCATTATTAGTCTACAGATTAGATGTCAATCATTACAAAATCATAACTATTTTTTTACTTGACTTGGCGGCCTAAAAAGTGTATTATCTTAGTGTTGCATATATCGAAGCGTGGCTCAGTTTGGTAGAGCGCTGCGTTCGGGACGCAGAGGTCGCGTGTTCGAATCACGTCGCTTCGATTATATTTATACTTTATAAAAGGGATGGATTATACGAACAATGTATAATTCATCCCTTTTATGTATTTTTTATATTCCACTTATGACAACATTTTTGCCATTCTTTTTACCGCTGTACATCATCTCATCAGCCCTGATTATGGTCTGGTCGATTGTCTCTCCCTTTTTATATTCAGTAATACCGATTGTCACAGTAAAATCCACTATCTTACCGAATATCTCAAGAGGATTCTGCTCTATCGTCCTTCTTATATTATCTGCTATTATATATCCATCATGCATCTGTGCACTGTCCACAAGAAATACAAACTCCTCGCCTCCCCATCTGCACACATGGTCGTCCGGCTTGATACATTCACGTATTGTTCTGGCTGTCCTTGCTATTACCTCGTCACCAACATCATGTCCGTATGAATCATTGACATTCTTAAAATCATCTATGTCACACATTGCAATACAGAAGTTTCTTCCTGAAACACTACATATATCAAGAAACGGCTGTATTCCGCGTCTGTTAAACAATCCGGTAAGTGTATCCAGTTTAGCCATTCTTCCAAGCTGTTCATTAACCTTAATGATTTCATCGTGGCTTCTGTTAAGCTCCTTTAGGAATATAACCGAAAATCCTATAAGTGCAGTGAACACACAAAATGCGTTAAATGTGTACATACCCTCATGTATGACACTTTCCATTCCCACATATACCGGCGATATATCATCAGCCGAGTACACCTGACAGCTTATAAAAATGACAAAATCCAAAATACTCAGAAGCAATGGCTGCTTAATGTTATACTTATCCCCCGATATAAAATACTGCATATAAAATCCCACCGGAACAAGTGCTATCATATATAATGCGAATCCTGAATCCCATCCCAGAAATACTGTTGCAAGGAATGAATGCAGTATTATTTCAAAATATGCCGCTATGAAGACTGCATTATAATACTCTTTGTTAATAAAACAGATTGCAATGAGATAACATAATATACTGAATATATTATAAACAATCATAGGTTTCACGCCCATGTGTATCATCTCTGCAAGTATGACACAGTGAACCATCGTAAGAAGGACTGCTATAACCTTCAATAATTTTTTTGTAAACAACTCCCTACCCCTTTTCAAATCACTCATTAGTCTAATATACCATATATTATTGCCTTATAACACTTATACAATTTACCATATTTGTAGGAGTTTCGAAATGCAGTCATAGTACTAATGTACTGTTATTTATCTAAAAAAAGACCATATTACTCATTACGAATAATGTGGTCTTATATTATTTATATTATATATCTTATATAATCAGATCTTGGCAATATCAACTATTGAGAGGTCATTGCTGTTGAATGCATGCTCAAGACTCGATACAAGTGCATGTGCCGTATCAAGGCTTGTAAGTACATTAACGCCTGTCTCAATTGCAATACGTCTGATGAGGAAGCCATCCCTTGCTCTCTCAATTCCATTAGAAGGAGTATCAATTACAAGGTCTATCTTATGCTCATAAAGGAGGTCAAGAAGTGTTGGTGACTCCTGGTCAATCTTATTAACCTTGATAGCCTTTATTCCGTTGTCATTAAAGAACTTAGCTGTTCCTCTTGAAGCATAAATTTTATATCCAAGTGCCTCAAAAGCCTCTGCCGGATATTGTTCGGGTTGCAGTTTGGTTTCCTGCAGACAAAGCACATCGGGATTTTCTTCGGCCAACCACTCGGGCAGCCCCTTGTTTACTGCGGCACGAAGTCCGTTCACATTATAAGTTATAATTTTCATCTTTTATATTTTACGAGAACAACAACATTATATTCAACACTGTCACTATCACGGCAATGGTATAAAGCACAAACGTGCTCCATTTACTATTGACATAATCGCCCATCACCTTACGCGAGGAGGTCAGACCGACCTGCAAAAAAACCGTAAACGGCAACTGGATACTCAGCACCATCTGAGAGATGATCAGACCCTTAAACGGATCGCCGATAAAGAAAATCAGTAGCAATGCAATGCCCAACGACAGGATAACCCCTACCTGAGAGTGGCTATCCTTAATGTGGTATGATTCGCCAAAGATACCGGCGAAAATAGATCCGGCCGCCATCCCGCTGGTAATCGTAGACGAGATACCCGCCATAAGCAGGGCTAAAGCAAAAACAATAGCCGCATTACTTCCCAACAGGGGTTCGAGCAATGATTTCGCCTGCTGCAGCTCTTCAACCTGAATGCCACTTTTAAAGAAGGTAGCGGCTGCCAACAGAATCATGGCACTGTTGATGGCCCATCCTATAATCATTGAAAAGAGCGTATCAAACAATTCGTACTTCAACACTTTCTTTATGGACGCTGTATCCTGCTTATTGTATTCGTGGCTCTGAATCACCTCCGAATGCAGGAAAAGATTGTGAGGCATCACCACAGCACCCAGCACACTCATAATAATGAGCATGCTCCCCTTAGGTATAGCCGGCGTCACCCACCCTTCTACTGCCATAGGCCAGTCAATATCCACCAAAAAGAGTTCATAGATGAACGACAAGCCGATCACCGACACAAAAGCAATGATGGAGCGCTCTATTTTCTTATATGAATTTGTAAAAAGCATGATGGAAACAAAAACGGTAGTCAGAACGGCCCCCCAGACAATAGGAATGTCGAGCAACATTTCCAGTGCTATGGCCCCTCCCAGAATCTCGGCCAGTGATGTAGAGATGGAAGCAAGTACGGCCGTCCCCAGTATGGGACGCGATACCCACTTGGGCGTATACTGCGTTGCCGCCTCCG
>OIXH01004406.1_pt1 | contig 11521 bp, 10 predicted proteins | sample 1587741 | NCBI WGS metagenome assembly OIXH01 (sample SAMEA3888916, study PRJEB22519) | human gut metagenome | biome: human gut; feature: human-associated habitat; material: faeces | place: Denmark | collected 2011 | reverse complement strand
TCGACCGTGTGGTGCGTGGCGATGAGGTTATTTTTGTCGTCGATGTCCGTGCCGTAGTAGCACTCGGAGACGAACGGCGGCGCGCTGACGCGCATGTGGATCTCTTTCGCGCCCGCCTTCCACAATAGGTCGATCGTGCGGCGGCAGGTCGTACCGCGGACGATAGAATCGTCGATGAGCACGACGCGCTTGCCCTCAACCACGGAGCGGATGGGGTTCAGCTTGATGTTGACCTCATTTTCGCGCATCGTCTGCGTGGGCGAGATGAACGTGCGGCCGATGTACTTATTTTTGATAAAGCCGATGCCGTAGGGGATGCCGCTCTGGCGCGCGTAACCGAGGGCTGCATCAAGGCCGGAATCCGGCACGCCGATGACGACATCCGCCTGCACGGGATGCTCGAGTGCGAGGAACGCGCCTGCGCGCTGGCGTGCGACGTGGACGCTGCTGCCGTCGATGACGGAGTCAGGGCGGGCGAAGTAGATGAACTCGAAGACGCAGAGCTTCTTCGGCGCTTTGCCGCAGTGGCTCGTGTCGGAACGAACGCCGGTCTGATCGACGACAACGATCTCGCCGGGGCGGATGTCGCGCTCGAACTCGGCGCCGATGGCGTCGAGCGCGCAGGATTCAGACGCGAAGACAACAGAGCCGTCCTTCAGATGCCCCATGCAGAGGGGACGGAAGCCGTGGGGGTCGCGCGCGGCAATGAGCTTCGTCGGCGAGGAGAGGACGAGGGAATACGCGCCCTCAATGCGGTCCATCGCGGCGGAAACAGCCTCTTCGATGGAGCCGCGATTCAATCTCTCCTGCACGATGATGTAGGCGATGACCTCGCTGTCGGTCGTGGTCTGGAAGATGGAGCCGCGGCTTTCAAGCTCCTGCCTCAGCTCGCGGGAGTTCGTCAGGTTGCCGTTGTGCGCGAGCGCCATACGGCCCTTGAAGTGGTTCACCAGAATGGGCTGGACGTTGCGCTTGTTGTCGCTGCCGGTCGTGCCGTAGCGCACATGGCCGACGGCGATGGTGCCCTTGCCGAGCGACTTGAGCTGCTCAGGCGGGAAGACCTCGCTCACAAGGCCGGTGTCGCGCAGCGAGCGGAACAGGCCGTCGTCGTTGACGACGATACCCACGCTCTCCTGTCCGCGGTGCTGGAGGGAGTAGAGCGCGTAGTAGGCATAGGACGCGACGTCCGCCTCCTGGGGGGTAAAGATGCCGAACACGCCGCATTCTTCGTGAATGTGGCGCGCCGGGATGATGTTGTGATTCTCTGTCATATTTGATCTTACTGTGCGTCGTGGGCCATCAGGCGCTTCATGACTTCGGCGTAGGCGTCTTCCACGCCGCCGAGGTCGCGGCGGAAGCGATCCTTGTCGAGCTTTTCGTTCGTCTTGCTGTCCCACAGGCGGCAGGTGTCGGGGCTGATCTCATCGGCGAGGACGATCTGGCCGTCGACGGTCTTGCCGAACTCGAGCTTGAAGTCGACGAGCGTGACGCCGCACTCGCTCCAAAATGCCTTGAGCGTGTCGTTGACGGCGAAGGCATACTTCTTGATGAGCTCGATCTCCTCCCAGGTCGCGAGCTTGAGGGCAACGGCGTGATAGGCGTTCATCAGGGGGTCATGCAGATCGTCGTTCTTGTAGGAGAACTCGATCGTGGGCTCGGAGAAGACGATGCCCTCCTCCACGCCGTAGCGGGAAGCGAAGTGACCGGCGGAGATGTTGCGGATGATGACCTCCAGCGGGACGATGGAGACCTTCTTGACGAGCGTGTCGCGCTCGCTGAGCTCTTCAACAAAGTGGGTCGGGATGCCGGCCTTTTCCATCTTGGCCATCAGACGGTTGGTCATCTGGTTGTTGATGACGCCCTTGCCGACGATGGTACCCTTCTTTGCGCCGTCAAAGGCGGTGGCGTCGTCCTTGTAGGATACGATGACGAGGTTGGGATCTTCGGTGGCGTAAACCTTCTTGGCCTTGCCTTCGTAGAGCTGTTCTTTCTTTTCCATGATGACTGTTCTCCTTTTATTTTATATTTTTGTTGATTGATATGGATGGATGGTTTCTCAGTTTTTGTAGCGCTCGCGAAGCTCTTCGTCCGCCTTCAAGACAGCGGCGGTGCCCTCGTCACGTGCGGCCTGGAGCTTGTGGGCAAGGCCCTCGTCGCTCACAGCCATGATCTGGATGGCGAGGATTGCAGCGTTTTTCGCCCCGTCGATAGCGACGGTGGCAACGGGGATGCCGCTCGGCATCTGGACGGTCGAGAGCAGCGCGTCCATGCCGTCGAGCTTTGCGCCGCTGCACGGCACGCCGATGACGGGAAGCGTCGTATTCGCGGCCATCGCACCGGCCAAGTGCGCTGCCATGCCCGCGAGCGCGATGATACAAGAAAATCCGCTCTCCCGTGCCGACGCCGCAAATTCTCTTGCCTCGTTCGGGCACCGGTGGGCGGATAACACGCGGACCTCGGTCTCGATCCCATATTCCTTGAGCGTCTGGATCGCCTTCTCGGCGACGGGCAGGTCGCTCGTGCTGCCCATAATAACGGCTACCTTTCGCATAGTTCTGCCTCCTTAAAAGCAAAAATGGGCGCTCCACTGCCTCGATGTGCAGTTGAAGTGCCCAGACGGTCGGCTGCTGAATTTCAGCAAGAAACGCTCTCTGCTCCCCTGTGGTGACCCACGTTTCCGTCAGTTACAAAGAGCTCAACTTGACAAGCAATATGGTATCACAGAGGGCTCTTTTCGTCCATGCGGCAAAAGAGAGAAAGCCTTCGCCCTATTTATCAGTTTTTTGATAATAATCTACATATCTATAAGTTATGCTAATACTTATCAGTAAAAATCTGCCGTTTCGGCAGCGCAAATAAAAATCGGAAGGCCGCGCACTCCCCGTACGCGGCCTTCCATCGCATCGTGTTTTCAAAAAGGCAGGCATCCGCCGATGGCAAGACTCAGCAGGATGACCGCAAGCGCAACGAGCACAGGTGCTTTCCGCCTGAGCTTCCTCATCGCGCGCTTTTCGTCCACAGAGGAATCCTCACTTCGCCAGCTCCTTGCCCAGCGCGCGGCAAGCGTCCAGCGCGGCGTCATCAGGCGCTTCGCAGCAGGTCACGCTCTCGCACACAAGGCGGATGCCGGAATCATCGCAGTCCTTTTCCCAGCCGCGCATCCACTCGCCGTCGCCCCAGCCGTAGGAGCCGAACAGCGCGGCGCTCTTGCCGCCAAGGCTGCGCTTGACCTCGTCAAACATGGGCTGGAACTCCATCTCCTCGAGCACTTCGCTGCCCATGGCGGGGCAGCCGAAGGCGATCGCGTCATAAGCGCTCAGCTCGCTGGCCTTGACCTGGTCAGGGGTCAACATCGTGACCTGCGCGCCCGCGCTCTCCATGCCCTCAGCGACGGCCTTGGCCATGGCCTCGGTGTTGCCCGTGCCGCTCCAATAAACAACAGCAGTCTTTTTCATATCAGTATGTTCCTTTCATAAATCAGTATCTATCACACTGCCACGGCAAGCTGCTCGATGCCCGAGCCGGCCTCCCAGAGTGCGCAGTAGATCTCCGTGCATTTTTTGAAGCGGGCGAACAGCTCGCGCGCCTTCTTCTCGTCGCCGTAGACCTTCCACAGCCCCGCGCATTTGAAGTTGCAGGCGCGGTGGTCGATGAAGCCCTTGACGTCCTCCGGCGGATACGAGAGGAAAAGCCCGACCTCATGGGGGAATTCGCCGCCCTCGCGGAATCGGCGGATGAGGTTTGCGATGCAGCGTCCGCAGTGGCCGCTATTGTAGCCCGCGTGGTGCAGGATCTCGGCCGCCTGTTCGTTCTCCAAATCTCTCCGCAGCTCAGAGGGGCGGTACAGGTACAAAAGGACCTGTCCTTTCAGAAAACGGATCGGCAGCAGACACAGGCCCTTTGGCACAAGCAGACGGTTCAGGCGGCGGATGTCCGCAAAGAGCGCTTCCTTATCTTCGCAAGGACAAGGGAAGAGGCTGCCCGTTTTGATACCTGCCAACGTCGGCGCACCCTGCCGCACCAGGATCTCTTCAGACATTCCCGTTTCCCTCCCCTTTGGTTTCGGTGGTGGCTCCCCAGAAGTTAGATTTCTCTAACTCTCAGGGAGCGGCGTCCTCGCTCTTGACGTGTCTTAGGATACCCGAAAAGAAGAGCCCCATCCGCTCCAAATTGATCGGATGAGGCTCCAAAATATTTTATTCTGCCTTTTCCGCCGTCGGCGCGCAGCTGTCGCTGTCCGCGCCCGCGCGGTACGCGCTCGGCGACACACCGATCACACTGCGGAAGGCCTTGGCAAACTTGCTGGCGTTGTCATAGCCGAACTGCCCCGCGATATCGAGCACCGTGCGGTCGCTCGTGCGCAGGAGCTGCGCGGCACTGTGCATCTTCTGCGCGCGCAAAAATGCTGCGGGCGTCATGCCGTACACGCCGCGAAAGCTCGCGGCGAGCTGCGAGGGCGACGCGCCAAGCTCCTGCGAGAGCGCCGAGATCGTGACGTCGTCCTCCGTGCTTGCAAGCAGCGCGTCGCGCGCCGCGCGCGCAAGGCGCACCTGCGCGGCGGTATAGCCGTGCTTTTCATGCGCCACGTCGAGCGCACTCAAAAAGAGCAGCAGTTCAAGCACCTTAACCTTAAAGTAGCCGCGGCGGATGCCGGCGGGCACGGCGTAGAGCTCAGAGAAGATGTGCTCCACGCGCGCCGACGAACGCGAGACAAAGCACTCCGAGTCGGCGAAGAACTTCTCCGCCAGCACGCTGGGGCGGACGTCGACATCCTGCAAAATGCAGGACAAACAGTCAGGTGCGAGGGCGGGGTCGAGCGTGACGGTGATGCCGTGGTAGTGCCCCGTGGGGAACTCCACCTCCCCCTCGATGGCGGCGCGGCGCACGACGGAGAGGTCGCCGGGGGCTAAAAAGTAATGCTCGCCGCCGCAGCAGTATTCCGCGCGTCCCTCGCGGCAGTGCTGGATCTCGATGAGTCCCGCCGCATTCGGCTCTGCCAGACGGTACGACGGCGCGTGCACATCGTGATAGGCAAGCTCAATGCCGGGGAAAACGGGATAGGCCGTGATGCGCACCTCGCCGTCCGTCTCTCTGAGGCGGTAGACGGTGCGTTCATCGTTTTGCTGCAAAATTTCTGCGTGGGCGCTGCATTTCTTTACCTGAGACTTTGGTTCGATCAAGGAAGCTTCCCTGTCCTTTCTTCTACATATAAAAGTAAAAAACGCCGCAAAGCGCAGATCCCGCGCTTTGCGGCTTGTGGCTGCTGATCAAACGCATTCCTCCGCGGGATAGGCGTTTTCCTCCGTCGGCTTCCCCTCCAGCAGCTCGGGGTGCTTGAGATAGCGGCGCACGCTCGCCCAGAACAGCGCGTACTCGTGTCCCGTGCAGATGCGCTCATCCATCACGACGGAGAGCGGGATCATTTTTTTATTATACTCCCCGCTCATATAATTGGCAATAGGCTTGCCCATGCTGACGAACACACCCGTCGTGCCGAACTCGTAGCAGTGGTGGAAGATGGAATTCGTGTTGATGGAGGCAAGGTTCGTGATAAAAAGACTCGTGTGGAACGGGCTCAGATCAATGATCTTACGCGGCAGCAGGCCGCAGCGGTCCATCAGCTTGACAAGGCCGAACAAAAGCCCCGGCAGGATGGGGATGGCGAACAGAAAATTCGCGAATTTATCCGTATTGTTGTTATGCGCGGCCACCTGATTCTGCGCGACCGCCTCCTCGATCTTGCGGTTGATGGAGAAGATATCGTCCCCGTCCTCAAAGAACACCTTGATCGACGTCTCGTCCGCGCGGCCGTCGGCGCGCGTTTTCAGGATGACGAAGCTGACGCAGAAGTGGTTGCGCTGATAGATCTTGCTGTTCATGATGAAGCGGTTGATCTTCGGATTTTCCTGATACGCCTTGAAGTATGCCGCCAGAATGAGCGTCATATACGGGATGCGGACGCCTTCGCGGCGCTTTTCCTGAATGTAGCGGCGCAGGACCTCCATATCGGCGTATTCGGTGATGAAATTCTGCGCGTCGTAGCGCCGCGGCATGACATAGGGCAATGCCGAAACGATGGTGGACGCCTCTTTCACTCGGGTTCCGTCGGGACGCATGGCAAGTTCCTCTTTTCTTTGAGTTAACCCCATCTTACCCGCTTTGCCCGCGTATTGCAATCATTTTCTTAGCAAATTCTTTATTAAGAATTGGTTAAGTCTCGTCCTCTCCCCAGTCGAGCGACACATCGACGACACGCAGAAGGCCGGAAAGCGTCGAGGGCACGTAGGCTCTGGCGAACAGATCGTCCTGCGTGCAGAGCGTGCGCTCGGTCGTACCGTCCACACTCTGCATCGCCGTGACGAGAAGCGCCGCATGCTCGGGTGCGGCCAGCGTCTCGGGAAGAGCGTCAGCGGCGTATTCCGCGCGCGACAGAACGTTCTTATCGCTGTCCATCCAGACGAAGTCGACCGATTCCGCCGCCGTGCGCTCCACAAATGAAACGCTCACCTTGATCGAGTGGCTCTGCGTTTTGCCGCTCACACTCCAATCGCCCGACCGCTCGGCCGAGATCGTCCGCGTCTGCTTCAGGCCAAAGCCCGGCCCGCAGTAGGCCGACTTCATCCCGTTGTACAGCACACACTCGGCGTAGTAGTCGCCCGCAGGCGTGCGGTAGACATAACATTCGTACAGCTCCACCCTCTTCTGCGCGTCGAGCACGATCTCGCCGCCCGTCTCGTAGCTGCTGCCGTTGTCGTCGACCTTGACGTTCATTCCACTGCCCACGGCCTCATCGCCCACGGCCGCGCCGATAACATGGTTAAAATCATCGTTTTCGACATAGCCCGGCTCACCGGGCAGGATATCCGTGATGGTCACGAACATCGGTACGCCGGGCACGCCGAAGTCGTAATCATCGCCGGTCTCTGTCGCATAGCGCCTGCCGTCGAAGGGTTCGAGGGCAAAGAAATACCCGACCCACTCGTCCTCCATGGTCTCCCGCGCCGTGGCTTCGATCCGCTCGGGCTTGTAGAGCGCAAAGCTCACGCCGAACACCACCGCGAGCGCCAGCGCAAAAGCAATGATGCGTTTCATGCTGCACCCTCCTTCCAGTTGACCCAAATGCAGACCGCCTTGAGTTTGCCGTCCTGATACGCAAACGTGTCCAGAGGCGGTTGAATCCTTCCGTCACGGTTGCAAATGCCATATTCCGCCGTCTCTCCGTCCCAGTCTTGTCCATAGCTCGTGCCGATGAGATACGCCGCGCCGGGCGCGGCGGTGATAGACTCGGGCAGCGCGTCGGGCGCGAATTCCTCGAGCTTCAAAAGGTTGTCGTTTTCGTCCATGTGCACGACGGTGAACTTTGTCGGCGTCGCGCGGGCAGCAACGGTGATGGCGACTCTGACCTTCACGCGCTCGGACTTGCCGCCGATCGTCTCGGTCTTATCGCTCGTGAGCGTGTGGGTCATGCTGCCGCCGTCCGAGCCGGACATGCCCATGCTGTTGCCGCGCGTCAAATAAATGCGTCCATCCGACGTCTGGTAGATGGGATAAAGATTGAAAATCACTTGTCTGTCGCCGCAGGCGTAGACCTCGCCCGAGAGGTCGATGTCCGTCGTGCTGACACCATTATCGTCGTAGACGTGATACGCCATATTTGTTGTTTTGATCTCACCGAAGCTCACGTGCTGCGGCGTTGTGCTGCCCGCAAGTTCTCCCTCGGTTTCGGTCCGCAGCGCGCTGTAAAAGCCGCCGCCATCGGGAAGATTCGGAAAGCGCCAGCTTTTCTCCCATTTTTCGGCGTAGAGCCGCCCCCGCTTCCACTGAATCTTGCCCGTTGCTGTAACCTCAAGATCGTCGATGTCAAGATCCTCTTCCGAGACGAAAGCCCCGATGAGCGTGCCCTCTTCCTCCTCGTCCGCGGCGGACTGCACCGCGCCGCCGTCGAGAAAGGCGATGAGAAAGACCGCCGCGAGGATCGCAGCAAAAATCAGTATCGTTTTCGTTTTACTCTTCATGCTCTGCCTCCAATTCTCCGTCGCATTGCAGAATGTCGCTCACATTGCATTCGAGCGCGCAGCAGATGCGGTTGAGCGTCGCAAAGCGCACGCCCTTGGCCTTGCCGCTGCGCAGAATGGAAAGATTCGCCTCCGTGATGCCGACGATGGCACAAAGTTCCTTGCTTGTCATGCCGCGCGCTTTCAGCACCTCGTCCAAATGTACCGTGATCGCCATGGCAGCACCCTCAGATAAAGAGGTCGTTGTCCGCCGCAAGGGCGACGTTCGAGGCGATGAGCCGCGCACCGAGAAGCGCTGCGAGCACGAAGCACAGCTCGAAGATTGGCAGACGGATCGAAATGCTGGTGCTCAGGAGCATCGGCGCACAGAACGCCTGCAAAACGTTGACCGCGAGCGCGAACAGCACGCTGAGCTTGAGCACCTTGACACACCATTCGGCAAGCTTTGGCGCGTAGGCGGCGCTCTCCTGCGTAAACGCGCCGTCTTCCATCGTGTCGAGAAGGCCGATGGCGAAGTACGCCGTCGCCGCGGCGAGCAGCGTAGGAAGGACTTCCGCGGCAAAGCGCAGGGCGAGGACAACATAGCTGAACACAAGGCTCTTCGAACCCGTTACGTCCGTTGCCGCAGGCAGGACCGTATCGGTTGTAAAGGCGCTGTTGCCCGCCTTGAGCGCGTCGATGGCGGAAAACAGTCCCGCGAATTCGGCAAAGCAGACCTCAAAGACGAAGTACGCCGCCGCGAGGATAAGCAGCGCGCGGAATAGCTTCAAGAGCTCCTGCGTATCGCCGCCGGAAAGCCTGCGCAGCAGCCGCAGCACGACCCAGCCCGCGAGCAGCGCGAAGATGAGCCACTGCCAGGCAAGGCGCGGGAACAGTGCCTCCGCCGATGTGCTCCAATAGGCGGTCCAGCCGTGTGGAAAGAGCGCGCAGGCCGCGGCAAACGCGATGAGCACGAGCAGCGCGTCCTCGGGCTTCAGTTCCCGCCGCGCCCCGATGTGCACGAGCGCATAGAGCGGCAGCAGGATCACCGCGGCGTACAGCGTAAACGCCAGCGCGAAGCCGAAGCGGCCCGAGGCGGCCAGCGCACTCAGTCCCTGCCCCACTGCGCTGCCGGGGAATCCGGCGACGGAAAAGGCGTCGCCCTCGAAAAGCCACAGGGCGAGCGCAAGCAGCGCGCAGATGAGCGCCTCCGCCAAAAGTAAGGTCTTGATCCGGTCACGTTTCATATCGCACCTCCAGAATTATTGTTTTGCGATAATTTCTATCGTCAGCGTAGCAGAAGAATTATCGTTTGTCAATAATTTCTTCATTTGCTTTTTGTTTTTCAAAGCGCGGCACAGTTGTTTTTAAATAAATGATAAGTTTGCTTTTTTCTATTGATTATCCCCGCACGATAGACTATACTGTAGCTGTCATATCATGCAATTTCTGTTGCTATTGCTCAAAAAAGACAATCAGGAGGACACCAACAATGAAGTACAATCGCACCTACAACTTCTCTGCCGGTCCCGCTATGATGCCGGAGCCCGTGCTGGAGGAAATCCGTGACGAGATGATGAACTACCGCGGCAGCGGCATGTGCGTCATGGAAATGAGCCACCGCTCCAAGGTGTTCCAGCAGATCGCCGACGAGGCCGGGGCCGACCTGCGCAAGCTGATGAACATTCCCGACAACTACAAGGTGCTGTTCATCCAGGGCGGCGGTACGCTGCAGTTCGCCATGGTGGCCATGAACCTGATGAAGAACGGCAAGGCCTGCTACGTGGAGACCGGCGCATGGTCCAAGAAGGCCATTGCCGAGGCCAAGAAGTACGGCGAGGTGCAGGTGGTCGCCTCCTCCGCCGACAAGAACTTCTCCTACATCCCCGACTGCTCCGATCTGGACATTCCCGAGGATGCCGACTACGTCTACATCTGCGAGAACGAGACCATCAACGGCACCACCTGGAACAAGCTGCCCAACACCAAGGGTCACGTGCTGGTGTCCGACCAGTCCTCCATGTTCCTGTCCAAGCCCTGTAACGTGGCCGACTACGGCCTGATCTGGGCCGGTGTGCAGAAGAATGTCGGCCCCGCCGGTATGGCCGTGGTCATCATCCGCGAGGATCTGATCCGCGACGATCTGGACCCCAAGACCCCCATCTACCTGAAGTACAAGACCCATGCCGACAACGACAGTATGTACAACACCCCCAACTGCTGGGCCATCTACTGCTGCGGCAAGGTGTTCCGCTATCTGCTGGACAACGGCGGTCTGGCGGAGATGGAGAAGCGCAACATCGCCAAGGCCAAGGTCATCTACGACTTCCTGGACAGCTCCAAGCTGTTCAAGGGCGCCGTGGTGCCTGAGGACCGCAGCCTGATGAACATCCCCTTCGTCACCGGCGATAAGGATCTGGACGCCGCTGTGGTGGCAGCCTCCAAGGAGGCCGGCTTCGACAACCTGAAGGGCCACAAGTCCGTGGGCGGTCTGCGCGCCTCCGTGTACAACGCCATGCCCATCGAGGGTGCTGAGGCGCTGGTGGAGTTCCTGAAGAAGTTCGAGGCGGAGCACAAGTAACACGACCGGAAGGGGGGAGACGCTCCCCCTTTCCGCACATTCTTTACATAAAAATGAAGGAGAAGTATCATGCGTATTCTGGTTACTGACGGTATGGATAAGACCGCAATGGCGCAGCTGCGTGAGCTGGGTCACGAGGTGGTGGAGCAGTTCTACGAGCCGGATCAGCTGGGCAAGGCCCTGCGTGATTTCGATGTGGCCGTCGTCCGCTCCAAGACCAAGGTCCGCGCCAACCACATCGACGAGGCCAAGGGCAGCCAGCTGAAGCTCCTCATCCGCGGCGGCGTGGGTGTGGACAACATCGACGTGGCCTACGCCAAGCAGAACGGTATCGACGTCAAGAACACCCCCAATGCTTCCTCCCAGTCCGTGGCGGAGCTGGCCATGGGCCATATGTTCGCCTGCGCCCGCTACATCTCTGACGCCGGCTACACCATGCGCAACGACGAGTGGAAAAAGAAGGAGTACGGCAAGGGCATCGAGCTGCAGGGCAAGACTCTGGGCATCGTGGGCTTCGGCCGTATCGGTCAGCATCTGGGCGTGATGGCCAAGGCCATCGGCATGAACGTGGTCGCCTTCGCCCGTCACCCCAATGCAGAGCTGTCTGAGCGGCTGGGCATCCCCTATGTGAGCATGGACGAGCTGCTGGCCTCCTCCGACTTCATCTCCCTCCACGCGCCCGCGGTGGACGGCGGCGCACTGGTCTCCGCCGAGACCATCGCCAAGATGAAGGACGGCGTGGTGATCATCAACACCTCCCGCGGCAGCAACGTGGACGAGGACGCCCTGCTGGCCGCTCTGGAGTCCGGCAAGGTTCGTGCCGCTGGTCTGGACGTGTATGTGGACGAGCCTACCAAGAACAAGGCGCTGTACAGCCATCCCATGGTGTCCTGCACGCCCCATATCGGCGCGGCCACCGTGGAGGCCCAGAAGCGCATCGGCGCGG
>OIXH01004395.1_pt1 | contig 11545 bp, 8 predicted proteins | sample 1587741 | NCBI WGS metagenome assembly OIXH01 (sample SAMEA3888916, study PRJEB22519) | human gut metagenome | biome: human gut; feature: human-associated habitat; material: faeces | place: Denmark | collected 2011 | reverse complement strand
TGAAAGGCTCCACGGCGAGCGACAGCCCGACGATGCGGTCGTTGAAGATGTCGAAACCCGTGGTCTCGGTGTCGAAACAGAATTCGGGGTATCTGCCGACCGCGGCGACCACCTCGCGCAGTTGCGCGGCGCTCTCCACGAGCGTGTATTCGTGGGGCGTCGTCTGGGCCGTCCGGAACTGCATCGCCTCGGCTTCGGCCTGAAGTTCGGCCACGGGAACCTCCTGCGCCGCAGGAAGCGGCACGACGGGGTCGCCGAACAGATTGCCCTGTCCCGCCAGCGCGGCCTTCTTCGCCGCGGCCGACTTGGCGCGGGCCATCTCCGCCAGCTGGGTCTGCGCCTCCTGACGCGGACCTTCGGGAAGCGGCTCGGCGGGTGCGAGGTTCGTCAGATCGTTCATAAAAGCCTTGAAATCCAATTCGGCGAAGATCCCGCGCAGCTGGTCGATATGCGGGTCGCAAACCGTGAGGTCCTCCTCGCGGAAGGGGATCGGCACGTCGAGGCAGATGGTCGTCAGGCGCTTGGCCAGCCGCAGGTTGTCGGCCCACCCGGCGATCTTCTCGCCCTGCTTTCCGGGAATTTTGCCGACATTCTCCAGAATGTTTTCCACCGTTCCCCACTCCCGGACCAGTTTGCAGGCGATCTTCTCGCCGATGCCCGGGACGCCGGGAATATTGTCCGAGGCATCGCCCCACAGCGCAAGGATGTCGCGCACCAGCTGCGGGTCGTCGATGCCGTACTTCTCGCGGATGGCCTCGCGGTCGACGATCTCGATGCTGCCCTCGGCGCCCCGCTGTTTGTAGATGCGGCAGTTGTCGCGCACCAGCTGGCCGTAATCCTTGTCGGGCGTCACCATATAGACGTCGTAACCGGCTTCGACACCCTTCTGCGAAAGGGTTCCGATCACGTCGTCGGCTTCGTAACCCGCCACTTCGAGAATCGGAATGCACATCGCGTCGAGCACCCGTTTCACGTAGGGTATCGAAAGCAGGATGTCCTCGGGGGTTTCGGAACGGTTGGCCTTGTATTCCGGAAAAATGTCGCGGCGGAAGCTGCCGCCCTTGGGATCGAACGCCACGCCCAACAGATCGGGCCTTTCGCGTTTCTGGATGTCGCGCAGGAACTTCACGAAGCCGAACACCACGGAGGTGTTCATCCCCTCGCGGTTACGCATCGGACGGCCCAAAAAGGCATAGTAATACTTGAAAATCAACGCATAGGCGTCGACCAGAAAGAGTTTTTTCATATCAGATAAGTTGCGTCAATTAGAGTCACCTTTTCCCCGCTGCGGCCATTTTCACAAACCCGCCGCATCCGGAATCCCTGCCTGTCTTCTTACATATTGTCCTCGGCGAACCACTCGGCGAACGATGTCGCCGTCTCGTGCAGACGCAGCGAGTGGAGCGCGACACCTTCGGGAAGGCGCGCGGCGATGCGGGCGGCGAAATCGCCGAGCATGTTCTCGCACGTCGGCTGGTAGCCCACCGTAACCACATTGCCGAAGCGTTCGGCGAGCACGCGGAAAAATTCCTCCCCGGATTCCGAGGCGCGCAGCACCAGCGCATGGTCGAAATGCGAGACGATCTCCTCGCTGACGATCCGTTTCAGTACGCCGAAATCCAGCACCATGCCGCATTTCGGGTTGGACGCATCTTCGGCCGGAGTACCCTTAACCGTTACAAACAGACGGTAGGAGTGCCCGTGAATCTCGCGGCACGGACCGTCGTATCCGTCGAGCGCATGAGCCGCCTCGAACGAAAATTCTTTAGTCAATCTGATAACTGCCATATTGCAAAGATAGTGTAAAGCGCAAAATATTCACCCCGATCGGACGTTTCTCTTTAAAATTAGTTATATTTGCCCAACTATGAAGCAGATTCTCGCCGATATTACTCCTATGGGCAGCAACAATTTATTCGTGACCCACTACTGGCCCGACAAGCAGACCGATCCTCCGCTCCATTACCACGAAGATTACATGCTCTGCCTGACGCTCCACGTGCGCGGCCAGCGCATCATGGACGACGCGGTCGAAGATTTCACCGAAAAGGACCTCGTGCTCATCAATCCCGGAACCCCGCACCGTTTCAAGCGCGACGCGGCGTATGCCGACGCCAAGTGCGAAACCGCCACGGTCATGTTCAGCCGCGAGATGCCCGACTGGAAGTTCCTCTCGCTCGAACACATGCGTCCCATCCGCGAAATGCTGCTCCGCCCTGCGGCCGGACTGCGATTCGCCCCGAAAACGATCGACACCGTGCTCGAACGGATGATATCGCTGCCCAAACTCGACGGCTTCGAAGCCGTCTCGCTCTTTTTCAGCATCCTCAACGACCTTGCCACAGCGCCGCCCGACGAGGTGCAGCAGATCGGTTCGCGTCACGACGGTTCCTACCAGGACGACCGGGTGCGCCGAATCGTCCGGTTCGTGGAGGAGAGCTATTCCCGCAAACTCTCGCTGGAGGAGATCGGCCGTTCGGTGGACATGTCCCCGTCGTCGGTGTGCCGCTACTTCAAACGCCGCACGCACCAGAACCTGTGGGAATACATCAACAGCTTCCGCATCAACCGGGCCGCGCAGCTCATCGTCGAGACGCAGCTCCCCATTTCGGAAATAGGCCCCCGCTGCGGATTCACCAACGTCTCGAATTTCAACCATCTGTTCCGCGCCCACCTCGGAACCACGCCCAGCGACTACCGCAGCCGGTTCAAAACCTCGCCGCTCACGCCGGATACGACGAACTGAAAAGAGGCGCCCCCTTCATCCGGAGACGCCTCTTTTTCACGATACGTGCGGATCAACGCACTTCGACCTTCCAGGGCGAGTACATCAGGACGCCCTGCTGGTTCAGGGCCTCGCGCACGGTGTTGTACTCTTTCATCATCAGTCCCAGTTCCGAACGGGCGAAAGCTTCGCGGACGCTCACGTTCAGCGAAGCGATGATCGCAGCGAAACCCGTCGGCTCCTCCTTCACTTCGACGACCCGGTAGCCGTCGCCCAGTTCCGCCTTGTCTACGGCCAGCGCAATGGCCGTTTTCAATCCGCCGTAGGTGTCGATCAGGCCGACTTCCAGCGCATCCTTACCCAACCAGACACGGCCGCCGGCGATGTCGAGCACCTTCCCGATCGGAAGATTGCGCCCCTCGGCCACATGGTTGGTGAAGGTGGTGTAAACCCGGTCGACACCGCGCATGATCATCGCCCGCTGCAAGGGCGTCAGCGGCGACGTGGCCGCGAAATCGGCCGAAGCGTTGCTCTTCACGCCGTCGACGGTGATGCCCAGTTTGTTTTTCAGGGCGTCGCGCGTATCGAGGAACATGCCGAACACGCCAATCGAACCCGTGAGGGTCATCTTGTCGGCCACGATCGCATCGGCAGGGCAGGAGATGTAATAACCGCCGCTGGCTGCATAGGAGCCCATCGACACGATGACGGGTTTCTCGGCACGCAGCAGTTCGATCTCGCGCCAGATGACGTCCGATGCCAGCGCGCTTCCGCCGGGGGAGTTGACGCGCAGCACGACGGCCTTCACCTTCTCGTTGTCGCGCACGCCGGCGATCTTCGCAGCCAGCGTATTGCCGTAAATCTCCTTGCCGTACCCCTCGCCGTCGACGATCTGACCGTCGGCATAGACGACGGCCACCTGGTCGGCGGAGATGTTTTTCAGGTCGGCGCCCACCTGCGCGGCGTAGTCGCCCAGCGTGACGAAGTCGTAATCGTCGGAAACGCCCAGTTCGGCAAAGACATCCTCCATCTGGTCCTCGTAGATCAGACTGTCGACAAGCCCTTTTTCAAGCGCCTCGTCGGGAAGCGCCACCTCCAGTCTGTCGGCCATTTCGTTCAGCGTCTTCAGTTCGATGCCGCGCGCCTCGGCGACGCTTTCGGCGATGACGCCCCACATCGAGCTGACGAGCTGCTGCATCTGTTCGCGGTTGGCGTCGGACATCTTGTCATAGATATAAGGTTCGACGGCGCTCTTGTATTTGCAGGCCGTGGGGCGGAACACTTCGGCCTTGAGGTCGAGTTTGTCCAGCAGCCCCTTGTAGAACATCAGGTTCATCGACAGTCCGGCCCACTCCATCATGCCCTCGGGCTGCATGTAGATCTTGTCGGCGACCGAAGCCAGGTAATAGCCGCCCTGCGAATAGGTTTCGTTGTAGGCGACGATGAATTTGCCGCTCTGCTTGAACTCCACGAGCGCCTCGCGCAGCTCCTCCAGGATCGCCGAACCGGTTACGCCCCCCGTGCCGTTCATCCGCAGGTAGATGCCCTTGATGCGGTCGTCGTCACGCGCGGCTTCGAGGGCGCGGAGCGCCTTCAGGAGCGGAAGCTGCCGCTGGGTCTGGAGCGTCATCAGGTCGAGACCCGCCAGCGGATCGGACGACGGGGCGTCGGTCAGCACCTCCGAGAAGTCGATCTTCAGGATCGACTCGGGATGCACCGCCACACTCTTCTCCATCGAGCCGGCAATGCCCAGCAAAATGAAAATCCACAGGAAAAACACCAGGAACGTCCCCACGACGACCGCGAGAAGCCCTGCCAGAAAAGTCTTGATAAAATTCATAGTTCGTTCTATTTTGTTGTTGTCTTCTTCCGTATGTTGTCGCAAATATAGCGATTTTATACGAAAAACAAATAAAATTTATCGTTTTTCGATAAAATAATTAGACATACTATATATATTCTCCAAAATATACGTTATCTTTGGTGGCGTAACGACACTTTTATCTGCCGGAGCGTTTTACCGAACCCCATGCGATTCGGTTTTAAGCCCGTTCCGCTTTTTCATATTTTTGCCGAAAAGAAACTGAATACGACAATGGAAGAAAAAATCAAACGCCTGCTCGCATCGGTCGTCCACCCGGAAACCGGACAGGACATCGTTTCGAGCGGATTTATCGAACATACAGCGTCCGCCGAAGGCAAAGTCACCGTCGTGCTGCGCTTCGCCAAGGCCCGCGACCCGTTCGCCGTGAAGATCAAGAACCAGGCCGAATCGCTTTTGCGCGAGGCGTTTCCGGGCGCGGAGGTGCTCGTCGTGATCAAGGAGGGCGGGGCGGCTCCGCGTCCCGAACCCAAATTGAAGACCACCACGGGCGGCATCGCCAGGGTAATCGCCGTCGCCTCGGGCAAGGGTGGGGTAGGCAAGTCCACCGTCACGGCCAACCTGGCCATCGCCCTGCGGAACATGGGTTTCCGCGTCGGCGTCCTCGATGCGGACATCTACGGACCGTCGCAGCCCAAAATGTTCGGCGTGGAAGGGTACGTGCCCGAAGCCGTCGCCGAGGACGGGGTGGACCACATCGTCCCGGCCGAATCAATGGACGTAAAGCTCATGTCGATCGGCTTCTTCATCAAACCCACCGATGCGCTGCTGTGGCGCGGCGCAATGGCTGTCAGCGCCCTCAAACAGATGATCCACCAGACCCGGTGGGGGACGCTGGACTTCCTGCTCACGGACCTCCCTCCCGGCACGGGCGACGTGCATCTGTCGATCATTGGCGAACTGAAAATCGACGCCGCGGTGATTGTCTCGACGCCGCAGCAGATCGCCGTGGCCGACGTCGTGCGCGGCGTGGAGATGTTCCGCAACGAAAACGTCAACATCCCCGTGGCGGGCATCGTCGAGAACATGGCGTGGTTCACGCCCGCCGAACTGCCCGAAAACCGCTACTACATCTTCGGCCGCGGCGGGGCACGCGCATACGCCGAAAAAAACGGGGTGGAGTTCCTGGGAGAAATACCTATCATCCAGTCGATTATGGACGGAGCAGACGCAGGGACGCCGGCGGCGGGAATTGATTTCCGCGTCGAGGAACACTACCGCGGGATCGCCGAAAAGATTGTCGGCAAAGTGATGAAAAACGGTTGACAACTTGTCGAAAACCGCGTTGATAACCGATGAAAAAGAATGAAAAGTCGACGCTGAAAAATTTGCTTTTCGAAAAAGAGAACGGGTATAAAAATCTTTTCGCCGAAACCAAAAATAGTTTTAAGAAGTTGTCATACCCGGAAAAGGGATGAAACCGGAAGAGAATGTTTAAAACAAAAGGCTGTCGATATGTCGACAAACTGTTTCAACAATTGTCGATTGTTTTTATATTCTTTTGATTTTGAATCAATTAAAATTTAAAATAAGAAACAATAAAAATAAAAAGTGTTGATTGGAAAATAACACTTCCACTTGTCAACAGTATCAACAGCTATTATATCTATTCTTCTTTTTATTATTTAAATTAATTAAAGGAATAAAAATAAAAAATGAACGTGGAAAACTCCTCCGAGCTCAGCCGCCGCATCGGGGATCTCAAGCGCGAGAAAAACGCCGTGATCCTGGCGCACTACTATACGACGCCCGAGGTGCAGGCCGTCGCCGATTTTTTGGGCGACTCGCTCGCCCTCTCCGTCCGGGCGCAGTCGGTCGACGCCGACATCATCCTCTTCGCCGGAGTGCACTTCATGGCCGAGACCGCCAAGGTCCTCTGCCCCGAAAAGAAGGTGCTGATCCCCTGTCCCGAGGCGGGGTGCTCGCTGGCCGAGTCGTGCGACGCCGGGGAATTCGCGGCTTTCAAGGCAAAATACCCCGGTCACACGGTCGTCTCCTATGTGAACACCACGGTCGGCGTGAAGGCGCTGACCGACATCTGTTGCACGTCGTCCAACGCGCTGAAGGTAGTGGAGTCGATTCCCGCCGACCAGCCCGTGATTTTCGCTCCCGACCGCAATCTGGGTTCCTATATCCAGAAGCTCACCGGGCGTCGGAACATGGTGCTGTGGGACGGAGCGTGCCACGTCCACGAGGAGTTTTCGCTCGAAAAACTGCTGACGCTCAAACTGGAGCATCCGGCGGCGAAGGTCGTCGTGCACCCCGAGTGCCGGGCCTATATTGTCGAAGTGGCCGACTATGTGGGTTCCACGGCGGGGATACTCGAATATTGCGGCCGGAGCGACGCGCAGGAGTTCATCGTGGTGACCGAGGCGGGAATCCTCGCCGAGATGAAGAGGCGTTATCCGGAAAAAGAGTTCATCCCGGCGCCTCCCGACGACGAGACGTGCGGATGCAACGACTGCAAGTATATGAAGATGGTGACGCTGGAGAACATCTGCGCGTGCCTTGAGAACGAATCGCCCGAGATCGTGCTCGACGACGAGGTGCGCCGGGCGGCGGAGCGGTCCATTCTGAATATGATCAATGTCAAATAATCTGAAGCGATTACATACGATTAATCTTTAATGCACTTTATGAAGAAAATCTTTTTACTGCTCGCCGCAGCGTGCGTCACGCTCTCGGCGGCGGCGGACGAGGGCATGTGGATGCTGCCCTATCTCCAGAAAATGAACAGCAAGGACATGAAGGCCCGCGGATGCAAACTCTCGGCCGAGGAGATTTACAGCATGAACAACTCTTCGCTCAAGGACGCCATCGTCATTTTCGGCGGCGGATGCACGGGTGAGATCGTTTCGCCCGACGGACTGCTGTTCACCAATCACCACTGCGGTTACGGGTCGATCCAGTCGCTTTCGTCCGTGGAGCACGACTACCTCAAGAACGGTTTCTGGGCCATGTCGCGCGCCGAAGAGCTGCCGGCTCCGGGACTCAAGGTGCGCTTTATCCGCCGGATCGTCGATGTGACGCCGGACGTGCTGGGCGCCGTGCCCGACATCGCCGGCGGCGGGGAGCGGGAAGAGCTGGTCGCCGGACAGGTGAAGGCTGTTTCGGAACGCCTCGCCGGGGAGAATCCCGGTATGGATGTCGAGATCAAGTCCTTTTTCGGGGGCAACCAGTATTTCGCCTTCGTGATCGAGGTCTTCAGGGACGTCCGCCTGGTCGGTGCGCCTCCCACATCGATCGGCAAGTTCGGCGGCGACACCGACAATTGGATGTGGCCGCGTCATACGGGCGATTTCTCGGTCTTTCGCGTCTATGCCGGACCGGACAACAGGCCGGCGGATTATTCGCTCGAAAACCGCCCTTACAAGGCTGAAAAGTTCCTGAAGATTTCGCTCGGCGGTTACGACGAGGGGGATTTCGCGATGATCATGGGTTTCCCGGGGTCGACGCAGCGTTACATGACCTCCTACGAGATCGACCGTCTGCTCGAAGTGGAAAACCCGCAGCGCATCTTCATCCGCGGCGAGCGGCAGGCCATTCTGAAGGAGGACATGGCCGCCAGCGCCAAGGTCCGCATTCAGTACGCTTCGAAGTACGCCCAGTCGTCGAACTACTGGAAGAACTCGATCGGCAAGTCGCGCGGTATCCGCCGGCTCGACGTGAAGGGCCGCAAGCAGGAGCAGGAGGCGGCTTTCACCGCCTGGGCGGCGAAGAACACGCTGCCTACGGAAGGTTATTCGAACGCCCTGAACCTGATCCGCGAATCGGTGGAGGAGACGGCCCCCTATTTCGCTTCGAGCCAGTACTTGAGCGAGGCGATAGGCCGTTCGGTGGAGATTCTCGCACCGGCGCGCCTGGCCGTTTCGAAGAAGGGCGGGGAGCTGACCGAGGCGCTGAAAGCGTTCTATAAAGACTACAACATGCCGACCGACCGGCGCGTGGCGAAGCGAATGTTCCGGATCGTCGGGGAGAACTGCAAGGAGCTGCCTTCGGTGTTCGCCGAGGTGATCGGCAAGCGGTTCGGCGGCGATACGGACGCCTATGTGGATTATCTCTACGACAATTCGGTGTTCGCCGACGAGCGGAAGGCGCTGGCTGCGGCCGCCGCCGGAACGGACGTTTCGAACGATCCCGCCGTGCTGCTGAACAAATCCTATACGGCGAAAATGCGGGAACTGGCGGCGGCGCAGCTGGCCGGGAAGCGGAAGTTCGCCGACGGACAGCGGCTCTACATTGCGGGGCTGATGCGCATGCAGCCGAACAAGGCCTGGGCTTCGGACGCCAATTTCACACTCCGTCTGACCTATGGGCGCGTGCTGCCCTACGATCCGGCGGACGGCATTCACTATAACTACTATACGACGCTCAAGGGCGTGATGGAGAAGGAGAATCCGCAGAATCCCACCGAATTCACCGTTCCCGCCCGCCTCAAGGAGTTGTATGCGGCGAAGGATTTCGGCCGTTACGCCAACGAACGGGGAGAGCTTCCCGTGGCGTTCCTGGCCGACTGCGACATCACGGGCGGCAACTCCGGTTCCCCGGTCATGAACGCCAAAGGGGCACTGATAGGTCTGGCTTTCGACGGCAACTGGGAGGCCATGTCGGGCGATGTGGCGTTCGAACCCGAATTGCAGCGGACGATTGCCGTGGACGTGCGTTACGTGCTGTTTGTCATCGACAAATTCGCCGGAGCCGGATGGCTGCTCGACGAATTGCAGTTCGAATAAAGGCCGGATTTTCCGGTGAGATCGAGAAGGCGTGCCCGGCGGGTGCGCCTTCTTTTCTTTAAACCTTTCACAAAATATGTGCTTTTCGTTCCCGATTCTCTTAAAAATTAGTAATTTTGACAGAAATTAGTAATACTGTATCTATTTTACATTTATGGCAAAAGAGTTCAAACGCTACCTCGTGACATCGGCGCTCCCTTATGCGAACGGTCCGGTACATATCGGCCATCTGGCTGGAGTTTACATACCTTCGGACATTTATACGCGTTACCTGCGGCTTCGGGGGCGCGACGTGATTTCGGTCTGCGGATCGGACGAACACGGCGTACCCATCACGATCAAGGCCCGCAAGGAGGGCGTGACGCCCCAGCAGATCGTGGACCGTTACCACGCGCTGATCAAAAAATCGTTCGAGGGGCTGGGTATGTCGTTCGACATCTATTCGAGGACCTCGTCCAAGACCCACGCCGAGACGGCGTCGGCCTTTTTCCGGAAACTTTACGACGAAGGCAAGTTCATCGAAAAGACATCAATGCAGTATTACGACGAGGAGGCGCAGACCTTCCTGGCCGACCGGTATATCGTGGGGACCTGTCCCAAGTGCGGCAACGACCGCGCTTACGGCGACCAGTGCGAGAAGTGCGGCTCTACCCTTTCGCCCGACGAACTGATCGACCCGCACAGCGCCGTGTCGGGTTCCGTGCCCGTGAAGCGGGAGACGAAACACTGGTACCTGCCGCTGGACCGTTACGAGGAATTCCTCCGCGAATGGATTCTGGACGGGCACAAGGAGTGGAAAACGAACGTCTACGGGCAGTGTAAGAGCTGGCTCGACGGAGGTCTTCAGCCGCGTGCCGTGAGCCGCGACCTCGACTGGGGCATCCCGGTTCCCGTCGAGGGGGCCGAGGGCAAGGTGCTCTATGTGTGGTTCGACGCTCCTATCGGTTATATATCTGCTACAAAAGACCTTACGCCCGATTGGGAACGTTATTGGAAGTCGGAGGACACCAAGATGGTCCACTTTATCGGCAAGGATAACATCGTCTTCCACTGCATCGTATTCCCGTCGATGCTCAAGGCCCACGGCGACTATATCCTGCCCGAAAACGTGCCGGCCAACGAGTTCCTGAACCTCGAAGGTGACAAGATTTCGACCTCGCGCAACTGGGCCGTATGGCTGCACGAGTACCTCGAGGAGTTCCCCGGCAAGGAGGATGTCCTGCGCTATGTGCTCTGCGCCAATGCTCCGGAGACAAAGGACAACGACTTCACGTGGAAGGATTTCCAGGCCCGCAACAACAACGAACTGGTGGCTGTGCTGGGAAATTTCGTCAACCGGGCGCTGGTGCTGACCCAGAAATACTACGGCGGCAAGGTTCCGGCCTGCGGTGAACTGACCGATTACGATCGTCAGTCGATCGCGGAGGTTGCCGCCGTAAAGGCTTCGCTCGAAGGAAATATCGAAAACTACCGTTTCCGCGAGGCGCTGAAGGACGCCATGAACATCGCGCGCATCGGCAACAAATACCTGGCCGACACCGAACCGTGGAAGGTCGTGAAGACCGATTCGGCGCGTGTGGAGACGATTCTCAACATCGCTTTGCAGATCACGGCCAACACGGCCATCGCCATCGAGCCGTTCATGCCGTTCACGGCCGCAAAGATTCTTGGCCTGCTGCAGATCGGCAAGCTGGGCTGGGAGCAGCTCGGCGACACGTCGCTGCTCGAGGCCGGACACCGGATCGGCGAACCCGTGCTGCTGTTCGAGAAGATCGACGACAGCGTGATCGAAGCCCAGCTGCGGAAGCTCGCCGACACGAAAAAGGCCAACATGGCCCGCGAGGCGGGAGGCCGGACCGAACCGCAGAAAGAAAGCATATCGTTCGACGACTTCGAGAAAATGGACATTCGCGCGGCGACGATTCTCGAGGCCGAAAAGATCGCCAAGACGAAAAAGCTGCTCAAGCTCGTGATCGACACCGGCATCGACCGGCGGGCGATCGTGTCGGGCATAGCCGAGCATTACACACCCGAGGAACTCGTCGGGCGACAGGTGCTCGTGCTCGTGAACCTCGAGCCGAGAGAGCTGCGCGGCGTGCTTTCGCAGGGAATGATCCTGATGGCTCAGGACTCGTCCGGTAAGCTCGTGCTGCTGTCGCCGGCAGATCGGGTCGATAACGGCGCGACGATCGGGTAAAGGCTTCC
>OIXH01004394.1_pt1 | contig 11546 bp, 10 predicted proteins | sample 1587741 | NCBI WGS metagenome assembly OIXH01 (sample SAMEA3888916, study PRJEB22519) | human gut metagenome | biome: human gut; feature: human-associated habitat; material: faeces | place: Denmark | collected 2011 | reverse complement strand
ATACTCCAGGTGTAGGATTTACATTCACAATTAAGAATGATAAAACATTAGAAAAAGAACTACACATTGCATATACAGTTGATAAGAAATAATTGTAAAAATCAAAAAGCCGATAAGGAATTAATTTCCTTATCGGCTTACTCTTTTTTTATTGGTATTTTATATAAATAAATTTAATATAGTAAGTGCAATCGCAGAAAATATAGATTTTAGCGAAATTCTACGAGTTGCTTTTATTGCATTATTTATAACTAAAAGTCTTTGCTCATGTCTAATTGTTAAAGCTAAGACAGTAACACCATCATTCATATAAAAATCTGATTTTTTCATTTGAATCACTTCCTAATTTTATCGTTCGTTAATTAATATTCCTTTGTAGTAATAATTCATGTATATAAAAATTATATCAAATGCCGTTATTTCTTGTCAAGTGAGGGAAAAATGCAAAATTTGTAAAAAGTTGAAGAATGATATAAAATGTGATATAAAATATATGAATAATAATAATATATGGAGGAAGAATGATGAACGAAGAAGGATTATTGGTTAGACCAAAATTTGATACACCTTCAGAGTATTTACGTCAAGGAAAAATGACTGAATTTGATATGGAAATATTAGAACTTGCATCAAAAATTAAATCAAAAGAAAATGATGAAAATACAATTATAGAGTTAATAAATTTGATGAATAAAGAAACTAAAAGAATAGATGGGGCTTTAAGAGATCCAAGAAAATTTAGAAGAACAGCAAGTGAGATTTTAGCATCTAGGCAGAGAACAGGATGTTGTGATAGTGCAACATTGTTCACAGCAATGGCAAGAAGTCAAGGTATACCTACAATGCAGATAATTACTTTGAGAAAAGAGGATGCTTTGAGATCACTAAAAGATGGTTCTGCTGTATGTAGTGGACATTTTTGGGTTGGATGTTATGCTAAGAATAAGGCTGGAGAGAATGAATGGATGTTATTTAATTCAGATAGCAATCATCCATATAAAATGGAATGGGATTTAGAGGACAGAAATATTAGGGATTGCTATGCGTTTGCATATGTTAATGACTATAGAGATGTTGAATTAGTTAGAGATGATAAATTAGATATACTTAAAATTGATTCAATTGATAGTATGAATCAAATTCAAACTGAGTTAGCTAAAAAGTGTGATACATCTCTTTTCAAAGAGGATATTAGGAAATCAAGTGCTGATATAGAACGATAATTATAATGGAGATATTTTATGCTTAGATTGGAAAATATAAAGATTCGAGAAGATTTAGAGAATGTAGATGTTGCAAAGGTTGCTTGCAAAAAATATAAAATCGAATTTAGTGATGTAAATGAATATAGTATTTTTAAAAAATCAGTTGATGCTAGAAACAAAAGTGATATTTTTTATAATTATACAATTGATGTTAAAGTGAAGAATGAAAAGAAATATCCAAAGGTAAAGCAAGTTGATAAAGAAGTTTATGATATAAATGTTCAAGTAAAAAGAAAAAGTAATTTACGACCAGTAATTATTGGTGCTGGTCCTGCTGGTTTGTTTGCAGGACTTGTTTTAGTTAATAATGGTGTTAAGCCAATTATTATTGAACAGGGAAAACGTGTTGAAGATAGAAAAAAAGATGTTGATGATTTTATCAATGGTGGCAAGTTAAATGTAAGATCTAATATTCAATTTGGCGAAGGTGGTGCAGGAACTTTTTCGGATGGAAAACTTACTTCTGGAATACATAGTATTTATTGTAGAAATGTGCTTGAGGAGTTTGTTAAATTTGGTGCGCCTGAACAAATTAAATATGTTAATAAGCCTCATATTGGTACAGATAATTTAGTTAAAATAATTTCTAATATTAGAAATTATATTTTGGATAATGGTGGAGAGTTTTTATTTGAGGAAAAAGTTATAGATTTTGATTTTGAAGAAAATAGAGTAAAAAAAATTATAACGGATAAACGTGAAATAGAGACTGATACAGTTATATTAGCGATTGGTCATAGTGCGAGAGATACGTTTGAAGTATTATATTCTAAAAAGTTAAAAATGGAACGTAAGAATTTTTCAGTTGGAGTTAGAATTGAACATAAGCAAAGTATGATCAATGAGGCGCAGTATGGAAACAAATCAAAGCTAAAATTACCTGTGGCGGAATATAAGCTTTCATATCATAATAAAGATACTGGTAGATCTTGTTATACTTTTTGCATGTGCCCAGGTGGATATGTTATGGCTTCGTCAAGTGAAGAAGGTACTATTGTTACAAATGGAATGAGCAGGTTTGCGCGTGATGGAGAAAATGCTAATAGTGCAGTTTTAGTTAATGTTACTCCAAATGATTTTGATGGTGATAATCCATTGGCTGGATTGGAATTTCAAAAAGATTTAGAGCAAAAAGCTTTTGCACTTGGAGGAAGCAATTATTATGCTCCAATTCAAAGAGTGCGAGATTTTTTAGAAAATAAGAAAACAGAAATGATTGGAGAGATAAAACCAACATATAAGCTTGGTGTAACGTTTGCTAATTTAAATGATATTTTACCTTCTTTTGTTTCAGATACTTTGAAAGAAGGAATAAAATATTTTGATAATAAGTTAAAAGGTTTTGCAGATGATGATGCGATAATGACTGGTGTTGAAACTAGAAGTTCTTCTCCTGTTAAAATTGTGAGAGATGATAGTTTGCAATCAGAGACAGTTAAAGGGTTGTATCCTTGTGGTGAAGGTCCTGGATATGCTGGTGGAATTATGTCTGCTGCTGTTGATGGAATAAAATGTGCTATTGCAATTCTTGAACAGGAATAAGTTATTTGGTATACTAAAAAAGAAGTGTATTTTAAGAATAAAATATTTTGCTTCGAAAAAAGATGATATTGATGATTAGAGTGAGGAAAAATGATATCAGTAAGTGAGATTAAAAGAAGATTACCAGAAAAGTTTATAGATGAATTATATGAAATGTATTCGCCAGTTAGTGTTGATAAAATTCTTCTTGGTATGACTGATGATAGATTTTTGACATTAAGGGTTAATACTATTAAATATAATATTCAGAATTTAATGAAATATTTTAGAGAGAAAAATATAAAGTTTGAAAGAGTGCCATGGTATACAGATGCTTTGGTTATTAAAAATGCCAAGGAGAAAGATATTCAAAAGTTAGATATTTATGAAAAAGGTTATGTATATTTTCAAAGTCTTTCAAGTATGGTTCCACCACTTGTTTTGAATCCTAAAAAGGGAGAGAAAATTTTGGATATGACAGCCGCGCCTGGTAGTAAAACGACTGAAATGGCTGCATTGATGGAGAATGATGGTGAAATTCTTGCAAATGAACTAGATAAAATTAGATGTGAAAGACTGAAGTATAATGTTGAAATGCAAGAAGCTAAAATTGTAGAGGTTATTAATAGAAGAGGTGAAAAGCTTGGAAATGAGTATACGGAACAATTTGATAAAGTTTTATTAGATGCACCATGCAGTGGAGAGGGACGATTTATTGCTACAAAAGTTCAGACATATCGTGGATGGTCTGAAAAGACTGTTAATGATTTGGTTAAGCTTCAGAAAAAGTTGTTTGAAAGTGCTTATAATGCTTTAAAACATGGTGGTGTTATGGTGTATTCAACTTGCACTATTAATCGTTATGAAAATGAAGGAGTTTTGGATTGGGCTTTAAACAATTTTGATATTAAATTAAAAGATATAAATCTTGAAATTAGGGATGTTATCTCTGGTGATAATCAAGGATTAAATAAAGATGTGAACAAAGCTATAAAGATTTTACCTTCAAAATCTATGGAAGGATTTTTTGTTGCGTTGATTTATAAGATCTGATTTTGATTTGATATTAATTTAGATTTACATATTGTTATGAGAAATTTTAATTTTAAAAATATATGATTGGAAGTGAAATGAATGGGGTAAAATATTCAAAGATGATGTTATTATATAAAATAACGAGGCATATAAATTTGCTTTGGTAATTTTGTGTACAAACGAAGATACGGACTTAAATAAGTATAATAAGTACAGGTGTTATAAAGTTTCGTATTTGTTTTAATGTTTTAAGAAAGAAGGAAGAGTAAATTGCAAAATACAAAAGATGTTGTTGATGTTAATAAATTGTATGGAAAACAATGTTTATTAACTAAAGATGAATTTATTAAAGAATATAATGTTAATGAAAACGGATTAAATGAGGAACAGGTTGCTGAAAATATTCGAGCATATGGAAAAAATGAAGTCAAACAGGCTAAGCCAAAGAAGTGGTATCATTTTTTCAACCAGAGCTTATTTAGTCCGTTTAATAGTATTTTACTTGGAATTGTTCTTATATTGTTTTATACAGATGTTTTTTTGCCTGAGAATCCAAGTTTTGCGAATATTATTGTTATTGTAATATTAGTTATTGTTAGTACTTTACTTGAGTTTACAGAGGAATATAAGTCAAATAAAGCGGCTCAAAAATTAAAAGAACTTGTTGAAACAACAACTACAGTTCTTAGAAATGGTCAAAAGGTTGATGTTCCATTAAAAGAAGTTACAATTGGAGATATTGTTTATTTATCTGCTGGAAGCATGATTCCTGCGGATCTTAGAGTTATAGAGTCAAAAGACTTATATGTTGGTCAGTCTTCATTAACAGGAGAATCTGATTCTGTTAAAAAAGAAGTAAATACTGCTAATACAGAAGAAATAGATAGTATATTAGATTTAGATAATATTTGTTTTATGGGTACAAATGTTATTTCTGGTAGTGCTAAGGGTGTTGTTATAAAGGTAGCAGATAGCACTTATTTTGGAAAAATTGCTAAGAGTGTTTCTCCTAACAAACCAAAGACATCTTTCCAAAAGGGAATAGAGAATATAAGTAAATTATTAATTCGTTTTATGGTTTTAATAATTCCGATTATATTTTTGTTTAATGCATGGAAGCATGATTTAGTTACTGCGTTTACATTTGCTGTAGCAATTTCAATTACTATAACGCCTTTATTGTTGCCTGTCATTCTATCTTCTTGTTTATCAAAAGGTGCTGTTAGAATGTCTAAGAAAAAGACGATTGTTAAGAAATTAGATTCTATTCAAAATTTTGGTGCAATGAATATTTTGTGTACAGATAAGACAGGGACATTAACAGAAGATAGAATTGTTTTGGAAAAATATTTAGATGCTACAGGAAAAACTAGTGATAAAATTTTGAAATATGCATATTTGAATGCGAATTTTCAAACTGGTTTGAAAGGTAATATTGATGAAGCTGTTATTAATAGAGCACATGAAAATGGATTACAAAGTTTAGATAGTGAATATAAAAAAGTTGATGAAATTCCTTTTGATTTCAATAGAAGAAGATTGTCCGTTGTTGTTTCAAAAGAGGGAGAGAAGAGTTTACTTATTACTAAAGGTGCGATTGAGGAAATTTTATCTATATGCACAATGGTTGAGATTGATGGTAAACTTATAAATATTACTGATACTATTAGAAAAAATGTTCTATCTATAAGTAAAAAGCTTAATAAAGATGGATTAAGAGTTGTTGGCGTTTGTGAAAAGAAATTTGATATTATAAATGACATCTTTTCTGTCGAAGATGAACATGAAATGATATTTTTAGGATTTATTGGTTTCTTAGATCCACCAAAGGAATCTGCTAAAGAATCTGTTGCTAAGTTAAATAAAGCTGGTGTAAGGGTTATTGTTTTAACTGGTGATAATGTTGATGTTACGAGATGTATTTGTGGTAAGGTTGGAATTAATACACAAAATATTATTGAAGGTTCTGAGATCGATAAATTGCCTGATATGGGTGTTGCAAGATTGCTTAGAAAAAATAATATTTTTGCCAAATTGTCTCCAATTCAAAAAGCTAGAATTGTTAGAATTTTGAAAGACATGGGAAATGTTGTTGGATATATGGGAGATGGAATTAATGATAGTCCATCGCTTTCAAATTCTGATGTTGGTGTTTCTGTTGACACTGCCGTTGATATTGCTAAGGAGTCTGCTGATATTATTTTGCTAGAAAAAGATTTGAAAGTTTTATTAGATGGTGTAGACGAGGGAAGACGTACGTTTGCTAATTTGCTTAAATATATTAAATTAGCTACAAGTTTTAATTTTGGTGAGGTTTTATCTGTTGTAGTTGCAAGTATTGCATTACCATTTTTACCTGAAACTCCAATTCAGTTGCTTGTTGAAGGTTTGCTTTATGATATAGGGCAAATGACATTGCCTTTTGATAATGTTGATAAGGAATCTTTGAAAAAGCCTAAGAAGTTTGATATTAGGAGTTTAAAAGATTTTATGTTGTTTATGGGACCTATTAGTTCAGCGTTTGATATTTTAGTGTTTATTGCTTTGTGGTTTGTCCTTGGAGTGAGGGAGGCTGCTACGTTCCAGACGATTTGGTTTAGTTATAGTATTGTTTCTAATTTGGCTGGAATGCATATTATTAGAACTACTAAGATTCCATTTATACAGAGTAATGCGCATAGGGCGGTGTATGTGTCTTCTGTGTTGCTTAGTGTTATTGGCTTGATTATTCCATTTACTTTTATAGGAAAGATGATTGGTTTGGTTCCTATTGCAACTGAGTTTATTGTTCTTATTTTGATGGTTACATTTTTATATTGCATTGTGGCACAATTTGCAAAGAGGATTTATATTAAAATCTTTGGAGAATGGATTTGATTTAAAAAATATATTGATAGAATAATGAGTATTATAAAAAGGAAAAATCACATATTAATTTTTTCACACCTTGCTGTCGCATTCCTCGGAATTTGAAAATAAAAATTTATCAATTTTATTTTCAAAGCGGGAAGAATGCTTCAAACGAACTTACTTCGTTCGTTTGTTCCCTGCGCAGTGATTCAAAAATTTTCAATATGTATTTTTATAAACAAGCTAAAAAAGCCAAAAACATTGACAAATCAGCCATAACGATATAAAATGATTATGTTACTTATCACCGAGCTGATACATTATATAGGAGGTAATAGTTATGAAACTAAATAGCGATGCAGCAAATTTGTTTTTAGCTTCAAAAGCAGTAGCCGAGCGGAATGGATTTGGATATGTCCCAGAAATAATTGGACTCGGAACATTGGCACTAATGAAAGACAGCCCATTACATCGTTACTTTTTAAAACAGGGAATGGAACATATGGCAATTGTAGAAAGAGTAACGGAAATGTACCAGAAATATTTTCCATATGAGGAAGATAGAGTACAGCAGTACATGGAAATTGTTAACGAAGCACAGGAAGCAACAATGTCAGATCCCGAAAAGCCAGACTTTGTTATCCTTACCGGAGAAGAGTGTAAAAAATTCGAAGGTTTATTTGTTACCATCAATTTGTACGTAGATGGCGGCAGAAAGGAACAAATCAATATAACAAAGGAAATGTATAGCATTTTGACGATGGCGGTTAATATAGCTGAGAATATGTACAAAGCTAAGCTTTTAACCAATCACTATATGCTTGCAGCCTTTGCTGAGAGTATGCCGGATGAATACATGGAACTCTTAACAAGTTGCTTAGGAGTAGATGCAATTCTTCCAGACACAGCTCTTGAAAAACCGGGACTTGATGCTATAAGAAGAAAGCAGTTACTCCCAAAAAATCTGGAAAGCTTCTTAACAGTTATGAACGATAAGTATTCTCCAGATGAAGAGTACTGCAAGATTCTTGGAAGGGATCGGGAAACAGAAACATTGATCAAGATCCTTTCAAAAGCAACCAAGAGAAACGCAGTATTGGTAGGACATCCAGGCGTAGGAAAGACGGCTATTGTCGAGAAATTCGTTTGGAGTATTGTAAAGGGTATTTGCCATGACAGATTCAAAGATGCTATTGTCTTATCTTTGGATGTGACATCGATTGTTGCTGGTACAAAGTATCGTGGGATGGCAGAAGCAAGATTTCAGGAGTTGATTAAATTCCTTGAAACACACCCAAACTGCATTCTGTTTATTGATGAAATTCATACTGTGCTGGGAGCTGGTGCTTGCTCTGATGGCGAGTTGGATTTAGCCAATTCACTGAAGCCAATACTGGCGCGTGGAGACACACAGGTGATTGGAGCAACGACTTTCGATGAATACGAAAAATATTTTTCGAAAGATGGTGCTCTTAAGCGAAGATTTGAAAAAATCGTCGTTAAAGAACCAAAGACACACGAGCTGTATGATATGATTAAAAATCAGATATTAAGTCTGGAAGAATTTCATCATACAACAATCAGCAAGGAACTGGTAGATTTCACAATTTTGAATGCATCCTGCTTCAACTTTGAGACAAAGAATCCAGACAGAACGCTTGATCTGCTTGATAGAGCAATGGCTGGAGCTGAGCTCAAAGACAAGAAAGAAGTAGATAGAGAAGATATCTTAGATAACTTCGAAATCAGAAGAAAGCAGTTCGAAAGAATGCCAGATAAGAAAAAAAGAGCAACAGCTTATCACGAAGCTGGACACTACATTGTTCAGAGATTTTCTCCTGAACTCTGGTTCTTAAAAACATTGGCTGTATCAATCATGCCAGCAGAGGATTACTTAGGAGTAAATGTTTTTGAAGAAGACGAGTATGCAACACCATCTGCTAACAGAGATTACTACATCCAGACGATTGCAAAATTACTTGGAGGTAGAAGAGCAGAAAAGCTGTATACTAAAGAGCTTTCATCAGGTGCAAATTCAGATCTGACAAAAGCTACACGTCTTGCTAAAGACATGATCACAAGATACGGTCTTGATGAAAAATTTACAGAAGATCGAGTATATCTTCGTGAGAGTGAGAACCCTATGTACACAGAGAATATCATCGAGAAAATCAGCAAAGAGATGGATGACATTCTTATCGAGGCCAGAAATTATGCTGACAAAGTGTTGGCAGAACACAGTGCAGAGCTTGAAAAACTGGTTGATGAACTCATGAAGAAAGGAATTCTTTCTCAGGTTGAATTGGAAAGAATCTTCGCTGATTCAGAAGTATCCGATATTCTTTCAGAAGAAGGCATCACAGAATCTGCAGAAATCGTAACAAAATAGTAACTATAAAATATCTCAAAAGTGGCGCTACTAATGTGGCGCCCCTTTTCATATATTAATTTATGTAAAAAATTTTTAATAACATTACTTAAAATATTGACATTATATAAGCATACCATTATAATAACTCATATATATGTTATCAAGAGTGGACGAGAGAATCGGCTTAATGACTCCACAGCAACCTATTTCAGTTAGGTGCTAAAACCGACGAAGTTACAAAAAATGTACTTTGGATGATGATTTAAAGAGAATTAAAAACCTTTGTACATAAAATTGTACAAAGGTTTTTTTGATTATATTAAACAAGAAAAAGAATATTATATCTAATTTTTGAGTGACGTGCAGTTTGAAAGTTTTTCTCTAACCTACTAAACGAAATTAAGTAGGTGTGAAAATATTTTAGCAAGGAACGAAAAAATTAAATATAATATTCATAACGAGTAAAAATAATTGAAACATATATAACTTTATTATATGAAAGGACGAATTATAATGAAAAAACTATTTACATCAGAAAGTGTAACAGAAGGACACCCAGACAAACTATGCGACTACATCTCAGATAGTATACTAGATAGCTATTTAGAAAAGGATGAAAATGCAAGAGTCGCATGCGAAACAGTTGCAGGAAAAGGAGAAATTTATATAACAGGAGAAATATCATCAACAGCAAATATTGATATTGAAAAAGTAGTAAGAAACACCATAAAAGAAGTAGGATACGAAAATAGCAAATACGATATAGACTATAAAACATGCGCAATTCGAATCAATATTTCTAAACAATCACCAGACATAGCACAAGGAGTAGACAAATCACTAGAAGACAGAGAAGGTGAAAACGTAGAATCAGAAGGAGCAGGAGACCAAGGATTAATGTTTGGTTATGCATGCGATGAAACAGAAGAACTAATGCCACTACCAATTTCATTAGCACATAAACTAGCAAGAAAACTAACAGAAGTAAGAAAAAATAAAGTTATTGACTACTTAAGACCAGACGGAAAAGTTCAAGTAACAGTAGAATATGAAAACGAAAAGCCAATAAGAGTTGATACAATTGTAGTATCAAGTCAACACCTACCAGAAATAGAATTAGAAACATTAAAAAAAGATATAATGGAAAAAGTTATAAAAACAACAATACCTGAAAATTTATTAGATGAAAAAACAAAGTATTTCATAAATCCAACAGGAAGATTCGTAATAGGTGGTCCACTTGGAGATAGTGGACTAACTGGAAGAAAAATAATTGTTGACACATATGGCGGTGCAGCAAGACATGGCGGAGGAGCTTTTTCAGGAAAAGATGCTACAAAAGTTGATAGATCCGCATCATATATGGCAAGATGCATTGCAAAAAATATTGTTGCAAACGGTTATGCAAAAAGATGCGAAATTCAACTTGCTTATAGCATAGGAGTAGCTAAACCAGTATCAATATATGTAAATACTTATGGAACGTATACAATACCTGAAGAAGAAATTATAAAGAAAATAGAAAATAACTTCGATTTAACACCAACAGGAATTATAAACTATTTAGGTTTAAAAAAGCCAATTTACAGAAAAACAACTAATTATGGACACTTTGGAAAAAAAGGCTTACCTTGGGAATTTGTAACGAAAATGTAATAAAAATGTAAAAAATATATAAAGTACTTGAAAATAAGAAAAAAAGGTGATATACTACTCATTACCAAAATCTTTTTAGGAGGTATAGACATTATGACAGGAAAACAGCACATGACAACGGAGCAGATGGACCATTTTTTGCGGCATGTAAAAATGCACGCAGAGGAACTTCGGAACGGAACGTTCTGCAAGGACGCAACTTATTTGGACAAGTTGCGTGAAGCGCAGGACATGGCACTCGAAATTTCTCATGAGATTTTTCATATCATGAGAACGAAAGGGTTCGAAAAATATGAAGGTGATGGATTTATGTTCTACACCAAACTTCCGGAGAACCTCGAACAGCATGAGTTCCGCGATTTCGATTACGAGTCATTCCGCTTGGGGTGTAAAATCAAGAGGGCAACTGATATGATTTTGTGCGATGAAAAGGATCTGGAACTTGAAGAGAACGAAGTTGCAAAAGAACTGGAAATTCTCGGAAATGCCATCCAGGACGCAGGAGTCTTGCTCAAGTTGCTTGAAAATCACTTCGTTGCAGCGTAGAAATAAGTTTTAGGTACCAACCGGCTGGGATAATTGAACCAGCCGGTTCTTTTTATGCAAGAATAAAAGCGGAATATTTATAACGTTTGCACCGATTATAACATTTTTAAGTCAGCATTTTTGTTCGCGCGTGAAATTTGCTTTTAAAATTTCTGAACATTGTTTTTATATAATAGGAAGTTTGGAGAATTTCACTATTATATAAAAATATTTTGTGAACATACTATCATAAAAAATATATAGAAATGATTTTAAAAACTTATAACAAAAATAATATAAAAGTTACCAAAGTGTCACGGAAA